>Ga0209863_10000107_pt1 | contig 50300 bp, 41 predicted proteins | sample OrgsoiDNA2013046_FD_185796 | JGI IMG/M metagenome (GOLD analysis project Ga0209863, IMG submission 185796) | Permafrost soil microbial communities from the Arctic, to analyse light accelerated degradation of dissolved organic matter (DOM) -... | ecosystem: Environmental > Terrestrial > Soil >...
TGAACTACACCTCGGCGGGCATCGGATCGGCGTCGCACTTTGCCGCCGAACGGCTGCTCGCCAGCTCCGGGATCGTCTACCTGGTGAACATCGATCCGGTGAGGCGGTCGTACTTCGGGCCCCTTGCCAGCTCCAACCCGCCCTATGTGATTCCGACGACGACGATGGGCAATATCGAGGAACAACGGCCGTTCGAAAACACGCTGCGCGATCGAAATGTGATCACCTATTCGCTGACGCTGGATCCGTCGTCAGGTCCCCCGCGGGTCGATGTCCTACCCGGCATTCCCGCGATTGGTCCCTACATCGAGCCCTTCTGGACCCAAGGGGCCGACGTCAACGCCACGGCGTTGACCGGCGACTACGTCCTGACCGACGTCTTCTTCCCCAAGCTGCCCAATCTAACGGCGGACCAGCACGACACGATCGATCGTCGCGCGGTGACGCCGCAGACCTGGTCGGTCACCTGGGAGGGCGGGCTCGGTGGGACGCGAAACTCGGGGCGCGTGATGCCGGAGGATCTGGCGTCGCTACCCGCCAATGGTTCGGCTGGCTCGGCCGCCGGCCCGCGCGGCAGCATATTCCAGGACGGCGGCGGCAACTATTGCGGTCAGGGCGTGCTTCCCGGCGACCTGGTCACGCTGAGCGGCTGCACCGTCAATGGACAGTGCGGCCTCGGAGAGGGCTGCCTGGTCGACACCACGGTGACGACGGCCGCGGGGGGCGTTCCGGTGACCGGCATTTGCGTCGATCCGAATCTGGTCGATGCGCAGAGTGTCACGTGCGTCCGCTTCATCGACAGCGTGCGGCGCTACGAGATCGTCGCCGCCTATCCCTCCGAGCTGATCATCCGCCCGCACCTCGACGAGCTGGTCCTCTCTGGCCTGACGCCCTGTCATCCAGCCGACGCAACCAACCCGGTCCCGAACGACTGCATCGACAAGAACGATCCGTCGACCAACCGGTTCACCTGCGAGACGGTCCCGGGCGTGGGCACGGGGCCCCGTTGCCTCATGAAAGGGTGTAAATCCGACAACGACTGCCGCAGCGGGCGCAATTGCGTCGATTTCGCCCTGGGCTCGCCACCCTCGGTGGCCATGTGCGCGGACGGACATTGTTTCTGCGCCGACGCGCCGCCGCTCGACCAGACCGCCAAGCAGTGTTTCGACCAGCTGATCGCCTATCAGGTGAACGTCGGGAACGGTTTCCTGGTCTCGGGATCGCAGAGCGGCTTGATCACGACGGCCCCCACGCTGGCGGACGGGTCGTGCTCCCTCGATCCGACGCCCGATCCGCGCTTCACCTTCCGGATCCCGATGAACGCGCCCCTTTGCACGAACATGCCGACGCCCGATCCGACGCAAGGGGATCCGGTCGCCGCGATCGACAGCCGCGTCGATCCCGATACGGTGGCGGCCCCATTCAAAGATCGCGCGGTCTATAACGCCAAGAACACCTTGCTCCAGCTCGCGCAGACGGCGCCGACACCCGATCCTTGCCTCTATTTTGGTGGGCCGGCCGGGTCGGATCCGCAGATCGATCCGACGTTGCCTCTGCCACTGGCCGGCATCCAGCGGGTGCGCGCCCGCTTTCGCAACTCTCAGATCAGCTTGGTCATGGCCAACATCGATCGCGAGCCAATCGGCCAGTTTCAGACGACCTTCGACGTGCACGGCGGCTTCACCCCACAGGTGGTCCAGACTCCGACGACGGTCGAGATCTCGATGCCGGCGCGAATCGTTTTGGGGCCGGTCGATTCGCAGCCTCAGGTCCTGGGTGCCGATGCGCCGCCGGGCTTCTCCGAACAACCTTACCTGTTCGTGGTCGACGCGCGGCGGTTGGGGCGTGGGCAGGGCGGGGGCCCGACCCGAGGGCAGCTCCTCCGGATCCATCCGGTCGGCTTCACGTCATCGATCGGCCTGGCGACCGGGCTCCAGCCGATTTTCCAGGACTACACCGCCAGCGGCGGCCTCTTCCCCATCCAGTGAACGGCGTTTCCGGGCGGGCGGGAACTTGACGCCGGCCAGGTATGGATAGAAACTACATGTAGGTGAAACACGTGCGACAGCTCAGTGGGCGCGAGACCGTCCGGGAGATCCTCGCCACGGTGGTCGGCGAGCTCGCCAAGGAGGGCCTGGTTGGCGTCGTGCCGATCGATTCCATCTCCGTCGAGCGCGCCAAGCGGGCTGAGCACGGCGATTTCGCGTCGAACGTCGCGCTGGTTCTGGCGAAGTCGGCCGGCAAGGCCCCGCGCACCGTGGCCGAAGCCATCGTCGCGCGGCTGCCACGCGGTGGGACCTCGCCGATCGCGGAGGCGAGCGTGGCCGGGCCGGGGTTCATCAACGTGCGCCTCCACCCAGCGTTCTGGCAGGGGATGCTGCCCGCCATCCTGGCCGCCGGCGACGACTGGGGACGGTCGCCGGCCCGGAACGCGCCGAAGATCCTGCTCGAGTACGTCTCCGTCAATCCGACCGGTCCGATGCACTTCGCGCACGGGCGCCACGCGGCCGTCGGCGACGCGCTGGCGCGCCTGCTGCGCTTCGCCGGTTATCCGGTCACCTGCGAGTTCTACGTCAACGACGCCGGCAACCAGGTCCAGATGCTGGCGCAGTCGGTTTGGGCCCGCTACATGGACGCGGCGCGCGCGGCGGATCCGGCTGTTCCGCCCGCCGCCTTCCCCGAAAGCGGCTACAAGGGGGACTACGTGCGCGACTTCGGCCGGGCGCTCTTCGCGCGCGACGGGGCGCGCTGGGTGGGCGCGGCGCCGCCGGAGGACATCGAGCCTGTCCGGAGCTTTGCCATCTCACAAGCGCTCGGGATGATTCGCGCAACGCTGGAGCGTTTCGACGTCACCTTCGACCTGTGGCAGAGCGAGCGAGCGCTGCACGAGGCGGGCGACGTGGCGGAGACGCTGGCGGCGCTGGAGGCGAAGGGGTACATCGATCGGCACGACGACGCCGTGTGGCTCAAGACCACCCTACTGTGGGGCGACGACAAGGATCGGGTGGTCGTGAAGTCCGACGGGCTGCCGACCTACTTGCTGGCCGACATCGCCTACCACCGCAAGAAGTTGGCGCGCGGGTTCGACGAGCTCTGCGACATCTGGGGCTCGGACCACCACGGCCATATCGCCCGCATGCAAGCGGCGCTGAAGGCCTTCGGCGAGGATCCCGCCCGACTGCGGGTGATCCTGATCCAGATTGTCAGCCTCCTGCGCGATGGCAAACCGGTGGCGATGGGGAAGCGGGAAGGGGAGTTCGTGACCCTGGACGACGTGGTAGCCGAGGTTGGGCGGGACGCCACGCGATATTTCTATCTCATGCGGCGGCACGACACGCCGCTGGAATTCGATCTCGAGGTGGCCAAGCGCCAGTCGCTCGACAACCCGGTGTACTACGTCCAGTACGGTCACGCGCGCTGCGCCGCCCTGATCCGCCGGGCGGCCGAGCTGGAGGCGCCGCGGCCGCCGATGTCGCCCGAGCTGGCGGCCGAGCTGGCGTTGCCGGAAGAGCTGGCGATCCTGCGCCGGCTGGCCGATTTCCCCGACTACGTGGCCGACGCGGCCGACGCGCGCGAGCCCCAGCGCCTCACCACCTACGTCTCCGACCTGGCCGGCGAGTTCCAGAGCTACTACACGCGTCTGCAGAAGGTCCACGACGACACGATCCTGCCCCAGGAGCGCCACCGCACGGGTGACTGGCGGGCAGGTTGGAACTGGCACAAGACGGCCGCCCGGCTGTACTGGGTCGACGCGATCGCGCAGGTCATGCGCAACGCGCTGGGCCTGCTGGGCGTGTCGGCTCCCGAATCGATGCCGCGATCCGCCACCATCACGAAAGAAGACGATTCATGAGCGTGCGTTACACTGCTGAGGCAATCATGGATGGACCGGCGCTGCGTGACGTCGATCGAGCCGGCGGAACCGGCGGGAACGTCGCGAACGTGGAGCGATGGCGAGAGAAGATCGAGGTCCGCCTCGACAACCGGCAGGTGTTCTTCCTTTTCTTCGGCAGCGCCCTGGTGGCCTGCATGTTGTTCGTCCTCGGGGTGATGGTCGGCAAGCGGATCGAATCGCGCGGCCAGGCGGATGCACCGGTGATGGCGGACCCGCTGGCGGCGCTCGACCGCGCGCGCCAACCACCGCCCGGCGTCGCGGCGCCCGATCAACCGCTCACGTTCCAGAGCACGCTGGTCTCGGGCGCTGGCGGTCCCAAGGGCAGGGGCTCCGCCCACACCCAGGCGCCGGTTTCTGTGCCGAGGCCGGTCGCAGCTAAGAGTATGCCTGCCCCCGCGTCTCCGCCGAAACCGCTGGCCGCCAAGACCGCAGCGTCCGCTCCCGCGGCACCGAAGCCGGTCGCCGCCGTCAAGCCGCCCGCCGCGCCGGCGGTGCCGAAGCCGGTCGCCGCCGCCAAGCCGCCCGCCGCGCCGGTCGATGCGGCCAAGGCCAAAGGGAGGTTCACCCTCCACTTGAGCACATTCGCCTCTGCCAACGAGGCGGAGGCCTTTGCGCAGAAATATGCCGGCGCGTTCGTGGTCTCCGGCGACGTCCCCGGAAAAGGGATGGCCTTCCGCGTCCGCTACGGCAACTACGCTTCGTTCAAGGACGCCGCCGCGGCCAAGGACAGCTTCGAGAAGCAACACAACACGATCGCGCTGGTCGCAGCGCGATAGAGGCAGACGCCTACTTCCGGGAGGCCGTCGTCGCGAGGATGGCGGCCACCTTGAGCCTGGCCGCAGGAACGTCCTTCTGGACGATGTCCCACAAGAGCCGACTGTCGACGCCGAAGTATCCGTGCGCGATCACATCCCGAAGGCCAGCCATCTTGCGCCATGGGACGTCCTGGTATCGGCCACGCAAATCGGCGGGTAGTCGTTTGGTCGCTTCGCCGATCAGCTCCAAGTTTCGAGCTACCGCGTCGATCACTTTCTCGTCCGAGCGGAACTTATCGAACGTGAGCCCGACGGTGTAGCGGCCGATCTTGTCGCAACAGGCGACGATGTCCTCCATGAAAAGGCGGATCTCACGCGACACGGATCAGCTCCGACCCGATGGCCTCGCGAATCGGATCCCGCAGCGCCGATTCCGTCACCAGATCGATGCGTTTCCCGAGCAGATCCTCCAGGAAGAACTTGGCGCCGAAAAACGCGTCCGAGGTAACTGGCGACTCGAACGTCGCGAGCAGATCGACATCGCTGTCGGGGCGAGCTTCGTCTCGAGCCACCGAGCCGAACAGCGAAAGCGCGCTCACGCCGAGCTTGTGGACTTCGTCGCGGTGCAGCTTCAGACGACCGATGACGTCTTGAAGACGCAACGGGCCGCCGGGCTCCCCCCGCTTGCTCACCGGGGCGGGTGGGCGAGGCTTCGCTCCGCCGGTCAACTCATCCATCGCTTCGAAGAATGCGGAGGGCTTGCCCTCGAGGCGTTCAGAGGACATCCGAAACCGCGTCCGGTGATTCCGACGGCCCTTGGTCACCTGTCCCAGCTTGGCCGCCTGGAGGCGCTCGAAAAGGATCCAATATCGTTTGCGCGCCCACCCCTGATCCAGTGGCTGTTCCGGATGGTGTTCGGCCGCGCGGATGCTGGCCGTTCGCACCAAGAGAGTCAGGTCGATTTCTCGACCTGGCTCCTCGAGCTCGCCCGTCAGCTCGCGAAGGGCCTGCAGCAGGACCGGGCCGGGTTGGCCGGCTTGTCCTCGGAAATCACGGAGGATCCGAAGAAACCGATCCTTATGTGTTGGCACAGCTGTATATTACGATCCTTTTGTCCTGCTGCAAGGACAATAAGGATCCTAAAACATCAGCCCGACGTTGACGTGCAGGACGCCGATCCGGGTATCGCCCGGACCGGGATCGAGTGGCCAGCCCCAGCCCAGGCTGACGTCGCCGATCGGGAGGCGAAGGATGAGCGGCGAGACGCCGACGCCGTGTCGAAACTGGGAGAGGCCGAGGCCGGCGAGCGAATCGGCGACCACGCCGTTGTCCATGAAGACCGATCCGTACCAGGGGGGGATGATCGGGAACTGCAGATCGACGTTCTGCAGGATGCGCAGGTTGCCGCCGATCGGGCGGTACTCCACCGCGTTCAGACCTACGCCCGAGCCCGGCGGGCCGACGGGCACCAGGGGAAACTCGACGGTCTCGACCCGGGCGCGGTCGAGCTGATAGCCGCGAATGGTGGTGTCGCCGCCGGCGAAGTAACGCTCGACCTTGGGCAGCAACGACGCACCGCCGAGCGGGAACCCCTGATCGAAACGGAAGCCATGGCGCAGGAAGAGAAAGCGGCCGAGCGGGATGACCGACAGCGAGTGGACGCCGATCTTGAGGAAGGTATCGTCGCCGATCGCGAAGGGCAGCGGGCGCAGCGGGACGGAGAGGGCCGGCTCCGCAAGCTCCGCGATCGCGTCGAGGCGAAAGCCCCGGGTCGGCAGCAGGCGGTTGTCCATGCGCAGCCACTCGATGTTGGCCGAGATGCTGCCGATGGTGGTGCCGAGGGTGACGGCGGGCGTGTTCTCGTCGGGGCCGGCCTGGCGCACCAGCGGCTCGGTGTGGGTGGTGTTGCGGAGGTTGTAGTGAATGCCGGCGTCGACGCCGGGATACATCTCGCGCGAAAAGCCGATCGATCCCCCCCCCGAATGGATGTCCCCCAGCCGCACCGTCTCTTGCCGGAAGTAGGTGAGCGAGGCGTCCAGGCGGAACAGCGTTCCCAGGAAACGCCGGTCGAGAAAACCGAGGCTGCCGCGCAGGATCGCGGTTCCATAGGTCACCTGGCCGTTGAGGTTCCAGCCGCGTCCGAACCAGTTGCGGTTCTCGTAGCCGCCGCGAACGTAGACACCGAGCGGGAAGGTCTGATCGGGCGGCTTCTGATCGGTCGAGGCGCCGGCGCCCAGGTGAACGACGCTGTATTGTTCGTAGCGCTCCTCCACCTCGACGACCATCGGCACGGTGGCGCGTCGCTCTTCCTTGCCGGGGAACGAGATCGGCGAGGCGTTGTTGAAGAGCTGCAGAAACCCGATGTCTCGCTGGCTCCGCTCGACGGCGGTGGTCGAGAGGTAGTTGCCGGGTCGCAGGCGGATCTGCTGGAGGATCGTGCGCGGCCTGGTGACGAAGTTGCCGCGCACGAAGATCGGACCGACCAGCATGCGCGGACCGAGCTTGACGAGCCAGTTGAGGCTCACGTTGTCGCCGGCGCGGTTGACGTCGGGTTCCACGGTGGCGATGGGAAAACCCGCATCGCCGAACAGGCGCGCCAGCCGTTTGGCGTCGGCGTGGACCGCCGGTAGCGCATAAGGGGCGCCCGGTCGCAGCGAGACGCTCTGGAGCAAGAAATGCTTGTCGTAGGGGAGGGCGCCGCCGTCGTCGGTCCGGAAGTCCTCGCCGACCAACATCAGTCGGGGACCCTCCTCGATGGTGAAGCGCACGAAGAGCTGCTTGGCGTCGCGGGAGACGGTCTCTGCGGCGGCCAGCGTCGCGCCGAGCTGTCCCAGGGCGGCGGGCGAGGTGCCGGCGTCGACGCGCACCTTGGCCTCCAGGAACCCCCGGCCGTGGTAGTGCTCGATGAGCCGCTCCGCGTCTTGCTCCATCTCCTTGCCACTGACAAAGCCGCCCGAGCCGATGCCGAGAAAAGGGTACTTGCGCACCGACACCACGGCCGCGAGCTCGCGCGCCGGCAGCGCCCGATTGCCGGCGAACTCCACGGCGCGCACCTTGAGCACCGGCCCCTCGTCGATGAGGAAGACGATCCTCTCCTCGTCCGCGGACAGACGCTCGCGGCGCCAATCGACCCGCGCGAAGAACCGACCCTGCTCCTGATAGTAGTGCTGGATGGCGTCGGCGCTCGCGCCCACCTCGAAGTCGTCGAAGGAGCCGCGCGTGATCAGGGTCAGCTGGTCGCGCAATGAATGGTCGGATTGGCTGCCGTTCCCTTCGAAGGCCACCTCGATCCGTTTTCGTTCGTTGATCGCGATGTTGATGCGGACGTCCTTGGCCGCGCGGTTCACGCTCTTCTGGACGCTGAAGTCGCTGGTCACGCGGACGCCCAGATAGCCCAGGGCACGGTAGCGCTTGACGAGGGCGTCGATGTCCTCGCGAAGCTGCTTTTGCGTGAAGGGCTCCGGGTGGGTCCAAGCCGTGGTCCAGTCGGCGTGGCGAAACATCGGGTCGATCTCGGGCGAGGAGAGCGCGTGGTTGCCGGTGAAGGTGATCGGCCCGAGTGGATAGGCCGGTCCCAGCTCCACGGCGACGAACAGATCGACGGCGCCCGCGGCGGTGCGGCCGGGCTCGGCGCGCAGGCCGACGGTGGCATCGAAGTAGCCGCGGCTGCGCAGAAAGTCGATGACGTGCTCGCGCTCGCGTTCGAGCACCACATTCCGCTCCGTTCCCGGCGGCGGCAGGGGGCGACCGGGACGGACGGTGATGCGGCGCTGGATCTCGTCCTGCTGGATCGGCCAGTTGCCGGTCACGAAGACGTAGCGCACCCGATCGTAGGGCATCAGCGTGACTACCACCGTGACGCCGCCCGACGCCGAACGGGTGGTGACGGCGGCGCGGTAGCCGATCGCGTCCAGCGCCAGCACCAAGCGGGGGACGGTCCCGAGCGGCTGCCCGATGTCGTCGCTGGGCCCCGCCTCGACGAAAGGATCGCCGATGGCGGCCACCGAGACCACCAGCGCTTGCAGGTCGGCCTCGGAATCGGCGTACGATCCGCCGATTTCGTAGCCGACGATGGAAATGCGCGGCGCCTGCTGGGCGCGGGCGGTGGACGCCAGCGTCAACAGGGCGGCAAGCCACAGCATCGAGCGGGCGCGTCTCACGGGGTGCGGGCCGTCCGTTTCACCTGCGTCTTATCGCGTAGTCCAGGCGCAGCTCTAAGTTGTAATTGAGGGGCAGCGTTTCCGGCACCCCCTGCTCGGAGGACAGCCGCACCTGCTCGAAGCCGAATCCGGCGCTCACGTAGTCGAAGATCCAGGCATTGGCCTGGGTATTCCAGTGGCTCTGATTCTGAAATCCTTGCAGGTAGTCGCTCTGGACGCTCCAGTAGCGGCTGACCCGCTTGCGAAGGCGTCCCTCGACCCCGTCAGAGCCGACGGTGAGCCTCAGGTTGAATCCGGTGAGGCGCTGAAAGCTGCTGTCGTAATAGGGCTCCATGAGGTTGGCGACGGTATCGCGGGTCGCCTGCCCGGCGATGTCCGCGCCGGTGCTCAGGTTGGCCCCGACCGTCGCGTTCTGGGTGCCGAAGTGCGCCGAATCGGAAGCCGAGGTTCGCCCGGTGAGCAGGAGAAAGGCGGTCTGATTGCGATCGAGCCCATCGTCGCTGGAGAGATCGATCTGCGCCTCGCGCAGCGGCCCGCTGATACGCATGTGTACGTTGTGGTCGACGCCGGCCGAGTCGGTGACCAGGTTCTGCGCCTGGATGTCGAGGTCGGGCGTATCGCCGTCGGCGACCGACTTGGTGGCGATGAAGGTCACGTGGTTGACGTTGGGTACCAGATCGAAGTCGCCCCGCATGAACGGGATGTTGAAGCGGCCGTCGGTGGGCCGAACGTCGCCGGCCAGCTGGGGCACCGAGAGCAGGCCGCCCACGTGCAAGACGATATCGACATGGATCTCGGGCGCGATGTTGTTCTGCACCACGAACCCGTCGCCGACGGTCCGCACGGAGAGATCGAGCCGAAGCTTCTCGAGCAGCGGTTTCCCCTCGTAGAAGGGCCGCACCGTCGATTCGTCGACGCGCGGGCTGATGGCCAGATCCTTGACGTTGAAGGATTGAAGATAGCGGCCGGAGACCAGGCGCACCTCGCCCCCCAGCTTGAAGCCGTCGTCGATGTTTCCCTTGAGGTCGACGTCGAACGCGAGATCGTCGACCTCGAAGACGCCCGGGCTGCGATAGCTGAGTCGCTCGCCGTGCAGCGGGAGGTCGAAGAGCCCCGGCTTGAAGGGGAGCAGGCTCGAGAACTGGACCCGTCCAGCCCGCACCCCCGAGTCGCCGAGCACCAGCACCCCTTGCCCGTCGAACAGGACCCGGACGTTGTGGAGGATGATCCCCTCGTTGCTGATCTCGACGATCCCGCTTTGCACCTGCACCTCGCTGCCCAGGTCGCGCAGCCGAAAATCGATGGTGCCGAGATCCAGCCGCCCCCGGATGTCGGGGTGGAGCAGCGTCCCGCGCAGCTGCGCGCGAACGTGCGCCTTGCCCTGGGCGTCCGAGACCGCGTCGGGCGCCACGAAGGCCAGCAGGCGCGCGCTGATGTCCCCGTCGACATCGGCCTGGATATTCTCGGGCACGAATCCCGGCCCCAGGGAGGCGCGTCCGGAGAGGTTCATGGTCGAACCCTCGACGGTGACGGCCAGGTGTTCGATCGCCATGCCGCCGTCGCTGTGGAGCGCGAAGCGTCCGGAGCCGACGACGATGTCGCGGTCGAACGCCCGCGGACGGATCCGGATCGGGTTGACGATCACCACCTCGCCCCGCACGTCGGGGCGGTCCAAGGTGCCGCTGGCCTTTATCGACGCCCGCAGATCGCCCCCGAGGCGCTTGATGGGGCTCGCCCCCAGGAACGGGCCGAGCAGCTCGAGGTCGAGGTGGCCATCGACCGCGCCGGAGATCGCCCGCCCATCGAGCCGGCCTTCGACGCGCAGATCGCCGCCGTCGGTGGCGAAGTGCGCTTCGTCGAGCGCGATGTGGTCGCCGGACAGGTGAACGTGCACGGGCCGCGCGGCCTCGATCCGAACGCGTTGCATGGTGGTCTCGCCGTTCGGTGCGTCGACGGCGCGCGCGATGGAAAGCCACAGCTCGGGCAGGAGCACGTCGATCGCCAGCGGCTGTCCGGGATCGAGATCGATGGCGACGCGGCCGCTGACGATCCCCCGACCGTCGCCGAGCGCGACCAGCTCGGGCGCCAGGGTCTGGATCTCGAGCCGGTGGAAGCCGACGCGGCCGTGGACGCTCGGTCCCTTGGGTAGGAGCGCGACGTCGGCGTCGACGTCGAATCGATCGAAGAGCTGGCCGTGTACCGTGACGCCCGGCGCGTGGCTCGGCCCGACCCGCGCCGGGGCCAGCGCCAGGTGGCCCGCGCCGAGATGCACCCCGCGCACGACGACGTCCTTGAAATCGAGGTCGCCCGCCAGCTCCGGCCGTTCCGGACGGCCACCCACGTGCAGGCCCGCGCTCACAAATCCGCTCATCGGGACGCCGGAGTCCGCGACGCCGGGGAGACCCTCGATGGGGAGCCTCTTCACCGTCAGGTCGAGATCGAGGTCCTGGTGTTGCAGGCCGACCTGCCCGTGGACATCGACGGAGCCGCCCGCCTGGCGCGCGACCCGCAACGTGCGCACCGCCAGCGTCTGGCCCTCCAGCGACACATCGATCGGCCCGACGGCATAGCTGTCCCCCAGCGCCGTGATCATCGTGCCGGCCGGGACCTCCACATGCGCCTCGAGCGCGTCGAGGGGACCGCGCGCCTCGGCGGAGACGGTGACCCGCCCCGCGACGCCGGCATCGGGCGCGAGCGCCGCCAGATCGATGCCGCGCGCCTCCAGCCGGGCGTCGACCACCGGGGAGCGCAGCGGTCGGCTGGCCCGTTTCTCCCAGAGGCGCAAGGTGCCGTGCGCCTCGATCCGCCCGCCGAACGCCGGGCCCGACAGGCGGTCGAGGCGGGCGACGCCATGATCGAGCGCGAAGCGGGCGTCGAGCTGCGGCAGCGACCGGCCGCCGGCCCCGAGCCCGTGAACGACCGCCTCGCCGGAGGCCTGCGGATCGTCGAAGCTGCCGCCGGCATGCGCGTCGAGGCGCGCGTCCTTGGCGAAGCGGGGCATCCCCATCGCGGCCGTGAGCTTTCCAAGATCGGAGGCGATCACGGTGAGCCCCAGATCGATGAGCTGCCGATCCAGATCGACCGATCCCCGGGCGGTCGCGTCGGCGCCGGCGACCGAGACGGTGAGGCCGTCGGTCTTCACGCGCTGGGGGGAGAGCAGGGCGCTGCCGTGCACGCGCACCTCGCGCGGCAGGCCGGCGGCTGCGCCGGCGCGCGCAAAGCGCAGATCGACGCGACCGAGCTGCGCCGATTTCTTGCCCAGGTCGGCCCGCGCGTCGATGCGGCCATCGAGGCGCCCGCCCGCCATCGCGCGGAGCCCAGCCGGCAGATAGCTCTCGGTGTGAAAGCCGAGGAGCCCGACGCCCGCCAGCAGGGTCAGGCGGTTGGTGTCGAGGTGGGCGTCGAGGGCCATCTTGCCGCCGCCGGGCGGAGCGAACCCGAAGTTGGTGACGTCGACTTTCCCGGCGCCGCCGTCGAAGCCGAGGTCGAGCCCCAGCCCGAGCGCGCGGTAGGTTTCGTAGCGAACGTCGAGCCCGCGGATCTCCGCCGCCACCTTCATCTTCGCGAACGGCTCTGTCAGATCCGCCGTGATCGTCGCGCCGCTGCCCGAGATGGTGAGCCCTTCGATCTTCTTGCCGGCGACCACCGCCGAGAGCGCGTCGCCCGCCTCGCTGAACGCGACGTGCAGCCGAATGCCGGGGACGCTGGTGGCGCCGTAGATGCCCGTGAATGATCCCTTGCCGGTCAGTTGGCTGCGCCCGGTGTCGGCCTCGCCCAGGTCGAGGACGATGTCGTCGGGCGCGTCCTGGGTGGTCGAGATTCGATTGATGACCACCCGGTCGAAGGGCAACACGTTGTCGTCGAGGATTCGCAGCCAGCCGCCCCCCTCGGCGACCACCGATCGGGCGTCGAACCCGAAGATCGGCTTTCCCGGATCGATGGTCGACTGAATGACCGACGCGTGCCCGTGGATGTGGCGCAGCTCGAGGCCCCAGGCTCCGGGAAAATCGAACATCGCCGTGAAGTCACCCAGCTCGGCGCCGGTGATCTGGAAGAACGATCCCGGGTCCGGCGGCGCGCCGGGGACGGGGGGCGGCGGCGCGGTTTTCGGCGCGAGCGCGGCGATGAATCCGATCGCGTCGCCGTGCTTGAGCTGCGAGAACCGCCAGGTCGCCTTGGGCACGCGCAGATCGCTTATCGAGAAGCTGCCGCCGATCAGCGTGCGCAGCTTGACGTTCGCGTCCAGATGCGGAACGTCCAGGACGACCGTTCCCTCGGGATCGACGATCTGGAGATCGTCGACGGCGATGGGGCTGGGCGCGTCGGTGACGAGATCGACGAGCGCGCGCAGATGCCAGGTCACGCCCCCGATGTGCATCTTCCCCTGATTGGGCGGCAGGGCCCCCTCGATGAGGCGGCCGAGGCGCGGGCCTTGGACCACCGCCGAGGCCGCGAGAATGACGAATACAATTGTCCCCCCGAGTCCCACCGCGGTGCGACGAATCACGCGTACCAGACGAGCCCTCGGCAACGGAGATCCATTGTGTCATAAACGCGGGAGACCGTGACCACGCCCGACGCCACGCCCGGCACGAGGCCGAGCCTCTACATCGTCGACGCGATGAACTTTTTGTTCCGGGCCTTCCACGCGCTGCCGCCGCTCACCACCAGCCGGGGCATCCAGACCGGTGCCATCTACGGCCTTTGCCAGATGATCCTGCGCATCGAGCGCGAGCAGCGACCGACGCATCTCTGCGTGGTCTACGACGCGCCCGGCGACAACTTCCGGAACGAGATCTTCCCGGCCTACAAGGCGCACCGGCCCCCGATGCCCCCGGAGCTGGCGGCGCAGCTGGCGATGGTCCGGCGCGTGATCGAGGCGTTCGGCCTGACCCAGCTCCAGGTGAGCGGCTTCGAGGCCGACGACATCATCGCGACGCTGGCCAAGATCGCGGCCGCCGCGGGGATGGAGGTGGTGATCTGCTCGTCCGACAAGGATCTCCTGCAGCTGTGCGACGGGGACGTGGCGGTGCTCGACACCATGCGGAACCGCCGGCTCGGTCCCGCCGAGGTGCGCGAGAAGTTCGGCGTGCCGCCCGAGCGGGTCGGCGACGTGCTGGCGCTGATGGGCGACAGCGTCGACAACGTGCCGGGCGTGCCGGGGATCGGCCCCAAGACCGCCGCCGAGCTGATCAACACCTTCGGGACGTTGGACGCGCTCTTGGCCAGGGCGGGGGAGATCAAGGGAAAGAAGGGCATCTCGATTGTCGAGGCGCGCGAAGCGATCCGGCTGTCGCGCGAGCTGGTGCGGCTGCGCGAGGACGTGCCGCTGCCCAAGACGCTGGAGGAGCTGCACCGGATCGATCCGGACAAGGAGCAGCTGCGCGCGCTATTTCGAGAGCTGGAGTTTTCTCGCCTGGTGGATCAGCTGTCCCCCAGCGGTGCCGCCGCGATCGCGGCGCACGCCGAAGAGGCGCCGCCGCCCCCGCCACCCACACTGCCCGAGGCGCTCCCCGAAGCGCCGCCGCCCCCGCCGGTCGCGGCGATCACCGATCTGACCGCGCTGGCGGCGCTGGTCGGGCAGATCGAGGCGGCGGGCGCCGTCGGTCTGGCGGCGCTCTACGACGGCGCCTCGTCGGTCCACTCCGATCTGGTCGGCCTCGGCTTCGCGCTTGCCGATGGCACCCGCGCCTACGTGCCGCTCTGTCACCGCTATCTGGGGGCGCCGGCCTGCCTCGCCGAGGCGGCGGCTTTGGAGCGCCTCGCGCCGGTGCTGTCAGCGCCGGCCGTCGCCAAGCACGTTCACGACGTCAAGACGCTGGAGGTGCTGCTGCGACAGCGGGGGCTCACGTTGCAGGGCGTGGCGTCGGACGCGATGCTGGCGGCCTATCTGCTCGACGCCTCGCGGACCCGCTACGACCTCGACGTCGTGGCGGCGGCCGAGGGCGTGGTGCCGCCGGCCGCGCGCGGAAGCTGGATGGGAACCGGCGCCGCCGCGCGACCGGGTGCCGATCTCTCCGTCGAAGAGGTGGGCGCGCGCCTCTGCGCCGAGGCGACCGCGGCGCTGGCGCTGGCGGCACCGCAATCGGCCAAGCTGTCCGCGGCGGGGCTGGACGCGCTCTATCGCACCATGGAGCTCCCCCTGGCCGACGTGCTCGCCAAGATCGAGAGCCGCGGAATCAAGCTCGACACCGACAAGCTGCGCGAGATCGGCGTCGAGGTCGGCACCTCGCTGGCGGCGCTCGAGGGTGAGATCCACGGCCTTGCGGGCGGTCCCTTCAACATCGCCTCGAACAAGCAGCTCGCGGAGGTGCTGTTCGGCAAGCTGGGGTTGCCGATCGGCCGCCGCACCAAGACCGGCCCCTCGACCGATGCCGACACGCTGGAGGAGCTGGCGTCGATCCACCCGGTGCCGGCCAAGATCGTCGAGTACCGGATGCTCGCCAAGCTCAAGGGAACCTACATCGACGCGCTGCCGGCGCTGGTGAACCCCACCACTGGGCGCCTGCACACTTCGTTCAACCAGGCGGTCGCCGCCACCGGACGGCTCTCGTCGAGCAACCCCAATTTGCAGAACATCCCGATCCGCAGCGAGGTGGGGCGGCGCATCCGGGAGGCTTTCGTGGCCAAGCCGGGACATCTGCTGGTGTCGGCCGACTACTCGCAGATCGAATTGCGGATCCTGGCGCATTTTTCCCAGGACCCGGCGTTCCTGGAGGCGTTTCGCGCGGGCGAGGACATCCACTTGCGAACGGCGGCGGAGGTCTTCGGCGTGCCGCCCGCACAGGTGACACCCGAGCACCGCCGGATCGCCAAGGCGATCAACTTCGGGCTGGTGTTCGGGCAGGGTGACTTCGGCCTCGCGCAGGTGCTGCGCATTCCGCGCGCCCAGGCCCGCACGTACATCGACAGCTACTTCACCCGTTACGCGGGGGTGCGCGCGTACATGGAGCGGGCCATCGCCGACGCGCGCGCCAGCGCCTCGGTCTCGACGCTACTCGGACGGCGCCGTCCGCTCCCCGAAATCCGCGCGACGCGCGCGCAGGACCGCGCCTACGCCGAGCGCATCGCGCGCAACACGCCCATCCAGGGATCGGCCGCCGACCTGCTGAAGCTGGCGATGATCCGCATCGAGCACGCGATCGAGACCGGCGCAGCCCCAGTGTCGGGTGCGGCGCTTCTCCTGACCGTCCACGACGAGCTGGTGTTCGAGGTCCCCGCCGGGGGCGCCGAAGAGCTCAAGGGTTGGGTTAAGAACCAGATGGAAACTGTATATGCGCTCGCGGTTCCGCTGGTGGTCGATGTGGGCGCCGGAACGACCTGGGGACAAGCGCACTAGCGCGCGGATCGCGGCCAGTCGGGTATGATGACCAAAGATCGATGAAGCGGGTGGTCGTACGCGGGGGCGCATGGCTCTTGCCGGTTTTGGCGGCGGTGGGGGCGTGTCACCACCGCGCGCCCGTCGCGCCGCCCGTCTCCCGCCCCGCCGATGCGACGAAGCCGTCGGTGCGCGCCGCCGCGCTCGACAAGGACAAGGATCCGCCCGAGCCGCCTCCGCGCCCGCTGCGGCGCTGCTTTCCGGCGCAGCCTTCCTGGGTCGACGCCGCGGTCGCCGACCTTCTGGATCGGGCGTCCGATCTCTTCGACCACGGCGACTACGCGGGGACGCTGGCCTGCGCGGAGGAGGCCGCGCGGCAGGCGCCGCGCTCGGTCGAGGCGCACCACAACCGGGCCATCGCGCTCCTGCACCTGGATCGTCTGGACGAGGCGCGCGACGCGCTGGAGCTGGCGCTGGCGCTGGCGCCCGACGACGCCGAGACGTTGGAGGCGGCGGCCGATCTCCACATCAATCAGCTCCCGCCCTCGGGGGACGGATCATCGCTGGGGCTCGAGTATGCGCGGCGCGGAAGCCGTCATGTCTCGCGGCGGGATTCGGAAGAGGTGGCGCGACTCGCGCTCCTCGAGGGGCAGGCGCTCATCGACCTGGGGCGGCCGGGCGAGGCGCTGCGCCGGATCGATGCGGCGCTGGCGGCGTGGCCCAAGTTTTCGGCGGCGGCCTACGAGCGCGGCGTGGCGCTGTTCGAGCTGTGCCGGTTCGACGAGGCGCGACGCACCTTCGAAAAGGTGGTGGCGGGAACGCCGGATCACGCCCACGCGATCTACCACCTCGGCCTCATCGAGGAGCGGGTCGGCGACGACGCGGCCGCGGCCCGCCACCTGGCCGCAGCCACGGCCGCGGATGCCAAGGCGTTCCCGGCGCCACCGGAGATCTCGGCGGCCGACTTCGCCGAGCGCGTCCGTCGCGCCGTCGCCGAGCTGCCGCTGGACTTCAGGCGCGATCTCTCCGGCGTCAAGGTCGAGGCGGCCGAGCTGCCCGACCTGGATGATCTGACGGCCGAGAAGCCACCGCTGTCGCCCACGATTCTGGGCCTCTTCCGGGGGCTGCCGCTAGACTATGGCGACGAGGCCGCGGCCCGGAGCCCGTCGGGCCGCGCCCGCAAGGGACGCCCGGCGTCGCCGTCGAGCGCGGCGGCGGGCCCGCTCCAGTGCGACGCGGGTGACAGGACCATCGTGCTCTACCGACGGAACTTGCTGCGGACCGTGCGAGACGGCGCGGAGCTCGACCAGGCGATCGCGCGCACCCTCCTGCACGAGGTCGGCCACCTGCGGGGCGAGGACGACGGATCGCTGCGGGATCGCGGCCTCGAGTAATAGACTCACCCCGCGTGATTCGCGCCTCCGCCCTCACGAAGACGTACGGCCGCGCGGGCGGGCCTCCCTCGGCGCTCGACGGCGTCTCCTTCGAGGTGGGCCGCGGCGAGATCGTCGGGCTGCTCGGTCCGAACGGTGCCGGCAAGACCACGCTGATGCGGATCCTGACCTGCTTCCTTTCGCCCACCCGGGGCGAGGCGCAGATCGGCGGGTGTTCGATCGCCGACGATCCGCGCGGCGCGCGTCGCGCGGTCGGCTATCTGCCGGAGGCGGTCCCGTTGCCGCCCGAGATGCGCGTCGACGAGTACCTGGGGTTTCGCGCGGCGCTCAAGCGGATCGCCCGGCGCGCGCGTCCCGGCGCGCTGGCCCATGCGATCGAGCGGGCGCAGCTCGGCGATCGGCGTCGCCAGATCATCGGCACGCTCTCGCGCGGGTTTCGGCAACGGGTGGGCCTGGCGGACGCGCTGCTGGCCGAACCGCCGATCCTGATCCTCGACGAGCCGACCGTCGGTCTCGATCCCAACCAGATCCGGGAGACGCGGTCGGTCATCCGCGAGCTCGGGCGCGAACGAACAGTGCTGCTGTCGACGCACGTGCTGTCGGAGGTGGAGGCGCTCGCCACCCGCGTGATCATTCTCCACCAGGGACGGGTCGTTGCCGATCTCTCGCGGGGTGAGCTGGAGGCGGGCGGGAGCTCGCTGGACGAGATCTTTGCGCGCGCCACCGCGGCATCCGAAGGGCCACCGGAATGATTCGCCGGTCCGCGTTCGACCCCGCCGTCGTGGGCGCGATCTTCCGCCGGGAATGGGCGGCGTATTTTCGCGGAGCCGCGGGGTGGGTGGTATTGGCGTTGTTTTTGGCGCTGCAGGGCCTGGTGTTCTGGATGTTCGTGCAGTTCCTGGGGCGGCCCGACGCGCCGCCGGGCGGCGTGATGGAGTTCTTCTTCGGCGGAACGATCTTGTATTGGATCGCGCTGGCCCTGCTCGCGACGGTGGTGCCGATGCGGCTTCTCGCCGAAGAAGTCCGCGCGGGCACCATCGAACCGCTGCTCACGGCGCCGGTCTCCGCCGGCGAGGTGGTGCTCGGAAAATGGTTGGCGGCGCTGGCGTTCTACCTCGCCGCCTGGGCGCCGACGTTGCTCTATCTCGTCTATCTGCGCCACGTCGGTGCCGCGCTCGATCCGGGGTCGATCGCCGCCGGCTACCTCGGCACGGCGCTGCTCGGCGCGGCGGTTCTGGCGGTCGGACTGCTCGCGTCGGCGGTGACGCGTAACCAGCTGGTCGCGGCCGCGCTGTCGTTCGTGGCGATCTTCGTGGCGCTGCTCATAGGCGCGCTCGAGGCGGAGGTTCGCGCGCCCGGCCTTGCGTCGGCGCTCCACCGGGTGAGCCTCTTTCGCATGATGGAGGACTTCGGCCACGGCATCGTCGACTCGCGACCGGTCGTGCTGCTGGCGACGGTGACGGTGCTCGCGCTCGCGGCCACCGTCGCGATGGTCGGCAGGCTGCGCGGACCGGTCCCGCTGGATGCACCGCGGGCGCGCCGATTCGCGCCCCGGATCTCGGCGTTCCTGCTGGTCGTCATCGCGCTCGTGCTGAACGACGTCGCCCTGCGACACTACGCCCGCGGCGACTGGACCCGCGCCTCGCTCTACGCGCTGTCCGACAAGTCCGTCGCGGTGCTGCGTGCATTGCCGCGCCCGGTGGAGGCGACGGTGTTCCTCACCCCGCGGCGCGACTCCGAACGCGCGCGCCTCGTCGCGGGTCTGGTGCGCGAGCTCGCCGAGCGCTGCACGCGCTTTTCGAAGGGGCGCTTTCGATTCGAGATCGTCGATCCGGACCGCGCGCCCGATCGCGCGGAAGCGGCGGTCCGGCGCTACGGGATCGGGACGTACGAGACGGGAAAGACGGTGGTGGTGTTCACCTCGGGCACGCGTTCGAAGGTCGTCACCGAGGACGACTTGATCGAGACGGACGTCGACGACGATGGCCAGCCGGGACCGGCCCTGGCGGCGTGGCACGGCGAGGGCGCGTTCGTCTCGGCGATGGTCGCCGTCTCCGACGACCATCCGCCCCGTATCTGCTTCGCGAAAGGGCGTGGCGAGCCGGACATCGAGTCGTCGGAGGATGCGGGCTACGCGACCTTCGCGGAGAGCCTGCGCGGCGACGGCGACGAGGTTCGCGCGCTCGACCGCATCTCCGGGGCCCCCGGCGCCGGTTGCCTCGTGCTGGTGCTCGCCGAGCCAACGGCCGCGTATTCACCACCAGAGATCGCGGCGCTCGCAACCTTTGTCGACGGCGGCGGCCGGCTGCTCGCCATGATCGGACCAGCGTTCACGGCGGGCGGGACGGCCTTTGCGCAGCTGGGCCTGGACGCGTTCGCCGCGCGCTATGGCGTGCGTTTCGGCGACAACCTGGTCGTCGATCCAGCGCACGCCAGCGACGTCGAAGGGCCATCGGTCTGGGCGGCCGGGCCCGAGAACTATCGGGCGCACCCGATCACGGCGCGACTCGGGGGGCGGCTGACCTTCTGGCCGCGCAGCCGCGAGGTCGCGCCGCTGCCAGCGCCGCCCGCCGGACTAACGCTGAGCCCGCTGGTCCGATCGAGCGCCGATGGATGGGGCGAGACCGACCTGCCGACGATTCGTGGACAGGCCGACCTGGCGTTCGACGGCCGCGACCGCAAAGGGCCGGTGACGGTTGCCGTGGCGGTCGAGCGCCCGAGGGGTCCGTCCTCCGCGTCCTCCGCGGCGACGCGCCTGGTGTTCCTCGGCACCGGACGGCTGGTGATGAACTATCGCCTGGCCGGCACCATGCTCCGCGACTACGACGCCGACTTCGTGCTGGACGCGGTCGCCTGGCTCTCCGATCACGAAGCGCAGATCGGAATCGGACCCAAGATCCCCGAGCGGATCTCCCTGGCCCTGACCGCGGCCGACGTGGGCTGGGCGTTCCGGTTGTTCGTCCTGTTGCTGCCGCTGGCCGCGCTCGGCACCGGCGCCTTCATCTGGTGGCGGCGCCGGGTTTGAGGGGAGGGAGGCCGCCTACTTTTTCTTGGCCTCTTTTTCGGCGTCGATGCGGGCGCCACCGACCTTCTCGGCGGCCTTGCCTTCCAGATTGATCGTCTGCGCGTCGGGCGGCAGCACGGCGTTGCCTTCCGCGATGACGGCGCCGGAGGCGTCCTGGAACTTCTTGTGAATGATGAGACCGTCCGAGGCGGCGAACCCACCGATCGAGTTGATGGCGAAGGTTCCGGTGATGACGTATTGCTCGCCGGCCTTGGCCACCAGCGGTTTCGGCTTGCCGGTGTTCCAGTCCTTGACCGGGTAGTCGGCGACCAGCAGGCCGTGATCGAGCTTGGTGGTGGCCGTGTCGCCCATGAAGAAGTGCGGCTGGTCGCAGGGATGGCAGCCGCCCTTCATATCACCGGGAGGCGGACCGCCCGCCGGGCCCTTGCCTGGCGCCGCACCCGTCTTGGCGGAGGACTTGCCCGACTTCAGCTCTTTCTTCTTTTCCTTCTTCGACTTGGCCGCCAGATCGTCGTTGCACTTGCGCTGCTCGGCCGGGCACTCATAGATCTGCAGCAGATAGGCGCGAATCTGCACGTCTTTGTCGAGGTACTGATTCATGTGCTTGCGGACGCCGTAAATGGACATCTCGCCGCTCGGGTACTTTTCGGGCGCCTGCTGAATATTGAAATTCGGCGAAGGCGGAAGATCAACCTTGATGGGCGGCAGCTCCTGCCCTTGCCCGTAGGCCAATTGAACGCCGCCCGGGGCGAGCAGCGCTACTGCCAAAGGAATAGTCCGGTGATATACGGTCGGCAGTCGCTTCATGGACAAGGCCTCCACCGCGCGATGCGGGTGAACCTGAATAACACGATGATTTTCGTCGGGCAAGCGCGGCCGTCACGGATCGCGCTCGCGGCCGTCGTCGTGTCGTGGGCCATTTTCGGAGGCTGCCGCGCCAAGAAGATCGCGCCGGCGGGCGGACGTCCCACCGTCGGTTCGGATCTGGCGCCGCTGCGCCTGCCGCCACCTCCCGCCGAGACGCTGCCGGAACCGGCGGCGGTGCCCGTGCCGACGCATCGGGGTGGCACCCTGCGTGTCCACCTCGATGCCGAGCCGGTGAACCTCCTGCCGCTGGCCGAATCCGACGCGGCCGCGGCGCAGGTTACCGGCGGCCTGGTTTACGAGACGCTGCTCGACTGCCGCGACGGCACGTATCGTCCGGGGCTGGCGGAGAGCTGGGATGTCTCGAACGACGGCATGCGCCTGGCGGTGCGGGTCCGCAGCGGGGTGCACTGGCACGATCACCGCGCCTTCGGCGTGCTGGATGTTCAAGCCACCGTCGAGCCGCTCTTGCGCGCGGGGACCGATGCGCCGGTCCTGCGCGCCGAGCTGGCCGACGTCGCGTCGATCGAGCTCGTCACCGAGCGCACCGTCCGCTTCGTGCTCAAGCGACCGTCCGACTTTGCGCTGCGCGCGCTGTGCGATGTGCCGATGCTGCCCGACCACCTGGTGCGCGGTGTTCGCCCGGAATCATCGCCCATCGCGCGCCAACCGGTCGGAACCGGCCCATTCCGCTTCGCCGGCTGGGAGCACGGCAAGCGCATCCGCCTCGAGCGGGTTCCGGAGTACTGGGGCTCGCCGGCTGCCGTCGACGAGATCGTCTTCGACCTCGACGCCGATGCGGTTCGCGCGCTCAACCGCACCCGGCGCGGCGAGATCGACGTTCTGCCACGGGTCCTCGACGTCCACTATCCGGAGCAGGTCGAGCCGACCACCCTTCATGGGGCGACCACCCTCATTCGCCTGCGATCGCGACGCTACTCGTTCTTGGTCGTGAACCACCTCCACTATCCGCTCTCCGATCCGCGATTTCGGCGCGCGCTGGCCGGCCTTTGGGATCGCCAGCGCTTCGCCGGCGAGCTGCACAACGATCTCGCGACGCCGATCGGCGGACCCCCGCTCACGGGCGATCCGCCGCCGCTGCCCTTCGACAGGCATAGCGTCGCCACCGCCCTCGACGACGCCGGTTATCGCGACACGGACGCGGACGGCGTGCGCGATCACCTGGGCCGGCCGATTCGTCTCACCATGCTGGAGCCGGCCGGCAACCGACAGTTTCACGTCGAGGCCCACGGCTTCGCGCTGGAGGCGCGCAAGGTGGGGGTGCTGGTCGATCTGGTCCCCGCCGACGGCGCGACCATCCTGGCGCGACTCAAGCACGGCGAGTTCGATCTGGTGCCGATGATCTGGGAAGGGGCGCCCGACGAGGATCCCGCCACGCTCTACGGCGCGGGCGGCGCGTTCAATTTCGGCGGCTATCGGTCGAGCGCGCTCGAGGCGCTCATCGACGAGGCGCGCGGCGCGGCGGGCCCCGCCCTCCGCGCGCCGATCCTCGCCCGCATCGCCCGCCTGCTCGGCGACGACCAGCCGGCGATCTTCCTGTACCGGTACGACGTCCCCGCGCTGGTGGCGACGCGGGTGCATGGCCTGGCGGCGGTCGGCGATCGTCTCGACTTCCGTCGGGTCTGGCTCGATCTATGATCCCGCTCGCCGCCGTTTTATTGCTCGCCGATTCGCCGGGGGCCGCCGCCGCCTGCTTGCCGCAGGTGCCGGGGCAGGGGCCGGGGGTGGCGGATCCGTTTCGACCGCCCGATCCCAAAGCGACCGCGCTCAACGCCGAGGGAAAGACCTTCTACCGCGAGGGAAAATGGGACGCGGCCCGCGCGCGCTACCGGGCCGCCGAGGCGGCCGATCCCAGCTTCCTGGCGCCGCGGCTCAACGTCGCCTGCTCGTTCGTCCGGCAGGAACGTTTCACGGAAGCCGTCGCCGAGGTGCGCGCGTTGCTGGATCTCGCTTACGTCCCCTGGGGCCGCGAGGTGCTGGAGGCGGCGGATCTGGGCGCGCTCAAGGTGCAGCCGCAGATGGCGGAGGTGCGGCGCGCGATGGCCGACGCGGCGGCGCGGTGGGGGGCGGGACTCGACGGCAGCCTGATCTTCGTCGCCCGCCAGCGACCACCGCTGCGGATCCCGGCCGCGGGTACGGGCGAGTTCATTCTCAATCCGCACCAGGAGGTCTACGCCTTCTCGCCCGCGACGGCGCGATTTCGCCAGCTCACCGCCGAGGACGGCCACGTGCTGGCGGTGGCGCGCACGCCCGACCGCCGGCGCATCGTCTATGTGACCGGTGAAAAGCTGGTCCGCGACGGCAAGCCCGACGACGTGGTCCTCGAGGGGGTGGCCCTGCACGAGCTCACGCTGGAGACGATGGCCTCCGGACCACCGATTCCGGTTGCCGGCGCCATCCGCGCGATCGAGATCGCCACCACACCACGGGGTCTGCTGTTTCGGATCGATGGCGCGCGCGTCGGTGGGCGATTCATGATCGGCGCCGGAAACACGTTGATCTCGCTGTCCGGATCGAAGGGGCCGCCGCCGGTCGCCGTCCTCACCGCGAAGGGCGCGTTGCCCACCTCTGCGTCGGTCGCGGGCCCCTGCGGGGTCGTCGCCCGCGACACCAAGACCTCCAGCGGCGGCCGCGCGATCGCGCTGAGTGCGCACGATCGGCCCAACCGGGAAATCGGCGCTGCTCTGGGGGCGGGGCTGGTCGGCCTTCCGATTCCATGACGCCGGCCGTAGATTGGGGCGGTCCGGACACGAGGACCGCCGTGGAAGGCCCCCAAAAGTTGCGCGATGGTAAGAGTAGGATAATGTGTGCCTATGTCGGTAAAAGCACGCTACGTTTGGATTGTTCCCGCGGTTCTGGTCGCGTCCTGGTTGGCCGTTCGGTCGCTCGCCGCCTATCCGGCCTACGAGATGGAGGATCCCCAGCTCACGCTGGTCTCCTCGCAGGAGATCGCCGATCCGGCGCTGAAGGGCCTGATCGCGCATTTCGCCGCCGACGCCCGCGGGCAGCGCTGATCCGCGGGGCGACCCGGCGGGAAGAGGCGCCGGCGTGAGCCTCCGGAGCATGACCGGGTTCGGTCGAGCGTCGGCCGATGCCGGCGAGCGACGCCTGCGTGTCGAGATCCGATCGGTGAATCACCGCGGGCTCGATCTCAAGATTCGCGGCGCCGAACCGGACGCCTTCTGCGACGCGGAGATCGCGCGCGCTGTCCGGGCGGCGGTCGAGCGGGGCGCGGTGACCGTTCACGTCCGCGACGAGTCGGCCGCGTCGTCGGCCGGCGTCGACGGGGCGCGGGTGCGCGAGGTCTTCCAGGTCCTCGATCTCTTGCGGCAGGAGCTGGAGATCGAGGAGCCCGTGACCCTGGCGACCGTCGGCGCATTCATGGGGTCGAGCCCGCGCTCGGACCTGGGCGGGGAGGCGCTCTGGGAGGCGCTCGGCCCGGCGGTCGCGGTGGCGCTGGCGGAGCTGCGGGCCATGCGGGCGCTCGAGGGTGCTGCGCTGGCCGCGGATCTGGGCGCCCGCCGCGCGCGGCTCGAAGAGCTGGCCGGGGCGCTGCGCACCCGGACCGCGGCGCTGCCGGAGAAGTTCGCGCATCGTCTGGACGAGCGGCTTGGGGCGTTGCGACAGCAGGCCGGGTTCGATCCGGGCCGGATCACCCAGGAGGTGGCGCTCATGGCCGAGCGGCTGGACGTCTCCGAGGAGCTGGTCCGCTATGAAACCCATCTGCACCACCTGGCCGATCTGCTGCGCGCCGAGGAGGCGGTCGGGCGCAAGCTGGATTTCGTGATCCAGGAGATCGGCCGCGAGCTCAACACCATCGCCTCCAAGGCCCAGGACGCCGAGGTGGCCGGCCTGGTCATCGACGCCAAGGCGGAGCTGGAGAAGATGCGCGAGCAGGCCCAGAACGTGGAGTGAAAGCGGAGGTTGTCGACGGGGATGGTAGACTCTGGGCGATGACAGACGCTGAGCTGGGGACGCGCAAAGGCATCCTGCTCGTGATTTCTTCGCCTTCGGGGGCGGGCAAGACCACGCTGGCGCATCTTCTGGCCCAGCGGGAGCGGCTGGAGTTTTCGGTTTCGTACACCACGCGGACGCCGCGGACCGGCGAGCGGGACGACGTCGACTACAAGTTCGTCACCGAGGACGAGTTCTCGCGCATGATCGAGCGCAACGAGTTCGCCGAGTGGGCGAAGGTGCACGGGAGCCGCTACGGCACCGCGATCCACACCGTCAACCGCGCGCTCGAAGACGGCAAGGACTACCTCTTCGACGTCGACTGGCAGGGTGGCGCGCAGATCCGGCGCCAGTGGCCGGAGGAGAGCGTGCTGGTCTTCATCCTGCCGCCGTCGATGGCCGAGCTCGAACGACGCCTGCGACGGCGCGCCACCGATGCGCCCGCGGCGATCGAGCAGCGGCTCGAGACCGCCACCCGAGAGCTGGAGCACTTTGCGGAGTACGACTATCTGGTGGTGAACGACAACCTCGAGACGGCGCTCAAGGAGCTGTCGTCGATCTACGTGGCGGCCCGCTGCGCGCGGACCCGTCGCGGTCACTACGGCCACGCGTTGCTCCAGGAGGCGCAAGCGCAGGCGCAGACGCGCGGGCGGCCCGCCTCCCCGCAATGACCGCGGTCCAGGAGATCTGCGCGCAGGTACGCGGCTACGACGGCGCCGCCGACACCGGCCTCATCGAGCGCAGCTTCGCCTTCGCCGCCGAGCGCCACGCGGGCCAGAAACGGCGCTCCGGAGAGCCGTACGTCGTTCACCCTGTCGGCGTCGCGCGCATCATCTCCGAGCTACGCCTCGACGTGCCGTCGGTGTGCGCCGGACTTCTGCACGACTGCGTCGAGGATACCAGCGCCACCGCCGAGGACATCGGCCGACTCTTCGGCACCGAGATCCAGTCGCTGGTCGAGGGGGTCACCAAGCTCGGTCAGATCTCCTGGACCACCCGCGAAGAACGCCAGGCCGAGAACTTCCGCAAGATGCTGCTGGCGATGGCGCGCGACATCCGCGTCATCTTGATCAAGCTCGCCGATCGGGTCGACAACATGCGGACGCTCGCGCACATGCCGCGCGACAAGCAGGAACGGATCGCGCGCGAGACCATGGAGATCTACGCTCCGCTCGCCAACCGCCTCGGGATCCAGTGGATGAAGGTGGAGCTGGAGGATCTGGCGTTCAAGTACCTCGAGCCGACGGAGTACGACCAGCTGGTCGCGCGGCTGGCCGAGACCGCCGGCTCGCGCGAGGCCTACATCACCGAGGTGGTCGACAAGCTCAAGTCGGTGCTGGCGGAGGGGGAGATCAAGGCCCAGGTCTCGGGGCGCGCCAAACACCTCTGGTCGATCTACCAGAAGATGAAGAAGACGGGCCGCGACGTCGAACAGATCTACGACGTGCTGGCGTTTCGCGTGAACACCGAATCGGTGCGCGACTGCTACGCCGTGCTCGGCATCGTCCATTCCAACTGGACGCCCGTCCCCGGGCGCTTCAAGGACTTCATCGCGCTGCCCAAGCCCAACCTCTATCAGTCGCTGCACACGACGGTGATCGGACCACGCGCGGAGCGGATGGAGGTGCAGATCCGCACCCAGGAGATGCACCGGATCGCCGAGCAGGGGATCGCGGCCCACTGGAAGTACAAGGAGCAGAAGACCCACACCGCCGACGACGGGAAGGCCTTCGCCTGGCTGCGGCAGCTGATGGAGTGGCAGCGGGATCTCAAGGACCCGACCGAGTTCATCGAGACCGTGAAGATCGATCTCTTTCAAGACGAGGTCTTCGTCTTCACGCCGAAGGGCGACGTCAAGGCGCTGCCCAAAGGGGCGACGCCCATCGATCTCGCCTACGCGGTTCACTCGCAGGTGGGCGAGCACTGCTCCGGCGCGCGCGTCAACGGGCTCATCGTTCCGTTGCGGTACGCGCTGCGCAACGGCGACACCGTCGAGATCCTGGCGTCGGCGAACCAGAAGCCGTCGAAGGACTGGCTCAAGTTCGTCATCACGAGCCGCGCCCGAACCAAGATCCGCCACTTCATCCGCATGGAGCAGCGGGAGCGCAGCCGGCAGATGGGACGCGATCTCCTGGGACGCGAGCTGCGCAAGCAGGACGCCTCGCTCGCTTCGGCGGAGCGCGAAGGGCTGCTCGACGCGGCGGCGCAGCGCTTGCGCCTCGGCGGCGCCGACGATCTTCTGGTCGCGGTCGGCTACGGGAAGGTGAGCCCGGGACACGCCGCCGATGCGGTGTTGATCGATCGGGTGACGAACGGCACCACGGCGCCGTCCATCCCGATCCCCGAAGCGCCCGCCGCTGTCCGCCGGCCGGTGCCCAAGCGATCGATCGCGGGCATCAAGGTCCAGGGCGAGGCCGACATCCTGGTCAAGTTCGCCAAGTGCTGCACGCCGGTCCCCGGCGATTCGATCATCGGCTTCATCAGCCGCGGGCACGGGGTCGTGATCCACACCCGGGATTGTTCGAAGGCGCTGGACCTGGATCCGGTCCGGCGCGTCGACGTCTCCTGGGACGACGAATCCAAGACCCTGCGGCCGGTGGCGGTCCAGGTCACCTGCTCGGACCGCCCGGGGCTACTGGCGGCCATCTCGAAGTCGTTTACCGAGCACGGCGTGAACATCTCCCAGGCCAAGTGCCGGACGACCGAGGACGGCCGGGCCGTCAACACCTTCCAGGTCACGGTCGGGCACCTCGATCAGCTCAAGACCGTGCTGCGCACCCTCGAGACCATCGAGGGAGTGGTCTCCGCGACGCGGCTGTGATAAGAAGCCCCGGCCATGGCGTCGAATACCCGAAAGACCTGGAAGCGTAGGGTGCGCAAGCACGCGAACAACGGCAAGAAACGTAAGGCCAAGGAGTCGAAGCACTCGACCCTGACCTCGGCCGAGCTGTTCGCCGGGCTCGGAACGCCCGGCGACAAATAGGCCGCCCCCAGGTGGCCGCAGGGTCCCCATTGTCGGCCCGCGAGACCCAGTGCCGAATCGCCCGCGTTGGTTTCGGGAAGGCCAGACCCGCCAGGTGACCCCGCAAGGTGCTGAAATGGGGGCGCTATTATTGATTTTTCGCGAAAACTATGCGCTAACTAACCTCTGACGTCGTGCGACGAATGGGCGACGCGGTAGAGCAGCTGGTCACGACGCCAGGAGCCGGATGAAAGTCTGCCCGAACTGTCAGACCCAGTATCCCGACGACGCCAACTTTTGCCCGCAGGAGACCTGCGCGACCCCCGAGGGGCCGAGGCGTCTCGACGTCGTTCCGGGAGTGCAGCCCCCGCGGTACGAGCTCGAGGCACAGCTGGGCGGCAGTCGCAGCGGTGAAGTCTTTCGGGCTCGCGACACGCAGACCGGCGCGGCCGTCGCCTACAAGCGGGTCGCGCGCGGCGCGATCTCGACACCCGCGGTGCTCGAGCGCTCGCTACGCGAGCTCAAGCAGCTGCAGCGTGCGCAGAGCCCACGCCTCGCGCGGATTCTCGACTTCGGCAAGGAGCCAGACAGCGGCACGCTCTTCGTGGTGACCGATCTGGTCGAGGGGGAGCCGCTCGACCGCGTGGTCGCCTCGTCGGGCGCCTTCCCGCTCGACCGCGCCAAGAAGATCGCCGCCCAGATCGGCGAGGCGCTGCTCGAAGGCCAGAAGGTCGGGGTGGTCCACCACGACCTGGCCTCGAAGAATGTGCTCCTCGGCGCCGGCGACGAGGTGAAGCTGATCAACTTCATCGCGCCTTGTCCGGTGACGGAGACCATCTTCGGCGTGCCGGAATACCTTTCGCCCGAGCAGGCCGAAGGAAAGCTCGTCGATCAACGCTCCAACACCTACAGCCTGAGCGCGATCTTGATGCTGATGCTGACGGGGAAGCCGCCGGTCGAGGGGGCGGACACCGCGGCGATTCTGGCGCAGATATCGAAGGGGACACCGATGCCGCCCAGCTTGCGGGCCCCCGGTCTGAACGCCGAGATCGATCGCGTGATCATGAAGGCGATGGACAAGAGCCCGAATCGGCGGCCGCTGACCATGCGTCAGTTTCTGACCGATGTGTCGGGCCTGGTTGCGGGCGGCGCGGCGGTCTCCGACCCCAACCGCAGCGTCGGGTTCGCGAAGACCATGATGTTCACGGGTGGCTCGCCCGAAGTGCAGAAGCTGGTCAACCAGGCGCTGGCGGCGCGTGCGGAGGCCAACGGAACCGGTGCGCAGGGTGGATCTCCGGAAGGGACGCCGCCGCTCGGGAGACCTCCGCAAGCCTCGGATTCCCAGGCGACCCCGCCGCCGCTGCTGCAGCAACCGCAACCGGCCTTGGGGCCGAGGCGCACCCATGGTGCGGCGATCGCGGCCACGATGGTCTCGCTTCCAGCCGCGGGATCGGGCATCCCCGGTGGGGTCACGAGCGGAGGGGGTGTCGGCGGCAGGCCGGTCGAACCCACGCCGGCCTCGGCTGCCGCGACGCCACCTCCAGCGGCTGGCGCGGCGGGGCCGTCGAAACCGGCCGGGGCTGCGGGTGCCTTCCGGGAGACGCTCTGGTTCAAGCAGGGAGACGTCGACCAGATGGTCGCCGACGCCCGCGCGAAGATCGAGGCGGCGCGCGGCAAAGCCGAGCCGGTCGCCGCCGAACCGGAGCTTCCCGTCGTGGATACGAAACCGCTCGAGGACCGATACGTCGACGACGGTTCGGTGACCGTGGACGATCGCAAGGCCTACTCGCTCCGTTCCGGCGCCACCAGCACCGCGCTCCCCACCGTCGGCGGCGTCGTGCCGGGGGAGCGGATGAGCGAGGCCGAGATGATCGGCGAAATCGGGAGCGGCAAGCGGGTGGCGATCATCGTCGTCGCGGTGGTCATCGTTCTCGGCCTGGTGGCCGGACTGTTCGTTGGACTGCGGCGTAAGCACGCCGCGCAAAATGCCGCCGTGTCGATGCCGGTTGCTGCGGCACCGGCACCGGCGCCGCCTGCGCCGCCGGCGGCCGCCGCCGCGCCGTCACCGCCGGTGCCGGTGCCGGCCGCCGCAGCCGCCGCGCCGGCCGGCGACGAGGGGGCCGCGGCGGCACCCAAGCCCCATCCCGTCGCCCACAAGCACGCGGCCGCCGCCAAGGTGGCCGCCAAAAAAGCCAAGGGCAAGAAGCACCGCTAGATCGGGAGATCGGGCGGTCGACGGGGCCGCCAAGGCTAGAGCAGGCGGTCGACCGCGGCCGCTACCGCGCGCGCGACGTCCTCGATGCCGCCGCGTGCGTCGAGGACTGTGGCGCGCGGATCGCCCGCGACCAGCTCGCGGTAGCGGGCAGCCACCCGGGCCTGAACGTCGTCGGCGTCGTACCGCTCGAGGGCGCGACCGGCGGCCCGTCGTCGCGCGGCCGCCGCGGCGACCGGCAGATCGAGGAGCAACGTCAGGTCCGGCGCACGCAGATCGCGCGCCAGCGTCGCGACCCAGTCGCGCTCGGCCTCCTGCGCCTGGTACGCCAGCGACGAGAGCAGATAGCGGTCGGAGACGACGTCGATCCCCGCGGCCAGGGCGGGCTCGATCTCGCGGGACAGATGGTCGCGCCGATCGGCGGCGAAGAGCAGCGCCATGGCCAGCCCGTCGGCGGGCGCTCCGTCGGGCAGCCGGTGCCCCCCCAGCAAGATCTCGCGCAGCAGGCGCCCCACCGGTCCGGCGCTCGGCTCGCGCGTGGGGTGGACCCGCCGGCCCCGGCCTTGGAGGTGACGTTCGAGCAGCCCGAGCTGGGTGGTCGTTCCCGAGCCGTCGATGCCTTCGAGGACGATGAAGAGAGGGTTGGGCATGGAAGCTGGCCGCGCTTGAGTAAAACGCCTCCCCGATCTACACGGTGTGCGGGGTGTCGAAAAGACCAATCAGGGACGGCAGCGGCGCCGGGGCGGGCGTTCCATCGGTCGTCGCGCTGGCGGCTATCGGGTTGGCGGCGTTCGCGCTGGCGCCGTCCGGTTGCCGCCGATCGCGCGGCCCATCCTCGGCGCCGAACACCTCCGCGACGGTGCTCGACGCGCGCTATGTTCGCTGCGTCGAGCGCCCCGAGGGGTGTGTCTGGTGCGAAGGGCGCGGGCCGATGCCGCCGCTCGTCGATCCCGACGCGATCCCGCCTTCGCTCTGCGATCCCAAGGACCCCGGCGACTGCGTCGATTTTTGCTCCCGGCTCACGCCGGAGTGCGCGGTCCCCTGGCGGACGGTGCCGAGCTGCCTGCTGCCCTCGGAACAGGAATTTCGGCGCGAGATCTTTCGCCGCGATACCGCCGACCGTCCGGAGTCGCTGGTGCAGGGGCGCATCACCGACGAAGCGGCCCGGCGGATCGAGGGCGCGAAGATCCGCGTCTGGTTCCAAGGAACGGCGATCCTCGATGAGGTCTCGGGCAAGGACGGGAGCTACCGCCTGCATTTGCGTGCGGGCCCTTGGACCTACTCGATCCGGGTGAGCCACGCGGGCCTGGCCACCGAGATCGCCGACCTGCACATCGATCGGGCCGGAACGACGGTCCGCAACTTTCGCCTGGCGCAGGAGACGTTCATCCGCGGGCGGGTCGCGGGTGGCAAGGGCGAGCCGATCGCCGGCGCCGCGATCCATGCCGTGCGCAGTCCGGACGACCTCGTCGATACCGGCTCGGCGCAGAGCGGCGACGACGGTTCGTTCGTCATCGCCGGGATCGATAGCAAGCGCTACTTCCTGCGCGCCTCGAAGTTCGGCTGGCTTCCCGAGATGCTCAAGTGGGGCGTGACCGCCCCCGCGACCCGCATCGCGTTCAAGCTGGTGCGCACGGGCGTCATCCAGGGTCGGGTGGTGGATTCGGATGGCGAAGGGCAGGGGAGCGCGTCGGTGGTCGCTCTCCCCTCGGCCGGTCTGGGCAACGCCGGCTCGCCGATCATCTGGACGGTCGATGCCGACGGGAGATTCGCTCAAGACCGATTCGAGCCCGGGACTTACTACCTGTGGGCGCGGCACGGCGAGATGCTGGTGTTTCCACCGGAGAAGATCGAAATCAGCGACACCAGCCTGGACGCGCAGATCGAGCTGCATCTCGGACACCGGGGGGCGCGCGTGCGCGGGCGCATCGTCACCCGTGGGGCATCGGCGCTCGATCCCGAAACACGCGCGGTCCTTTTCGGGCTGTCACCGCTGGCGCTGCCGCGCAAGGCGGTGGGCGAGATCGATCACGACGGATCGTTCGCGGTCGGCGCGCTGCTGCCGGGACGCTACGAGCTCTCGGTGCGGGTGGGCGCGCTGCTGCTTCCGATCATCAGCGGGCCGCGCGAAGTGGAGATCCCGATCGAGCCCGGCGCGACCGTGGACCTCTCCGAAACGATCGTCGTCCGCCCCCAAGCCGAGGAATGATCCCTAATGCAGCACGCGCATTCGGCTGAGGCAGTCGGCCAGGATGTGGTGGCCTTCGTTCTCGAAGGATGTGAAGCGGACGGCCATTCCCGAGACGGCGCGGCTACACCCACCCTGGGTGAAATTGATGAAGTAGTGGTTCTTGACCTCGCCGGTCGCCACGACATCGCCCGAGCCGTCCGGCACCAGAAAACAGACCCGCACCGTGGCCCCGAGGGGTAGCGGGTCGGGCAGCTCGAGGAAGATTCCGCCCGCGGAGACGTTACGGGCGATGCAGTAGCTCTCGCCGAAGAGCGGCGACTCCAGCCGAACGGTGAACATCTTGTCGAAACGGAGATGGGCCCGCTGGTCGCTCAATGAGGCAGCGGCCGATCCGGTCGTATTTCCGTTTTCGTTTTCATTTCCGTCGAAGGCAGAATCGAGGGGCGTCGGCATGGGCTTATCTTACAATGTCGTCTAATGAAGTCAAAAAACATACATGTAGGATATTTAACACCACGTGTCGGGCTTGCCGCACCGATGGCTGAAAATCCGTCGCTGCTCTATGATGCGAACGGGCTCTGAATAGATGCTCCCCGACGAGAGGATCACACACAACCACGAGCTCGTCATGCCGAGCGAGGCCGAAGGGTTGATCGTGTCGCCGGGTCGGGCGGTCGCGCGCCCCTTGGTCGGTTTTCTGCGCGCCCAGGGCTTGAACGTACGGACGGTCGAAGAGGCCGACAGCGCGTTCGAAGAGGCGTTACTCCACCCGCCGGACGTCGTGCTCATCGACGATCGGGTGCCGCCAACCGGTGGCGTCGATCTGTGCCGACGGTTGAAGGACAACGTGCGCACGCATTTCGTGCCCGTGATCCTGTGCGGGGTCAGCGATCTGCGGAGCTTTCGGGTTCGCGCGCTCGGGGTGGGGGCCGACGCGGTGTTCGTGCCGTCGACCGACATGCAAGAGCGACGGGCGCGGCTCTGGGCGCTGCTGCGGACGCGGGCGCTCTACAAACGCGTGGAGCGCCGCCAGCGGACGCAGAAGGTCGAGATCGTCGAGCGGCGCTACTGGCTGTCGCACTTTCTGCACGATCTGACCGGGCAGGTGGCGGCGCTGTCGGCCAACGTCGATTACCTTTCCAAGTTCGGGCCGCCCCCGGCGGACGCGCGCCGACGTGACTTCGACGATAGTGTATCGGACGCGCAGAGTGTGTTCGAGCACCTCCGGGCCACCGTGCGTACGGTGCTCGACTACGATCGATTCGAGACTGGCCAGCTGACGCCACGCCAGACCCGCTTTCTCCTGGGCGAGGCCGCCGCGGAAGTGACCGAGGAGCTGCGACGCCACGCCGTGATGGCCGAAAAAAAGCTCTCGATCACCCGCCCGTCGACGGAGCGGCCGCTCTATGGTGATCGCGAGCTTCTCTCGGCGGCGATGTTGAATCTAGGAATGGCCGCGCTCAAGAGGGTTGCCACCCATGGCACGCTGGCGATCGAAATCAGCGAGACCGATTTGGGGATGCGCTTTCGCACCGTGGCACCGGGGCCGTCGATGCAGGCGAGCGAGAAGGTGCACGCCTTCGAGCCATACGGCCGGCGCGCCGCCGGGTCGGCGACCCATGGACTCGGGCTGGCGCTGGCCCAGGCCGTCGTTGGTCTTCACGACGGGCGGATCTGGGCGGAGGACGCGGCGGGCGGCAAGGGTTGCGCGTTCGTATTCGAGCTGGGCTGGCAACGGAGTGGTCCGCGCCCGAAGCGCGGGGCGGAGGGCGGGCAGGGGGATGCCCCGAAGGCGCGGGCGACTTGAAGAGGCCGCCGGGGACCCCGATCGTCGCGTTGCGCCTGGTTGGGCCGGCGGTGGCACTGCTCCTGCTCCTGGTCGGCCGGGTCCAGGCAGCCCCCGGCGTGAAGGTCGAGGATCTCTGCAAGGCGGTCGTTGAAGATCCCAATTACAAGGTGAGGGTGCAGGCGGCGTTGGTGCTGGGGAAACTGGGCGATCCCACCGCGGTTCCGTCGCTCATCAAGGCGCTGGCCGATCAAAACAGTACGGTGCGCGGCATCGCGGCTTCGGCTCTCGGGCAGCTGGGCGATGGGTCGGCCAGCGAGCCGCTGCGGGATCTGATCAAGCGGGAGAACGAAGGGTTCGTGCGCTCCCAGGCCGCCAAGGCGTTGGCGACGCTGTCGGGCGGCGGCGCGGCCCGGAAGCGGGCGAAGATTTACTTGAGCTTCGGATCCTTCACAGGCGGCGTGAAGTCGGCCGGCGCAGATGCAGCGAAGATCATCCAGGACGCGCTCGCGCGCGAGCTCGGCAAGTTGCCGGCGGTGACGCTGACGTTGAGCCCGGCCGACCAGCACGACTTCCCCAAGACCGGCCTGCTGGGGTTCTTCATCGACGGGAATATCACCCGGCTCGAGGAGGTATCGGCCACCGGCGGTTCGGAGACCTCGTGCGACGTGAAGGTCATGGTGGCGCGCTGGCCGACCAAGAGCATCATCAGTTGGACCAACGCGGGTGCCAGCGTTCAGTCCGGCTCGCGCCCGAGCGACAAAGTCGGCGCACGGCGCGACTGTCTAGATGCGTCGGCAGGGCAGCTCGCCGAAGATCTCGGGGTTTTTTTCAAGGCGCAAGGCGGGTAAGCGCGAGGTGCCAAAGTGGATAGTTGGATAGTTACGTTGCGGTTATTGGCTAGCCGGATAGGTGGGTAGATAGAATGCGTAGGCTCAGAGGATTGGGAGGGTTTTCATATGACCATTGGTGAAGCGGCAGCGGGGCGACCGGCGTACAAGCGCAAGGTCAGGAACTATCTGCTCGACGCGGGCCTACAGCTTCGTTACACGGCGACCATCGTCGTGGTCGCGATCTTCTTGACGGCCGGGCTCGGCTTCAAGATGTACCAGGCGACCCGGGAGATCTCGAAGATCATCCTGTTCACCGGGCTGGCCGATCCGACGACCGCGCAGGAGCTGCAGAGCCAGTTCGCGAACAGCGACCGCGTCGTCCTGTGGGGGATCATCGGATTCGGGCTGGTGCTGGTGCTGTCGATCAGCGCGGTGGGCATCCTCATCACCCACAAGGTGGTGGGGCCGCTCTACAAGATCTCCAGTCTGTTTGCGCGGGTGCGCGACAACCGCCTGGGCGCCGCGCCCGTTGGATTGCGCAAGGGCGATGAGCTACAGGAGTTCTATTCTTCGTTCCGCGAGATGCACCAGGCGGTCCGCGAGCGCGTCGTCGACGACGTGCGGGTTTTGGGGAGCATCGTCTCGGCGATGGAGACCAGCGCGGAGTCTCGCGCGCCGTCGATGCAGCAGGCCCTCGACGAGCTCCGCCAGCTCCGCAAGCAAAAGGAAGACAGCCTCGAAATTCCGGTGAAGCCGCCCGCGACGATCTGACAGGTTTGGAAGTCGACTTAGTTCGGAACCCCGGAAGGGTTCCGCGCCTCCCGCGAAGGGTTCGAGCCAGCAAAGCTGGCCCGCACCCACGCGATTTGACGTTTACCCGCGCGTTTACCCGCGGCGGGTCTGGGCGGCGCTGACCAGGCAGAGGCCGTGGAGAAACAGGCCGGGAAGGAAGCAGCAGGCGTAGCCCATCAGCGTGGTCGCCATCCAGGCAACGCCGGCGCCGGCGCGACCGGAGTAGATGTGGCCGGCGCCCGGGATCAGCATCGACAGCACGACCGCGGTTACCGGGTTCGCGCGCGGTCGCAGCGTCATGAAGAACGAATCGCCGCTGGAGATGGGCGGCGGCCCAAGCGAGGCGTCGCCGCCCACGCGCGTCGCGATCGGCTTTCTGCCAGGGTAGATGTACTCGACCACGCCCGCGGTGTTGGTGCGCACGTTGAGGGTACCGTGTTCGACCATGCGCGCGAGGTGCTTTTCCGCGGTCCGCACCGAGGTTCGCCCGAGGTAGGCCACGTGCGCGGCGGTCACCGGGACATCGGTCTCGAACAACACCTTCAGAACCAGCTGTTCGAACTCGTCGAAGTCCATCGGGCTACAACTCAAGGGTAGCACACAGGCGAAATGGAGCAGCCAGCTCTTTGAGGCTCTTCGACGGAAAGTTTCGCCACGACGCGCGTTGACCGCCCGGAAACCTTTGCCGACACGAACGTTTGATCATCCGCGCCAGCCACGGCAGACTTGCTATTTATCATGATAACTAGCAGCATTATTGCCAGGTAATGGCCGCTGCCTACCACCCCCGCCTCCTGGATGTCGCTCGCCTCGCTGGCCTGAAGACCACATCGTGGTCCTCGACGAGATTCAGAAGCTCCCGGTGCTGCTCGATGAGGTGCATCGCCTGGTGGAGGCTCGCGGGATCCGCTTCATCCTGACCGGCTCGAGCGCGCGGAAGTTGCGGCGCGGCGGAGTCAACCTGCTAGGGGGCCGCGCGGTGACCCGCACGCTGCATCCGTTCATCTACCGGGAGCTGGGGGCGGAGTTCTCGCTGGTGAAGGCGCTCGATCGGGGACTCATCCCGGCGATTTACTTTTCGGACGATCCCCGGGACGACCTACGGGCCTACGCCGGCAACTACCTCAAGGAAGAGATCGCGGCGGAGGCGCTAACGCGTAATGTGCCCGCGTTCAGCCGGTTCCTCGAAATCGCTGCGCTGTGCAATGGGACGATGTTGAACTTTTCGCAGGTGGCGAGTGACGCGCAGGTGCCGATGAGCACCGTGCGCGAGTACTTCCACATTCTGGAGGACACGCTGCTAGCCCGGATGCTGCCGGCGTGGACGAGGACCGCGAAGCGGAAGGCCATCGCCACCGCCAAATACTACTTCTTCGACGTCGGCGTCGCCCGTCACCTGCAGCACCGAAGGGGGCTGTCGGCGCGATCCCCGGAGTTCGGCGAGGCGTTCGAGACCTACATGTTTCACGAGATCGCGAGCTGGATCGACTACAACGAGCCCGTACCGCTCGCTTACTGGCGGTCGACCTCCAACTTCGAAGTCGACTTCGTGCTTGGCGATCAGACCGCTATCGAGGTCAAGGCCAAGAGCCCCGTCGCCGAGCGGGATCTGCGGGGTTTGCGGGCCCTGCACGAGGAGGGCCTCCTCAAGCACCACGTGATGGTCTGTTTGGAGACGCGGCCCCGTCGCGTGGATGGGATCGAGATCCTTCCCTGGAAGGACTTCCTGGACCGCCTGTGGGAAGGAGAGTTCGCGTCGTGACGTTTACCGGGCGTGTCCGCCCACGTGGTTCGGGGCAAAATGACCGGTTAGTTGACGGAATACTTCTTATCGGACATTCGACTGTAGCAGCCACATGAAAATGTCCGGTTTTGTGCCAAGTAGAAATGTCCGGTTCTGCGCGCCAGCCACCTGTGTCCGCGCTGGTCCGATAACATGTTATATTACCCGTGATGGCCAAGGCAAAGCCCTCGATCCAGGCGATGCAGCGCTACCGCGACCGAATGCGCGCGCAAGGGCTCCGGCCCGTGCAGCTTTGGGCGCCCGACACTCGGTCCCCGACGTTCCTCGAAGAGTTCAAGCGGCAAGCGCTGGCGGTCGCCAGACACGAACGGGCGCGCTCGCCCGAGCGGGATGCGATCGACGCCTTCTTGGGTGAGCAAGACGATTCCGGTTGGACCGCGTGAAGCGCGGCGACGTCGTCACCGTCGCGTTGCCTGGCGCGCTCGGAAAACCCCGCCCGGCCGTCGTCGTCCAGGCCGACATCGTCCCTCCGAGCTTTCGGACGGTCACTCTGCTGCCGCTGACGAGCGACGTACAAGGGGCGCCTGCCTTCCGGGTGACCGTCGAGCCCTCGCCAGCGAACGGGCTACGGAAGGTGTCGCAGGTGATGGTCGACAAGGTCTCGACGCACCTGCGCGAGAAGCTCGGACCGGTGATCGGGTCGCTGGACGAGAACACGATGTCGCGCGTGACCCGAACCCTCGCCGTCTGGCTCGGCATCGCCTGACGCGTTTCCACTGCTTTTCGCTGACTGGACCAGAGGCTACGGATCGATCGGGAGGTACTTGCCCAGCACGGGGGTGAACAGGATGCGGAGCTGAAGGACGAGATCCGCGACAAGCAGCTCGGCGACACCTACCCGTTCGGCTTTCCGCTCTACGCCGTGGGTTCCGCCCGGCCCTGATGCCGGTCGGCGAGGAGCAGCTGCCGCATCTGGAAATGACCCGCGAGGTGGCGCGGCGTTTCAACCAGCTCTATTGCGGCGTGGATTCGCACACGCCCGACGCCGAGCACCTGGCCGCGGGCGGTCTGTGTTCCCGTCATCGAGCCGAAGCTCGGCCGCGTGCGAGGGCAGCTCGGGGTCGGAGGCGAGCTTGAGGCGAAGGAAGGCGATGGCCGCCCGAACATCATCCGGATCGCTCGTAATAGCGGGACTTCGGGCCTTAGACGCCTGGACCTCGAGCCCCCTACTGGTCTCGAGGTCCCAGAAGGTGAAGCGTCTCCTGCTTGACATGCTCTTCGTAGACGGGAAGCGCTGATTGATTCGCTTCAGACAGACGCTTCAGATTTGCGAGCCCATTCTCGAGTCTTTCCCGAGCACCTTGTCCGTCTCCGTCACCGATGCGAACGCTCGGCCGAAGAGGTTTATCCGGCCATCCACCGACCAGGTCACGTGGGTGGCTCCCGGGCCTGTCGGCGTCAGCCCCAAAGAGGCGTCCGCGACCAAAGCGAAGGGCTCCTTGAATTCCACACGCTGTTTGACCTGCGAGCGCGGCCGACTCTCGATGATGGTCACGGCTACGTCATGCTCATTCCACGGTGACCAGGCACCCCAAGCGCGCTGGTCGCGCGCTTGCTCGAACACGATGGCGGCCCACGTCTGAATGTCGATTGACCGCTCGACGTGATAAGTGGCCGGTCGCCGCATCGAGATATAGACCGCCAGCGCGATCACCGCGCTAGCCAGAACCACGATGGTCTTCTTCAAGCTCCCCCTCTTTGCCTGGGCGCCGACGTCTTCCGCACGACAGATCGGCCACGCCCCATCATCTAGCAGGCTGCTGAAAATGTCTCCCGTCGCCGTGGTATCGGCGGGTGGTGCGGGTCGGTCCGACAACGCAACCGAAGGAACTCGCCGACCGATGGGGAGCTTCGTCGCGCCGCTCTCATTGACTTCGCACGCGAATTCACGAAACTGGCGGGCGCGATGAGCGACGGTGAAGAGCTTCGCGGCGTGGTTCTGGCTGGCGGCACCGGGTCGCGGCTTTTCCCGCTGACCAAGGTGACCAACAAACACCTGCTGCCGGTCGGACGCGAGCCGATGATCTTTCACCCGGTCAAGAAGCTGGTCGAGGCAGGCATTCGCGAGATCCTGATCGTGACCGGAACCGACCACATGGGTGCGGTGGTCGGTCTCCTCGGAAGCGGCAAGGACTTCGGCTGCGAATTCACCTACCGCGTGCAAGACGAGGCGGGCGGCATCGCGCAGGCGCTCGGGCTGGCGCGGCGCTTCGGGCGCGGCGGGCGGCTGGTGGTGATCCTGGGCGACAACATCTTCGAGAGATCCATCGCCGATTTCGCGGCGGCGTATCGGCGGCAGCCGAGCGGCGCGAAGATTCTGGTGCAGGAGGTGGACGATCCGGGTCGCTACGGCGTGGCCGTCACCGAGGGAAACCGCGTCGTGCGGATTGTCGAGAAGCCCAAGGATCCGCCCAGCCGCCTGGCGGTGACTGGGATCTATTTTTACGACCAGAGCGTCTACGAGATCATCGGCAAGCTCGCGCCGTCCGGTCGTGGCGAGCTGGAGATCACCGACGTCAACAACGCCTACATCGCGCGCGGCGATCTGACCTTCGACGTACTACCGGGCTGGTGGACCGATGCCGGGACCTTCGAGTCGCTCAAGCACGCGACCGACCTGGTCGAAGCGACGCTCGGTCGCTAGGGCTCTCCCACGGCGTACGAAGTCAATGTCGGTCGAGTAGAGACGGCCTAATGCCGAGGCGTGCCAGGCCGTGGAAATCGCGGACGAGTGGCTGCCCAAGGTCGACGACAATCACTTGCGAAGAGCTACTTTGCGGACGATCTCCTCGTCTTCGAGCCGGGAGGCCAGGCCGAGGGCCTTGTTCAGATCGAGCCCGCTGGGCTCACGCATCTTGAACGTCCGCGTACGGTAAGGCTTCCGACGGCCGGTCAGCATGGTCCGCATTAGACGACATTATGGCATCTTCGCGGAGCATCAAAGCATCACTTTGGACCGAGCGAAGCGACGGGCGGGCAGGCGCCCTCCCTCTATGCCGATTGCGTCTCTTCGACGATGAAGGCGCCGAGCGCGTCCTGCCAGGTCGGGAGCGTGTCGAGACCGCGCAGCCGGAGCGCCCGGTTGTCGAGGATCGCGCGGCGGGGTCGCGGGGCCTTCATCGGCAGAGCCGAGGTGGGGACGCCGAGGGCGCGATCGGCCGGTAGGCCCAGCGTCTCGGCGGCCAGGCGGGCGAAGTCGGCCCAGCTGGTCTGACCCTGCGCCGTGCAGTGGTAGAGGCCGTAGAAATCGGTCGCCGCCAGCGCGGCCGAGACGCGGGCCACGTCGCGCACCCAGGTCGGCGAGCCGAGCCGCTCGCGGTCGGCGCGCACCGTTTCGCCGGCGCGCAGGCGCCGGACGATCGTGGAGGGAAAGTTTCGGCCGCCGTGCCCGTAGAGGCAGCCCACGCGCAGGATGAAATGGCGCGGCGCCGCGGCGGCGACCAGGTCGTCGCCGGCGACCTTCGAGCGGGCGTAGCTGCCCTGCGGTGAAGGCGGATCGCGCTCGTCGTAGAGACGCTCGAGCTCGCCGTCGAACACGAAGTCGGTCGAGTAGTGGACGATGGCGGCGCCGGCGGCCGCCGCCGCACGCGCCACGGTCTCGGCGCCCTGCCCGTTCACCGCCATCGCGATCTCCGGCTCCGTTTCGGCGCGGTCGACGTCGGTGTACGCCGCGGCGTTGAACACAGCCGTGGGCCGCAGGCGATCGAAGAGCGCCCGCAGCGCCGCCTCATCGCGGATGTCGCACTCGGCTCGGCCCAGGCCGGCGGCTACGCCCCAGCCGGCCCGTGGCAGCTCGGCGCACAGCGCCACCCCGAGCGTTCCCCGGCCGCCCAGCACGATCGCAACCTTCTCCGCCGTCATGTCTGTCCTCAGGCGCTGGGCGCCCGGCCCGCCATGGCCAGCCGCACGTCCTCTTCGTCGGCCTTCACCATCATCTCGATGAGCTCGCGGAAGCCGACCTTGGGCTTCCAGCCGAGCGCCTTCTGCGCCTTGCTGGCGTCGCCGTGCAGGTGGTCGACCTCGGTGGGACGGAAGTAGCGCGGATCGATCTCGACGAACTTCTTCCAGTCGAGCCCGAGCGCGCCGAACGCCACGTCCAGCGCCTCGCGGACCGAATGCGACTCGCCGGTCGCCACCACGAAGTCGTCGGGCTTGTCCTGCTGGAGCATCATCCACATCGCCTCGACGTAGTCGCCCGCGAATCCCCAGTCGCGCTTGGCGTCCAGGTTGCCGAGGTAGAGCTTCTTGTCGAGGCCGTGGCGGATGCGCGCCGCCGCGCGCGTGATCTTTCGCGTCACGAACGGAATCCCGCGGCGCGGCGACTCGTGGTTGAACAAGATGCCGCAGGCGATGAACATCCCGTAGGCCTCGCGGTAGTTCTGGCAGAGCTGATGCGCGAACACCTTGGCGCAGGCGTAGGGACTGCGCGGCTCGAAGGGCGTCGATTCGTTCTGCGGCGGCGCGGCCCCGCCGAACATCTCGCTCGACGACGCCTGATAAAACCGCACCGACTTGTCGAGGCCGGATTCGCGGATCGCCTCCAGCAGGCGCAGCGTCCCGACGCCGACCGTCGAGGCGGTGTACTCCGGGATGTCGAAACTGACGCGGACATGGCTCTGCGCGCCCAGGTTGTAGATCTCGTCGGGCTTGATGGTCCGGATGGCGCGGTTGAGCGAGCTCGCGTCGTCCAGATCGCCATAGACCAGCCGCAGGCGATAGTCGGCGACGTGCGGATCCTGGTAGATGCGTTCGAGCCGCTCGGTGTTGAAGGAGCTCGACCGGCGGACGAGCCCGCAGACCTCGTACCCCTTGGCCAGCAGGAGCTCCGCCAGATACGACCCGTCCTGTCCGGTGACGCCGGTGATGAGGGCGCGCTTCATCGACTCTCGATCTCCTCTCGATGTTCCTCGTAGTACGCGACCGTGGCCGCCAGGCCTTGGTCGAAGGGTGTCTTGGCCTCGAAGCCGAAACGCTCGCGGGCGCGCGACACGTCCAGGCGTCGCCGCGGCTGTCCGTTCGGCTTGCTGGTGTCCCAGACGAATCGCCCCCCGTAGCGTGCCGCGCGGGCGATGATGGCGGCGAGATCGGCGATCGCGATCTCCGCCCCGCTGCCGAGGTTCACCGGATCGCTCGCGTCGTAGCGCTCGGCGGCCAGCAGGATCCCCTCGGCCGCGTCGTCGACGTACAGGAACTCGCGCGTCGGCGTGCCGTCGCCCCACAGCGTGACCTCGGCGTCTCCGCGCTCGCGTGCCGCCACGAACTTGCGGACCATCGCCGGGATGACGTGCGAGGAATTCAGATCGAAGTTGTCGCGCGGCCCGTAGAGGTTGACCGGGAAGAGCACGACGCTGTTCATGCCGTATTGTTCACGGTAGGCCTGCGACTGCACCAGCATCAGCTTCTTGGCGATGCCGTAGGGCGCGTTGGTCTCCTCCGGGTAGCCGTTCCAGAGATCGTCTTCCTTGAAGGGAATCGGCGCGAACTTCGGATAGGCGCAGATCGTTCCGAGCGCGACCAGCTTGGGGATGTGGGCGAGGCGGCACTCCTCGAAGAGACCGAGCCCCATCATCGCGTTGTCGAACAGGTACCGTCCCGGGTTTTCGCGGTTGGCGCCGATGCCCCCCACCCGCGCCGCCAGGTGGATGACCAGGTCGGGCTGGGTGTCGGCGAGGAGGCGCCGCGAGGCCCCCCGATCGACCAGGTCGTACTCGCTCGAGCGCGGAACGACCACCGCGGCGCTTTCGGCACGAAGCCGCTCGACCACGAAGCTGCCGAGAAATCCGGCGCCGCCCGTCACGACGACGCGCCGGCCGTTCCAAAATGAGCTCATGGGCCGCCGGAATCTAACCGCAATGGATGCCGGCCGCTACTGCGACAAGGCGGCCCGGGCGGAGAGCTTTCCCGCGGCGACCTGGGCGCCGAGCGCGGTCAGCTCCGGCAGCGCGGCGCCCGCGTCCCCGGCGGGGAGGCGCACGCCACCGGGCCTGACCGTCGCGCCGTAGGTCGTGATCACGAAGATGCGAATCACCTCGGTGCGCTCGGCCGGCAGGGCGCGCCCGTAGGCCTCGACGAGATCGGCGATGTCCCGCGGCGGGTGACCTTCCAGGACCGCCCGCCCCCACGCGGACAGCAACTTCGCCTGGAAATTGCGGAACGGGCCCAGGACGGCCGCCGGGCTGATCCCGGGCGGGATGCGATCGGTGACGAACGGTGCGTAGACCTCGGGTGGCGCGACCTTGCGTCCCACCGACTTCGACTGGACCAGCCGATAGAGCACCGTCGCCGCGAGGCCGGGATCGGCGAGGAGCTCGCCCGGCGGGCGCGGCGCGCCGTCGGCGCCGACGGCATAGCGGTTCTCGCGTATCGCCGCGAACAGGTCACGCTGCTCGCGCGTCCCGGCGCCCGGTGGGATCGCGCCGTTCGCCCCCTCTCCGACGCGCCACTCGCGGGCGATCACCTCGAGCGCGCGCGCGTATCCTTCGAGCAACGCGGCGGGAGGCGGCCCGTCTGCGCCGGCCACACGCGCCGCGGCCGAGCGGCCGATGAGCCCCGCCAGCGTCTGCGGGAGCGCGTTGTCGTGATCCGGATAGCGATCGAGCGCGATCCAGTTGACGTTCGGGTGATCGCTGGCGCCGAAGGTCCCCTTGAGCGCGAGCCCACGGCCGGCCTTCTCGGAGCCGGCCCCGCCCACCACGAACGCGGTCGGCTCGGCGGCTGCGGCGCGGGCCGCCTCCGAATAGCGGCGCCCGCCGATGAGCGCGTCGCGCACGAGCTGCTTGGCGAGGTAGTCGGTGCGCAAGACCTCGCCGGCGAACCCGATCCCGAATTCCCGGTAGACCGCCGCCGCCCGCGGATCGTCCGGCGCCACCGACGAGACCAGGGCGAGACCGGAAGGGCTGCGTGGAGGTGCCCCGCCTCCGGCCTCGATGGGCGCGTAGACGGCGAAGGAATCGGGTGTCCCCAGCGTGGTGTCGCCGTGACAGCCGGCGCCGAGAATCGTACCGAGCATCGCCCCGCTCGCGGCGACCAAGGTCAAGCGAACGGATTTGGATTGGCTCATCTTGTTCTTGAATCTGACATCGGGCGCGACCGATGGTTCCGACTAGGTCCCAGATTCGTCGTGACCCCGGCCTGATTCGAACAGGCGACCTACGGTTTAGGAAACCGCCGCTCTATCCACCTGAGCTACGGGGCCAAATTGTCGAGTTGTCGTCGAGTGTCGTCCGGTTGTCGGTCCGTTTGTAGCATCGGCGCCGTATTCAAGTCTCGTTCCAATGGGACGATAAGGAGTATGTGGTGTAAGGCCCGACGTATGGGCTGGGCCGGGAATTGTGTGGGTATCGCAAGGCACGATAAGATATGGGGATTCTGCGAAGCCGCCGACGGGCAAAAGCAAATATGTCTAGGGGGGACAAACGGTGGATCATCACCGGGTCACTCGTCGCGCTGACGGGGCTGGGGATATTTGCGCTGCGGCATCGCAGCCAGACCCGGCGTTTGGCCGCGCACGAGGAAGCGGCCGCCGCGCGATTTCGAGGGCTGGCGTCTGGTCCGCTCGGACCGTCGGGCAGCTCGAATGGCGCCGAGACGCGGAGTCCCGACGAGCTCAAGCGTGACGTCGACGGAGATATGTCGCGGTGGCGAACCGCGGTGGTGGTAAAGGACGCGGAGACCGTGGTGGCGCTGGACCTCACCTTTCGCCAGTTGCCAGACCTCTACACCGACGCCCTGGCGAAGAGCGCGGAGACCGAGGCCAACGAGCGTGTGCGCGCCTTCTCGACGCGGGTTTTGGGCAAGCTCAAGCGGCCGGACCAGGAACCGCTCTACGAGCGTTTGCTTACCGACAAGAGTGTCTATGTTCGACAGAACGCGGCCTGGGCGCTGGGCGAGCTGGGCGCGGCAGGCGATGGCCGCGTGGCCGCCGAGCACGCGGTCGCCGAGCTGCGGCACGTCCGCGCGCGTGACCCCGCGAACGAAGTCCGCCTGGCCGCCAAAGATGCGCTCAATAAGCTCGAGTAAGACTCGAACAATCCGACAATCCACACTCGCGCAAGACAAGCTGAGGAAAACCCCGTGGCAGACAAGCCCCCCCGAAAACCGACCCGCCCTGCGGCCAAGAAGCCCTGGCAGCGGCCGCAGATCAAGAGCGGGCGTCTGTTCGAGTCGAACAGCCTCGCCTGCGGCAAGAACGGCCCTGGGCTCGATTCGTGCGAGCAGTTTCCGAAGATGTCATGACCCGGCCGCCGCGCGCCGCCTTTCCCCAGGAGCTGATGCTGTCGATAGGCGGCTTGGTCGGCCACGTCGAGCTGCACGGGGCGCAGCCGGTGTTTCTGGAGCAGCTGCGCGCCCGCTACGCTGCCTTCGAGATGCCCGCCGCCGCGTGCGTCGAGCGCGATTTCAGCCTGCGCCTGACCTTCGCGCCCAGCGCCGCGCCTGGGCCCGCCGGCCGCCGCCTGGCCGAGACCGAGGCGCATCCGCTGAAGGTCACCGCGACCCGGTGGACGATCGCGGCCCAGCGCTGGGACTTCAAGGTAAGGCTGACAGGTCGGGCCGGACGCGTCGGGCGCGTCGGTTATCGGGGCGAGGGCCACTGTGAGATGAGCCCGTTCGCGCTCGACTGCGTGCTGCGCGTGCTCTACGCGACCCTCCTACCGCGTGTCGGCGGGATGCTCATCCACGGTTGCGGCCTGCGCCACGCTTCGATCGGGGTGGTCTTCCCGGGAGCGAGCGGCGCCGGAAAGACCACGCTGGCGCGCAAAGCTCCCGACGCCGATGACGTTCTGTCGGACGAGATCGTCGCGGTCCGACAGCTCGACGACGGCTGGCGGGTGTTCGGCACGCCGTTCTGGGGAGACTTCGCGCGCGGCGGCATCTCGATGCGGAGCTGGCCGCTCCGCACCCTGGCCTTTCTCGCGCAGTCGCCGCGGGAGGTGGCGATGACGCCGATCATGTCCTCCGACGCGACCTTACGCTTGCTGGGGTGCTTCCTGGCGTTCGCGACCGATCGCGCCTCGGTCGAGCGAAGCCTGGCGGTCGCGGTTCAGCTTTGCGCCGGCGTGCGTTCGGTCGAGGCCTGTCTCACCCGCACGGCGCCGACGGCGGTCATCTTCCGTCGGCTCGCCCCCCACCTCGGCCCGGAGGTCACGCGCAAGGTGCCGCCGTCGAACGCGCGCGAGATGATCTCCGAGTTCCGCGCGCTCCTGCGCAAGCAGAAGTCCTACGCGTTCCGCCCCAAGCAGGCGACGCCTTGGCTCAAGAGCGGAGACCAGCTGGTGGTCCAGACCGGCGGGCGCGCCGCGCCGGTCGCGGGCGACATTCTCCTTTCCTGGACGCCGGGCGCGACCCCCGACGACGACGCCCTCGCCTTCTACCGTCTGCCACCCGGCGGCGGACAACGGGCCGGGCTCGAGGGCGAGGTCCTGGGCAAGGTCGCGCTGGTCTCGCGTGAGGGAAAGACGTTGCCGCTGCCGGGCCGGATCGGCGATCTGGCGCGCAGCTTCGGTCCACTGGTCGCTCTACCGATACTGAGAATGGCGGGAAGATGACCTTCAAACGTGATCCAGGGCTGCCGTACCAGAAGCTCGATGAGGAGACGATCGTCGTCGATCCGCGATCCCGCGAGGTCCATCTGCTGAACGAGACGGCGGCGCGGGTCTGGGAGCTGCTGGCGTCGCCCCGCTCGCTCGACGAGCTGGCGGCCGCGCTCGGTGAGGAGTACGACGCGCCGCAGAGCGAGCTCCGCGCCGGGGTCGACGAGGTCATCGGGGGCTTTCGCGACAAGGGATTGCTGGACCCCGGCGGTCAGCCGGTCAGGGGCTGAATCCGATGGACTCGGCGCCGCGCTGCCAGGACGATGCGGTCATCGCATCCCCGGGCGACCACGCAGTGGTCAGCCGGCTGCAGAGCATGGCGTACGAGCGGATGATCCCGCTCAACGTGTCGCTCGAGCTGACGCTCAAGTGCAACATCCGCTGCCTACACTGCTACAATTTCGATCGCGACACGGCGGGACCGGTCTGCGGCGACGCCGTTTCCACGTCCGCGCCCGAGCTGGAGCTCCCCGAGGTGTTGCGGGTGATGGACGAGCTGCGGGCTGCGGGCTGCCTGTTCCTGTCGCTCACCGGTGGCGAGGTGCTGACCTATCCGCATCTCTTCGCCGTGCTCGATCGCGCCCGCGAGATCAACCTCGCGGTGCAGCTCCTGAGCAACGGAACGATGTTGCGGCCGGGGGTGGCGGCGCGCCTCGGCGGCTATCGCAATCTCCTCGGCGTCAGCATCAGCCTCTACGGCGCGACCGCAGAGGTACACGACGGCATCACGCAGGTGCGCGGATCGTGGCGGCGGACCCTGGACGGCGCGGAGCGGCTGCGCGCCCAGGGGGTGGCGGTGCGCCTCAAGTTGATCGTCATGAGGCCGAACGCGCACGAGGTCGCCGCGATGCGAGCGCTGGCCGACAGGCGCGGCTTCCCCTACATGCTCGACCTCACCATTACCTCGCGCCACGACGGCACGGACGGCAGCCTGGCGATGCGCGTCGACCCAGAGCAGCTGGACGCGCTCTATCGCGGACCGCTCGGCGATCTGATCCCGAGCGGCGGCCGTCCGGTCAGCGAGGCGGCCTTCCCGTGCAACTGCGCGCGCGGCAACTGCGCGATCTCTTCGCGCGGCGAGGTCTATCCCTGCGTCTCGGTTCCCTGGTCGGCGGGGAACGTGCGGAAACAGCCGTTCATCGACATCTGGCGCGGCTCGCCGGTGTTCGAACGTATTCGCGGTCTGCGCATCGCCGACTATCCCTCCTGCGCCCCCTGCCCCGACAAAGGCTACTGCTCGCGGGATCGCGGCGCCGCCTACAACGCCTCGGGGAGCTACACGGGGATCGATCCGTTCGTCTGCAGCGCCGCCGGGCTGGCCCGCAAGATCGGCGAGGCACGCGCCACCACCGGTCGATGATCGAGATCAAGCGTACCCTCGCGGGTGGCGAGAAGCGCTTCGACTGTCGCCACCTGGCCGGCGACGCGGGCCACGCCGTGCTGCTCTGGATCGCGCCCGGACCGATGCACGTTCACGGCGTCGACCTTCCAGCCGGCACCATCAGCTTCGGGCATTTCTGGGCCGATCGCCACTACAACGTCTATCACTGGCTGGACGCGGCCCACCGCACCGTCGGCTTTTACTTCAACCTCGCCGACCGGACGCGGATCTCGACCGAGACGCTGGAATGGCGAGACCTGGTCATCGATATCCTGGCGACGCCGGCCGGTCGCCTCGACATTCTCGACGAGGACGAGCTTCCGGAAATCGTCGACCCCGAGGTTGGCGCGCACATCGCCGACGGCAAGGCGGCGATCCTGGGCGCGCCGGCGAAACTGATGGTCGAGATCGAGGCCGCTTCGCGCGCGCTCTTTCCCCGCGCGTTTCCCGCCCGATGACGGCTATGGCAGCTCGAGCCCGACCGGACCCCGCGTAACGGCCGCCAGCCGGAACCCGCCGAGGAGCGCGCGGGCCGACGACCGACGATCGGGTGCGCCGAGCCCGGCGGAGCTGGCCAAGGCGCCGACCACGGCCTCCGGCGACAGGCCGCGCTCGCGCAGGGACGCGATCGTCGCCGGTCGCGTTCGCTTGGCCAGTCGCTCTCCCTCCGCCGAAAGAACCAGCGGCACGTGCGCGAAGGCCGGCGGCGCCAGACCGAGCGCCCGATAGAGCGCGATCTGGCGCGCCGTCGAGCCGAGCAGATCATCCCCGCGGACGACGCGGGTCACCTCCATCGCCGCGTCGTCGACCACCACGGCCAGCTGATAGGCCGCGGCGCTGTCGGCGCGGCGGAGGACGAAGTCGTCGACGCCGCCCGGGCCCGTGGCCACGCGGCCATGGATCTCGTCGATGAATTCGATCTGCGCCGCGCGTCCATCGAATCGGATCGCCGGGTTGCGCCCTTGGCTGGCGGCCCGCGCGTGCACCTCCGCCGGCGGACGCCCGCGGCAGGTTCCGGGATACCGCGGGCCATGGTCCTCTCCGGCGCCCGCCCCGAAGTCGTGGGGCGCGCTGGCGGCCCGGGCAACGTCGAGGCGAGAGCAGGCACACAGGAAGGCCGATCCCTCTGCCAGCAGCCGTTCGATGGCGGCGTCGTAGCGGGCGGTGCGCTCGCTCTGGCGGTAGGGCGCGAACGGGCCTCCCCGATCGGGCCCCTCGTCCCAGTCGATCCCGAGCCAGGCGAGATCGCTCAGAAGCGCGGTCTCCGCGCCGGGCTGCACCCGCGGGCGATCGAGATCTTCGATCCGGAACACGAACGCCCCGCCGGCGGCCCGCGCGTCGAGCCAGGCCAGCAGGGCCGTGC
>Ga0209863_10000108_pt1 | contig 50260 bp, 40 predicted proteins | sample OrgsoiDNA2013046_FD_185796 | JGI IMG/M metagenome (GOLD analysis project Ga0209863, IMG submission 185796) | Permafrost soil microbial communities from the Arctic, to analyse light accelerated degradation of dissolved organic matter (DOM) -... | ecosystem: Environmental > Terrestrial > Soil >...
TGCATAGGATGCGGGATCCGGATGCGGCGCACCATTGGCATCGCCTTCCAGGGTAATGGTAGGCACGGTGATGACCGGGGCTTTCGTAAGTTGGTTTTCCAGATCGTCATATTTCGCTTCGCCATCAGCCATCCCAAGCCGCCAGCGATAATTATGAATAACGATCGCGACGTGATCCGGGTTTTCGAAGGACGCCGCCGTGCGATCGAACACGGCATCTTCGAAGTGCCACTTCGGCGAAGCTAGTTGCCAAATGAGCTTCGAAAAGTCGTGCCGGTATTTGTCGTAACCGATCCGACCGCGCTCCGTTGCAAAATAAAATTGGTACCACCATTGGAGCTCAGCACGTGGCGGCAACGGAGATTTACCGGATTCCTGGTTACCGATCAGATAACCGCTCACGGAGACGAGTCCCTTACAGCGTTCGGGCCAGAGCGCCGCCATGATGTCGGCCGTCCGCGCTCCCCAGTCAAAACCGGCCAGGATTGCTTTCCCGATTTTGAGCGCATCCATCAACGCGATGATATCGACAGCGACTACCGACTGTTGGCCATTGCGTAACGTTTCTCCTGAAAGAAAGCGTGTAGTGCCATAGCCGCGCAGATACGGGACGATCACCCGGTATCCTTTTGACGCCAGCAAAGGGGCGACATCGACAAAGCTGTAAATATCGTAGGGCCAGCCATGCAGAAGAATTACTGCAGTACCATTGGCGGGGCCCGCTTCAGCGTAGCCAATATTCAGGAGGCCTGCATCGATCTGCTTTATCGGGCCGAACGACGTGTACGTTCCCCGTTTATTCGGCGTCGCATTTGCCGGATCTATCCTGGCGGATTGTGCGTCCGCAAAATCGATCATGAGGAGTTCGCCTGCAGCAATTGTCTTGACCGCAGTGCCCAAAAAACGACGGCGGTCAAATGATTCTTCTTGTGACATGCATTTCTATTTTAATTCTTTTGATATTTATTTCGCAAAACTACATTAAAAGGGGTCAGCCCTGTTCGAACCTGCTTAAGTAATCCGGGCGATTTTTATATGTAACCCAGCCACCAATTTTTATGGGTTGCCTTATACACGCTATACCAGCGGCAAGGGAAATATAAAATTATAACCACTGAAGCCCAGGCCGCATATACAAACCACAGGGGGTAACCACTTCCATATGGTAAACTTCCATCCCTGAAATGAATAAAGTCCAAATCTTCCCATGAATGTCCTGTTGCAAAAAAAGCCAGCCATGCAATACTATGTATCAGAAAAACGTGCAGGATATAATAGAAGAATGGCACTTTGCCGAACACAATTACTTTCCGGCCGATACTACCCTGCACATTTTCGCTAAACGATAAGAAAATAAGTGCCGGGCCAATCGTCATTAAAATGTATAACAAAGAAGGAGGGTACTTTGAGGTTTTTACAAAATCAAGGAAGGTAAAAACAGGTGTTTTTTGTATTGCCCACCGATGCATGTCACCATAATGATTTATTAACCGGATAAAAATGAAAAGCAGTATGGCCGCCATTCCGGTAATTCGCAATATTTTTTTTCTGAATGCCGGTTGAATATCCGGTAGATATAATCTACCCGCCGAATAACCCAAAATCATCAGCCCCAACCAGGGCAAAAATGGATAAGAAACAACAAAGAGTAAATGATTACTAATTGGATACTCATTTCGTTGATGTATAATAGACCAGGTTACGGATTCCCAGAAGGGACTTACAATCGTAATTTTGTCAAGAAGATTATGTCCGAACACAATAACCATTCCAATAAACAATAATAACCTGTAAGGAAGAAATTGTAAAACAGAAAGCGCCACCATGCTGATGCCGATCGCCCAGATAACCTGCAAAAAAACGGTCACAAAATTAAAATCCCATAGTGGCTGAATAATTAATATTTCGACAAGCATTAACCAGATGCCACGGGTAAGGAGAAAGAATGCCACTTGTTTTTTTGATTTACCTCTACTACTGTACAAAAAAATACTGGTTCCTGATAGAAACACAAAAACGGGTGCACAGAAGTGGGTAATCCATCTTGTCAGAAATAAAAGAAGTGTGGTAGTTGAAAAATCAAGTGGGTCGTTTCCAACAGAAGCATCGTAATGTAAAAAATCCCTGCAATGATCCAGGGCCATTAGAATCATCACAAACCCTCTTAAAAAATCTATTGATTGTATTCTGTTCGGTTTATTTATATCCATTTCACATGTTGATTCCATTTTGCATAAGCGAACATTGGGGTATTTTGATCAGGCTTCGAACTTTGGGTACGCGGGTCTGCTATTAGGTCTACAAGAGTACCGACTCTCAATCAATTTTTTCAAAAAGTATAAATAAATAATCACCTAAATTATTCTCATATCTGCCTTGTATATTTTCAAAGCTGTTTGCATCAATATCTTTCCTGAGTTTACTCAATCCTTCTTTTACTTCAATCCTATTTGCAAGAGAAGCAAATGACGATATTCCCATTCTGATATTCTTTTCAAAATATAGCGAAGGATTTAATTTGCCTGAATATAGAAAATGATCCTGCAAATCAGGCTGAACGGCATATTTTTCTGTCGAAGTAATACTAAAACGAGCTTCTATTGCAATTTGTTCTATGTAATTTATGGCAGGCATCCTGCAAATAGAGCGGGCCATCATTTCCGGAAAGTAGTGATTAAGCCAATATCCCTGCATTTGTTCCGGGGTTGAGGTAAAGACTAAAAGCTGACCATGAGATTTTAAAACCCGTTTGAGTTCCAAAAAAGCACTTTTAAGGTTTGTCCAGTGATGTATAGTGAGTATTGCAGTGCAGCCGTCAAAAAGAGCATCTTTTACAGGAATATTTTCTGCCGAACCCAAAAGCCATTTGACAGAGCCCGATTGCTGTTTTGCTATTTCTAACATATTTTCAGATGGCTCAACTCCATATATATTGATACCCTTTGAGGCAAATTCATGGGTATAATTCCCCGTTCCGCAACCTATGTCAACATATAGATCTCCTTCCTTAGCTGATAATAAATCAAGAAGTCTTTGGGTTATGTAAGGATCAGCTTTCCTGGTGGAATTATATCCTTTTCCGATTCTATTGTATAATGCAGTCTGTGGCATTTGTCTGGTTATTGCTCAAATTTAGGTATAGAACTCCTAAAATACCAGTTCACCAGTTATTGTTGTCGTTCACCCATTTACTCTTTTTTCCCGTTATCACATGATATAGGTTTGATGGAGCGAAAGAATAAAATCAGGCTCGCAGTCATTAACCCCTAAACCATTTTCCTTATTCTATAGGTGAAGTTTACTAGCAATTGGCAGGGACTGTTTCCACAGTCCCTTTTTTTAAAATACCATATTAAAACGGGGGAGAAACCACGGAATTTGCAGTCAAACAGAAGGTCTATTTCCCAATAAACATTATACTATCTGATTTTTAATAGCGGAAGACCTCCTGGTGTGAATCCTGGTTTTTGCACGCGATACGATTTTAACCAAAGGAATAATAAAGAAAGCAACCCAGAACCAGGAAAGGTTTAGGACGATCAGGATCAGCGCTACCAGAAAGACCGTGCTGCCCAAATAAGAGTTTTCTTTTATTTTAGTGATTTTCTTCTGATCTGTCAGGTTGGAAAATTTATTTTTTTTATTGAACACGGCAAACAGCAACATACTGTAAGCAAAACTGCTGATAAAAAGGTTTGCAAAATAAAAAAGCATTTTCAGATAATAAGGCTCATTATTGGCAAACAAAAACGATATGGAAATGGGTAGCAGCATGATGGTGAAAAGAAAAAACAGATTTATCCGGATCAGTCTTTCATTATAATTCACGATGTTTTCAAACAACTGGTGATGGCGCATCCACAAATTTCCAATCGTCCAGAACGCCACAAACAGTGCGAGTCCATGTAATAATATGGATGCTCCATGACGACTAAAAATTTCACGGGGGGTCGCATCTTTTCCCAGTTCCGGAATTTTGAACTCCAGTATCATCAGCGTAAGGGCAATGGCAATGACGGCATCGCTGAAAAAAGCTATCCGGTCAATTTGAAATTGTGTTCTGGAATGTTGGGCCTGTGGATGATTTTGCATGAAAGGGTTTGATTTCGAAGATAAGACTAGAAATGGAAGTGTGTATTTAATCATTTTTTTAAATAAATACACAAGTAGTTAATTGAAAATCAACAGCAAAATATAAATTGAGGGGGATTGTCAAAACCGGATATTTTATACAACCAAACCTGCAAAATCAGCCAATTATGGAATTCAAACCCGGCGATCCGGCTTATGAACAATGGAACGACAGGGGTGCCAACCTCAGGTTTAAGGGCAGGCCATCCGTTATCGTAACCGTTGATCATACGGAGGCGTTGATCAGCGCGTTGCAGTCAGCCGTTGACAGTGGTCTTCATGTGGTAGTCCGCGGTGGTGGTCATTGCCTGGAAAATTTTGTTGCCGACCCTGCCGTACAGGTGATCATTGATATTTCTCAATTGAAGGGCATACGGTATGATCCGGAAAAAAATGCGATTGAAGTAAAAGCAGGAAATACAGTCGGCGAAATGCACCAGCATCTATTTAAAACCTGGGGCATCGTGATGCCGGTTGGTGAGGAGCCGAATATCGGAATGGGCGGCCATATCGCCGGCGGCGCTTTCGGATTTCTATGCAGACAACATGGCCTGGGTGTCGATCATTTATACGCGCTCGAATTGTTGTGGGTGAATAAAGACCGCAAAATTGAAAAAATTATAGTCAGCCGGGAAAAGGATGATATAAACCGGGAGCTTTGGTGGGCACATACCGGCGGGGGGACCGGAAACTTCGGAATCGTAACCCGGTACTGGTTTCGTTCGCCTTCGGCAAAAACAAGCGATCCTGCCAATCTATTGCCTGCAGCTCCTGAATATGTTGAAACGATCAATTTGGACTGGGCCTGGAAAGATTTTGATGAATCCGCGTTTCAAACACTGGTCAGCAATTTCGGGGGCTGGTGCGAAGAAAATGCAGGCACCCGAGTTTTCGCCCGTTCATTTTTCGGAACATTACATTTATGGAATCGGACCACTGGCAAATTGCAGATGAGAGGCCAGATCACCGATCCGGTAAATACGGAACCCATTCTGGAAGATTTCTTAAAAGCATTGAACAAGGGATTGAATCTGCCTTATATTCTGGAAAGAAAAAAAATGAGCTGGCTGGAATTTTCTCTAAACCCATTACCTGACATTTTTCCGGAACAGAAAATAGCATTTAAATTTAAAGACGCTTTTTTGCTAAAACCTTTCACGAATCACCAGCTAAAAATGGCGTATAAATATCTTACGGAATACACGGATACCCCAGGTGCATCGATCGGGATGGCTACTTATGGCGGAAAGGTGAATGACGTTCCGGCTGATGCAACAGCATCCGTACAGCGCAGTGCCATTATTTCGATGAGCTGTACTCCAGGCTGGCTAGATCCGGGTGAAGAGAAAAAATATATGGACTGGGCGAGGTCCTGTTACCAGGATTTATTTGCTGAGGATGGTGGTGCTCCGGTTCCCGGAGAACGATCCGGCGGATGTATCATTGCACATCCGGATAACGATCTTGCTGATCCGGCCCGGAATAAAACCGGCATTCCCTGGTATCATTTTTATTACCAGCATCATTATCCCAGGCTTCAGCAAATCAAGACGAAGTGGGATCCACTGAATATTTTTTGTCATGCTTTATCCGTGGAACCGGTCTAATACGTGATGAACGGAGTCTATAAAAAAAACGTGATATCAAATGCCAGGCGCACCGCCTCTGTTTTTACTGAATGTCCGATTTTTGCCGCATCAATCGGGATCTGCAAACGACTGCCGTTTACCCGTATCAGGCTCCAGGTAATATTATATAGGTAGTCGGAAAAATGAAGCTATAAACCCGCAAATGAATTTCGGTCATCTGCGCACCTGCCGGCAACCAAATATCGTGGTGCCAGTCCCCGCCTTCGGAAAAGCTCATATCCACGTCATCGCTGAATTCCGTCTTTTGCATAAAAATATTTTTATTGCAGTTGCGCCTGCGAAAACAATAGTTCAAATCCGGTAACCACTGGTTTTTTTAGCATCATCCGGCAGGCTTTGGAGATTTCATTGACGACATGCTCAAATGATTTTGGCTGCTCTAGCATCGAATTGGGAATAATGATTGTCGGAATATTTTTTTCCGGTGAGTAAACGGTCCCGGACAGATCGGTCATGATTTGCCTTCGGGAATTCTGGTTGGGTCCGTTGACCTCAATATGTAGTTTTTCGGGAAGGGCAATATCGACGAGTTTATCATTCTCGAAATATTCCAGCACAACCGGAAAATTTCGGGCTTTCAGTGCAAGATAGAGATCCACCGTCTGCGCAGTCGCGCCCGATTCGGCAATCATGCATTGGTCCTTCATACAAAGGGAGTGACCATAAATTCTATGGGAAAAAAGATGCACGCCCCAGGAAATGGGCTGGCCGCATTCAAGGCAATGAGGATTTGTTTTCATAGGCTCGGTTTCTGAAACTCAAGTTCTATAAAACAGTTTGCTTGCCTTCATTTTTTCGCTCAATGGAGCGAAACCTTAGATGAGTGGGGTCCGATGCCCGATGAAAATTCCCCCGGTTAGAACCAAAGGAATCGCTGATGAAGAGGATAATTTATTAGAATGGGTCGCCTTTTTTAACCGGGGTAAATGGGGACGCACTATTTTTAGATGAGTGGGTCAGTCAATCAGTATAACATTTTCCTCAAAATCTTTAACCTGTTTTTTCATCCACCATATTCTGATTGATTCGACCAGCATGCGAAACCAACTTTCATTTGATTTTGGATATTCCAATATATATTCCATAGCTCTTTTTTTATATAGAATTCAAAAATAAGATCATCATATGTTAAGCAGAAAGCTGAATCGGTAAACATATGTTATCTGTCGGTGGGCGGTGGCCGTATGTTAACCGTTAGGAAACCGGTTGTTAAGTGAGGGGTATAAAGAAAAAACCGCTAGTTGACTGTAGCGGTTATTCAAAAATAGGATCTTAAAATGTTTTTGCTTAGGATTGGATCGGTTTCTTTCGGATTTTGGATCGGTTTTTTTCGGATTGGATCTCGGTTATTTCATTTGGTTTGGTATATCAAAAGTATACTTACGCGGCCCGGTTTGAAAGCGCATGAACACTCGATTTTATAGTAAGTTTACTAATCGTCAAAACAACAATTTAAAAATTCAGCCTACGATAAACAACCATAAAGGATTCATAATCAGTGGCTAATGGCAGGGCTCTACAATTGCTCCCATACCTGCTCCGCGAAGTTTTCCAGTGAAGGATCCCGGGCTCCCATTAGAAGCAAAACACAATCATCAGTAAAATGGGGACGAACCGCTTCCAGGAAAGTATTCCGGTCTCCTGCAAAGAAAGCCGGCTTGCCCATCGCTTTCAGGTCATTGATCAGGTCGCCGGCAGAAATATCTTTTGCAGTGGTACCACCCGCATAAAAAATTTCGCTCATCCATATTTCATCAGCCGGTCTTAATACACGACCAATCTCCGTTACAAAATCATGTCGCAGGAAACGCGTGGGGCCATACCCATGTGGCTGGAACCAGGCAATGACTCTTGGTGCGATTTCCTGGCAGGCTTCTATAGATACCGCACATTTAACCGGGTTATGGGCATAATCGTCAATCAGCCAAACCCCGTGTTTTTTCCCCAATACCTGGTGCCGCCGATAGATCCCTTCATAGGATTTTAAAGATTGGGCACAGGTGACCAGATCCACACCAAGCTGGCTGGCAACGGCTGTTGCAGCAAGTGCATTTTCCATATTGTGTTTGCCGACGGTATTCAGGGTAAAACCGATGCCGTTAATATTAAAACTTATAGTCAATCCCTGCTGTTTGAATCCGCTGGCCTGGAAGCCCGCGGGAAAGGAAGGGTCCGTCGAAAAATCCTGGGCCTTATTCCGGGACAATAGTCTGGCACCGGTCTGTGCGAGGTTGACCACAAATAGCTGGCGCGTATGCTGTCTGAATTCCCCGAATATTTCCATCAGCGCATCCATTTCCTTATGGTCCTTTTCCACATTCAGCAATACGCCAATCTCCGGTTTGTATTGTACAATGGACCCATCGCTTTCATCGGCTTCGATCACCAGCCATTCCCCGCTGCCCGCTTTGGCGTTGCCGATGCGGCCCTCCTTCATAATGCTTACCAGTCCTGCGCCGCTGATGATACTGGGTTTTATGCCGGCATATTGCAGTATTTCAAACAACATCGCGCAGGTTGTACTTTTGCCGCTGGTGCCTCCAACCGCTATTGTTTTTTTACTTTCTGCGACCAGCGCCAGTAATTCGGACCGTTTGATGATCGGAATGTTCAATTGCTTTGCCTTTAATACTTCCGGAACGTTGTCCTCCACGGCTGTGGAAACAACTACAAGTTCTGTTGCCGTGCTTATGCCTTCGCCATTTTGGAGAAAGCACCGGATGCCCAAAGCCTCTAATTTTTCACGGGTATCATTTAATCTGTCGGGTAAGAAATACCGGTCGGATCCGGATACCTGTTTGCCGGTTCCGGCGAGATATTGCGCAATGGCGCTCATGCCCGTTCCCGCGATCCCGATAAAAAAAATCGTTTTGAAATTGGAAAGACCCGAATCCATTATCAATTATTTAATGCAAATAAACTGATTTATCAGACAGTTCCGCCATATCATCCCGTCCTCCCGGGAGTACCGCAAACCTTATAAGGATCAGAAAAACATATCTGCCGGGGCATAGCTTTTGCCCGAAGGGATAGCAGCCCTTCTCGTACATTAGGGTATATTTACCAGGTTCCTGAATTCAATTCAATACAACGCAGATGAACGAGTCCCCGGATCAGGGAAGAAATGAAATAAAACAATCTTTACGAACTGAAAAGCAGGATGGCGTGGATATATCCCGTTTTGATCACGTGGCCGAATTGAAGGCAAAAATTGAAGAGTTACAAAGAAGTGAGGAGAGGTATCATAAAATGATCGAAGAGGTAGAGGACTATGCCATTCTTTTACTTGACAGGGACGGCTTTATACAAAACTGGAACAAAGGAGCGGAAAAAATTAAGGGTTACACGGAGAAAGAGATCATAGGCGAGAACTTTCGCATATTTTATCTTCCGGAAGACAGGGAAAATAAATTACCGGAACAATTAATTGAAGAGGCGGTGAGCAAGGGTAAAGCCGTACACGAAGGCTGGCGCCTGCGCAAAGATGGCAGCCGGTTCTGGGGGAGCATCGTTATTACTGCATTGCATAGCCAGGACCAGATTTTGGGATTCTCGAAAGTAACGCGTGATCTGACTGAATTAAAAGCTGCAACCGATCAGATAAAGGACTATGCCAGTGAACTTGAATTTCAGAACAAAGAATTACAGCAATTTTCCTATGCGGCGGCGCATGATCTGAAAGAGCCTTTGCGAAAAATCCAGTTTTATAATTCCTCCATTTTGCAGAACGCGGGTGAAATCCTGCCGGAGAAGGAAAAAACCTATCTGCAGAGCTCGGTAAATGCTGCCATTCGTATGAGTGGACTCATTGACGATCTGCTGAAGTACTCTGAAACTTCTTCCGTTGCCGGAAAATTCCAGCCGGTTGATGTGATTGCTATACTAAATGAATTAAAAGATTTTTATCAGGATTCATTGGGTGATGACGAGATTAAAATGGAATTGGGTGGCCGCTTAGAAGTCTGGGGAATTCCGTTTCAGATCCGCCAGTTATTTGAAAATCTTTTGGGTAATGCCATTAAATATCGGCAAAAGGACAGACCCCTGATAATCAGGGTTTCGGCCAGTAAAGAAGTTAAACGCTTACGTACAGAACCCGGTCAAAACATTATAAAGTCTTACTTTAAAATTGCAGTCGTGGACAATGGGATCGGATTTGAATCCGAATCCGGGTTAAAGGTTTTCGAACTGTTCCTTCGCCTGCATGGCCGGCATGAATATCCCGGAACAGGGGTTGGTCTGGCCATCTGCAAAAGAATTGTTCAAAATCACAAAGGGACGATTGAAGCATCGGGTAAAGCCGGAGAGGGCGCAACTTTTACCGTTTATTTACCGTGTAACTAGTTTTTCAGACGAATGGAAAATTAAGTCCAGCAACTGCCTGGCCAGCGAAGCCAGATCTGTAGGATTTCCAGGTTTTACAAAATACTGGATTGCTCCATTTTCCAGGCAAAGTTTTTTATGCTCACTCTGATCGGACGTGCTCCAGACTACTTTCGAAATTCCGGTATAGACCGAGTTCTCTTTGAGGGTTTCCAACGCGTCAACGGCATTCATAAGCGGCATTTTATAATCCAGGATAATTAGTGAAGGCAATTCACCTGCCGGACAATTTTTCAGCCAGGAAATGGCCTCTTTTCCATTCATAACAAAATGAATGGCAAGAGCCGGGTTCACATCCAAAAGCGCTTCTTTCAGGATTTCCTGGTCCTCCGAATCGTCATCTGCTAAAAGGATATTTACAGTTTTTGCCATATTATAGAAGTTAATGACCCTGCTGCCTGAGTTGCCGGAACCGCGAATAGTTAAACTCGTTCCCGCTTTAAAAGTATCAAGATTCCGGCATACTTGGTGAAACAGAAATTTGGGATGAAATAGTTAAAACGTTTTTTGTTAAAGACAAACTTGTGTGAAATACCTGAATCATACATCATCAGCCTGCTAAAAAAAATATTTTTATTGTCTGATTTTCATAACTACCAAAACTAACAGTATGAATCGGATCTACAATCCCATTTTCATTTGTCATAGATAATGTTGCCTATCTGGGTACGGGCTGGGATGATTTAAACACACGGTATGCTGACTTCTGGAAATATGATCCCGCCAATAATATCTGGTCGCAGGTGATCAGTATGCCGGATAGTACAGCAGGAAGTTCAGCGGTGGCTTTTGCAATAGATGGCAAAGGATATGTTGGTGGCACACTTTCTTACTGAACGTCTAGTTTGTCTTCAATATTTTAACAGCCTTACTAATGTTTGACTGCGGGTTCAACATTTTTAAAATATAATAGCCTGGTGCAAGACCCGACATATCGATGGTAGTACCCTTCGGCTGCAGGTCGGTTTTCAAAATAACCGGTTTCCCCTGCAAATCGGAAATGGAAATAGTCAGAGAAGAGATATTGTTTATTTCCCATTTTATGGTAAGATCCGTCGTCACCGGATTCGGATAAAATCTGGCGTACTGTCCATTTCCCAGATCGATATTCCCGGTCAGATCTATGTTGATGGCAGTTGAAAAATCACTTGTACAACCATTTTCAGTATGTGTCGCCGTATATAATCCATTTTTCGCCGGTATATAGGTGTCATTTGTCGCCCCCGGAATGATCGTTCCATTTAAATACCATTGATTCCCGTCGGCCATACTGGAAGAGAGAATATTGTCTTCACTCCTGGAAATGGAAGGAACAGGCGAAGTCAATACATTTACCGATATTCCGGAATCAGATGATGTTGTAATTCCATTCGAGTTTGTTTTCACTGAATACAGACCACTGGCCACCACATCCAATGTATTACCCGTTTCTCCATTCATTATTGCACTATCCATATACCATTGATTACCTGAACCAGCAGTTGAATGAAGAATAAATGATGTGTTTTTGCAGAAACTGGCGGACCCTTCATAAACAATTGCAGGTATGAACCTAAAGCCCGAAATCGAACCGGTTCCCGAAGGGGATGTCACGGTTACATTACCTGAGGCTCCCCCGCCTACCACCGCCTCAATTTGTGTGGGTGATATAATCTGAAATGACAATGCGGGTGCATTGCCAAAATCAACCTGAGTTGCTGCGGTAAATCTCCGGCCCGTAATAAAAATTGACTTCCCCTTGTAACCAAACGTATCCGAAATAGAACTAATAACCGGCGAAGCTATATTGTTATTTAAGACTGTAACCGTATTTAATAAAACGTTTACGGCTATTAAATCAGGTCGTCCATCCCCGTTTAAATCTCCAATATTTCCAAACACGTCAAAATTCCCGGTTTTAAAATCAATCGCGGGTGATAATGATAATCCGGTGCCACCGGATACATTTTGAATAATGGAGAGGTTGCCCGATTGATATTGTCCAACAGAAATATCCAGTTTACCATCTCCGCTCAGGTCCGCAAAACTAATCGACGTAGCAGCAAAAGCGGAATCCGTACGATCGCTTAAAATGATAGAACCCGGAACGCTCCTGTTTTTATAGAATGTTATTGTGCCATCGCTATAATTCTCGACAGCCAGGTCCAATTTTCCGTCCCCATCTAAATCACCGGCCCGTACAAAACCCGGATTCCTTCCAACCGGGTAAATGGCCGGCAGATCAAGGGAGATCAAACCACCGGTGGTTTTATTTCTGTAGACAGCGATGCTGAGATGCGAAAAGTCGCTGATGACTATATCCGGTTTCCCGTCATTATCCAAATCAGCAACGGTCAGGTTGTCCGGATGGAACAAAGAACTGTTGTAATCGTATTTCGGAGCAAATGAAAGGGGACCTGATCCGGCGGACGTATTTATTAAAATTGAAAAAAATCCCGAATTACCACTTGTTACGAGGATATCCGGTTTGCCATCCTGGTTCATGTCTGCAATGGAAACACCAAGTGATCCATTTCCGGTTTGAATATTTAATGCCGGTTCAAAAGAAATAACTCCATTCTGACTGGTATTTTTAAATATTGAAACATAACCCGAATCGCCGCTGTTGAAATCTGATACAACAATATCTGGTTTTCCGTCTCCATTTAAATCCCCCACGGCAATATATTTTGGATCAATTCCTGTTGGTAAATCGATTTTTACCTTAAAAGAAAAGCTGCCGGGAGCTCCGTTGTTTTGTAAAATCGAAATCGTATTGGCAAGACTATTAGCCGTTATCAGATCCGGTTTCCCATCCTGATCCAAATCACTCACGGATACCGAGACAGGATAATTTCCCGTGTTGAAATTTCCAGCCACAGTAAAAGAATTCATGGACATTACGCTGTCGCCATCCGGAAAGTTCACGCTAAATGGTAAGGAACTGTATGCTGTCAGAAAATTTGCCGTTACAGAAATGGGATCATAAACTGCTCCTGCCGGTACAACAACCTGAAGCTGGGATGCCGTGGCTCCGGATACCGTGGCTCTTACCGGGCCGAAATAAACAATATTGCCATCCGGACTTGCATTAAAGTTATTTCCGTTAATTATTACGGTTGAACCAACAGGACCTGCCATAGGTGAAAAAGAATAAATGACCGGCTTCCCTCCATATCCGAATCCGGGCTGACTGGTATTTCCATTGACCGATACGATAGCCACATCGCCACTCGCGCCGCTTCCAAGTATTGCTTCAATAATCGTGTCTGATTTAATAAGAAACGACGAAGCCAAAACGCCGCCAAATGACACACCCGTAACCCCGGTAAAATTTACCCCATGGATCAGAATGCTGTCACCCGCAACTCCGTTGGTCGGATTGAAACTATAAATCAAGGGACCTGTATAAATAAAATTCGAATCCGTAGCTGTTCCAAAATTTGTTGTAATGGTAAGATTGCCACTCGCCCCTTTTCCTACCGTCGCTGAAATGCCGGTGGCTGAATCTACAGTAAATGAAACCGCATCGATTCCGCCAAACCGAAGAGAAGTTGCACCAGTAAAATTTTTCCCTTTAATCTTTACAACAGAACCAATGGTCCCGGTCGCAGGAGTAAAAGAACTGATCAGAGGCGCCACGCTATCCCCGATCATGTTTTTTAAAATGGATATTTTATCGGATGAAGAATTCGCGGTGATGATATCCGGACGACCATCTCCGTCGAGATCAGCAATGGCAGCGATCAGGGGAGCTTCTCCAACCGGATAATCAATATGTGCTTCGAAATCTATAAAACCGACAGTGCTTTTATTCTTCAATACCGAAACCGTATTTCCGTACCGGTTCGCCGCTATCAATTCCGGTTTTGTATCACCATCAAGATCCCTGATAGATACATCGACGGTATAATTTCCCGCTTCAAAATTCTTCGGTGCATCAAAAGCAAGATTATTTGGTGAACTGATATTTCTGAGTGTGAGAATAGCGCCTGGATAACCACCGGTTGCCGCAATATCGGGACTACCATCACCATCCAGATCTCCGATGGCCAGGGTAAAAGCGCCGGCCAGGCTTGCATAGGAAACCGGAGAACCAAATGAAAAGGTGTCCGGAACAGAGGTGTTTTTTATTACCCACAATGCACTGCTGCTTCCTTCCGTGGATACGACCAGTTCTGCCTTCCCATCCTTGTCAAGATCCCCAATGGCAATGCCGTAAGGGTTGGTTCCGACGGCAAGATCCATTCTTTTGCTGAATGATATATTGCCCGGAGTGCTGGTGTTTTTATACAGCGTTATATAATTTGAACCGTTATTTGCGATGGCCAGATCGGGTTTTCCGTCTCCATCCAGGTCGCCGATGGCAACGGAATAAGGACCATAATTTGTCCGGAAATCAATTTTCGCTGCAAAGGAAATCACTCCCCCGGAACTGGTATTCCTGAAAACCGAAACCGAACTATCGCCCACACCATTGGTTACGACTACATCGGGCTTGCCGTCCCCATCCAGATCGCCGACAGCAGATCCTTGCATATCACTTGCCAGTCCCGGGAAATAGCTCGGTGCCGCAAAACTGATTGTGCCGTTGCTGCTCGTATTGGTAAGCACAGTTACTTTATCAGAACTGCCTCTCGCTACAAACAGATCCTGTTTACCGTCTCCATTAAAATCTGCGGATACTACACTGTGCGGATATATTCCGGTCAAAACATCCATTTTCGGAAGAAATGAATTCGGGTTATACAAACTGTCTCCAGTCTGGGCAGACAGTCGCATGTTCAACAAAAAGCCGAACAGGAAAATGGCAAGTTTTTTCATCAGTTAGTCGGGTCAGGGTTTGGCAGACAAGATAATAAAAATTGCTGCAGAAAAGAACAAACGTTTTCCGCACAAAAAACGCGTAAATACCCGATAAAATGGTTTAATTCATCTTAATTACCATCATCTTACATTAGACTGGTATTTCAATTTCTTATGATAAAAAATATAGGAACCGAAGATAAAAATGAGACCCAGGATTACGGGCAGCCATTGGGTGATTGGATCGCCTGCAGACAAACCGGCGTAGATGGCTCCTACCAGGTCAAATGTAAACCCGGCATAGGCCCACTCTTTTAATCTCGGAAACCCCGGAATAAGTATAACGATGATTCCCAAAATCTTTGCGATACTCAATAACGTAAGCACACTATAGGGATAACCTAAATGCTTCATCATAGCAATTCCCTCGGGATTGGGCATTAAACTCGAAATGGCCGAGAATAACATCAACAATATCATCAGTATCGTAAATACCCAATAAGCAATTTTAATCGATTTCATGCGCTTGTTTTAGACATGAATTTCGGGAAAAACCATGTTTTTTGGTTTATCCAGGGCATTTTTTTGTAAGGAATGATATTTACGCCAAATTCTGCCGGCCACTTGTGATCACACCCAGCGCACCGAACAGTTTATACCCAGGTACCATGACTTATACACATTGCCGCTGAAAAAGGGAAAGAACCTGGAATCAATAAAGGACTGATCAATAACGGTACACATTTTGACAGGAAGAAACTGCCATTTCCCATGATCAAAATCAGGTGGGGTATTATTGCCACTTCAGTAGATAAATCATAATGAAGCAGTTGATCCGTGCAGAACGTTTCCTTCACGGTAAGTTATTCCCGTTCTTCATAGTGCTCTTATTCTGTGCGCCTTCCCATGCCCAAAGCTTATCCGGAAATCTGGTTGTTCCCGTGGTCTTCCACATCATCAGCCAGGATCCCGCCGCTATTACCGACCAGCAGATCATAGATGCTATATCGGATCTAAATGATGCATTCGCGCATACCGGGATTTATGCCGGAGGTGCTGACGGAGTTAATACCGGGATTCATTTTTGCCTGGCTAAAGTTGGCCCGGATGGCGGCAATACAAACGGCATTACCCGAACCCAATCGGTTTTAGGTGATTTCGACAGCGATATCGAAAATGACAGGCTAAAAAATCTGGCATCCTGGAACACACTCGAATATTGCAATATCTGGGTTGTAACCGGAGTGGGCAACGAATACCTGACTCTATTTTCCTGCGGAAACTGGTCACGGCGACATAATATCGGTTATGGCACCTTTGATTCAAGTGGAGATTACCGGGATGGTATTGTTACCAAAGAATTTGGTTCTGCATTGGCGTCACTAATGGGTTCATGGCTCGGACTTAAATACAGCTTTGTGCAGGGCAGTTGTACCAACAACAATTGTGAAACTGATGGTGATGGCATTTGCGACACACCGCCCGCTTCGATGCCAGGCTCATCCTGTACCTCCTCTCAAAATTCCTGCAACACGGATACCGTTAGTGGATTTACCAAAAATATGCCCGACCTGGTTTCGAATTTCATGAGTCTGAGCGGACCATGCACCAATTCGTTCACCGCCGGACAAGCCGCAAAAATGCGGACTAATCTGAATACGGTCAGAAACACTTTAGTTTCCGGGAATAAATGCAATGCCCCCTGCACCGAAAATATAGTCGCCAATTTTACACGGGACAACTGGTCCCCAAAAACTGGTGACAGAATAAATTTTACCAGTTTGTCTACCGGCGGAACAAATTATCAATGGAGTGTAAACGGCGCTCTGGTTGGCGGCAACAGTCCGACATACTCAATGGTATTTCCAACAGCCGGAAAAACCAGCGTCTCCTTAAAAGTGTACAACGCAAATCCCGGTTGTTTTGCCAGTTATTCAGATGATGTCATTGTAAACTGCGGAGTAATGGCCAGGTTTACGCCGGATGTACGGCAGATTGCATCCAAAGAATCGATTTTGGAGGACAGCATTTTGTTCACCAACAGATCGGTGTATGCAACATCGTATCAATGGTGGATGAGCAATGACAATGGTGTGGTGCCCCAGGTGGTCAGCACAGCATTCAATTTAAATTACACATTTAAAATACCTGGGAATTATTCCGTATGGCTGGTCGCCTCAAATGGTTCATGCCATGATACCACAGAAAAATTTAATTTCCCGGTATTTGATCCCACCGTTGACGGAACGGTCAGTTTTGATAATGTTGAATGTTACCAGCAGACAAAAATTGTTGTTACCCTGCGCATTTGCAATAATGGATTTGCTCCTGTACCCGTTGGTACACCGGTTACATTTTATGATGCCGACCCGAGAAACGGTAATGCCAATAAATTATCACCGGCTTTTATAATACCTACCCCGGTTGCCGGAAAATGTTGTGGTTTATTTGGCATTATTATCAATGTCAATAAACCCGGCCTCAATCAACTATACGCTGTTTTTAACGACAATGGCATCATGGGTCCCTTTATCCTGCCTAATACGAAACTGCCTGAAATCAGCTATACCAATAATGTGAATTCACAGAGTAATTTTCAATTTCGGGTCGCCGCATTTCCTGACAGCGCAATCCTTCAACCCGGCGACAGTTTGCTTTTAAGCGCCAAAGCCGGACCCGGAATCGTGGCTTCGTATGCATGGAGCACCGCTCAGGATTTAAGTTGCACCGCATGTGACAGCACTTATTTTATTGCTGAGAATAAAGTCTACAACATTACAAAAAAAGTGATTGCAACCAGCTCTTATGGCTGTCTTGACAGTTCATTTACCGTGGTATATATACCGCCCGCAGATGACTACCAGGTTACCGTAGACAGTCTGGATTGTGCCGGTGCAGACCGTCTGCATGCTGATTTTACTATTTGCAATCATTTTATCAGGGGCAGTATTCCCAAGGGCCTCAGAGTATCTTTTTATGATGCGGATCCAACGGAGGCCAATGCGCGTCTTCTGGGCCCGGTGTTTTCAACCGCTGAAGCAAATCCGGCCAAATGTGTCGCCTATAAATCCTTTTTAAATCGCACAACCACGGGTAAGGTTTTCGCAGTCGTAAATGATACCGGACGGGACACCAGTGGTTTTCCCGGCAACTTTTATGACGAAGCCAGATTCGATAATAATAAGGATACCATTCCGGTAATTCCTTTTTTAGTAACGATCAATCCGACTGATACAACCATATCCCGTTTGACGAGTGTTCAATTAAATCCGCAAATCAGCGGCGGACGCGCCACTACTTTTAAATGGGAGCCACTTCAATACCTGTCCTGTTCGGATTGTCCCAGTCCGGTTGCTACCCCGGCTACCAGTATGCAGTACCAGTTAACCGCTCAGAACGAGTATGGATGCACTGCAATCGGAAATGTATCCGTAAAAACATTTTCAGGAGGTAAAGTAAATATTCCCAACGGATTTACACCCAACAACGATGGCCACAACGATGTATTCTATATTCTGGGCAGCGAGGATGTCAAAATGCTAAAAGATTTCTCCATATTTAACCGATGGGGACAGAAAGTATTTCAGGTACAAAATGCGGAGGCCAATGATCCAAAGTTTGGCTGGAACGGCTTTTTGAATGGGAAACCATCCGATCCCGGCGCTTATGTATATTTTGTTACGATTGAATTTACTGACGGCGCAACGCAGCTGTATAAAGGAACCGTTATGCTGATACGGTAAGGATTACATGCTTGCTGCACTTAAAGTTGCATCGTCTTGAATGCACAAGTATCTTGCAGGAGGTTCAATATTTGATACCGCATGAAAAAATTCTGGCCATTACTATCTCTTGCTGTTTTATTTTTTACGGCCTGCGGCAAAAATAATAAGTACCCGGTAGTATCAACTTTTGCCGGCAGTGGCGCTATGGGCTCAGTCAACGGGAACGGAACAGCGGCTTCCTTTTCAAATATGATGGGCATTGCAACAGATGACCGGGGAAATGTATACGTTGCCGACTCGCATAATAACCTGATACGTAAAATAAGTGCGGATGGCCTTGTAACAACCCTGTCAGGCAACGGACTGGCAGGCTCGGCGGATGGAAGAGGCGATACTGCTTCTTTTTTTAATCCGGCTGCCGTGGCCGTAGATAAAAATGGGAACGTATACGTGGCTGATACCCATAACAACCTCATCCGGAAGATCAATCCAGATGGTTTTGTAACCACATTTGCCGGGCAAAGAGTATATCATTCCATTCCGGGTACAGACACTACGATAAGATTTGACAATCCGGACGGCATCGCGGTGGATACAGGCGGTAATGTATATGTGGCCGATTGGGCGAACGACCGCATTCGGAAAATAAGTCCTGATGGGAAAGTAACCGGGCTTGCGGGGAACGGTATACGGGGTTCAAAAGATGGCGTCGGTTTGTCCGCCTCATTTTACTTACCAGGAGGTCTTGCGGTAGATTCCGCTTGTAATATATATGTAGCTGATACGTATAATAATCTGATCCGAAAAATAAGACCTGATGGTTTTGTAACTACCGTTGCAGGAAGAACAGGAATAGGTTCGGCTAATGGCAAAGCTGCGGCTGCTTCATTTTCGCACCCCGTGGGAATTGCGGTGGACCGGGAAGGCAATATATATGTCGCTGATGTGGGTAATAATAAAATTAGAAAGATTACACCTGATGCTTTGGTAACTACGTTTGCCGGAAGTGGCGCGCGTGGTAGCCGCGATGGACGTGACACAATAGCTGCTTTTAACAGGCCCTATGGCATTACTATCGATAAATGGGGCAACTTCTTTGTGGCAGATTATCAAAACAACCTGATCCGGAAAATAGTCTTCTGATCTTTTATATCATAGTCTTCTTTTGATAAAATAAATCATCTAATTTTAACGGATATGCAATCATTATATAATATTTATTTACTAATCTGCGGACGAGGAATGTTCGTTACAGCCACATTTTTAATTTATCCGTGATATGAACAAAAATTTAGTTTTGCTTGGTTCATTAATAATTATTTGCAGCAGTTGCAGTAAGAGTGATTCGACGAATTCAAATAACAACAACAACAATAATAATAATAATACGGGTGGCCAACCCAATACACAGCATGTCTCCGTGGTTACCCAGCATAATGACAATACCCGGGCCGGTTTGAATAATAACGAAACCACATTGACCACCACAAATGTTAATACCGTACAATTTGGCAAATTATTCAGCCTGGCCGTGGATGACCAGGTATATGCCCAGCCGCTGGTTGTCGGCAATTTATCCATTGGATCGGGTATGCATAATGCGGTATTTATTGCGACGGTAAATAATACGGTATACGCATACGATGCGGATAACGGCAATCTGTTCTGGAAGAATAATTATACCAGTTCCGGCATGCGTCCTCCGAATTCCGGCGATATGTCATCGGCCTGGTGCACCCCTTATACCGATTTCAGTAATAATATCGGAATCGTCGGTACGCCGGTGATCGATACCATCTCCCAGACGATTTATTTTGTGGCGCGCAGTACGAACGGAACACAATTTTTTCAATATTTACATGCCGTGAATATCGTTTCCGGAAGTGAACAAACCGGAAGTCCTGCCCTGATCAGCGCCAGCGTAAATGGATCGGGCGATGGCAGTGTAGCTAATGTGGTCAGTTTTGATCCTCGCCGCAACAACCAGCGACAGGGACTAAGCCTGGTTAATGGTGTAGTATATATTTCATTTTCTTCCCATTGCGACTGGAATCCTTATCATGGATGGATATTGGGATATAATGCCCAGACATTGCAACAGCAAACGATCTACAATAATACGCCCAATGGCGAAAACGGAGGTCTTTGGGAAAGCGGTCAGGGCATGGCTGCTGACGCGGATGGGAATCTCTATGTTGTGTCCGGCAACGGAACGGTCGGGCAGGGAAACCTGTTCACCAGTACGGGTAATGGAACCGTCGAAAACAGTCCAAATCCGGACCCCACCGATCTGACGAACCGTGGGGAAAGCGCATTGAAACTAACACCATCCGGTTCAACATTACAGGTAACCAGTTACTTTACACCAACCAATTATCTGAACCTGAATAACAATGATCTTGACTACGGCGTCATGGGCACTTTTCTGATTCCAAATTCCAGTTATTATTTAACGGGCTGCAAAGATGGAAATCTATACCTGCTGAATAAGGACAATATGGGTGGTTATTCTGTGTCTTCAAACCAGGTACAACAAACGATCCCGTTAAATGTAAGTCTGCATTGCCAGCCCGCGTACTATAAGGGAAGCGCCAATGAATTGGTTTATATATGGTCAGAGAACGATCAGCTGCGCGCGCTATCCTTTGACCGCGGCAGTAATACTTTTTCAAATACCCAGGTCGTTTCAAATTTAAATGGCCCAACGGGGGGATGCGGTGCAGATCTGTCGGTTTCTTCAAACGGTTCGGTTGATGGAACAGGCATTGTATGGGCTGTTTACGCCAACAGCGGCAATGCCGGAAGCACGGTCAGCCCGGGGATATTAAGGGCCCTGGATGCGAATAAAATTACCCGCGAGCTTTGGAACAGCAACGAAATCGCCAACGACAGAATGGGTAACTATGCCAAGTTTTGTTCCCCAACGATTGCTAACGGGCGTGTATATCTCGCAACTTTTTCAAACCAGGTGCTGGTATACGGGCTCAAATAAATTGTATGGCGATCTCCATGCCCGGGACAAATAATATTTAATCAGTAAAACAATTTGGATGAAAGTTCTTATAAGGGAAGACCCTTATCAATTGGGCGTGGAAGCTGGCCGCCTGGCTGCGGAAATAATCAGGCAGTCCATTCAAAAAAAAGGCGGGGCTAATATCATACTGGCTACCGGAACCAGTCAATTTGAAACCTTAAACCAGCTTGCGCTGGAAGACATAGACTGGAGTAAAGTGATCATGTTTCATTTGGACGAATATATTGGATTGCCTGAAACCTCCCCCGCCAGTTTCAGAAAATATCTGAAAGAAAGATTTATTCAAAAAGTTGGCCCATTGAAAGAAATAAATTGGGTGAACGGCGAAGATGACCCGGTCATGGAATGCAGACGATTAGGTGAACTCATCGAAAAAACTCCTATCGACCTGGCCCTTGTGGGCATCGGAGAAAATGGTCACCTGGGATTCAACGATCCGCCTGCCGATTTCGAAACCAGGGAACCCTTTATCGCTGTCGATCTGGATGAAAGATGCCGCAAACAGCAGTACGGAGAGGGCTGGTTTAAAACGATTGAGGATGTACCCCGTCGGGCCATTACCATGTCAGTTAAACAAATAATGAAATCGGTTCAGATCATCTGTTCGGTGCCTGATAACAGAAAAGCGGAAGCGGTAAGGGACTGTTTTGAAAATGAGGTTTCCAATTTGTTTCCAGCCAGTATATTGCAGACGCATGCGAACTGCATTTGTTTTCTTGATAAAGCTTCCTCGGTACTGCTTAGCACTACGGGCGGAATGGAATGGGGCCAAACACGGGACTAATTTATTTACCGGAATGTAAAACCGAAAGCGTTGAAAGTTGAAAAATTGCCTTCAAATTTCGTGCATGTGGGTTCGATGAGCAGGCGCCAGATCTTTATTTCAATACTCATCATCGCCGGTATTTTTTTTATCATCGGTTTCGTCTCCTGGGTAAATTCCATCCTGATCCCTTATTTTAAAATCGCATTCAGTCTCTCCAACTTCCAGGCCTATTTTGTCACCTTTGCGTTTTATATTTCTTACCTGGTCATGTCGGTGCCTTCTTCCTATCTATTGAAGCGGGTAGGATTTAAAAAGGGAATCATGTTTGGCTTTTGGTTGATGGCGGCAGGTGCTTTTCTTTTTGTTCCCGCCGCCATGACGGCGATTTATGGAATTTTTCTGCTGGGTTTGTTTGCGTTGGGTACGGGCCTGGCTATACTGCAGACTGCGGCGAATCCCTTTATCACCATACTGCGCCCGAAAGAAAGGGCGGGTCAGCGCATCAGCATCATGGGAATTTGTAACAAGGGCGCTGGTATTCTGGCGCCCATTCTCTTTGCTTCGGTCATATTAAAAGCGAGCGACACGCAACTATTTAGGTTGCTGCCCGGCATGGGGCAGGCGGAAAAAGACGCGGCGTTAAATGAATTATTGAGAAGGGTGATCCTCCCCTACGGCTGCGTTGGATTGCTGTTGTTTGCAATAGGTTTGATGGTGCGTTATTCGCCTTTGCCAGAAATCGATACGGAACTTGAAACGCCGGCAATTGCGGCAGCGAATTCAGGAAAGAAAAATATTTTTCAGTTTCCCCACCTGATCCTGGCGGCTATTGCGATTTTTCTGCATGTAGGAGCCCAGGTAATAGCTATAGACACGGTGATCAATTATGCCATCTCCATGCACATGAATCTTCTGGAAGCCAAAATATTTCCTTCCTATACCCTGGCCTGCACCATTTGCGGTTATATTTTAGGAATATTACTCATACCCAAATGGCTTAGCCAGTTACAGGCACTGCGTTTCTGCACCATACTGGGCCTGCTGTTTACTATACTGATTATTTTTGCGGACGGGCAAGCCGTTTTATGGGGGCACCATACAAATATTTCCATTTGGTTTGTCGTGTTGCTGGGACTGGCCAATTCATTGATCTGGGCAGGCATCTGGCCCCTGGCGCTTGAGGGACTGGGGAGATTTACGAAGATCGGCAGTTCGGTGTTGATCATGGGATTGTGTGGCAATGCCATCCTCCCGCTTTTTTATGGTTATTTTGCGGACCGGTATAATCTTCGAAGTGCTTACTGGGTTTTGTTTCCCTGTTATCTTTACCTGGTATTCTTCGCATTTTACGGATACAAAATAAAAACCTGGGATCATAAAAACGTCTTCCGGGTTCAGTTATAATCAGAATCGGGTGACCACAAAAAAATCATTGATCAAAATACGGAATGGTCGTTTAATTACCCCTGAGGGAATTGTACCAAACGGTTCTGTGTTGGTTAAAGACGGCATTATTTCTGAAATAGCAGGGTTTGATATGGATTCGCCTGAGGCAGTCATTCTGGACGCTGGTGGACGATATATTTCTCCTGGATTTATCGATATCCATGTTCACGGAGGTGGCGGTTATGATTTTATGGATAACACGATTGATGCTTTTCTTGAAATTGCTAAAACACATGCCAGGTTTGGAACCACTGCCTTGTATCCCACTACCCTTACCGGCCCCACGGAAGATATTGTCAGGACACTGGAGACATTTGAGAAGGCGGCCCCGCTAAACGAGTCAGGCGCACAACTGATGGGCGTCCATCTGGAAGGGCCTTATTTTGCCATGAGCCAACGCGGTGCACAGGATCCAAAGTGGATCCGCGATCCGGATCCCAAAGAATATGAATACATCGTATCACGATCCAATTCCATCAGGCGCTGGAGTGCCGCTCCTGAATTGGAGGGAGCAATTCCCTTCGCCAGATATTTAAAGTCCAAAGGGATTCTCGTATCGCTGGCCCATACAGACGCCATTTACGAAGAAGTGATTGAAGCTTTTGAAAACGGCTACACATTAGCCACCCATTTGTATTCAGGCATGTCGGGTGTGACACGCAGAAATGCATTTCGTTATGCCGGCGTCATTGAAAGTGCATTCATCATTGACGAAATGGACGTGGAAGTCATAGCAGATGGTGTACACCTTCCCGCTCCATTACTGAAACTTATATTTAAGATCAAAGGGCCGGATAAAATTGCCCTCATCACGGATGCTATGCGTGCAGCAGGCATGCCGCCCGGTGAAAGTGTAATCGGTAATATTCATACCGGTCTCAAAGTAATTGTTGAGGATGGCGTATCGAAACTGCCCGACAGAAGTTCCTTTGCCGGAAGCGTTGCAACGGCAGATCGTTTGGTCAGGACAATGATTCATATGGCCGGCGTTTCATTAACCGATGCGGTCCGGATGATTACACAAACACCTGCTTCAATTATGAATATCTCTGATCAGAAAGGTTCTTTGACCGTTGGTAAAGATGCAGACATCGTGATCTTTGACGAAAATATTTCTATTCATACCACGATGGTAAAAGGAAAAATTATTTACCAGAATTCATGAGCGAGTTTATCTCGCTATTCTATTTTTGTCCGCCCAATAAGCGAGCAAAACGAATACCCATTGGAATTTGCCTGTTTTTGATACAACGGCCGTTCATTTTTGAGTATGAAGGCGAATGGAATGCCCGGCCAGGTTTATAATATAAAATATAAAGATCGAAAATGTCTTATAAATACATTTCCCTAAATTATTTATTGATTTCGCTTTCTCTTTCTTTATTATCCGTCGCCCCTTTACAAGCGCAGGTAATGAATCCCAAACCAAAAGAAAACAACGCAGAATTCGGATATACTGTCAAGGGCGACTCCGTTTGCAAGACCACCATCGGAAAAAAAGGGGAGTTGAAACAATTTAAATTTGTGCTGAATCATACCTATTGGGTGGAACCCCCCGTCCAGGCATCGAATAAATTCAGGGGTAAGGACGGTAATACAAACCTTACACTAAAACTATAAAACGGGTGGATGGCTTTCAGACTTTTTTGTAAACAAGTCTGAACTGATACCAGTCCTCCTCAGGTTTGGCAGGTGGATTGTTGTTTGAACCATAATTTCGGCCCCCACCATGCATACCTCTCATACCTCCTCCATACGATGAGCGGGAATGATATCCACCATTTGGATTTTGAGATGGACTGTGTATTGCATTGATGATAAGACCCACGCTGATATTCTGGGAAACATTTCCGGGCCGTAAATCGTTGCCCAGAACATACCTGATGGGTATCGCAGCCTCGTATACCAGGCTGCTGTCACTATTGAGTTTGATGGCCAGCTGGATATTGTTTTTTCTGTCGGCGACCGCAAATTGTCCGTTTTCCAGATTCAACAGACCTGTCGTATTGTAAAAATCAGACTGAAGCAGGAATTGTTCCTCTGTCATTTTGATATCCGAAGAACGAATCGGCTCCCCATTGCCGTTAGCAACAGGAACAACCGACTTTCTGATTGGAAAAACGAGGCTCATATTTTTGTTCTTTTCTCCTTTTGGATCAAAGCAGATGCTCATACCCGCCCTCAGCATTCTCAACTGGAAAGCCTGATCTTTTGTATAGATACATACATATATATTCTTGTTATCATTGGTAACCGCATATTGCATGCTATACGAAGGGTCACTGAATCGAAGCGGGAGTCTCCAGTCATCTATTTTGCCGTCAACAACAACGGGTTTATCCTGGAACCGTCCTTCCGGCATAAGCTTCTTTGAACAACCAATATAAAGAAAGGCGGCGGTGAAAATCGCAGACAACACTAAACCATTTTTCATATATCCTGATTGAATGCAAAATAATTCCACCTGCCATAACGGAAATGCTAAATGAGGTTAACGGCTTGTTAGAGCAATCATTTTGTTTTATCAACATAGAACCCGTCATAGCCCACATTACCAAAAGCATTGAGTCCCACATCATCCAGGTAGACTGTATCGGCAGTAACGGAAATGACTCTGCCAATTTGAATTGTCGGGCAGGCATTCGGATTTAATCCGGCGTCGTAATATCTGCCGCTTTTATTGTCCGGTGAACCCAGGACATAATCTCCGGCATTAACCATCCTGCCTAAACCGGGACCAAATAAGGATGCCACCCATTTTGTTCTGTCGACCGTTAAAGATTTGAGCGGGATTTTGATCAATGTCTCGAATGGCGCCACGAGAAATTTACCACTATAATACACATGCACATTTTCAAAACGGGGCGTGGGGTAAACACTGCCGCCATACAATCCAACGATGAAAGGAGGATTATTCAGGGTAAGGTCCCGGAACATGGCGTTCATATTGCTGAGATTCAGCCGGTGCGTTTGGCTATTGTCGTAATACCTTAAGCTGCCACCGGCAAAATTGGCGCTTCCATACAACAAATAATCAGCTGCCGGCATTCCGGGTCCTGTTAAAAAATCGATCTGAAAATTGACGAAATAGGCGCCAGCTCCGTTGGCAACAGATCCGATCCGAAAAAGGCTTTCACTGTAAATATCCTTTGCAGACAAAGGAAAGCGGTCAAGAACAACATTAAATAACTCATTTACATTACCTGCGATATTCATTCCTTCGATCATCACCGACCCGCCGCCGGTTCCGCGGCCATAACTTACCCCGTCCAGAATGGTATGCGTAGATGCCCAGCATTTAAACCGGTCTATATGAATTTCTTTTGACTGATCCTGCCCGATCGCGATGGCGACCCGCACGGCTTCAATATCATCGTCAATGATATTAATCATTTCATCATTCTGGGTTTGTTGGTTGGGAGTCAGGCAGATTCCTACCATGAATTGTTTAATGGCGCACTGCCTGATGTCAACACCTGATGTTCCGCCAGACGATCCGTTCGGATTCACATATGGATCGATAACTATACCGGCATATGGATCGTACCGGCTGTCAACGACTGATCCGTCATTCCAATCTGAAAATTTTTTTGTTCCTATATTCTTGTTCGTTATTGAATACGGATAGCTGTATTTTCCCAGCAATGTAATATTTTCAATGGTAATCCCTCTTCCCAACTGAATTCCAATGGCGAACCCCCGGTTATCATCATACGTGATTCGCGAAAGATAATTATCAGAAGCCGATTTATTCGGAAGATCACCGGTCAGTTTGATCGTGAAAAACTGATATGACCCCTTAACAGTTTTTTGTAATAATATCGACCGGGTTGTACGGTAATTTCCAACGGGCAGACGTACAGTCGTACAAATTGTCGGATTCAATATACAATAGTCACAGGCTTTTTGAATCGATAAATAATCATCTGTTATACCATCTCCCTTCGCCCCAAAATCCTTTACACTCACTACGCCCTGATCGGAAATATGCATTGTGTCGGCAACCCGTTTGGATTTTGACAGGGTAGCGGGATGAATAGATATAGAAGTATGACCCGGGGGTAACACACCCTCAACCGGTTTGGAGGCTGCGCAGTTCAAAATAAGAATAAAAAAAATAGCGAGACACTTCATAGGCCGGGTGCGTCTAAAAAATGCGGAGAACGCTGTTCTAAAATAGGTAAAACTCCCTATAACTGATCTCTGAACAAAGACTTTTTTTGCACTATTATTTTATTTCATTCTTTAAAAATCAGTTATTATGAAATTTCTTGTTTTTGTTGCGTTTCTTTCTACCAGCCTTATCTCTACCCGTTTGTCTGCTCAATCCAACAAAGCAGACACCGAAGGCTCCACAGGCGCATCCGCATCCAATAATCTTTACATGGATGTACATCATTTTGGACCTGGTAAAGTGAACTATAAGGCGGTTTCTGAAGCACACGCCCGGGACCTGGCTACGGAGAAAAAATATGGTGTACACTTTATTAATTTTTGGCTTGATGATGCCAATGGAACGGTCTATTGTCTTTCTTCATCTCCTGACACATTATCTATCCATAAGACCCATGCAGAGGCACACGGACTCCTGCCGGATGAGATTTACCAGGTATCAAGCGGTTCCGAAGGTTCGTTAATCAATCAAAAGAATTTTTTCCTGGACGTGCATGAATTTGGCCCCGGAAAAGTTTCTGCCAAAGACGTCGCCGGGGCACATCAAAAAGATCTGGCGACCCAGCAAAAGCATGGCGTGAACATTATCAATTATTGGTTAGATGAAAAAGATGGCCGTGTAGTCTGTTTGTCCCAGGCGCCGGATTCAAACGCCATTATTCAAAACCATAAAGAGGCGCATGGTTTGATTCCGGCTTATGTAGTGCAAGTTAAACCCGGTAATTAGGTTTACCTGATCAGCACCATCGTCCCGCTTTTGGTTATGATGTTGCCGTTGTAATCGGTTCCTTTTACCATCCATACATAACCACCGGCATCCTGTGGTACGCCATTTAAAACGCCGTCCCAGCCCCTGCCAATATCCGAAGTAGTGTAAACAAGCTGACCCAGTCTGTTGTAAATCCTGAAATATTGTAATGATGCAACACCTACCGGTACCGGCCGGAATATTGAATTAACGGCCGTACCGGGGGTAAATGCATTCGGCACAAAGATGTCCGGTTTTGTTTTGAATACTTTCACGGTAATGAATCCCTGACCGGAGCATCCAAATGGCGTAACGGCCTGCACGGTATATCTTATTATATTGTCGTTCAGCGCGTAAGTAGCTACAGGATCGGCAATGGAAGGATCGCTGAGTTCCGTGGCCGGAAACCATGAAAATGAATCGGGGCCCGGATCGCTGGAGGACGCATTGAATTGAAGGGGTTCTCCCACAACAACCGAAGTGTCCCTGCCCGCGTTTACAATCACCGGCGCCAAGACCTGAACATGAAAAGTATCCAGCAAAGGATTCGGGCAACCGTCATTGATCACACGCAGAATAAAGTCCTCTGTGCTTTCCGGCGATACCTGGCTTACAAAATTGAATGGAGTACTGCCAATATTACCATGGCCGCCAGAAACGGGACTCCATATATAACTCGTTCCCGTTTCAATACTGGCATTCAGCGATGCAGCGGTACCAAAACAAATCGTCGTATCCGCCGGATATGTTGTTGCTGCGGGGAAAGGAACGGGATTAAACAGAATACTGGCGACCGCACTCGTATCGGTCGGGCAAACTCCATTCTTATCAACCACCCGGTATTGCGTTGTCACCGTGATATCTTTCACTCTGTTGGCCAGACCCGGAACGTCGGGATTAACATTCGTCCAGTTTGTTCCGTCTGTGGAAGATTGCCAGTTCTGAACGGATCCGGTATTCCCAAAAAGGGTCAGCACCTCTCCGGCTGTTTGTCCTAAACAAAGAGTTGATTCAACAGGATTAATTTGTCCACCGACTGTTTTTTGATCAACCGTAACGATCACTCCCGTGCTGGTATCGGGCGGACATACATCTCCTTTCCCAACCACCACTTTGTATAGCGTAGTGGCACTCAGATTTTCCGCAATGTATTGTGGCGTAATATCAGGAACCACCGACCAGTTAATACTGTCCGTTGAGGCGATCCACTTGCTGATGACCCCGGAAAAATTGGCGAGGTTCAACGTGCTGCTATTTTCTCCTGCACAAACCGTATTTGATCCGTTCAGTGTTCCACCCTCTGGTGAGGGAAGGGTTTTGATCTGAATAGTATCCGTAAGATTGGCACAGCTGTTTTTCTCCCGGACACTAATGGACCCGCCATTCGATGTGGACCTGACCTGGATAATGCTAGTGGTATCGCTGGATAGTACCGTCCAATCCGGGGGAACGATCCAATTATAAGTGGCGCCTGCCAGGCCGGGCACCGAATAGGTTACCGCGGTATTATTACAAACCAGGGAATCTCCGCTGATCATCAGTCCGGCACAGCTGTTTCGGATCGCGATATAACCATAGGCGAAATGACCACCCGGTACACAATTATCTGCCTCAAAAGTCAGACTCACATTCTGGCCCCGATAGGGCGAAAGATCAAAAGTTACTTCAGTCCAGGCCTTTGTCCAGATATCCTGCAGGAAATTAGCACCCCCATTGGTAGGATCAGGATTAGCATTCGGAGAACGAAGATTACTTACCCTGAACCCATTGCTTTTAGCTGTAGCACTGTCCAGTGTGGCCCCGCGCCCTCCTTCGGACACATTATTGAAAGTAGGCAGGTAATAACTGGGCGAAGCACAGGCTATCACACCGGCAGGGGTTGTCAGCGTTGCCGAAATGAGAGGTTGCTGGCTGGATACATGCGTTCCATTCTCCAGTACCATGGCATAGGCATAGGTCATGGTATAAGGTTCGCTTACAGGACCCGGCGGAACGGCAATTTTGTAACTGACTCCCCGGATATATCCTCCACCCGAGCCATTCCCGCCGTTTCCCCGGGTAATAGATGTTGACCCCAGGAGAATGGAATAATTATAACTATAGCCATTTATGGTGGGAATAGTAGGAAAGCCGCCAAATGGATCGGTGCTCTTGAATGTAATTATTCTTATTCCATTTACTGTAGGGAGTCCATACTCCTGGATGGTTATGGCACCCCTTGTTCCCGACGGGGCCGAAAAAATGGAATCATACTTCTCTAAAATGGCGCTGGAGCCATTCCCGTTCCGGTTATTTCCGGTATATGCGTACCAGTGTGAGAGATCACCAGTTGCAAAATTGATATTTACAGGACAGGTTTGTGCTTGGGGAAATGACCGGAGGCATATAAACAGAAACAAACCACTCAACCTGCACTTCATCAGACATGTATTGTTACGGTTAAAAAAGAAGAATTTACTTCCAAACGAAAGAATACGAGTTGAGTTGAACAGGTTAGTACTACGTAATTTACGATAAAAAGGTTGCGATAAGACATGCAACGATTCCGGATCAGCCTTCTGTATGATGAAACAGGGAACCTGTTCGTAATTACTAGTTCGGCTCAGCGGTAATTTAAGGAATTGTTACCGGAACTATTATTAAACCGGGGTAAATTCGGGTTTCGGGGTGAACATCTTTTCAGGTACAATCCATTGGGGAAATAAAAGCGGGCCCTGGGAGGCCCGCTTAACGTCAATTTGCTTTCATGTATTTTTCAGCCACACACATATTGCCTTCACTGTCCAGTTTTACCGTAGTAAAGCCCACAGAGTCCTCCAGTTTAACATAATAGGCCATTCCGGCGGACGTGGTAATTTCAATTACACCGAATACCTTTTTTTCAGGATATTTTTTCTTCACTATGATTTTGATGTAGTAGGGAAGAACCTGTTCCTTGTAGTAACGAATTGAACGAACGAATGTGCCGTCTTTTTCATAAATGATGCTTGTGCGGACCAGGTCATCAAAAAAATCAACAAGACAGGTCTTGGTTGATATATTCCAGACCGTATTTTGTGCATTCGGAAAATTTTGTTTAAAGTCCTGCAACAGTTTCTCGTTGATTTTCTCGGGAGGATTAGCGAAAGAATGGGTCCCCAGAATAAGCAGTGAAGCGACGATCAAAAACAATTTCATAATGGTATTTTTTAGTGATGAATAAGGATCACAAAATTGGTGCTATTCACATCGTCTGATGACAGAGTCATTCCCCATTTAAACACGGGGGACTACCTATTTTAGGAATTCAAAATAATGGGACCAGTACCGATGCCGATAGGATCTCCTTAAAAAGGGTACCGGTAATATAAAATGCAGGTGAGACTATTTGATGATGAAGTTTGCTTTCGGAATATAGATAAGGGTCTTTTTTCCGCTTCCCGTTATGAAGTTCATTTTGCCAAAACTGCCAACCATACCCAAATAAATAATTCGGTCCCCCTCTTTCATGAAACTGGTATCGAAATAAGATCCCAGGGGACATTTGTTCAGATTATCCCTTACGTCGTAGGAAAAGGTAGAAAAGCAAATCATTTTCTTCGTGGTGATATTGGGAAATTGATACCCAAATATTTTATATTCCGCTTTGGGGGTTGAAGTAATAAAAAATTCCTTTGTCTTCTTATCAACATGGCCGGTATTTTGTCCGATGGCAAATGATGAAGACAAAAGAAACAAAAGAAGGGAAAGTATCTTATTCATTATATTGGATTGAAAGGCGTTCAGTCTAAAATTACAAATAAATTCCTGCAAGTCAAATGCCAGATTACATTAAACCCGGTATTGCCGGGCCATGTATCTGAGAATAATTTGCGGACCAGCCTTATTATTATGCAGGATAAGCAGACCTTTACTTTCTGAACAAAGCAACTAGTGATTCCATTTCCCCGTAACGTTGAAAGCCGATCAAAACTAAACGCGTGAGACCTTACCTGACCCTTCTAACTATAGTCCTGGCCATTGCTTCCTGTAAAAAAGATTCAGTAACCCCGCCGTCATCAAAGGATCTCCAACTACCTGCTTCGGCCGGCAACATGGTTAATGCTTCTAATAAAACGGCGTTCAACCTCTTCAACCAGGTCCTCTCTTCGTCAGAAAATAATAATACGCTGATTTCTCCATTGAGTATTTATATAGCACTGGCGATGATATATAATGGTGCCAATGGTAAAACCGCGGACTCTATTGCGAAAGTTTTGGAAATGGAAGGAATAAGTATTGATGACCTGAACGCAACTTCGAAAGCACTGATAGAGCAATTACCGGCAGAAGATAATACAGTAACCCTATCGGTCGCCAATTCCATTTGGTACCGGAATGAAGGTATGCAGCCGCTTGCCTCTTTCCTGGATATTGCGAAGGAGAACTATAAAGCGGAGATAAATCCGATTGATTTTTCCAATCCTTCGGCCGTCATCACCATCAACAACTGGGTTTCTGTAAAAACGAATGGAAAAATTCCAGGTATTCTCGAAAATGTAGACGCCTCGGATTTAATGTACCTCATAAACGCAATTTATTTTCATGGACTCTGGCAACACCCATTTAAAACTTCAGATACACACACCGATATATTCCATGCAGCAAATAAGGAAGTAAGCACGTCATTCATGAGCCAGGAAGTTAGTATTCCCAACATATCCAATGACAAATTTGATATGGTTGAATTGCCCTATGGAACCGGAAAGGCTTTCAGCATGTACATATTACTGCCGGTAAACGCAAATGAGACGATCAATCAATTTTACACGACATTGGATGAATCAACGATTGAAAATGCGATTGCCCATATGCAAGTTTCTACAAAGACCCTGATTATTCCGAAATGGGAATATTCCTTTGCGCTGGAAGACCTGAAAAAGACGTTAACTGCTTTGGGAATGGGAATGGCTTTCTCCGATACTGCTGATTTTTCGAATCTGTATACGGGTAAGGTTGAAATTACAAAGGCCATTCACAAAACCTTTATCAAGGTAGACGAAGAAGGTACGGAAGCCGCCGCGGCAACAGCAATTGGAATTGGGGTTGGTGCAGCCTTACCAAGTCCCCCATTCAAAGCCGATCACCCATTTCTGTATATTATAGCCGAAAAGCAGACGGGTATCATATTGTTTATGGGCACGGTCAACGATCCTTCAGAAAATTAGCTTGCAAAAAATTTAGCATCAGGTTCCTTTAGCGGCGATCATTAATGCTGCACCCGCAAGGCCCGTGTCTTTGACCAGGTTGGTCAGGGCGATGCTGATTATCGGCGACCCGGTGTTATGTATCAACGCCGGTAAGTGAACGGTTAGCACGACAATAATCAGAAAAGCGGCTAAAAAAAACCCGGCTAACCGGGTTAGCTTCCCGGTTAAGAAGGAAATTGCCGCAGCTATGAGGGCTGCTCCCGTAAGATAAACCCAGAAAATACCACCCGGAATAAACGAAGGAACTGTTTTCTGAAACCCTGTACCGTTTAAGAAATGATTGACACCGAAAAAGCCAATCACCAAGGCATACAAAACGATGCCAATCCTGTAGACAGATTGATTATTCATAGCAATCGTTATTAGTGTACCTAAATTTAACGAATCTTACCAACTTTGGTTCCGGAATAAAAAATATGTGTAAAACCGCAAAGGGAAAAGATTTAAGCGAAAAAAGTATTTGAAAATCAGACGTAGTGATTTCCTTCTCTTACTTTAATTCGCCGGGAATTACCTGGATCATCTGTTTTCTCCCCTGTCTTAAAACACTGATAGTTGTTGATTTACCGATCACTCCCTCGTTTAAATATTTATGCAGATTATCTACTGTGGCTACGGGTCTCCCTTCAAATTCAACAATGATATCGCCCATTCTGATCTGACTGTTCAGCGCATTTACGTCAGCCATAATGTCAAAAACGTAAACACCTGTTTTTGTTTTCAGTTGATTGGCGCCAATCATGCGCGGGGTGAGGTTTACAGGTTGTGCAGCGACTCCCAGATGCGCCCTTTTTACTTTTCCGTTGATGATTAATTGACCGGTCACATGAGCAGCCAGATTGGAAGAAACCGCAAAACATAAACCCTGGGCGGAGGCAATGACAGCCGTATTAACACCGATTACCTTTCCTTCTGAATTCACCAGCGGCCCTCCGCTATTCCCCGGATTCAATGCCGCGTCCGTCTGAATGACGTCATCAATCAGTCTCCCATTATTTGCCCTCAGTGTTCGGCCGGTCGCACTAACCACACCCGCCGTTACGGTATGATGCAGACCCATGGGGTTTCCAATGGCAATCGCGATCTGGCCCGGTTCAAGCTCGTCAGAATTTGCAAATAGCAAAGGTTTCAAATCGCCATGATACACTTTTAAAACAGCTATATCTGTTGAAGGATCCGCGCCAATAAGGGTGGCAATCAATTCCATGCCGTCGGTAAATGCAGCCTTGATGGAAAGGGCATTTTCAATTACGTGATTGTTGGTTACCATATATCCGTCGGTGGAAATCACGAATCCGGACCCGGAACCCGGCATTTCAATTATTTTACCCGTCCGGGGATGTTTTGATTTCTTGACAACATGAATATGCGCCACAGCCTGTGCCGAATTGCGGACCACGCCGGTTATCGTTGCTGAATAAGTATCCAGTAACTGCCTGTCAGCAGAAGCCATGCGATTTCTATGATCAATATCCTGTTCCATAAAGGAATGAACCCAATAATCAAACCAGGAAACCAGACTGAAAATTTGTCGGTGTCCGGAACCCGGCCGGCATCGTATCTTCGAATGAGCTGAATAATTAAATAATAAAAATGAAAAAGTCTATTTCATACACCATCATTTCTATTTCCGTAATGGTCCTGAGTTTTTCCTGCCAGAGCAACTCCACTCCGCTGCCAGCCAAAACAGACACGGTTTATTTAAAACAACCGGTCGTTGGCCTGAAGGAAAAAATACTGACCGCAGCGGAACAAAAGGCGTTGACACCGGACAGCGTAATTCAGAATCTGAAAGATGGAAACAAGCGGTTTATGAATAATGACCTGACCGCCAGGGATCATTCCGCACTGGTGAGGGATGCTACAGCGGGCCAGTATCCCAAAGCCGTGATTCTTTCCTGCCTGGATTCCCGGGTACCAGTCGAGGACATTTTTGACAATGGCATCGGCGACCTGTTCGTGGCCCGGGTCGCTGGAAATTTTGCGAATGATGATATTCTCGGCAGTATGGAATACGGTTGTAAGGTATCTGGCGCCAAACTGATCCTGGTGATGGGACACGAATATTGCGGGGCAATCAAAGCTGCCATCGAAAACGTCAGATTGGGCAATATCACGCATATGCTGGCCAATATAAAACCTGCAATAGCAGCATCCCAGGATTTTAAAGGAGTAAAGAGCGCGAAAGAACCTGACTATATTGACTATGTAACGAAAAATAATATCATTCACACGATCGAAGTAATCAGGGCAAAAAGTCCTATTTTAAAGGACATGGCAGACAAGGGAGAAATAAAAATTGTCGGCGCCTTTTACGATCTGAATACGGGCGAAGTGAAATTTCTGAAATAACCAGATTAGAAATTATGAGCCACTGGAACATGGGCGGGATTTAATTTCCGGTTTGCCGTCTTTGCGTCGAGGTCTGCACCTTTTTTCGCAACAACAAATGCAAAGTTCCACCAGGCCAATGTGGCCCTGGCCAGATCTTCAGACCTGTAAAAGCGGTTCATGCCCTTCAGGGTATTATCCGGATTTACTGCCGCAAAACTATACGGATCGTATGTTTCAAAAAATATTTTTTCATCCACTTTCTGGTATCCTTTCAAAACAATGAAATGGCCCCATCCCGGTGTTGTCGGGTAAAATTTATCCACCCGGTAAGCGGGACTGGCTGCACTTCTCACCGCGTCCATATCCAGACACAGGATGATGATCTGGTGGTTATCCAGCAGATGGGTTAAAATCATTTGTGTGCTGTCAAATTCATTGGATAAACCGATGATCGCGTGCTGAATATTGTACTTGTATAAATACAGGTCAATGTCGGTAGTAAACCACCAGCCCCCACCTGTTTCGTAGGTCTGGCGCGCATCCTGGGCAGTCTTTGAAAAACTGGAATCGGCCCATTTGATAGCCATGGTAACTGAGGATGGTCCGCAATTTACCAGGGCATAACTACCACTGGTTGACTGGTCAATATACCAGTTATAGCTGCGGTTCTCGCTTATCGAACTCTTTTTAAATTGTCCCATTCCCCAGGAAAGGGAATTATCGTTATTGGTTGCCTGTACGATCCAGACCTGGGTGGTATGTTGGTCCGCAGCAGTCAGGGTATAATTCAATTCATTCTCAAAATTATTTTTGGTGATCCCGCTTTGCTGCGAAACGCCATTTAAAGACAAACTGGCTCCGGGGGAAATTGTAAAATGGGCAGTAAGAGGATTACCGGAGAGAACCGAATCCGGTACGCGCACGCTGATCCAGCGTTTGTCCAGGTCCATCTGCGTTTTATCCAAACCGGGAAACAGGTTAAAATTCTCAAATGAGGCCGTAGACGAATCCGGGACGGACAGGTCTTTTTTTGAACAGGATCCCAGGCCGAGCAGGATGATCCATACCCATAAGGGTCTTTTGAAATAAATGAGACGAAAGCTCATAAAAGAAGTCTTCCTTCTAAATATACTCAAAAAATCAAACCGATGTAGTAGAAAGGGAAGATCCTTCAAAATTTATGAGCGTTCCTTTAATTTGGCGCTCTGATCCTTAGTTTCCGTTGGCTGACGCGGGATTGACTCGGATGGGGTTTTTGGCCGGACCCAGGAATTATTGTAGGGATAAAAGCATGAATTTCCAGTCAGGGAATGAAGAGAGACGGTGTTATTCATATACCCCGCCAGTGACCGGAATGCCCGGGGATTTTCTTTTTGTAAAATCAGGAGACTGGCATTTGCTCCGGCTTTTGCCGCAATGGGAACTCCTCCGCCCAATTCGGCCCAGTGGCCGCCGAGGATCAGGTTTTTCACGGGGGTCTGGTAATGAGAGATCTTATTTTTCATATTTTTCCTTCCCGGCCGGGCACCCATCATGGTTCCGTTTTTATTGCCCGTATAACGCCAATGCGTAACCGGAGTGGCCACTTCATAAAACAGGATATGAGCACGAAGTCCGGGGGCAAGCTTTTCTTCCACCCGGCTGATCAGAATTTCAGCCACCTCTTTTTTTAATTGCTGATACGCTTCTCCCCTTACCCGTTTCCCAAAAACATCCAGCTGCGTGCTCCATTCATTTTTATAATCCATACCGGCAGGCATATACAGGGTCAGCGTTCCGTGGTTTTCAGGTGCAAGCGATTTATCGCGCATAGAGGGTGCGAGGATGCTTATTTCTGAGCGTCGGGGGTCACCGCCGCTCTGGTCAGCAAAGACTTGGTTTTCATCTACGAGATGAATAAGTTCCTCATCAAAACCCAGGGATTCAGCGGTGCAGTCCAGCGCCAGTGAAACCGTAACGGACGAACTATATAAATCGGCTTTTTTCAGCTTTTTCTTCAGGCCGGCTGGTATCGCATCCGGCGGTAACATTTTTTCGTAGAGCGTCTCAATATCGCAGGCCGCAATAATATATTTACTGTTCAACCGGTGAAGTTTCCCCCGGTGTTCGAAGGAAAGACCCGTGGCACGGCCTTGTTTCACAAAGATTTCTTTTACCTGGCATTGCAGGCCAACCGGATTCTGATAATAGTTGACTACATGCTGAAGCCACTGGGGAATAACCTGGCTTCCACCCTTTGGAGGACTTTGAAAATCATGAAAATAAGACCAGCCAATGGGAATCAGGCAACCCAATATTTCCTGTTCTCCGGAAAATATTTCGTGCAGGCGGGGATTTTTAAAAAACCGGTTAAGACCCTTTTTCAGACCCTTTTCCCCGGAAAAAGTCAGATAGGGAATAAAGGGAATGGCAAATTCCAGTAACCGGAATTTATTTTTCAATCTTTGGAAAAAGGACATGGTTTCCTCCGACCGGAAGATCCTGTTATAATTTTTAAATGACCGGCCGATTTGGCGCGCCTTCAGAAACAAACGCTCTATGCCCTTCTTTTCTTCCGGAAAATCCTTTATCAGCTGGTCGCGCATTTCATCCGGATCGTTGGTGAGGAGATAATCAAAATGTTCACCTTTATAACGCCGGATCCGCAGTTGTTCAATCGCCCGGGGATAGTCGGAGCCGATGGCGTTGAACAACTTATCCAGGATGCCACCAGGGCCATACTGGTTTAGCCAGTGTATAGCGGTGTCGAAAATAAAATGTTTTCTTCTGAACCCTGCCAGATAGCCACCCACACGAGGCTCTTTTTCTAAAACGCAAACAGAAAGGCCCGACTTACTCAATAGGGCAGCCGCGGTTAATCCGCCTATACCGGCACCAATGACGACCACATCATAATAGTCCTTGAATTCGGGTTTCAGCATCGGAGTAATTTACCAATTTCCCACTGGATGAGATAAAAAACCCATTCGGAAGGAAAATGGTAATTTTATCGTATGTTGATGGAGAATGAAAGTATGCTGACCAAGGAAAAGATTATAGAAATCATTAATGACTTTCTTCAGGAAGAATTTGAAGTAGAGAGGTCCAGGATTGTTCCGACTGCGGATGTCAAATCAACCCTCGATCTGGACAGCCTGGATTATATCGATCTCGTTGTCGTGATGGAAAAAAACCTGCACATCAAAGTGGATCCCTCCGACCTGGTTGACATTCATTCTATCCAGGATTTGTATGATTATGTGGTCTCAAAAATGGGGATCCAGGCGTAAGGCTAAAGGCCTAAAGCTTAAGGCTTAAAGCTTAAAGCTTAAGGCCCAAAGGTTAAGGCTGAAAGTGGTTTCAGACCAATCTGTGTTGGCGCTTTCCGATGGCATGATTTTACCTTTAAAAAGGTATAAACCCTGCTAATATGCCCGTAAAGATCAACAATAAATCTCCAAAAAAGCCGCGAAAAAATCAGGTGACTGGCTCGTCAGCCCGTCCTTTGTCCCGACTGATTTCAACCGCTCCGTTAGTCCCGTTTCCAAAGAAGATAAAGCCGATGCTGGCAACCCTGTCAGATAAACCCTTTGATGATCCGGATTGGATTTTTGAAGTAAAATGGGACGGCTACCGGGCCATTGCTCTCCTGAATGGTAAGAGGGTATCTCTTCAATCCAGAAACGACAAATCCTTCAGTGAAAAATTCTATCCTGTTTATGATATCCTTAAGAAATGGGATTTGCACGCAGTGCTGGACGGAGAAATCGTGGTTATAAATAAAAACGGAGTTTCCAATTTCGGAGCACTACAAAACTGGAGAAGCGAGGCCGACGGTGAACTGATCTTCTACCTTTTTGACGTCATGTGGATGGACGGTCACAATCTAAAGGGATTACCCCTGATAGAAAGGAGAAATATTCTGAAAAGTCTGACACTGCCCTCCGAAATTATCCGGATAAGCGAAGGTTTTGAAAATTCAGGAATTTCATTTTTCGAGTCTGTGAAAAAATTGGGGCTTGAGGGGATCATAGCCAAGAAAAAGCAAAGCGCCTATCTGGAAAATGACAGAGGCCGGGCCTGGCTCAAAATAAAAACCAATAAACGGCAGGAAGTCGTGATCGGAGGCTATACGCTGAATGAAGGTTCAAATAAATTATTCAGCTCACTTCTCGTTGGTGTATATAAAAAAGATAGACTGGTATACACCGGAAAAATCGGGACGGGCTTTAATCATTCCATGCAGGCGGAGCTTTTAAAAAAATTTAAGCCGCTGGTTATCAAATCTCCCCCCTTTACTGCCGAACCAGATATCAATAAACCATCCAGATTCCGGCCGGATCCGCCTGCAGCCAGGGCGGTCTGGCTAAAACCAAAAATAATATGTGAAGTAAGTTATACTGAAATGACTGCTGATGGCGTGATGCGTCACCCTTCTTTTGAAGGTTTGCGCTCAGACAAGGAACCGGATTCCGTCGTGCTGGAAAAAGAAATTCCGGAAGAAAAAATCCGGAAAACCAAAAAAAAACCTGTTCAAAAAAATATCGTTATGGCATCAAAAGAAAGACCCGGTAAGACGCTCCTGAATCCTTCGGAAGAAACCCAGGTAAAAAAAATCAATGGGCACGAACTAAAGTTTTCCAACCTGAGTAAGATTTACTGGCCAAAAGAAAAGCTGACCAAGCGGGATATGCTGAACTATTATTTTCAGGTGGCTCCTTATATACTGCCTTACCTGAAAAACAGGCCCCAATCACTTAACCGCCACCCGAACGGGATTAATGGAATAAGTTTTTATCAAAAAGATGTGAAAGGAAAAGCGCCCGAATGGACTGAAAAATTTGCCTATCGCAGTGAGGCCGATAAAAGAGACAAAGAATTCCTGGTATGCACGGATGAAGCCAGCCTGATGTATATCGCCTCCCTGGGTTGTATTGAAATCAATCCCTGGTCCAGCACGGTAAAAAAACCGGATCATCCCGATTGGTGCATTATTGATTTTGACCCGGATAAAAATCCTTTTGACCAGGTAATAGAAGCTGCGCGGATCACGTCCGATTTGCTGGAAGACCTGGGCGTTGACTCCTGTTGCAAAACTTCCGGATCAACGGGCATTCATATTTATATTCCCCTGGGCGCCAACTATACTTATGAGGAATCCAAGGAATTTGCACGTGCGATCGTAACAAAAGTGCATGCCGAAATTCCAGGTTTTACGAGTATAGAAAGGCCAACTGCCAACAGGAAAGGCAAAATTTATCTTGACTTTCTGCAGAACCGGCCGCAGGCCACTCTCGCAGCCCCTTATTCTCTCAGGCCGAAACCCGGCGCCACGGTATCCATGCCCCTGCACCGGGAAGAATTGAAAAAAGGATTGCGTATGCAGGACTTTACTATGCGGAATGCCCTGGAACGAATCCAGAAAGAAGGAGATCTTTTTAAACCCGTTCTTGGGAAAGGAATAAATTTGAAAAAAGCGCTAAAAAGCCTAACGCTTAACGCTTAACGCTGAAAGCCTAACGCTTTTTGTTGATCATATAACCTGGATGGTGGATGGTTTATGGTTTATGGTTTATGGTTTATGGTTTATCGACAAACGATATACGATACACGATTCACGATCCACGATTCACCGTAACCCATAAACCATAAACCATAAACCATATACCATATACCATATACTATATACGATCCACGATTAGCCCCCGGCGATTCTTGTCCCCGCTAAGACGGCCCGGACCGCCAAAAAAAAGTTAGCCACAGAAACTGCGGCTAACTTTTCATATTCAATAGGTCAGATTCTATTTCAGTTCGTCTATTTCTTCATCATTTTATTCCAGTCTAATCCCGTTCCCCCGCTGCTTCATAGTTAATTCCGTCTTCGGCTACTTCTGTCAGCTTCACGTCTGCGTTTTTTTCTTCCTTCAGGGTAGCTTCCAACAGATCTGCCACGTCTTCCTTCCCCAGGTTATGAGCCAGTTGCGCAAGACCGCCATAGGTAGAAATTTCATAGTGTTCTACTTTTTGAGCCGCCAGCACCAGACCCACATCCCTTACAGAGGTTCCGCTGTCGGTATCCTCAATAATACTATCCCCTTCTTTAATGATTCCTTCCATGGCCTCACATTTTTTTGCCTGCGCTTTTTCTCCCAGTATTTCAAATGCCCGTTCCAGTCTGGTAACGTGCCCTTTTGTTTCTTCGAGGTGATTCGCAAAAGCCTGTTTCAAAGATTGTGAAGTGGCGGCCTTGTGTAATTTGGGAAGCGTTTTTACGATATGCTTTTCGGCCCAGTAAATGTCTTTAAGTTCATCCACGAAAAATTCCAGTAACGGTTGATTATCTGAACCCGTGGCCCTCGAATTCGCCAACGTGACAGATTCTTTTTTTGGTTTTAATTTGGTTGTAGGCATATTTATTATTTTCTATAAATGTGTAAATTATCATGCCAGTCCGTCTGATGGTTATCTTTTGATATGGTGCGGCTTAACAAAAGCCGAAAAACTATATGTTAAAGAATTATGGCGGATTAATTCCCCAGATTTCTTAACAGAAACGGAATTGAAATGGACAGGAATAAGTCCGGTGGCCGATATAGCTGAACTGCATAATATGGACATAACAATTTTTCAGTTGGCGGGCACAAGGATTGCACCCTATTTATAAAATGACTATTTATGATCCCGACAGATTTAAATCAAAACGCGAAACCAATCATTAATATAACTGAAAATCAAAGACTGATATCAGGTATTACCGGGGGCCTCCTTCTGGCCACGGGCGTGTTTGGCTTTGGTAAATCTTCTTTCCGGCGGGCTATACGGATGACTGCTGGCAGCCTGTTAATTTTCCGGGGAATTACGGGCTATTGTCCGGTTACGGCCATCCAGAATGCCGAATCTCGCGAAAAGAACGAACAGAAAGTTTCGGAAACGGCTTTGTCCGGAGAAGCATGATGGCTGGCTTTCAAAACGATTTGTAACTTCAATCCTGCATGAAGAAAAAACTCATTGTTCTTTCAGGTGCCGGTATCAGTGCCGAAAGCGGGCTAAAAACTTTCCGGGACAGCGACGGGCTCTGGGAAGGTTTTGATGTGAATGAGGTAGCTACTCCTCGTGGCTGGAGAAAAGATCCTGCGCTCGTACTTGATTTTTATAACATGCGTCGCCGGAATGTACGGGATGCTATGCCAAATGCTGCTCACAAAGAATTGGCCGGACTCGAAAAATTTTTTGACCTGCGGATCATCACCCAGAACATTGATGACCTCCATGAACGGGCGGGATCAACTCATGTGTTGCATTTACACGGGGAGATTTTTAAAATGCGCAGTGAGCTGAATGAATCATTGGTATATCCCATCCGGGATGATATTCAACTAGGTGATAAGGGAGAAGATGGCGGACAACTCAGGCCGCATATCGTATGGTTTGAAGAACCCGTTCCCCTGATTGCGGATGCGATCGGGCTGGTACGGGAGGCTGATATTCTGGTGGTAGTCGGAACTTCGCTGGCAGTGTACCCTGCCGCCGGATTAATTGATTTTGCAAAACCGCAAATTCCCAAATTTATCCTGGATAAAAACATACCCTATACCCGCGACATACAAAACCTGTATGGGATTGAGCGGGCGGCAACGAAAGGAATAGAGGAATTGAAGGAACAGTTAATTAAATATTTATAGAAAGTGCCATATCCGTTCATATCCCGGTAAAACTCATATCACCCCATTTTTAAAGAAAACAAAGGGTTTCACGAAAAATATAGCGGTTTTCCCAGCCGATCCCGCTTAAATTTTTTTTCGGGAATCAGGCATCTTAAACCATAACCTTATATTTGCTTTTTCTAGAAATCAATAAAAACATTTTTCCATGAACAAAGCAGAACTGATTGCAAAATTAGCCGATGACGCAGGCATTACAAAAACACAGGCGGGCGCCGCCCTGGATTCCTTTACAGAAGCCATTGCGAAAACCCTTAAAAAAGGAGATAAAGTAACCCTGGTCGGATTCGGAACTTTTTCCGTGTCAAAACGCGCAGCGCGTAATGGCCGGAATCCTCAGACCGGCGCTACGATCAAGATAAAGGCAAAAAAAGTAGCTAAGTTTAAAGCAGGTAAAGAACTTGCGGGCCGCGTGTAAAAGCATCTCTGTATAATGAATTAAGGGGTCGTATAAAACGGCCCTTTTTTATTTTGTTCCTCCCAAAACCGATAACTCTGCCAGGATATTTTCGCTTCTCTCCAGTGCTTTTTTGAAAGTGGGCTGAATATTTGCTTTCCCGACAGCGAATAATAATCTGGATTTCTTCAGCTCTTCCAAAACCTGTTCGTTAGTTACGCAGGATAAAATCATTTTTGTTCCCCGGGCTGTTGACTCTCGTAACACCTCCTTGAGCACCTGGATGCCGGTTGCATCAATAATGGGAACATAACGCATCCGGATGATAAGAACCCGGGGTGTTTTTTCAATATACCTGATCGCATCTTTGAATTTATAAGCCGCGCCAAAAAATAATGGGCCGTTTATTTCAAACACTTCCACCTGTTTGGGAATAATATAATTCGTTGCCGCATCCAAATCGGTTTCAGTTTCTCCGTCTTCCAGTTGTTTGCTCAATATACTTACATCGGTAAACCTGATCATATTCCGCATAAAAAGAAATGCAGCCAGCACCATACCGATTTCAATTGCTACGGTTAAATCAATTAATACAGTGAGCAAAAATGTAGTTACCAATACTGCGGCATCGCTTCGCGGACCCTTTAATACCGAACGAAAATTTTCCATTTCGCTCATATTAAAGGCAACAATAATTAAAATACCACTGAGGCAGGCCATTGGAATGAGGGCGGCCCATTTCCCCACAAATACCATGATTAACAAAAGTGTTAAGGCATGCACTATTCCGGCAACCGGTGTCCGGCCGCCATTTTTCACATTGGTAGCCGTGCGGGCGATGGCACCTGTAGCGGGAATCCCTCCGAACAAGGCAGAAAAAATATTGGCAGTACCCTGTGCCACCAGCTCCATATTGGACCTGTGGTTGCCTCCGATCATACCGTCTGCTACTACAGCTGATAGAAGGGATTCGATCCCGCCCAATAAAGCAATAGTAAAAGCAGGACGCACCAGACTCTTTATGACAGCAAAATCCACGCTGGGAATGGAAGGTCTTGGCAGGGAGGATTGTATGCCTCCAAACCGGCTGCCAATGGTTTCAACATGAATATGAAAGATCTCTACCAAAGCGGTTATTACCAACAAAGCAATTAATGAACCTGGAATCCTCCGGCTCAGTTTTGGCCATAATACAATTATACAAATTGTGGTTATTCCAATGACAAGGGAAGCTACATTTACGGTGTGCAGATTTTCAAAATAAAATTTCCATTTTTCTAAAAACCCACCGGGCAGGGTACCTATATCCAACCCGAGTAAATCTTTAATCTCAGATGAGAAAATGATCAGGGCGATACCGCTGGTAAAACCAATAATGAGCGGATGAGGAATAAATTTTATAATGGCCCCCAGACGAGCGACGCCCATGATAATCAGCATAATGCCAGCCATAAAAGTGGCAATTATGAGACTTGGCACACCATATTGCTGAACGATCCCATACACAATGACGATAAAAGCGCCCGTTGGTCCGCCAATTTGCACCCTGCTGCCACCGAGTGCAGAAATAATAAAGCCGCCGATAATAGCTGTAAATAATCCTTTTTCAGGAGATACGCCGGAAGCAATTGCAAACGCAATGGCCAGCGGAAGGGCAACAATTCCCACGATGAAACCAGCCATCAGGTCCTTGCCAAACTGTTGTGAACTGTAATTCTTTAAGGTGTCGAAGAGTTTTGGTCTAAACATAATGTTCTATTCCCCCAGGCTTTCCTCGGGTGCGATAAATTCTACCCTGTAAATGCGAATGAGTAATATAAACAATGAAATGAGCAGCGGGCCGAAAATAAGTCCCAGGAATCCAAATAAAGGTACGCCAACGAATACTCCGAATATGGTAATTAACGGATGAACATTTCCAATCCGTTTCTGAAGCCATAAGCGGAAAACATTATCAATCGTTCCGATAACCGCCAATCCATAAAGAATAATGATAATACCCCTTGTGTTATTTCCATCAACAAACTGCATTATGGAAAGCGGAACATAGGCCAGGGCAGATCCAACCAATGGAATCATGGAAGAAAAAGCAGTTAGTGCAAACCATAACAGGGGTTCTTTAATTCCTAAAATCAGGTAAAGGATCAACCCGGCGACACCCTGCATACATGCGATCAACGGAATACCCACGGCATTGGAAATGACTATTTGATTCATCTGTTGCTTTACCCGCACGAGGTTATCTTTTCTAAGCGGTAAAAAATCCGCGAACCAGTCTTCCAGGGTATTGCAATTCGTTAGCATAAAATATAAAAGAAAATACATGATTACCAAAGCCACAATGGAGTTTACGGTTGCCCCCAAAAGCAACGGCAGTTTTGAAAGGGCCAGACCACTGAGATTCTGAATCGTTTCAGCATTCATAAAATGATATCCGACCCGTATTTCGATTCCTTTCAGAAATTGTATTACCGAAGTTGTAATTTCTGTGGCATGATTGATTACGTATCCCACTTTTGAACTAACGGTATTGACCAGGATAAAAACCGGTAACATGATTATGATAAAAGAAATCAGCATAAGTATAAGTGCTGCGGAAGCAGGTTTCCACTTGCGAACCAGCATATCCTTCATGTATTTACGCATCAGTACGTAAAAGGTAACCGCGCCCAGTAAGGATGGAGCAAAAGATTTCAGGTATATAAAAAGAACAATGCCCAGTACAAACAATAATATAAGAAAGAGAAATTGCCTGACTTTTTCCGGATCAAAAGTATTCATCATACCTGTTTAAGGCAAGTTACAAAGACTATTCATTGGCTGCCAGCAAATGTTATTTGGAAAATTTCCAGCTTATCTGCACCTGCCGGAATTTCAATTTTATAAGTACTTTTAAAGATTAACTCCACTTTATGCGCAAAGGATACCTCCTGATAATAATCGTTTCTCTACATATTTCCTTGCAGGCCCAGTCAAATCAAATCTCCGGTTTCAGTGATGCGGGCATTTCGGAAGAATTTAAAAAAGAAAAAACTTTTGACGATCTGATCAGCAGGGAAAACATTGGACTGACTATCCGTGATTTGTCCTCCGTTCCGCATAACCTGGGCTCACCGGGGTCTAAAGAGGTTGCTGAAAAAATTCAACAGAGATACCGCGATTACGGATTCGATGTGCATATGGACGTATACCAGGTTTTGTTTCCCGTGCCAAAAATCAGGATACTTGAAATGACGACGCCGCAATCTTATCGGGCCCTGTTAAAGGAACCTGCACTAAAGGAAGATGCCACCAGCGGACAAAAAGACCAACTACCCACCTATAATGCGTATAGTGCAGACGGGAATATAACCGCCGAACTGGTATATGTGAATTACGGTTTGAAAATAGATTATGAGGAACTTGCCAAATTAGGAATTGATGTGAAAGGAAAAATCGTCATTGTACGCTATGGTCAGAGCTGGCGAGGAATTAAACCAAAAATTGCACAGGAACACGGAGCTATTGGCTGTATTATTTATTCGGATCCGAAAGATGATGGATTTTTCCAGGGCGATGTTTATCCTAAGGGACCACATAAAAATGAATATGGGGTACAACGCGGGAGTGTGATGGGCATGGAAGTTTATCCGGGAGATCCGTTAACTCCGGGTATAGGTGCTACTGCTGGTGCAAAAAGGTATGCTTCGCATACAGATGCTCCCAATCTGCTCAAAATTCCGGTATTGCCAATCAGCTATCATGATGCCAAACCCCTATTGGAAGCACTTACCGGGCCCGTTGCACCTGAAAGCTGGCGAGGGGCTTTGCCGTTTACTTATCACGTGGGCCCCGGAAAATCAACCGTGCATCTGGAATTATTATTTGACTGGAAAATAGTTCCCTGCTACGATGTGGTTGCCATCATAAAAGGTTCTGAATTTCCGGATGAATGGGTGATCCGTGGTAATCATCATGACGCCTGGGTAAACGGAGCGCAGGATCCGATCAGCGGGCAGGCCAGTATGCTGGAAGAAGCAAAAGCCGTTGGAGAAATGGTAAAATCAGGATGGAAACCCAAACGTTCCATTGTTTATTGTTCCTGGGATGGGGAAGAACCCGCTCTATTGGGATCCACAGAATGGGTGGAAGATCATGCTGCGCTATTACAGCAAAATGCCGTTTTATATATTAATTCAGACGGTTGCGGAAGGGGTTTTCTGAGAGCCGGTGGATCACATGCTTTGCAGGGACTGGCGGACGAGGTTGCCAAAAATATTACTGACCCCCAAACCAGGGTAAGTGTTTATGAAAGAATGAAAGCACGCGAAATTGCCAATGCTCCCAGTCCCTTAATGGCAAAAGAAAGTATGGATAAAACCAGTCTCCACCTGCAGGCACTCGGTTCCGGTTCCGATTATTCTCCCTTTCTGCAACACCTGGGTATACCCTCCCTGGACCTTGCATTTGGCGGAGAAGACAGGGGTGGTGAATATCATTCCATTTATGACTCCTATGATAACTATATACGATTTAAAGACCCGGGATTCTATTATGGTGCGTTATTGTCAAAAGTGGCCGGACATATCACCCTGCGGATGTTGAATGCAGATGTTCTACCCTTTGACTTCAGAATGCTGTCCAGGGAAATAAAAACCTATACTACTGAACTTCAGAAATTAATCTCGGAACTTCGGGAAACAACTTCTATCAATAATGAAATCGTCCGGAAAAAATATTTAATTATTGCGGCAGATACATCAAAACCCTATTTCCCTGAAGAAGCAAAACCCGAAGTTCCTTATATTGACTTTTCTCCGTTGGAAAATTCTATTACGAGCCTGACCCGGGCTGCTGACCATGCTTTTGAAACAGCGAATAAAAAGGGACTGAATACAAAACAAACAGATAGTTTAAACAGGTTTATGTACCGGGCAGAACAGGAACTCTTACTGGATGAAGGACTGCCGCTGCGGCCCTGGTATAAACACGTGTTATATGCGCCTGGATTTTATACCGGTTATGGTGTAAAAACATTACCGGGTATCCGGGAATCCATCGAAGAAAGAAATTTTCCGGAGGCTGAAACAGAAATTAAACGAGCAGCCTTCCAGATCAATAAACTCGCGGGGTATTTGGCTGCGCTTTAAAAGGGATACACAAATGTTTGTTTAACCCGTGCCGACCTCCATACAAACCCTGCCCAGGCAGCAGAATAAATTATTCTGAAAAATTGTATTGAACTGTTATGCCGGATACCCACCAAATCGGGCGGCAGTTTTATATTATTGTATATGACCAGCAAAACCAGGGTAGCCAGAAGATAAAAACCAACATAATAAATAAACAGGGTCGGGAAAATATCTCTTCTTCCAAAAAACCAATATATCAGGGCGCCCGTTCCGGTTAAAGAAAATAGGGACAGGAACATTTCAAAAATAAAGAGAGAATGATAACTGGCGCCCCCGGCCTGTTCCAAATGTATCCAGGTCGAATTCAGGAAATAATTTGCGCTCCAGAAAAAATATATCTGTATCCCGACCCGGAAAATCAGATTGATCCCCAGGAATAGGACCCAGCCACTCAGCGGCAGGCCTGCGTAGCTCCGCTGGTCAACCGGTTTAGATTTATTATTCAGGAAACGGAATAACATCGTAAACAATACCCCGAAGAAAAAACTCAGCCAGATGGTTATCCAGTTGATATTGTTTGCAGATTTGACCTGAACACCGCTATCCGAGATAGAAACAAGATAAAACGGAAGGCAAAAAAAAAGAATAAA
>Ga0209863_10000109_pt1 | contig 50222 bp, 42 predicted proteins | sample OrgsoiDNA2013046_FD_185796 | JGI IMG/M metagenome (GOLD analysis project Ga0209863, IMG submission 185796) | Permafrost soil microbial communities from the Arctic, to analyse light accelerated degradation of dissolved organic matter (DOM) -... | ecosystem: Environmental > Terrestrial > Soil >...
TCCTCCAGTAAGCACATGGGGCCAGGCATGTGCAGACAGGATGCAGAAGCTGTGGAGATTGTGTGGAGGTTGTGAAGCGGCCCTCGCGGTTCCCCGGACATGATCGCTTCCTGCGGATCGATACCGGGCTGCTCAGCCTTGCACGCAGGAACGGCGCCGAGACCGCCCGGACCGCTGCGCGATCCGGGTCCAGTGCCCGAAGCCCCCTCGGCGGCCGGCGGAGCACCCGCATCGGGTTCCTTGCCGAGAGCCTCGTTTACCCGAGACGGCGCGGCGACAGCGTCCACGGTTGCCGCCACCGGGGTTTCGCTCTCGCTCGGCTCTACGGAGGGCGGTGGGACCAACTTCGGCTCTGCTGTCTCCGCCTTGCGATTGGGCCGGCGGCGCGATAGTGGCACGGGCACGATCGGTGAATCGTTGATTCGGAGCGCTGGGGCGCCACCGCCGGGCCGGGTCGTCTTCGGCGCAGGCAGAGGCGGGAAGGTTGCAACCTCGACGGTGACGAGGGTGCCGCTCATCGCGGGCAGGACGGGCGCCGGATCGCCGCGGCACGATTTGAGCGAGACCAGCCCCACGGCAGCGGCATGGAGGGCCAGCGACGAGAGGAGATAGTAAGACAGGCGAAGGCGCCTCGGTCCGCAGCGCTGAGTCGTCGTCATTCGATGGCCACTGCTATGGGAGCTCACCCGGCTGAATCATCTGGTCGCGATGCGGGTCGCCGATTACCCTTCGAGGCCGAACATGCCGTCCGTCTTCACCCGCTACCAGAAGTTCGTGATCGCCGTGCTGGCCTTCCTGCAGTTCACGATCATCCTCGACTTCATGATCATCGGTCCGCTCGGCGCTCTGCTGCTGCGGGACATGCACATTACCACCCGGCAGTTCGGGCTGGTCGTCTCTGCCTACGCCTTCAGCGCGGGCGCCTCCGGTCTTCTGGCGGCGGGCTTCGCCGACGAGTTCGATCGGAAGAAGCTGTTGCTCTTCTTCTATGGCGGATTTCTGATGGGCACGTTGCTTTGCGGCGTGGCCGACAGCTACGGATTCCTGCTGGGTGCCCGCATCGTGACCGGCGTGTTCGGCGGCGTCATCGGATCGATCAGCATGGCGATCATCGCCGACCTGTTTCCGCTGCAGGTCCGCGGACGCGTGATGGGGACCGTGCAGACTGCCTTCGCCGCCAGCCAGGTCATGGGCATCCCGCTGGGCGTCTTCCTGTCGAATCGCTGGGGGTGGCACGCCCCCTTCCTGATGATCTTCGTCGTGAGCAGCGCCGTCGGGGTGGTGATCGCGACCCGCCTGCAGCCGATCGTCGAGCACCTCAAGGTCCCGGCGGGCGGAAATCCAGGCCAGCTCGAAAATCGTCGCAATCCGCTCCTGCACCTGATCGCGACCGTCCGTCAGGGCCGCTATCTGCGGACGTTCGCGGCGACGATGCTGCTGGCGACGGGCGGCTTCATGCTGATGCCATTCGGCAGCACTTTCACCGTCAACAATCTCGGCATCTCGCTGCACAAGCTCCCCTGGATCTACATGATCACGGGCGCCGTGACCTTCGTGGCCGGGCCGCTCCTGGGAAAGCTGAGCGACAGCATCGGCAAATATCAGGTCTTCTGCATCGGGTCGCTGGGCGGCGCCGCGGTGGTTGGCGTCTATTGCCACCTGGGCGTGACCCCGCTGGCCATGGTGGTCGCCATCAACGCGGTGTTGTTCGTGGCCGTCACCTGCCGGATGATCTCGGCCAGCGCGCTCATCTCCGCGGTGCCCGACATGCAGGACCGCGGCGCCTTCATGTCCGTGAACGCGTCGTTGCAGCAGTTCTCCGGCGGCGTCGCATCGTCGCTGGCAGGGCTGATCGTCGTGCAGGCGCCCGACGGAAAGCTCCTCCACTACGATCTACTGGGATACGTCGTGATGGGGGCGATGACGCTGGTGATCGCGCTCATGTATCCGATCCACCGGGCCGTGATGCTCAAAACGGCAATGGCGGCGGCGAAGCCGGAGGTGGTGGCGGCCGCGGGGTGAAGGATCGTGCGGAGATGACGTCCGACCCCAAGGGCCCGCGTTGGCGTTTTCAGCGCCGCCGGGTCACCGATGGACGCCGGCGCCGCGCGGCGAGCATCAAGCCCAACGCCAGGAGCATCGTCACCGCGAGCGTGCCGGTCGCGCTGCCGGGTTCGGAGGCCAGCTTGCACCCGCAGCCGCTGCTGCTGGGCGGGTGGGCGGCGCTGGCCAGCGCCACCGAAAGGCTGACCTCGGCGGTGTTGCCCAGCGAATCGGTGACCTGGATGACGTCGGTGCCGGCATGGGCGCCGGCCGTGTAGGCGCCGGTGGCGGCGACGATGGTGCCGCCGGAGCCGGAGCTGACGACGGTCCAGCCGAATCCGGTGCCGCTGCCGCCGCTGGCGGTCAGGGTCTCTAGCTGCGCGGTCTGGACGGGGCCCGCGACTGGCGCGATGACAACGCCGGGGCCGACATGAACGGTGATGGTGACCGTGGCACCGTTGGCGTCGCGGACCGTGATGACGTCGGTGGTGCTTCCGAGGGCACCGGCCGTGTAGGCGCCGGTCGCCGCGTTGATGCTACCGCCCGAACCGCTGGTGGGGAGCGCATAGGTGAGGGGTGCCGCGCCGCCCGAGACCGCGATGATCAGCGACCCGCGCGGCGGCGAGGTGGTGGTCGCGACCGCGGCGGTCAAAGCCCCCGCGACGTGGATCTGAGCCGTTGCCGCGTTGCCGAGCGAGTCGGTGACGGTCACGACGTCGGTCCCGCCGCCCACCGCGCCCACGGTGTAGGCCCCGGTATTCGGATCGATGGTTCCGTGTGAGGTGTTGGCGGTCAGCGCGAAGGTGTAGCCGACACCGCTACCGCCGCGGACCATGAAGGTCATCTGCGCGAGCGGCGCGGTGTTCACCACCGACGGAGTGACGTGCAGCCCGTCGCCGACGCTGATGGTCACGTGCGCCGCGTTGCCGAGCGTGTCGGTCACGGTGACGACGTCCTGGACGTTGCCCATCGAACCGGCGGTGTAGCTTCCCGTGGACGCGCCGATCGTCGCGCCGGAGGCGTTGGTCGTGAGGACGAAAGTGAAGCCCGTGCCGCTGCCGCCCGCCGCCGTGAAGACCACCTGACCGCGTGGGGCCACTGTCGGAGCCGCCGGGTTCACCACCAGGGCGCCCCCGACGGCGATGGCCGCGCTGGCCGTGTTGCCGAGCGAATCGGTCGCCTCGACCCCGTCGGTCACGTCGGTCGTGCTGCCCGCCGTGTAGACGCCGGTGGTGGCGTCGAGCGTGCCGCCCGACGCGTTGGCGGTGAAGGTGTAGTGGTAACCCGTGCCACTGCCCCCGACCGCCACCAGCGTGAGCGTGCCGCCGGGCGGCGCGGCCAGGACGGCCGGCGTGATCGAGACGCCCGGGCCCACGTGGATCGTCAGGATGGCGCTGTTGCCAAAGGGGTCGGTAGCCTCGATCACGTCGGCGGAGCTTCCGGTGTCGCCCGCGGTGTAAACACCGGTGGTGGCCACGATGTTGCCCCCCGAACCGTTGGTGTGGAGGGTGAACGTGTAGCCGCCCCCGACGCCGCCTACGGCGACGAAGGTGGTCGTGCCGCGCGGCGGGACAAGGCTGGCGGCGGCCGTCAGCGTGACGCCGGGACCGACGCTGACGGTGACGGTGTCGGTATTGCCGAGCGAGTCGGTCACGGTCACGACGTCGGTCGTGCCGCCGCTCGGGCCCGCGGTGTAAAGGCCGCTGGCGCTCACGCCGCCGGTCGAGCCGTTGGTCGTCATGGCGAACCGATAGCCGGTCCCGCTGCCGCCAGCAGAGGTCAGCTGGACGGTGCCGAGCGGTGGGGTGCTCGCCGAAGGCGGCAGCACGGTCAATCCGGGCCCAACCGCGACCGAGACGGTGGCGGTCGCGCCGAGCGAGTCGGTGGCGGTCAGGACATCGGCGACGTTCGGGAGGACGCCGGCCACGTAGACGCCGCTGGCGGGATCGACCCTGCCGCCCGATTGGTTGTCGGAGAAGGTGTAGACATAGCCGGTGCCGCTGCCAGCGAAAGCCACCAGGGTGAGCTTCTCGCGCGGGGCGACCGTGGCGCCGGCGGGACCGAGCACCAGGTGCCCGCCCACGGCGATGGACACCGACGCGCTATTGCCGAGCGAGTCGGTCACCGTGACGAGATCGGCGACCCCGCCCTTGGCGCCAGCGGTGTATCCACCGCTGGCGCCATTGATGCTACCGCCCGATTGGTTGTCGGCGAGGACGAAGGCGTAGCCAGTGCCGCTGCCATCGGTAGCGCCAAACGCGATGGAACCGAGGGGCGCCGCGGCGGGCTGCGCAGGGCTGATGGCCACGCCGCGTCCGACGTTGACGACCACGTTGGTCACCGCGCCGTTGTGATCCGCGATCAGAACCACGTCGGTGCTGTCGGGGTTGGATCCGGCGGTGTAGGCGCCCGTGGCGGGATCGATACTGCCACCCGAGCCGTTGCTGGAGATGGAAAAGACGTAGGCCGGGGCACCGCCGCTGACCGCGATGGTCAGGCTGGCTCGCGGCGCCGCAGACACGGTGCCGGCCGTGGCGACCAGCGCCGCGGTGACGGTCATGGTGGCCGTTGCGGTGTTGCCCAGCGCATCCAGCACGGTGACCACGTCGGCCACGTTGCCGATGCCGCCGGCCGTATAGAGGCCGGTCAGCGGGTCGACGCTGCCGCCCGAGGGATTGAATGACAGCGCGAAGTTGTATCCGGAACCGGTGCCGCCCGAGACCGACAGGGTCTGTTGACCGAGGGGCGCGATCGTGGCGGTGGCTGGGGTGACCGCCAGTCCCGGGCCAACCGTGATGGTGACGGTGCTGTGATTGCCCAGCGGGTCGACGACCGACAGGACGTCCGTGGCGGACCCGATCGCGCCCGCCGTGTACGCGCCCGTCGCGGCGTCGACCGTTCCGCCGGAGGGGTGGCTGGTCAGCGTGAAGACGTAGCCCGACCCATTGCCACCGCTGGCGGTGAATGCCTGGGAGCCACGTGGCGGCATGGTCAGCGACGACGGGGAGACGGCGACTCCCCCGCCCACAGAAATGCTGGCGGTCCCGGAGTTGCCGAGGGAGTCGGTCACGCTCACCAGATCGGTGCTGCTGGCAATGCTGCCCGCCACGTAGACGCCGGTGAGGAGACTGATCGTGCCGCCCGAGACGCCGGTGAGGATCGCGAAGGTGTAACCGGTGCCGCTGCCACCGCTGGCGGACAGGGTGAGCGTCCCGCGCGGAGCTACCGATGGCGCCGGTGGCGTCACGGTGACGCCTGCACCGACGGTGACGTTCGCAGCGGCGACGTTGCCGAGGGAATCGGTCACGGTGACCACGTCGGTGACGCCGAACGCCGCGCCCGCGACGTATACGCCGCTGCCGGAGTTGATCGTGCCACCCGAAGCGTTGGCGCCGAGCGCGAAGACGAAGCCCGCTCCGCTACCGCCCGAAGCGCTGAAGGTCAGGGTCCCGCGCGGCGGCGTCTGGGTGGCGCTGACGGTCAAGGTGACGCCCGCGTCCACCGCGATATTGGCGGTCGCCGAATTACCGAGCGAGTCGGTGACGGTGACGGTGTCGGTGACGCTGTCGTTCTGGCCGGCGACATAGTGCCCGCTCGCGTCGATCGTGCCACCAGACCGGTTGGACGAGATCGCGAAGATCAGACCGGTGCCGCTACCGCCGATGGTGGTAAACGCCGCCGAGCCGCGCGGCGCCACGTGGGTCGGGCTCGACGACAGGCTGAGGGCGGCACCCACGGTGATGTTGGCGTGGGCCGTGTGGGCCTGGTTGTCGGTGACGGTGATGACGTCGGTGACCTGGGGGGTAGCGCCCGCGGTGTAGACGCCCGTCGTGGGATCGATCGATCCGCCCGAGGGCGCGCTCTGCATCGCGAAGACGTAGCCGGCGGTGCTGCCACCCGCCGCGATGAAGGTGACCGATCCGTGCGGCGCGACCGCGGCGCTCGTCGGGTTCAGGGTGAGCGGCGCCTGGTTGGTGAGCGCGAAGGAGGCCTTCGCCACGACCCCCGTGACCGACGCCGACACCGTGTAGTTGCCAGCGGTGACGGTGGCGGTGGCGCCGACGGTGGCGACCCCGGAAGCGTTGGTGGTGGCCGTGGCGGCGCCGAGCGTCGCCGAGGCTCCCGAGGCCGGAGCCAGGAAGGTGACCGTGGCCCCATTGACCGGGTTGCCGTTCGCGTCGACGACGCGGGCGGCGAGCGGCGCGAAGGCCGCTCCGATGAGCGCGATCTGCCCGCTGCCGCTGCTGACCGCGATCGATCCGGGCGCACCCGCCACGTTGATCAGCATCGCGCTCACGCTGGAGCCGGCCGGGATGGACGCCGAGACGGCGTAGCTGCCGGCGATGGTGTTTGCGGTGGCCGTCGTCTGAGCCAGGCCGCTGGCGCTGGTGACCGCCGTCGGGCTGCCCAGGGTGGCCGAGGCGCTACCCGCCGCCGGCGCTGCGAAAGTCACGGTGGCGCCCAGGATCGGGTTCAATGACGCGTCCGTCACGCGCACGACGATGGGCGCTCCGAAGCCGGCGCCAACGGTCGCGGTCTGCGGACTGCCGCTGACCAGCGTGACGAGTGAGGCCGGGCCCGCGAGGTTGGTGAGCGCGTAGGCCGCCGGTGTGGCGACGCCGGGCGCGGTCGCGTTCAGGCTGTAGGAACCGGCGACGGTGTTGGCGGTGGCGGTGACGCTGGCCTGACCCGCGGCATTCGTCGTGACCGTGGTGGCGGAAAGACCGGCCGAGGCGCCGCTCGCCGGAGGCGTGAAGGTGACGACGATGTTCGGGAGCGGGAAACTGCTGGCGTCGCTGACCAGCGCGGTCAGCGTCGTCGCGAAGGTGCCCAGCAGAGCCGCACTTTGGCCGCTGCCGCTGACGACCGTTATCGAGCTCGGCGCGCCGAGGTTACGCAGGCTGAAGCTGGTTGACGCCGAAGTCCCGCTCACCGTCGCGGTGACGGCATAAGCGCCGGCGGTGGCGTTGGCGGTCGCGGTCAGGGAGGCGATGCCCGAGGCGTTGGTGATCGCCGAGGCGGCGACGGTCGCCGACGCGGCCGAGCCGGGAGCGGCAAAGAGGACCGTCGCACCCGACAGGGGGGTGCCAGCGGCGTTCGTAACCAGCACCGCGAGCGCCGATCCGAACGCGGCGCCGGTGAGTGCAGTCTGGTTGTTGCCCCCCGACACCGTGATGAGCGGCGCGGAGAAGGTCGCCGAGATGGTGTGGTTCGCGGTCACGTTGCTGAAGGTGTAGGTCGCCACCGCGCCCACCGAGACCCCATCGACTAGAACGCTGGCGATCGAGAAGCTCGTGCTGGGGGTGATGGTGAAGGCCTGCGACTGTCCCTGGATGACGGTGCTGACGCCGGCCGGGGCGATCGCTCCGTTGGCGCCCGCCGAAGCGGTGATGGTGAAGGTGGGGACCAGCGAGACGGTCAGGTTCTTGGTCCCGGAGAGCTGCAAGACGGGATCGCCGGCCAAACCGCCGTACTCGACCACCGACCCGAGGGTGCTGGTGGCTGGCAAGTCGTTCCACAAGCCGCCGACGAAGAACTGGGCCCAGTTCTCGGCACCACCCGAATTGTTGGGCTCGCCGCCGTTCCAGTTGGCGTAGGCGCCCCCGAAGGCGGATCCGCTCGACGTGCCCGTCCAGAACTGGAGCCCGGCACCGCCGCTCAGCAGTCCCTCGGGTCCGGTCACCCAGCGCCACGTTCCCTCCACCGCCTGGTCGCTGGCGCCGATCCATCCGGTCGCGGCGAGCTTGCTGTTGATGAAGCTGTTCTCGCCCGCGCTGGTGACCGTGGCGAGGTAACCCTGCAGGCCATAGTAGGTGCGCATTGCGGCGGCTGTCTTAGCTGCAGCCCAATTGACGTTGGTGTTGACGAACTCGTAGTAGTGGCCGGTCCCCGGATAGAAAAGGCTGCTGGCGCCGATCGAGAAGGTGACCTGGCGGGCCTGGGTGTTGGGGGCGGCGCCCGCCGTGTTGTTGTAGGTGACCGAACGGAGCACGGTCTGGTAGACGGTAACCGCCGCCTGGCCGGAGAGCGTCAGGATGCCGGTTGCGGCCACGAACGCGCCCGTCACCCCGCCCTGCGCCGTGAAGCTCAGGTTGTCCTGTCCGTTCACGTAGCCGGTCGAGATCGACACCTGCACGCCGGTAATGTCGGACGCGTCGGAGATGGTCAGCGACAGGGACGGGTCCACCACCACGGGGGCAGACTGCGCGACGTAGATCGTCGCGCCCCCCGATACCGTCAGCACCGGCGCCGTGCCGGTCACGACGGCGCTCTGCACCTTGATGACGGCGTCACCCGCTCCATCGCCGGCGCGCCCGCAGGCCGACAGCGAGGCCGCCAGGAGCATCGCGATGCCACAACCCATCCCGCGACCCAGGCGGACCCGCGCCCCGATCGATTCTCCGCGGCGAGCGATTCGCGCCGGTGACCTCGTGAGGGATGAACCTACATGGACAACATTGAGCTCGGGGTCTGCTTCTTCGGGTTTATGCACCCGAATGAGGTAGGCCCGGAAACAATTCGAATCTTGAACCCAGCTGCTGCCGGTTTGAATTGGTCTGCTGTCAGGTGTTACTCGTTCATTGCCGCGCCCGCAGGAAAGCGCCGGGCGTGACGAAGTAGCGCCGTTTGAAGAGACGCGACAGGTGCGCCTGATCGGCGAATCCCGAGCACAGAGCGGCCTCGGCGATCGATCCTCCGTCGGAGAGAAATCCGTGCGCGTGCTCGAGGCGGCGGCGCATGACGAACGCGTGCGGTGTTTCGCCGGTCGATCGCTTGAACTCGCGGGAGAAATGCGCCGGCGAGAGCCCGGTCCCGCGCGCCAGGTGCTTGACGGTGATCCGCTCGGCCAGGCGTTCGTCGACCAGCGCGCAGGTCATCGCCAGACGCTGTCCGGCAAACGCATCCGCGGGCGGGGCAATCAGATCGAACAGGCCAGCCAGCCGCGCGACGAGCGCCAGCACGAGCGCGTCGCGGTAGGCTCGACCCGCCGCTCCGCGGGTGGCCGCCTCGTGCAAGAGCGCGATAACGACGGCCGCCAGCGGCTCGTCGGAGAGACCATGCATCGGCACGACACGCAGGTCGGTCCCGAGCACGCGCCGGATCTTGTCGAGAGAGACTTCGACCGCTCCCCACTCCGACGGTCCGTTGTGAGGATCGAACGCCGCGCCGGCGGGCAATATCACGAAGCACCCCGTTCCGATGGTCACCGGGTGGAACCCGTCGGCGTCCTTAGTCTGCATGATCAGCGGACACTTCAGATTGATCCCCAGCCAGTGTCCGGCGATCGCGATGTGCTCGCCTTCGAAACGGCTGCGCACGCCCCGCTCGACCACCACCCCGTCCCAGCCCAGGGCGCGGCTCGAAAACGCGACGACCGGGGCGACGAGAACCCCCGGGCGCGTGCGACCTGTCCGAAGATCGGAAGAGTGCAACGTCGACTCTGGTCCCCCGTCCATCTCATGACTCCCCGCCCCCCAGCTGGTGTCGCGCCGCCGCGTGAAACGATCACACAACGATCGACGTTGTGTACACGCAGGCCGACTATAACGGATGCCATCGCGCGCGCGATGTGTTTGGTGCCACTTGAAGCAATGAACCCCCGAGCGTCGCAGATCCAGGATGTCCGGGGCGAACATCCTGGATGACGTGATCCGATTCTTTTCACCTCAGTAGCCCGATCCCGCGCCGGCGGGCCACACCAGCCTTATGTTCGGGGAGCGCGGATCGCTTGTGCCGCGCGGGAGGTGTCAGATGAAGTGCAGCGATCTCACAGGAACGAAGCCCGAGATGTTGACCGAAAAGGACACCATCGCCCACGCCGCCAAGGTCATGGCCGACGCGAGTGTTGGCTTTCTGCCGGTCTGTGACGCGGACCGGAAGGTGATCGGGGTCGTGACCGATCGGGACATCGTCGTCAGGGCCATGGCAAAAGGGCTCGACCCCGCCAAGACTTCGGCCGCGATGATCATGTCGGTCCCCCCCATCACCTGCCTCGCCGACGCGGACCTCCAGATGGCCGAGGATCTCATGACCGAAGAGGGAAAGACGCGCATCGTGCTTACCCACGCCAACGGGACGTTGAGCGGGATCATCAGCATCGGCGACGTCATCGCGAACGCCCCGAAAACGAAGGCGATCCACACGCTCAAGGCCGTGCTCTGGCAAGAGGCGCGCGGACCACGCGCCGGCGCCGCCTCCGGTCAGCCTCTGCTCAAGGACCTGCCGGTCGTTCCCCGTCCGCCCGAGGCCGATCTCCCGCACACCACCGAGAGCGTCTTCAGCGGCGGCCACCGAAACACTGGAATCAAGGAATTTCCCTCCTAGACGCCCCACCGGTCTCGCCAAGCCGGCCGCCCGCCGCCGGCTTTCGCTTGATAGAGTCGCGACCTTGGGTCGCCTGTCAGCCCCCTCGGCGCTTCTCCTCGTGTGCGGCCTCGCCGCGTGCGCGACGGCCGACGATCCTCGGACCGCCTCGGGCGCCAATCCCAGCGATGGGAAGACCGAGCTCTACTGGACCAACCTCACGGCGAGCTATCACGGGCGGATGAGCCCCGAGGGCGACGACGAGGTCATCCAAGGGGGGATCGCGATGGGCGGCGAGGTGTGCGATCCGCAGATGCTGGACGCGAGCAAGGTGTGCGCGCGGCCGGAGGCCGCCGGCGATCTCCACGAGATCCGCTGCCGCATGCAGTGCAGGGCCCGCGATCCGAAGCCGGGGCCGACGCTGGCGCGCGGGACGCTCTTCGTCGGTGGCCGCCCAGTGACGCTGCAGCTCGACCGCGCCGAAATGGCCGCCAAGCCGTAGCTCGTGGATGGGTCGCGGTCGACGGGCTACTTCCCGCCGGGTTTGTCGCCCCCACCCTTGCTCTTGCCGTCACCCGCGCGATCGCCGTCTCCGTCCGCCTCCCCCTCCCCGAGCAGCGCGCCCAGGCCCGGCCCACCGCGTCCGGCGCCGAGCGCCCGCAGGCTGTCGAGGTGATGCAGGAGTAGGCTGCGGTTGTCGCCGACCGATAGGTTCTGCATCTCCAGCGCGCCGATACGATCTTCGGGCGAGAAGGCTGGCTCCTCGACGCGCTCCATCGACAGCTTCTCGGGCGCATAGCTCATGTACTGCGCGCGCGTCGCCAGGATGGTGTAGTCGTCGCCGCGTCGGAGCTCGATCGCCACCTCGCCGGTGATCGCCGGCGCCACCCAGCGGGTGAGGCCGTCCTTGAGCAGCAGCGCCTCCGGGTCGTACCACTTCCCCTCGTACAGGATGCGCCCCAGGCGACGCCCCATGGTGAAGTAGAGGTCCAGCGTGTTCTCGTTGTGAACGGCCGACAGCAGGCGTTCATAGCAGAGGTGCAAGAGCGCCATCCCCGGCGCCTCGTAGATGCCGCGGCTCTTGGCCTCGATGACGCGGTTTTCGATCTGGTCGCTCATCCCCAGACCGTGGCGACCGCCGATCCGGTTCGCCTCCATGAACAGGTCGTAGAGCGTCGCAAATCGCCGGCCGTTGAGCGCCACCGGCTGGCCCTGCTCGAAGGTGACGGTCACCTCCTCGGACGCGACCGCGACCTTGGGATCCCAGAACGCCACGCCCATGATCGGCTCGACGATGTGCATGCCCTTGTCGAGGTACTCGAGGTCCTTGGCTTCGTGGGTGGCGCCCAGCATGTTCGAGTCCGTCGAGTAGGCCTTCTCGACGCCCATGCGGTAGGGCTTGCCGCGCTTGATGAGGTACTCGCTCATCTCCTTGCGCCCGCCGAACGCGGTCACGAACGCCGCGTCCAGCCAGGGCTTGTAGATCTTGAGCTGCGGGTCGACCAGGATGCCGTAGCGGTAGAAACGCTGGATGTCGTTGCCCTTGTGGGTCGACCCGTCGCCGAAGACGTGGACGTCGTCCTGCCGCATGGCGCGCACGATGGCGGTGGTGGTCACGGCCCGCCCGAGCGGGGTGGTGTTGAAATATTTCTTGCCGCCCGCGCTCAGGTGAAAGGCGCCGCACTGGATGGCGATCAGGCCCTCGCGCACCAGAGCCTCGCGACAGTCGACCATGCGGGCCACGACGGCGCCGTGGTCGAGCGCGACCGGAGGAATGTCGGCCGGGTTGGCCTCGTCGGGCTGGGAGAGATCGGCGGTGTAGCAGTAGATCTCGAGGCCCTTCTCCGCTAGCCAGGCGACGGCGCAGCGGGTGTCGAGCCCACCCGAAAACGCGATGCCGAGGCGCGTGCCCAGCGGAGGAAGCTGGCGATAGATTCGACTCATCAAGCGCCAACTAGCAGATATCGGCCCGAACGGGAAGGCAGAGTCGCCGGCGCTGGGTCACACTCCGGAGGTTCGCGTCCGAAAACCGCCAGCCGCGCGCACGAAATAGAGCCACCCCAAAGCATGGATCTCGACCACGACGCCTGTTACCGCGCCGTCTCCGTCCGCGATGCGCGCTTCGACGGCCGTTTCTTCACGGGCGTCAAGACGACCGGGATCTATTGCCGGCCGGTCTGTCCCGCCCGCACGCCGCGCTCCCGGAACGTCGCCTTCTTTCCCAGCGCCGCGGCGGCGCAGGAGGCCGGGTTCCGGCCGTGCCTGCGATGCCGTCCGGAGACGGCGCCCGATCGCGGCGCCTGGCTCGGCACGTCGAACACCGTCTCGCGCGCCCTTTCGCTGATCGAGATGGGCGCCCTCGACGAGACCAACGTCGACGCGTTGGCCGGTCGGGTCGGCATCGGCGAGCGACAGCTGCGGCGTCTCTTCGATCAGCACCTCGGCGCCTCGCCCATCGCGGTCGCCCAGACCCGGCGGGTGCTGCTCGCGAAACAGCTGGTTCAGGAGACGCGGCGGCCGATGACGGAGATCGCGATGGCGGCCGGCTTCGGAAGCCTGCGCCGATTCAACGAGAAGTTCCTGGAGCTCTTCGGCCGGCCACCGACGGCCCTCCGGCGCGCCGCGGGCCCGGACGTGTCCGGCTTAGAGGTCCGAAAATCGCCAGCGCCGGCGCGCCCGCGCGCTACCGTCTTGCCATGGCGAACCAAACCGTGAACGGCCAGCGATTCTTCATGGAGCGCATCCCGACCCCGACCGGGCTGATGCTTCTGTTGACGGACGAGCGGGAGCGTCTGCGCAGCCTCGATTGGGAAGATCACGAGGCGCGGATGCAACAGTTGCTGGGCCGCCATTACGGCGCCGGCGCAACGCGCCTCGAGGCGTCGCCGCGAATTTCAAATGCACGCCGCGCGATCGAGGCGTATTTCGCCGGCGAGCTCTCGGCGATCGATGCGCTTCGAACTCAAACCGGGGGCACGGCGTTTCAGCGCGACGTCTGGAAAGCTTTGCGCGCCATTCCGGTAGGCGAAACCAGCAGCTACGGACGGCTCGCTGCGAGCATCGGGCGGCCCAAGGCGGTTCGGGCCGTCGGCCTCGCCAACGGCGCCAATCCCGTGGCCCTGGTGGTTCCTTGCCATCGGGTCATCGGCTCCGACGCCTCGCTGACGGGCTACGGGGGCGGCATCGAACGAAAGCGCTGGTTGCTCGAGCACGAAGGCGTCCACCTGCCGACGCGACCGACGCGCCGGCCCCGGACGAGCGCACAGGCATCTTTCGCTTACGCGTAGCGCGACTTCCCCCGCGACGACACCGAGGCCTACCTGTCGCAATCTGGCGCTCCAGGCCTGGCGCCGGCAACGCGCGACCCTAGCTTCTCCGTCGAGGGGCGAGCCCAGAGGTTCACCGACGGAATGCAAACAAGCGTTGCTCAGCTGCTGGCGGTCTCGGCGGTCGTGATGGGTCTGTCTCAGACGGTCACGCGGGAACGACTCTTCGAACCGCTGCGCGCGCGGCTGGGCGGGAAAACAAGCTGGCGGGGGTATCTGGTCTCTTGCCCGTACTGCATCTCTCACACCTTCGCGTTCATCCTGGTGCCTCTGACCGGGACCTACGCCATCGACGTGGCGCTTCCGTCAGGATGGGGGGCGAACATTCTGAGATGGTTCCTCTCGTCCATCCTCGTGACCGTGATCGCGGCGTTCCTGCGCGTCGCCTTCTGGTTCGTCGACGAGCGGCAGGCGTTGGTTCGCAAAGAGAAGCAGCTGGTCGAGGGCAAGGCCGCCCAGCAGAGGGAAGAATCCGGGGCGCGGCCAAACAGCGCCTCGGACTGACTTCGCGGCGCTGTTGCTCGTCCGCGGCGCCAGGCGGACAATAGAGGACGATGGCCCTCGTCGCCCGTTGCGCGATCGCGGCAACTCTGGTCGCCGCCTTGCTCGGCGCCGCCGGTTGCGGTGGAGGCGCTTCGCAGGTATCGGATGCCGGCGCGGCCGGTACGGGGGCGGCGGGTTCCGGCGGTTCGGCCGGCACGGGCGCCATGGCCGGCGCGAGCGGCTCGGCCGGCCGCGGCGGCACCGGGGTGGCCGGCTCGGGCGCCGGCGGCGTGCCGATCGCGGGCACCGACGGCGGTACCCGCCCCTGTCCGGGCGCGAAACCCGACGCGACCAACACCGGCGTGCCGGCGGGGGTGACGCTGACGGTGGTCAACCAGGACGTCACCGTCGCGCAGGACAACACCACCATCGACGCGCAGGACATTCACGGGTTCCTGATCATCCAGGCCAGCCACGTGCACGTCACGCGGTCGATCGTGCGCGGCCGCGCGACCGACTCGAACGCGGGCGTCATCAACGTCAAGTCGGGCACCGACGTGGTCATCGAGGACACCGAGATCGCGGTGGCGTCGCCGTCGGCGACGGTCGACGGCATGTGGGGCCAGAACTTCATCGCGCGGCGGATGAACATCCACGGCGGCGTCGACGGCATGAAGGCCGACTCGAACGACAGCGTCGAGTGTTCCTACATTCACGACCTGGCGTCGTTCGCGTCGGATCCCAACCAGGGGGGCGGGCCGACCCACAACGACGGCATCCAGATCCTCTCGGGCACCGGCATCCACATCGTCGGCAACCAGCTGGTGGCGGCTATGGATCAGAACGCGGCCATCCAGGTCACCCAGGACTTCGGGGCGGTGAGCGATCTTCACATCGATTCGAACTGGGCGGACGGCGGCGGCTGCACCTTCAACTTCGCGCACAAGGTCGCCGCCTCGCTGACCGTGGACACCAGCAACAACCGCTTCGGCCGCAATTCGTTCTACGACTGCCCGATTCTCAAGAGCACCCAGACCACGCTGGTCTCGAGCGGGGACGTCTGGGACGACGACGGCACCCCGGTCCCCGTCCAGACCCACGACTGAGGCGCGGGCGAGGGCGTGACGGCACGCCGCGACGTTGGTCGGAAGGCCGTGGCCCTGTCAGGCCCGGACTAGCTCGATGTGGCGGCCAGCGGCGGCCGCGAGCGGCTCTATGTCGTCCGGATCCGAGGTGACGATCCGATCGCCATCCTCCGCGAGTAGCACCAGCGCCGCGTCGATGACATCCGCGCGATCGGTTGCGGCCAATAGCTCGCCCGCTACGCGGCCGAGCGCGCGGTCGAGGGATTGGACGTCGATGCCCTCCAGGGCCTTGGCGAGGAGAGCTTGTCGGGGGCCGCGACCCCGCCAGGCCTGTCCGACGATGCCGCCGTGGGCGACGACCGGTGTGCCGGCGAGCGCGGCCGCCTTGAAGCGACGCCACATCGCCCGATCGTTACGTTCGAGTGCGATGAGAGCGCCGCTGTCGAGGACGAGCTTCATGCCGCGCGGGGCCGTTTGCCCATCGCGCGCACGCCCGCCCGGCGGGATCCGCGGACGACCACCGCGGTCCTTTCGTCGGCACGCTGCTGAGCAGCCAGCTCCTGGGCCGAGATGGTCCCGAATTCGGCTTCATAGGCGCTCACGGCTTCCGCCATCGCGCGCAGCCGGCGCTCCTTCGTTTCCCGTTCCGCCAGGGCGGCGTTGACCCAACCGCTCAGCGATTCGGCACGGCCCGCCTTCACGGCCTGGTTTGCGGCCTCGACCAACTCGGCGTCGACCGTCACCGTCAGCCGCGCCTTGTGCCTTGTCATACTAGAATTCTAATTTAGATAAGACTTTAGTACAACCGGCGTCGGCGTCGCGACCAGAGGGGTGGTCTCATGCGATCTTCGGCTATCGCGACGGAGCGGCGCCGGAGCTCGACGCCGCGGTCGCCCGGCTCGAACCCGCGAACCCGACCACCCGGCGTGCCTCACCTCGGGCGCGCTGCCAGGCGGCGCGCGTGGTGTCGCGCGTGGCCGGTGAGAACCAGGCGAACGCCGCCACAGCGGCCAGCGCCAGCAAGACCGGCCCGGACCTCGACGTTCTGATCTTCCGGCTCGCCCTCCGGATGAACCGCCGGGTCTCCCGCCCCGTCGAAGACACGGAAAGCTCGGACGAAACGAAGGCGATCGGAACGGGCGTGGCGAGCCGATCGACCCGGGGCGCGCCGACGACCTGCTCAACCGCGGCGCGAAGCGCCTCGGAGAAGTCCCGGACGCCTGGGTAGCGATCGACCGCGCGCTTGGACATGGCCCGTTCGATCACGGCATCCACCCGAGCGTCCAGCCAGGCCGCCACCTCCGACGGTGGCTGTTGCGTCTTGTAGATGACCTGATGAAGCAACGCGGCCAGATCCGGCCCCTGGAAGGGCTCGCGGCCCGTCAGCAACGTGTAAGCGACCGCGGCCAGAGAGAATTGGTCGGCCCTGTAATCGATCTCTTCGCCCGCCCCGCGCGCCTGTTCGGGGGCCATGAACTCGGGCGTACCCGTCACCAGCGAATCGTCGATCACACCGGCGCGCCATCTCGCACGCGAGATCCCGAAGTCGATGACCTTGACGAAATCGTCGCGGCCGTCGATCGCGAGCAAGATGACATTGTCGGGCTTGAGATCCAGGTGGACGATCCCGTGCGCGTGCGCCGCCTCCAGCGCCTGCGCTATCTGATCGATGATGTGGACCGCGGTGAGCGGATCGAACGGCTGGCCGGAGATCATGCCCTGCGAAAGCGATCGCCCCTCCAGAAGCTCCATCACCAGAAAGGGAACGCCCCTCTCGGTGACGTTGAAGTCCAGGATCTGCACGACGTGGGGATGTCGCAGCGCGGACATGATGTCCGCCTCCTGGCGAAACAGGTCCAGCGCCTCGGCCGCACTGGCCAGTCCGGGATGCAGGATCTTGACGGCGACCTCGGAGCCGAGCCGCGTGTGGGCGGCCACCCAGACGTCTCCGCAGCCGCCTTCCGCGAGCGGGCGAACGATGCGATAGGTCCCCCGCAAGGTCGTGCCAATGATGGGAATCGCGCCGGCGTCGCGAATCGCCTCCGCGCCGCGGTTCTGGGTCATAGGGGCAAGGTAACCATCTTTTCGACGGCCGGTCGGTCCGTCGCGCCCACCTCGACCGCGGGTCGGTGCTAGGTTCCGGGTGGGGATGGTCCACGATGTTCTCATCGTCGGCGGCGGGCCGGCGGGCAGCACCTGCGCGCGCTTCCTGGTTGGCGGCGGCGCCAAGGTCGCGGTCGTCGACCGGGCGGAGTTTCCACGGGTCAAGCTGTGCGGCGGCTGGCTGTCGACGCCGATCTGGGACGCGCTCGGCCTCACGCCGCGCGACTATCCGGGGGGCCTGTGGGAATGGCGCACCTGCCACGTCCGCTACGGCGGCGAGGACCGCGCGATCGCCTGCCACGGCTGGTTCATCCGGCGATTCGAGCTGGACGACTTCCTGCTGCGCCGGTGCGGCGCGGAGCTTCACCTCGGCGTTTCGGCGGGCGCCATCGCCCGCGACACCGATGGGCTCTGGGCGGTAGGCGATCTCCGCGCGCGCCACCTGGTCGGCGCCGGAGGCACGCACTGTCCCGTGGCGCGGCTCTTCCCGCCGCCTCGTCCGAGCGGTCCGGTCGCCGCGCAGGAGCACGAGTTCCGCGCCGACCCGGCCGCCGTCGCCCGCACCCGCATCGGCCGCGACGGCGAGCCCGAGCTCTTCCTGCACGACGATCTGCGCGGCTACTCCTGGAACGTGCCCAAGACCGATTGGATCAACGTCGGCGCCGGCACCGTCGATCCGAACGAGGTGCGCGCGGCCTGGCAGAAGGCGCGCGCGCATTTCAGTCGGGCCGGCCACGTCCCGCCCGAAAACGCGCCCGAGCTCGACGCGATGAAAGGCCACGCCTACTACCTCTACGATCCGGCGCACCTCGATGGCGCCGCTCGCGTCGACGCGGACGGCAAGGGCGGCGCCTATCTGGTGGGCGATGCCTTGGGGCTGTCACAACCGCTGACCGCCGAGGGAATCCTGCCGGCGGTGCTCTCCGGCCGCCTATTGGCCGAGGCGATCCTCGAGGGCGCGCCCGCCAGCTACCCGGCGCGGCTGCGCGCCCATCCGATCCTGGTGGACTACCGGCGGGTCTTCCGTCTGCGCGAGGCGGCCAGCGCGCTCGGCGCCCGGCCGGCCCGCGTGGGCGCCGCGATCGGGGGTGCGCGCCGTCGCGCGATCGCCAGCGGCTTCGCCTGGATGTTCTCGGGCGCGCGTCTGCCGGCGCCGAGGCTGATCGATCTGGCGCTCGCCGTCGCCGACCGGTGGCCCCGCAAGGAACGCGAGAGCGGGCGCGCCGTATGACCGGCATCGCGCAAAAACTCCGCGCCGTCCTCGAGGGCCGGCCCGCCGCCGATCTGGTGCGCGAGCTCTTCGCGGGCGCCGGCGTCACCGTCGGTGGCAGCGCGCCCTGGGATCCCCAGGTCCACGACGAGCGCCTCTACGCGCGGGTGTTGCGCGACGGCACCCTGGGCGTCGGCGAGGCCTACGTCGAAGGGTGGTGGGACTGTCCGGCGCTCGACCAGATGATCGATCGGATCCTGCGGGCGCGCCTCGATATGGTGGTGCGCGAGAGCTGGGTCTTGCTGTCGCAGGCGATCCGGGCGCGGCTCTTCAACCTTCAAACCGCCCGCCCCTTCGAGGTCGGCGAGCGCCACTACGACATCGGCAACGATCTCTATCGGCCGATGCTCGGCAAAAGCATGATGTACACCTGCGCCTATTTCAAAGACGCCGACACGCTCGACGCCGCGCAGGAAGCCAAGCTGGATCTGGTCTGTCGCAAGATCGGCCTCGCCAAGGGGATGCGCGTCCTCGATCTCGGCTGCGGCTGGGGCGGCTTCGCCTCGTTCGCCGCCGAGCGCTACGGCGCCAGCGTGGTCGGCTACACCGTCTCGCGCGAGCAGGTCGCCTGGGTGAAGGAACACCACGCGGCGCTCCCGGTCGAAATTCGCCTCGACGACTACCGCAACGCGACCGGGACCTACGACGCGGTGGTGTCGATCGGTCTGCTCGAGCACGTGGGACCCAAGAACCACCGGGGCTACATGGAGCTTTGCGCCCGCCGCGTGGCGCCCGGCGGCATCATCTTCATGCACACCATCGGCGGCAACCAGGTGCGCGCGCAGATTGACCCCTGGTTCCACAAGTACATCTTCCCCAACGCCGTCATCCCGACGCTGGGCCAGCTGACGACCGCGATGGAGAAGATCCTGGTCGCCGAAGACGTCCAGAACATCGGCCCGCACTACGACCGGACGCTGATGGCCTGGTGGGAGAACTTCGACGCCGCCTGGCCCGATCTGCGGGCGCGCTACGGCGACACCTTCTATCGCCAGTGGAAATTCTATCTGCTGAGCAGCGCCGCCGCGTTCCGCGCCCGCTACCTCAATCTCTATCAGATCGTGGCCACCGTGACCGGCGCGCCCCAACCGCCGACCGCACGATCGAGCTGAAGCCAGTTGAATCGCCGCCGGCGGTCATGGTCCGGGTGGTGCAACCTTCACGACGAAGCCGACGCCGTGGGCCGACATGGCGTGCTCGGCCGCGCCCACGAATCGCAGCGCCTCACCGGTGGGCGCCTCGGCGCAGTCGAGGCGGATCGCAACGCGCTTGCCCTGGTACTGCGGGTAGTGCTCGGCCAGATGGCCATCCAGCGCATACGCGAGGTAGCGGTTGATCTTCTCCTCGATCTGCCGGAGCTGCCGCGGGTCGGCTCCCCAGGGGCGGCGCTCGATCATCACCAGAACGACGTCGGCCGAAACCGGATCGACCTCGATCAGGTCCATGAGGGTCGCGTTCTCGACGCCGGGCTCGCCGAACTCGGCCACCATCTGTTCTCGCGTCATTCGCTCCAAGGTCAGCGCCCCGGCGGAACTCTAACATCGGTGGGCCTCCCCTCGATGCGGCGGTAGAGCACGTAGGAATAGATCACGGGAACGACCCCAGCGATCGCGACCGCGGCCAGCAGCGGGATCAGGCCGCCACGCAGCAGGCCGGATACGCAGAGGCCGATGCCCGCCAGGACGAAGAGCTTGCCCCCTAGGCGGTGTGTCCGCAGCCAGACCTCGTCGCTGGCCAAGGTCCAGGGCGTGCGGATGCCGACGAAGAAGTTCCGGGTGACCTTCCCCATGAAGTTGCCCAAGACCACGAACACCAGGCCGATGCCTGCGTACATGGTGCGATCCATCGGGACCTTCACGCCGACACCGGCGAGCAGGATCAACACCGTCGTCAGCAACAGAAAAGCCAGGATCGTGGTCTCGAAGATCTCGTAGACCCGACGGAAACGCTCCACGCGAAAGCCACGCGGCGACATCCGCGGAATGGCCCCGAAGAGCAGGTATACAGCCGCCATCACGCCGGGCATCAGAAAAGCGCCCCACGACTTCGGCGCGAAACCGTTCGCTTCTCCTCTGGCATTCCAGTGGATGGGGATCGATGCCGGTAGTCGGTCGTAAAGAGCGGCCGCCGCCACGAAGGCGAGGATGACCAGGCCCAGGTTCAAGAGGTTCGCGCGGCCGATTCTCATCGATGCTCTCCGTTTCGCTTGTCGACCCGGAAGAGGTCCGCGAGCAGGGCCGCCACGTCCTCGAACACCGTCGTGTTCAAGGAATAGACAATTTGTTGCCCCCGTCGCTCACAGCGGACCAGATCGGCGGCCTTGAGGACGTTGAAGTGGTGTGACATCGAGCCTTTGGTCATGTCGAATGCTTCCGCCAGCTCGCCCGCCGTCTTCGAGCCACGCTGCAAGAGCTTGAGCACCTTGCGGCGAGACGGATCCGAGATGGCCTTGAAGACTTCTTGGGCGCGCATCGTAGTTTGATATTTTGATGATTATCAAACTACAGTCCATTGTCAAGGCGCGGGTCCGGCGCGGCCCGCGTCCGACCTGTGCGATAGTCGCGGCCGATCCTTACCAGCACCCCCCGCGCCGCGAGCCGCCCATGAGCATCGACCCCGAGATCCTCGCCGACGTTCCGCTCTTCCAGCTCCTGGACGCCGAGGAGCGGGCGTCGCTCGCGACCCGGGTCGAAACCATCACCATCCCGGCGGGTACGATGCTGTTCAGCTATGGGGACCCGGGCGATGCGCTCTATGTGGTCCGCGCGGGAGAGGTCGAAATCTTTTTCAAGAACGACACGGGCGAGCGCATCCTGCTCGAGACCTCGCGCGCGGGTGGGTTCTTCGGCGAGATCTCGCTCATCGATCCGGGGCCCCGCACGGCCTCGGCGCTGGTGACCGAGGATCTCGAAGCGGTCCGCGTCGACCGCGAGGATCTGGAAGGTCTCCTGCGTCAGCATCCCGCCGCGGCGATGGATCTGCTCACCGCGACGGGGAAGCGGCTGCGCGAGGCGACGCGCCTGCTGCGTCACACCGTGTCGCGCGACGTCAACGAAGAGGTCGAGGACCGCCGGACGGCCGTCATGAAGGCCGCCGACTGGATCTCGGAATTCAGCGGCAGCCTCCCCTTCCTGTTCATTCACTGCTTCGTGTTCGCGATCTGGATTCTGCTCAACAGCGGTCCGCTGTCGCACACCCCCCTCGGCGGGTGGGATCCCTTCCCCTATGGGTTCCTGACGATGTGCGTGTCGCTGGAGGCGATCATCCTGTCGGTGTTCGTGCTGCTCAGCCAGAACCGTCAGGTCGCGCGCGAGCGCACCCGCAACGACATCGAGTACCAGGTCAACCTGAAGGCGGAGCTCGAGATCGGCCACCTCCACGAAAAGATCGACCACATGAACGCCGAGCTGCTGGAACGTCTGACGGCGATCGAGAAGACCACCCGCACCAGCTAGCGCCCCGTCACTCCGGCAGCGGCGACGAGAACAGCACGCGGTGCTTGTCGGCCAGCTCGGCCAGGCGCGATCTTGCGCCGGTCGCGCGGTACATCTGGGCCAGCGCGCGCCAGGCGGTCGGCTCTTCGGGGTCGAGCAGGATCGCGTTCCGGAAGCGTTGCTCGGCCACCGCGTCGCGACGCGCGCGGGCGGCGATGAGGCCCAGTAGATAGTGGGCGCGCGCCGCCTCCTTGGCCTTCGCCAGCGCGGCGTCGCAGTGCTTGGCGGCCAGCGCCGCGTGGTTGGCGCGCAGCTCGAGATCGCAGGTCAGCAGATCGACGCCGGGCGCGCCCGGGAACGCAGCGGCGAAATCACGCAGGCGCGTACGCGCGGCGGCCAGGTCCGAATCGGGTGCGGTCACGACGTGAGCGGTCTTCCGGAAGGCGGCGACGTAAGCGGGCTCCCGATCCGGATCGACGCCGCCCTTGGCGCTGTCGGACGGAAGCGCGACGCGGTGGCGGGTAGCCTCGACGTCCGCCGCGATCTTCTCGAGCTCGGTCTCCCCCCGTGCGGCGCGGCCGATCGCCTCTTCGGCCGCGGTCAGCGCGCCGACCGCGGCCGCCAGCCCGGCGACGCCCGTCCAGACCTTCGCGCTCGGCTTGCCTGCCCGCAGGCGCGCGACGAGGGGCGACAGCACCTTCCAGGCTTCCTCCGGGTGGCCGGCGTTCGACGCGGCGACGGCGCGGTTGAAGATCTCCGCGTCGACGGCGGGGAGCTCGGCGGCCGACGGCGACTGCGACTGCGAGCCGGCCGGCGACGACGCCGCGCGGCCCGCGCCCGGCCGGGGCGACGCGGCCACGTGCCCGGCGCCCGCGCGCTCCCGCGCCAGCGCCAGCAGTTGCGCGCGCTCCCTGTCGGACCCCTCGTCGGGCGGCGCTCTCTGGTAGAGCGCCACCAGATCCGCGCTCTCCGGATAGAGCTCCGATCGCCGGGCCAACCGCCGCTCGATCACCAGCGCCAGCACCTCCTTGCCGAACTCGCTGAAGGCGGTCTGCCGCTCGTCGTAGGTCGGGTTCATGATCATCGCGCGATCCTCGTCGTGCAGGAGGCCCGCGGTGTGTCCCCATTCGTGCAGGAACATGACCACCTCCTTGTGCGCCTTTCGATCGGCGTAGAGGTTTTGTCGCTCGTCGGGCGACAGCAGCTTGAAGGACGCCTCCAGAGCCCGAAACTCCTGCTCGTCGTCCATGCCGCGCAGGAGCATGTGTCGCCCGAGCAGACGCGCGCCGCCGACCTGATGAATCGAGGTCGCCACCCCGCGCAGCGGCGTAGTCAGCCCCAGCACCCAGTCGACCTCGCGCGCCGGATCCAGCGCCTCGAGCTCGGTCATGATCGGCTCGAACGGCAGCCCGACGTGCGAGCGGTCCCAATCACGGAAGCTCTCGATCTCGAACCGGACATCGAAGACGGGGCCGACCACGGCGTTGATGCGATCGATCTGCGCCCGGACCTTCGACTGCCAGCGCATCACGAGGCCCCGATAGTCCTTGTCGGCGTAGACGCGCAACCGGATCGGGCGCGGCTCGGCGGTCGCCGGCACCGCGGGTGTCAGGTCCAATCCCTTCGGCGCCAGCCGGCCGGCGGACTCGCGCTCACGCGTGACCGGCAACTTCCAATGCTCGAAATCGAACAGCCCCGGTTTCTTGTCCTCGGCGTTCGCCGAATCGAGGCCGGCCGACGCGGCGCCCAGCACCAGCGCCAAGCAAAACAGCGACCGCCCGCCCATGCCGGGATGATAAACCCTCGACCGATGGCGGCAAATCAGGGCAGTCTGCCGGGCGTGAGAGTCTGGTCGCTCCCAGCCCTGCTGGCGTTCGCCCTCGCGCCCGGCGCCGCGCTGGCTGCCCGGAGCCCGCCGCCAGCCGCATCGCCCGACGCGCCGTCGGCGCTCGGTTTCAGCGACGGGCGCGCCGGCCAGAGCCTGGATGGCGCCTGGCACGTGATCGTCGATCCCTACGACAACGGTTCTCTCGACTACCGCAGCCAGCCGCGCCCGAATGGCTACTTCGCGGACGCCAAGCCCAAGAACAAATCGGATCTGGTCGAGTACGACTTCTCGCGCTCGCCGACCTTGAACGTTCCAGGCGACTGGAACACCCAGCGCCCCGATCTCCTCTACTACGAAGGGACGGTCTGGTACGAACGGACGTTCGACGGGCGGGCCGATCGTCCCAGCTCGGCGACGCCGGGAGCGCCACAGGCGACCGCGCGGAAGTTCCTGCAGTTTGGTGCCGCCGCGCAGCGGGCGACCGTCTGGCTGAACGGCCAGCGCCTCGGCGCGCACGAGGGGGGCTTCACGCCGTTCGCCTTCGAGGTCACCGGGCGGTTGCGGCCCCAGGGAAATTCCCTGGTGGTGATGGTGAACAACATGCGGCGGCCGGGCGCGATCCCGGCGATGAACACCGACTGGTGGAACTACGGCGGCCTGACCCGCGGGGTCCGGCTGGTCGAGACGCCGGCCACTTTCATCCGCGCGGCCCGCGTTCAGCTTGCCAAGGGGGACGCGCAGCGGGTGGCCGGCACCATCGCGCTGGACGGCGCGCGCGGGCCAACCGCGGTCACCATCGAGATCCCCGAGGCGCACGCGCGCACGACGGTCGAGACCGACGCCCAGGGGCGCGCGGCCTTCTCGTTCCCCGTCACGCTCTCGCTCTGGACGCCGGAGTCGCCCAGGCTCTACGACGTCGACATCAGCGCCGGCGGGGACCGGGTGCGCGATCGGATCGGCTTTCGCACGATCGAAACGCACGGGACCGAGCTGCGGCTCAACGGACGGTCGATCTTTTTGCGCGGGATCTCGCTGCACGAGGAGGCGCTGGGGCGCGGCGGGCGGGCCACCTCCCGCGCCGACGCGGAGGCGCTGCTCGGGCTGGCCAAGGAGCTCGGCTGCAACTTTGTCCGGCTGGCGCACTACCCGCACAACGAGGAGATGACCCGAGCGGCCGACCGCCTGGGCCTGCTGGTCTGGTCGGAGATCCCCGTCTACTGGACCATCGCCTGGGGCGACGCCGACACGCTGGCCGACGCCCGGCGCCAGCTCGGCGAGGAGATCGCGCGCGACGGCAACCGCGCGTCGATCATCCTGTGGTCGGTCGGCAACGAGACGCCGGTGACCGACGCGCGCACGCGGTTTCTGCGGACGTTGGTCGAAGACGCGCGCGCCGCCGATCCCACGCGCCTGCTGACCGCGGCCTTGGAACATCATTTTTCGGGCCCGCACGAGATCACCATCGACGATCCGCTGGGTGCCGACCTGGACGTGATCGGACTCAACGAATACGTCGGGTGGTACGACGGGCTCCCCGCCAAGTGCGACGGCCTCACCTGGCGGTCGGTTTTCGAAAAGCCGATCGTGGTCAGCGAGTTCGGCGCCGACGCCAAGGCGGGCCTCCACGCCGACGCGCTCACCCGCTTCTCCGAGGAGTACCAGGCCGACCTCTACCGCCACCAGCTCGGCATGCTGCGGAAGGTCCCGGCGGTGCGCGGGATGTCCCCCTGGATCCTGGTCGACTTCCGCTCGCCGCGCCGACCGCTCCCCGGGGTTCAAGACGGCTGGAATCGAAAAGGGCTGGTCGCCAACGACGGCACCAAGAAGCAGGCGTTCTGGATCCTGCGCGACGCCTATCGTCGATTCCGTGATCTCGATCGTTGACGCCACCGCCCGTCACGAGATCATCGCGCCCATGAAAATCGGAGCGGGATGGATCGCGATCGGGGGGGTCTGCGCCGCGCTGTCAATCGGGGCGGCCGGCTGCGGCAGCATCAGCAGCTCGAGCCCCAGCATCGCGAAGGCCTGCGGCGACGTCGCCGCCCAGCGTTGCAGCGAGCGATCGACATGCACCTTGCCGGCAGGGGCGACCGGAAGTGGCTTCAACCTCCTCGAGAACTACGGCGATCTGGCCACCTGTCTGACCCGGGAGGCCTTGCTCTGCACCAACGGGCTCATGGCGCCGCAGACGGGAAACAGCCCCGCCAAGGTCGAGGCGTGCGCCTCGGAATTCGCCGGCTACACCTGCCAGGAGTTTTTCGACAACGACCCGCCGACGGACTGCACGGTGACGGGCTCGATCGCGAACGGCGGCGGCTGCGCTTTCAACGGCCAGTGCAAGAGCGGCACCTGCCAGGGGATCCGGACCGCGGCCTGTGGCATGTGCGCCGACCCGCCCGCGGTGGGCGCCGACTGTTCGAGCACCCTGTGCGCGAGCGGGCAGAGATGTCTCATCGCGACCCACCAGTGCGCCGCCGTGGTGGCGATGAATGGCACTTGCGATTCGACGCATCCGTGCGATCGGGGCCTGGTCTGTTTCGGCAACGACACGGCCACCATGGCCACCGGCACCTGCCAGCCCGCCGGAACGCAGGTCGGACAGGCCTGCGGCGGTACCATGCCGGCCTGCGACGGCACGCTCGGCCTCACCTGCGGCGGCGCGGCGGGGGCGAAGACCTGCATGCGGGTCGTCTATGGCGCCACCGGAAACCCGGACGGCGGCGCCGACGCCGCGGTGGGAAGCGCCGGCGGGGCCGATGCCGGCGCCGCCATCCCCTGTGGGGTGCTCGCCGACGGCACCCACGTCGGCTGCGTCGCCGGGGGTTGCTACACCGCGACCGGCCCGGCCGGCACGAACGAACAGGGAACCTGCAAACCGTTCGCGCCCGACGACATGCCCTGCGACCTCATGCTGGGCCCGGACTGCATGCCGCCGGCCCGCTGCGCGGCGAACGGCGCCGGCACCGCGGGCACCTGCCAGGTTCCCCTGGGCTGGAAGTGCGCCGCCCTGTGAGGCCCGGCCGCGGGCGGCACCGCCACGGCTGACGGCGCGCGCGCCCCGGGCGGGGTAAAATCGAGGGGATGGCGAGCCGCGCCCCGCTCGGGATTCAGAGGATCGAGGCGCTTCACTATTACGTGCGCGACCTGGAACGGACGCGCCGGTTCTTCGTCGACCAGCTCGACTTCACCGAGCTCGGGGTGAGCGGAACCGAGCTGGAACGGGAGGGGCGGCAGCGCTCGGCCGCCTTTCGTGCCGGCGACGCGCTCTTCGTCCTGCACCAGCCGGTCGGCGAGGGGGGCCGCGCCTGGCGTTACCTGCGCAAGCACCCGGAGGGAGTCGGCACGGTGGTGTTCGAGGTCGAGGAGATCGACCGCGCGTTCCGGCTGCTCGACGAGCGGGGCGGAACGCTCATCACCGACGTGCAGCGGTTCTCGGAAGACGGCGGCACGCTGGCGATGTTTTCCATCACCACCCCCTTCGGCGACACGACCTTCCGGTTCGTCGAGCGGCGGGGGTACGGACGTCTCTTCCCGGGATTCGTTCCGACCGCCACCGTCGCGCCGGCCGCCGCTGCGGCCTCGGCCGCGGGCAACCGATTCGGGTTCGAGCGGATCGACCACCTGACCGCCAATTTTCAGACCATGAAGCCGGCGCTGCTCTGGATGGACCACGTCCTCGGCTTCGTGCCGCTGTGGGAGATCGCGTTTCACACCAACGACGTGGCGGGCAGCGAAACCCGCACCCACGGCTCGGGGCTCAAGTCGGTGGTGATGTGGGATCCCGCCTCGGGCGTGAAGCTCGCCAACAACGAGCCGTTCCGCCCCTTCTTCAAGGAGTCGCAGATCAACATTTTCGCCGAGGACAACCGCGGCGACGGGATCCAGCACTCCGCCCTGTCGGTCACCGACATCGTGGGCGCGGTGCGCGGCCTGCGCGGCCGCGGCGTCGAGTTCATGCCGACCCCCGGCGACTATTACGACGTGCTGCCCGAGCGGCTCCGCCAGATCGGCGTGGGCACCATCGACGAGAGCGTCGATCTTCTGCGCGAGCTCGAGATCCTGGTCGACGGCACCGAGGCGCACCGTTACCTCCTGCAGATCTTCCTCAAGGAGGCGGCCGGCCTGCACCACGATCCGGCGGCGGGGCCATTCTTCTTCGAGATCATCCAGCGCAAAGGGGACCAGGGGTTCGGCGCCGGCAACTTCCGCGCGCTCTTCGAGGCGATCGAACGGGAGCAGGCGCGCGCGCCCGGGCAAACCGGCGGCGACACCACGCTGCCGAGGATGTGAAAGGAGGCCCGATGCTGGATCGCATGGTCGTCGGCGAGGTACCCGACAAGCCGCACACGGCGCTGCGCGACGGCGGCGGCCGCCTGCGCCACGAAGAATGTTTCACCCGCGACGGCTTCGACGGCCCGTTCACCATCCTCTATCACGCCGAGCGCCCGCACACGGCCGCCCTCGCCGCGGCCACGGACGGCTGGGAGATCCCCGCCCCCGACGACGACCAGCCGCGTCCGTTGGCGCGCCGGCACTACCGATCGCAGCAGCTTCCACGGCGCGGCGGCCCGCCGGTCGACGCGCGCACGCCGCTGCTCTGGAATGGCGACGTCGTCCTCTCGGTCCTGCACCCGGACGCGCCGGATCCGGTCTACTTCTCGAACGGCGACGGCGACGATCTGTTCTTCGTCCTCGAGGGCGGCGGCCTGTTGCGCTCGGCGCTCGGCGATCTGGCGTTCGACGCCGGCGACTACGTCTTCGTCCCCAAGGGGCTCCTGCACCGGTTCATCCCGAACGACCGGCCGCAATACTGGCTGTCGATCGAATGCGCCGCCGGCTTTGGCCTCCCCAGACAGTGGCGCAACGAGGTCGGCCAGCTCCGGATGGACGCGCCTTACAGCCACCGCGACTTCCGGCGCCCCGTCTTCATCGGCCCGCACGACGAAGGGCTGCGCGAGCTGGTGGTCAAACGCACCGGGGCCTTCCACGGCTTTCGCTACCCACACGCGCCACTGGACGTCGTCGGTTGGGACGGCGCGGTCTATCCGTGGGCCTTCCCGATCCTCAACTTCCAGCCACGCGTCGGCCTCACCCATCTGCCGCCGACGGTGCACGGGACGTTCGCCGTGCGCGGGGCGCTGATCTGCAGCTTCGTCCCGCGCCCGCTCGACTTTCACCCGCAGGCCATCCCCTGCCCCTACCCGCACGCGTCGGTCGGCTGCGACGAGATCCTCTTCTACGCGGGCGGAACCTTCACCTCACGCAAGGGCGTCGGCGTCGGCAGCCTGTCGCATCACCCGGCCGGCATCATCCACGGCCCGCATCCGGGCGCTTACGAGGGCAGCATCGGCGCCCGCACGACCGACGAGCTGGCCGTCATGCTCGACACCATGGCGCCGCTGAAAGCGACCGCCGTCTGCCGGTCGGTCGAAGACGCCGCGTACCACGCCAGCTTCGCGTAGCAGACGGCTGAGATTGAATCGGGCCAACCTCTAGCGCATCGGGATCCGGACCCTATGTTTGTCCGGCGTGGGCGCTCGCTCACCGCGTTCCCGGAAACCAACAACGGAGGTCTGTTCATGGTTCGATCGCTGCTTCGCATCTCTCTCACGTTCGGCGCATTTGCGTTTCTCGCCGGTTCCGTCGCACGCGCCGACACCGCGGGCGAAAAGGCCGGCAACCAAATGGAGAAAAAGGGGGGCGCCGAGGAGAAGGCCGCCGACGCCCAGAAGGCCAAGGGCGCCAAGATGGAGCAGGAGGGCAAGGCCGAGGAGAAGACCGGCAAGAAGGACAACGACAAGGACGCAGAGGCGGCCGGCAAGGCCAAAAAGAAGAAGGGACACGCCATCGAGAAGGCCGGCGAAGCCAAGGGCGACGAGGCCCAGCAGCTGAAGAAGTCCGGCAACGACTCGGAGAAGGCCGGCGTGAAAGCCAAGAAGGCCATTGCCGCCGGCAAGCCCGACGCCAAGTAGAGGCTACGCGCCGACCGCGACCTCGCCCGCCCGCCTGCCGCCGGAGTCATCCGGCGAGCGGAGCGGGAGGTGAACCGAGAACGTCGAGCCACTCCCGAGAGTGCTCTCCACTTCGACCTTGCCGCCGTGGAGCTCCACCAGCCGCCGCGTGAGCGCCAGGCCGAGCCCGGTCCCCTCGGGGCGCACGCCGCCCGGTTGCCGGAGCTGCTCGAACTCCCGGAATAGTCGCGGCAGATCCTCGCGCGCGATGCCGACGCCCGTATCCGAGACGGTGACCACCAGATTCTGATCGTCGGCGCGCGCCGCCAGGCGCACCACCCCGCCGCGCGGCGTGAACTTGATGGCGTTCGAGATCAGGTTGTAGAGCACCTGCTTGATTCGCCCCGGATCGACGTTGACCTCCGGGAGGCTGGGCGGCACCGCAACCTCGAGGTCGATCCCCTTTTTGGCGGCGACCGCGTGGATCACGCTGCGCACGACGTCGATGATGCTGCCGATCGGCGTGCGCTCGTACTGCAGATCCATGCGCCCCGCCTCGACCTTGGAGATGTCGAGGATGTCGTTCACCAGCTGCAGGAGGTGTCGCCCCGAGACCAGCACGTTGCCGACGTAGCTGGTCTGCTTCTCGTTGAGACCGCCGAAGATCTGCTGCTCGAGCAGCTCCGAGAATCCGATCACCGCGTTGAGCGGCGTGCGCAGCTCGTGGCTCATGTTGGCCAGAAAGGCGCTCTTGGCCCGGTTGGCGGTGTCGGCGGCATCCTTGGCTTCGTGCATTTCGCGCTGCGCGCGCTCGCGCTCTTCGACCTCGCTCTTGAGCCGAAGGTTGGCGTCCATGAGCTGGCTGGTGCGCTTTTCGACCCGCACCTCCAGCTCGGCGTGCGCCGTCCGCAACGACACCTCGGCCGCCTTCCGCGCCGTGATGTCGGCGAACGAGGCCATCGCCGCGTAGGGGGCGTTCTCGCCAAACCGCACCAGCGGCTGCGAGTTCATCGAGATCCAGACCCGCTCTCCGTCGCTGCGGGTCACGCTCAGCACCACGTTCTGCAGCGGCTCCCCCGAGCGCAGCGTCGCCAGGAACGGCAGCGCGTCGCCGGTCACCGGCCGCTCGCTCTCGTCGACCGCCGAGGCGAACGTCTCGATCGAGGATCGCCCCAGCATCTCCAGCGACGACCGGGCCAGGATCCGCTCGCAGCTGGCGTTGGACGCGATGACCTGTCCCTCGGCGTCGACCAGAATCAGCCCCTCGTCGAGCGCCGCGATCACCGACCGGTAGCGCTCCTCGCTGTCGCGCAACCCCTGCTCGACCCGCTTGCGCTCCATGAACTGCCCGATCTGACCGCCCAGCGCGCTCAGCATCGACAGGTGATCGTCGTTGGCCTGCCGCACGTCCCGGCTGTAGAACGCCATCACGCCGATCACCTCGGGACCGTTGCGCAGCGGAATCGCGAACGAGCCGTGTAGCCCGGATTCGCTGGCGAACCCCGCCATCGGCAGCGTCGGCTCCTCGCCGAGGTCCGAGATCCAGAGCGGAAGGTGGCGCTGCCAGACGCGACCCGCGAGGCCAGCGTCGGGCGCGATCCGGGTGTTGCGCCGCTGCTCCAGAAAATCGAGCTTCTGGTAGTCCTCGGCGTGCCAGATGTCCACGCATCGCAGGAACTGGCGCCCCTCTTCGACCTCCCACAGCTCGCCGACGTGCCAGCCCTGGTTTTCGCCCATGATGCGCAGGATGAACGGCGCCGCCTCGGGCAGGCTGCTGGCCCCCGCCAGGACTCGGGTGATCACGTACTGCAGCGAGAGCAGGCGCTCGGTGCGCTGGCGCTCGGCCACCTCGCGTTCGAGCGCGGAGCGGCTGGTGTCGATGGTGGCCTGCTTCCTGGCGCCGCTCAGGATGTCGTTCTGGCTCTTGTCGATCGCCAGCAGCAAGAGCACGTCCTCGATCACGATGAACGCCGGATCCAGGAACCAGCCCCAGCGTTCGAGGTGCACGACGCCGGGCGCGCCGTGGGAGAGGGAATAGCTGCGCAAGACGTGATCGACAACGCCGATCAGGCTGGCCAGGAGCACGACGGTCGGATCGCGGTACATGGCCAGGAAGGCCAGCGAGGCGAAGAGGACCGAGTGCATCTCCATATGACCGCCGGTGAGGCCGCCGGACAGGTGGATCAGAAGCGCGCTGACCAGCCCCTGCCCGATCGCGATCTCGTGACGGGTCAGCGTGGATCCCGGGTGCCGGATGGCCACCAAGATCGGCAGTGTCGTGATGGCCCCCCCCAGCACGAAGGCCTTCCAGACCAGCGTCGGCAGACGCATGAGGGAGCTATGCCAGGGGCCGGGCGACGCCAACAGCGCCGTCGCGATCGCCGCCAGCCACTGCGCCAGCAGCAGCCAGAGGAACATCCGGTCGGTGTGCTCCCAGATCTCCTGTCGATACTCCGCGTAGAGGCGCCGCGTAGCTGGGGTCTCGTCCTCGAAGCGCAAGCTCACCCGATCGCGATTCCGCCGCGGCCCGATGTGGACGTCGGTGTCGGTGGCGCCGCCGAGGTTTGTGCCTTCGTGCCGCCCGCCTTTGAGAGCGGCAGGCGCGCGACCGGCAACCGCACGCAGAAGCAACCGCCGCGGCCCGGCCCGTCATCGATCCAGATGGCGCCGCCGTGCACGTTCACCGCCCGCCGACAGAACACCAGACCGAGCCCGTGGCTGGTGCGCGCGTCCTGGGCCCCCGGCCGGTCGAAACGCCCGTACTTCTCGAAGATGAGCTGGCGATACGCGGTCGGGATCCCCTCCCCTTCGTCGCGCACCCGGATCTCGACCGCCTCTGCGCCATCGTCCATCGTCCCGGGCGTCAGGTCGATGGAGATGGTGGCCCGGCGGGGCCCATATTTGTACGCGTTGTCGATCAGGTTCTCGAGGAGGCGGCGCACCAGGTCCCGGTCGCCGCGCAGAGCGCCGACCCCCGGCGTCACGGCCAGCACCAGGTGTTGCTCCTTGTCTTCGATCCGGCGGCCCATCTCCGAACAGACCTCGCCGAGCAGAACCGGCAGGTCGAACTCCGTCACCAGCGGGACCAGCGCGCCGTCCTCGCTGCGGCTCACGTCGAGCAGGTTCATCACCAGCCGCACCATCGACTGCGAGGCCCGCATGACGTCCTCGAGCGCATCGCGCTCGTCGGGCACCGGCGCGTTTCGGCCCAGCACGTACTGAACGTTGGAGAGGATGCTCGAGAGAGGATTCTTGAGGTCGTGAACGATGAGGGTGGTCAGCTCCTCCTTTTGGCGCTGGGCTGCCAACAGCTCGTTGCGCTGAGAGCGGATGACCTCGTAGTTGCGGCGGAGCTCGTCGGACATCTGCTTGATCCGGAGCAGCGATCGCACCCGGATCAGGAGCTCCGTCCGATTCAGCGGCTTGGTCAGGAAGTCGTCGGCGCCCGAATCGAGCGCCGCCTTGTGCGTCTCCAGATCGCCGAGCGCCGTCAGGAACAGGACCGGCGTGTCCCCGATCTCCGGCAGCGCCCGGATCCGACGGCAGGTCTGGAAACCGTCCATCCCCGGCATGAGCACGTCGAGCAACACCAGATCGGGCCGGCGCGCCTCGAGCAACACCAGCGCGGCGGCGCCGCTTTCCGCCTGCAGGACCGCATAGCCCGCGCCCACCAAATGCCCCTCCGCGACCTCGCGGTTCTGGAGGTTGTCGTCGACGACCAGGATCGTGGCTGGGGTCTCAACCGAAGCTGCGGACACTGGAGGGATCCTCCGCTTGGGTGGCGTTCTTGAGATAGGCCTCGACAATGGCGCCGAACGTGCGCGTGTCTATCGGCTTCGAGAGGTAGCCCTGAAATCCGATGCCGAGCAGGCGTTCGCGATCGCCCGGCATCGCCAGCGACGTGACGGCGACGATGGGCAGGTCGGCGAAACCGGCGCGGCCGCGCACGTCGCGAATCACCGCTTCCCCGCCCCCGCCCGGAATCTGGACGTCGAGCAGCAGCAGATCCGGTCGGCGCGCGTCGAGGGCGCGGCGGGCTTCATCGACGGTTGACGCCTCGAAAACCTCGTGGCCGCGCAGTTCCAGGATGTCGTGAATGAGCAGGCGATTGAGCAAGTTGTCTTCCACGATCAGGATGCGCGCGGGTGGCGTTTCACCCGCGACAGCTGGTTGTCCGTCGGACTTCGGCGTCATTTTCGGGGATCGGCCTACTGGCCGGTGGGGCCCCTTGACCGTGTCGGCAGATTTCTGACGGCCCTTGAACGCGGGTCGGACGCGCGGCGTCGCACGGGGTGCCGGGCGGCCGCCGGGGCCGTCACGCCGGCCGCCGGGGCCGTCACGCCGGTTGCCGGGGCCCGCGGCGCCGGCGGCCCCGGGGGCCGTTTGCACCGGCCGGGGGCCCCGACTGTCCCCCGCTTCTTGCCTTTGGAATTGCAAACTTCATGCTCGATTCCGCCGCGCTTGGGCCATTAGTAGTAAAAATGCTACATTCTAAAAATGCACCCTTTCGGGGAAACCGTCCTGGCTTGGCGACTCGCGCGCGGACTGACACAAGCAGAGCTGGCGCTCGCGGCGCGTATTGCGCGGCCGAACCTCTCCGCGATCGAGCGAGGCGACCGGGAGGTCACCCTCAAGACCCTCCGAGCTTTGGCCTTGGCACTCGACATCCGCCCCGGCGCCCTGGTCGACGGCGCAATGCCCGACGCGGGGTCGCGGCCGCTGACCCGGCAGAGCATGGAGCGGGTCGCGCGAGCTGCCGCGAGCGATGCGTCTCTGACCAATCTCCGAGAGTCGGTCCTTTCACGACGCCTGGGCAAGGCGCTCTCGGCACGAATGAAGGTGGCGGGCGCCGGACCCCACCCAACAACCGGCTCACGCGAAAGGGACCGCGCGTACTTCCTGCTGAGAACCTCGGAGGAGCCGCAAACCCTCGCCAGCCTCTTCACTCGGGTGTCGGAGAAGCTCGATAGACCATGACGCCGCGACGGATCGAGCAGTTTCTGGCCACCTTGGCCGCCGAGCTCGGTACGCCGGCGCGGGCCTATGTGACCGGCGCGGCGGCGGCAGCGCTGTGGGGTCGCGTACGCCCCAGCCTCGACGTCGACCTCGGCATCGAGCTGAAAGGCCCGGCTCGGCACCACAGCCGAGCGGCCTGGGAGTCGGTTCAGCACGCCGTCGATAGAACCACCCGCCTCACCGGAATTCCGGCGAACGTCGCCGAGGACATCGATCGCTGGGGAATGATTACGCTGCTCGACTACAGACGGTCGTCCCGCCTCCACCGTCGATTCGGCGCGCTCGAGGTCAGGCTGCTCCATCCGGCCAACTGGTCCATCGGAAAGCTGACCCGCTACCTCGATCCCGACGTCCGCGACGTCGTGGAGGTCTTCCGCCGCCAAGCGATCGCTCCGATCCGAGCGACGCGCACCTGGGGCCACGCCCTCCGCGACAGCCCCGCGTCGACGGCCCAATTCCAGTTCCGCCGCAACGTCGAGAGCTTCCTCCAGGAGCGCGGCCGCGCCATCTGGGGCGCCTCGTTCGACGCTGGGGCCGCGATCGCCACGTTCCGGCGTGCCGCGGCGATTCGAGAACCGTTCGATCGTCGCTGAGGTCTAGCGGCTCGGGATCTATTTGAGCGCGAGCGAGCCGGCCCACTCGACCAGGGTGCCGGGGAAAACGCCCAGCAACACGACGGCGATCGCGGTCAGCAGGAGGCCGAGGCGCATCGAGGCGCTGTCGGTCGGCGCCAGCGCGCGCGCCGACTCGCGGAAGTACATCGCGACCACGATGCGCAGGTAATAGTAGATGCTGACGATGCTGTTGAGCACGCCGACGACGACCAGCCAGTAGAGCTGGGGCGACTCCATGGCGGCCCGGAACAGGTAGAACTTGCCGAAGAAGCCGCCCGTCGGCGGCACGCCGCCCAGCGAAAGCAAAAAGATCGTCATCGCCAGCGCCACGGCCGGGCGCTTGGTCCCGAGGCCGGCCCAGTCGTCGATGAAGAGTCGCTCGTCGGAGCGGTTGCCGATCCAGGCCACCACCCCGAACGCACCCAGCGTCGTGAAGGTGTAGCTGAGCAGGTAGAAGAGCACCGCGGGCTTGGCGCTCGCGACGCCCAGCCCCGACGCCACCACGCCGATCAGGAGATAGCCGGCGTGGGAGATCGACGAGTAGGCCAGCAGGCGCTTGATGTTGTCCTGGCGGACGGCCGCTAGATTCCCCAGCGTCATGGTCAGCGCGGCCAGGACGGCCAGCACCGAGGCCCAGCCGGTGAAGTCGAAGACCAGCAGGGGGCTGGCGAAGGCGCCGCCGAGCAGCCGGACGATCGCGCCGAACGCCGCGGCCTTCACGCCGGCGGCCATGAAGCCGGTGACCGGCGTGGGGGCGCCCTCGTACGCGTCGGGCGCCCACATGTGGAAGGGGACGGCGGCAACCTTGAACGCGAGCGCCACCAAGATGAAGTACTCGCCCATGTAGAAGAGCGGGGCCTTGGTGGCCTGCGGCACCTTGGAGGCGATTCCGGCGTACGACAGCTCCCCGCCGGTGGTGCCGTAGACCAGCGCCATGCCGTAGACCAGGAACCCGGTCGCGAAGGCGCCCATGAGGAAGTACTTGATGGCGCCCTCGGCGCTGCGCAGGTTCCGTCGCCAGCAGCCGGTCAGGACGTAGGCCGCCAGCGACATCGTCTCGATGCCGATCAGCAGCGAGACCAGGTGGGTCGCGTGCACCACCATCACCATGCCGGCGGTGGCGAACAGCACCATCGCGTAGAACTCGCCGAACTCGAACCCCCGCTCGCGCAGGTAGGGCGGCGCGAACAGCAGCGTCAGGAGCGCGGCGGCCACGAAAGCGCCGTCGAGAAAGAGCGCCATCCGATCGACGACCAGCATCCCCTGGAAGTGGATCTGGGGATCCGCGGCGCCCGCCCAGGCGGCGACGATCGCGACGAGAGCCCCCACGCAGCCCGCGATCCCCAGCCAGGCCAGCCCCGCGCGGGCGGCACCTTGCGCGAAGGTCTCGGCCAGCAGGATCAGGCACCCCATGCCGATCAGGATCAGCATCGGCGTGTAGGCGAAGAGCTGGGTGGCGTCGAAGCTCACGGCGTCCCCCCGGCCTCGGGCGCGGCGGCCGGCAGCGGCGGGTAGATGTGCGCCGGCGCGTCCGGCGCGCGCTTCGCCTCCTGCAAGCGATCGCGATAGCTCGCCACGAAGGCGTCCACCGATTTCTCGGAGCGCGCCAGGATCGGCTGCGGCGCCAGCCCCATCACGATCGCCGCCGTCACCATGATCCCGAAGACCCAGGTCTCTGCGCCGTGGATGTCGCGCACGGCGCGGTTCTCCGGCTTGTCGAGCGGACCGAACATCAGGCGCTGGTACATCCCGAGCAGGTACATCGCCGAGATGATGACCGCGCTGGCGGCGATGGCGCCCATCAGCTTGGGCGCCAGGAAATAGCCGGTGAGGCCGGCGGGCGCCCAGATCTTCTGGGCGGTGAAGGTGCCGATCAGGACCAGGAACTCACCGACGAATCCGCACAACCCGGGGAGCCCGACCGACGCCAGGACGATGACGAGGAAGCAGGCGGCGAACACCGGCGTCTTGGCCCACAGGCCGCCGAAGTCGGCCAGCTTCCGGCTGTGGCGTCGGTCGTAGAGCAGCCCGACCCCGAGGAAAAGGCCGCCCGTCGAGATGCCGTGGGCCAGCATCTGGTAGACGGCGCCCTGGATGCCGGTCGGGTTCAACGTCAGGATCCCGAGGACCACGAAGCCGAGGTGCGAGACCGACGAATAGGCCACCAGCTTCTTGGCGTCGTCCTGCACGTAGGCCATGAGAGCGCCGTAGACGATGCCGATGACCGCCAGGATCGCGATCAGCGGCGCCGCCTGGGCGGCGGCCAGCGGGAACATCGGCAGCGCAAAGCGCAGAAACCCGTAAGCGCCGAACTTGAGCATCACGCCGGCCAGGATCACCGAGCCGCCGGTGGGCGCCTCGACGTGGGCGTCGGGCAGCCAGGTGTGCAGCGGAAAGATCGGCACCTTGATCGCGAAGGCCAGCGCGAAGGCCGCGAAACAGAGCAGCTGCGGCGTCGCCGGCAGGGTCAGGTGCGACAGCTGCGCGTAGTCGAAGCTGTAGCCGCCGGTGGCGGCGTGAAACTGCGCGTAGAGATAAAGGATCGCCAGCAGCATCAGCAGCGAGCCGACCAGCGTGTAGATCACGAACTTGATCGCGGCGTAAAAGCCCCGCTCGCCGCCCCAGATCCCGATGATGAAATACATCGGGATCAGCATGAGCTCCCAGAACACGTAGAAGACGAACAGGTCGAGCGCCAAAAACGCGCCGATCATGCCGGTCTCCAGGATCAGCATGGCCGCCGTGAACTCGCGGACGCGGATGTTGCGGATGCCGATCGCCTGCGGCGACAGCAGCGTGACCGGGATCAGGAACGTCGTGAGCATCACCAGCCAGAGCGAGATCCCGTCGACGCCCAGGTGGAAGCGGATCCCGAGCGGGGCGATCCAGCTCCGGTTGACCTCCATCTGAAAGCCGGCCTGCGCGGCGTCGAACCCGCTCAGCACCAGCAGCGACACGACGAAGGTCACGATCGCGGTGAGCAGGCCCAGCCCGCGGTGGATCGATTCCTCCTCCGGCGGCACCAGCATGACCAGGGCCGCGCCGAAGAGCGGCAGCATGGTCACCCATCCGAGCAGACCCATCAGCGAACCTCGACTTTCTGCTTGAGGCTGGTGCGGGTCCCCCAGTTGGGGTCTTTCACCTGCACGCGGACGGTGTAGGTGCCGGCCCGGGGGTAGGCGTGGTGGGCGGCGGGCGCGGCGCCGGTGACCTCCGGCTTGCCGTCATCGTCGAAGTCGAAGCTATATTCTTGTACCCGGCTGGCCGGCTTGGACCCGCGGCGCGCATCGACGTCGACCGACAGGCCACTGACCGTCACCTTGAGGACATCGGGGACGCTGGGGCGCGTGGCGAGGTAGACGATCCCCGCGGCGCCGATCGTGAACACCGCCATGTAGCGCTGGACGTCGCCGCCTTGGACCGCCCTCGCGACCCGCGCGAGCACGTCGACGAGCGCAGCGGATCCCTCGACCAGGACCTTGTCGATCAGGATCCGATCGACCACGAAGTAGACGGCCTTGGCCAGGCGCTTGATGGGACGGATGATCAGCAGGCCGTAGAGCTCGTCGATGCGGAACTTGTCCTGTACCAGCCGGACGAACCGGGGCGCCGCAGCCGCGAATTTTCGGGAGGGCTCGCGGTAGCCGCCGCCGTAGAACAGGTACGCGAGGCCGATGCCACCCAGCGCCAGCACGACCGAGGCGACCATGAAGCCGATCTCCGTCGTGCGCGACAGCTCCATCTCGGGACCCAGCACCGGGGCCAGGCGATCCGCGAGCAGATTCCACTCCGGGTGATCGAAGAGGCCGCCGGGAAGCCCGATGAATCCGCCCAGCGCGGCGCCAACCGCCAGAACGACCAGCGGCCCGACCATCGCGCCCGGCGACTCGTGGATGTGGCGCTTGATCTCGTCGGAGGCGCGCGTCTCGCTGCCCGAAAAGACCAGGAAGTAAAGGCGCGACATGTAGAACGCCGTGCCGAGCGCCGCGAGCATCAAGACCACGCCGACTGCCTTGCCGATGAAGGCCAGACCCTCGCCGAAGATCTCGGTCCCGAAGGCGCCCGCGATGATCGAATCCTTGGAGAAGAAGCCCGAGAAGAAGGGCACGCCGCAGATGGCGAGCCAGCAGACCAGGAACACCCCGTGGGTCCAGGGGACCTTCTTGCGCAGCCCCCCCATGATCGTGATGTCGCCCGAGCCGCCCATCGCGTGCATCACCGACCCGGCGCAGAGGAACAGCCCCGCCTTGAAGAAGGCGTGCGTGAAGAGGTGAAAGACGCCGGCGCCGAAGTTGGCGGTCCCCACGCCCGCGAACATGAAACCGAGCTGGCTGATGGTCGAATAGGCCAGCACCTTCTTGAAGTCGTTCTGGGCGAACCCGATGATCGCCGCGAACAGCGCCGTGAGCGCGCCGACGCAGGCCACGATCGCCATCGCCCCCGGCGTCAGCAGATACACGGCGTGCATGCGCGCCACCATGTAGACGCCGGCGGTGACCATGGTGGCGGCGTGGATGAGCGCCGAGACCGGGGTCGGGCCCGCCATCGCGTCGGGCAACCAGACGTAGAGCGGAATCTGCGCCGACTTGCCGGTCGCGCCAATGAAGAGGAACAAAGCGGCCCAGAAGGCCACCGGCGCGGCGAAGATGGTCCCCGGAAACAGCGTCTGCATCAGCGCGCCGCCGCCGCTGGCCGCCGCCGTGATCTCCGGGATGTTGAGCGAGCCGGTGAACTGGTAAAGCAGGAACATCCCGATGAGGAAGCCGAGATCGCCGATCCGGTTGGTGATGAAGGCCTTCTTGCCCGCATCGGCGTTGGCGCTGGAGGTGTACCAAAAACCAATCAGCAGGTAGCTGCAGAGCCCCACCCCTTCCCAGCCGATGAACATGACCGGAAGGCTGTCGCCCAGGACCAGCACCAGCATCGCGCCGCAGAACAAGTTCAGGTAGGCGAAGAAGCGCGCGTAGTCGGGGTCGTGCTCCATGTAGCCCGACGAGTAGATGTGAATCAGAAACCCGACGAAGGTGATGATCAGGCAGAGCAGGCCCGACAGCGCGTCCAGGCGCAGCGCCAGATCGATCTTGAGGCTGCCGGCCGCCATCCAGGTCCCGACCACGTCGTGCAGGCCGCCCTTGCTCGCCGCGCCGGGCAGCGCGGTGAAGAAGGCGTCGAAGGCGACCAGGCAGGAGCCCGCGATGGCGCCGGCCGCGACCAGCAGCACGGTGTCGCGCTTCCACTTGCGCCCGAACAGCATCAGGATCGCCGCCCCGGCAAACGGCAGCAGCGGAATCAGGCGAAGGTTGAAGGTCACGGCGGCGTCTCCCTCAGCGCTTCATCAGGGTGGCTTCGTCGAGATTGACGGTCTGTCGGCCGCGGAACAGCGCGACCAGGATCGCGAGGCCCACCGCCGCCTCGGCGGCCGCCAGCGCGATGATGAAGAAGGCGAAGACGTGCCCCTTGAGATCGCCGAGCTCGCGCGAGAAGGCCAGCATCGCCAGGTTTCCGCCGTTGAGCTGAAGCTCGATCCCCATCAGCGCGATGAGCGCGTTTCGCCGCAGCAGCACGCCCGCGGTCCCGATCAGGAACAGCACGAACGACAGGACGAGGTAGTAGGTGGTCGGCATGGTGGTGGCTGGGGAAGGTCTGGCGGTGGTGTCCCTTGTTAGTGGTGTCCTTCGGCCGGCGCCTCGGGCTCGCCGGGGTAGTCGTGATGGGCCAGCTCCTGGATTTGGTGCCGGTAGTCGGCGGCCTCCACGGCGGCCACTTCTTTCTGGTGCGAGCGCGAGACCACCACGCCGCCCACGATGGCGACCAGCAGCAGCACCGAGATCGCCTCGAACGGAAAGAGAAAATCGCGAAACAGCACCTCGCCGATGGCGGCGACCGTACCGAAACCGTCGGGCGCAACGCCCGGCGCGGCCTCGGGAAGGCCCACCGCGACGACGTCGACGAGCTTCGCCAGCAGGTAGATGCCACCCAGCACGCCGAGGAGGCGCAACGGCCGCATCGAGAACGGCGCCACCTCCTCGCGGTTCAAGATCATGATCACGAAGATGAAGAGCACCATGATCGCGCCCGCGTAGACCAAGACCTGGATCACCGCCAGGAAATGCGCCGACAGCGACGCGTAGATTCCCGCCAGGCAGAAGAAGGTCGCCACCAGCGACATGACCGCCGTGACCGGATTGCGGCGGGTGATGGTGAAGCCCGCGAAGAAGGTCGTGAGCACGGCCAGCACCCAGAAGACGACCTGGTCGACGACCGTGGCGCCGCCCGCGTTCACGCCGCCCCTTCCACGGTTCGGGGCAAGCTCTTGTGCTTGTGCTCGGCGGGGGCCGCCGCGTTCACGCGGGCCTCGAAGTCGGCGCGGAACTTGGTGAGGAAGCCCAGCATCGGCCAGGCCGCCGCGTCGCCCAGCGCGCAGATGGTGTTGCCGCCGATGCCGTTGGCGATGTTGGCCAGCAGCTCGACGTCGCCCGCCTCGCCCTCCCCGCGCGCAAGGCGCGTGCAGAGCCGTGCCAGCCAGCCCGAGCCCTCGCGACAGGGGGTGCACTGGCCGCAGGACTCGTGCGCGTAGAACGCCATGATGCGGGCGCAGAGCGCGACGATGTCGGTCTGGTCGTCGAACACCACGATGCCGCCCGAGCCGGCCATGGTCTTGAGCCGTCGCCCGCCGCCCAGGTCGAACGGCACGCCGGGCTTGACCTCGACGTCCTTGATGCGCGGGTCGTTCATGAGCGCGTCGAACTCGCAGGGGACGTCGATTTCGGAGGCGTCGAGCGGCGGCATCGAGCTGCCGCCCGGGATGACGCCTTTGAGCGTCCGGCCGTTCGGGATGCCGCCGCAGACGTCATAGATGATGTCGCGGAACGGGATCCCCATCGGCAGCTCGAAGACGCCCGGCTTGGCGACGTGCCCCGAGACGCAGACGATCCGGGTCCCGCCCGACTTCCCGGTGCCGAGGCCAGCGAACCACTCGCCACCCCGGGTGATGATCTCGGGGATGTTCATGATCGTCTCGACGTTGTTGACCACCGTCGGCGCGCCAAACAGGCCCTTGATCGCCGGGAACGGGGGCTTGAGCCGCGGCCAGCCGCGCTTCCCCTCGAGCGAGTTGAGCAGCCCGGTCTCCTCGCCGCAGATATACGCGCCGGCGCCGCGGTGGAGGGTGACGTCGAGCTTGCACGTGCCCCCGCCGCCGGCCGCCGGGTGGTCCTTGCCGAGCCAGCCCGCCGCGTAGGCCTCGTCGATCGCTTCCTGGACGATGCGCGCCTCGCGCATCATCTCGCCGCGGATGTAGATGTACGCGTGCTTGCAGCCGAGCGCGTAGGAGGCGATCAGCATCCCCTCGATTAGAAGATGGGGGTCGTAAGCCAAAAGCTCGCGGTCCTTGCAGGTCCCCGGCTCGGACTCGTCGGCGTTGACGACCAGGTAGACGAGCTTGGCGTCCTTGGGGATGAACGACCACTTCATCCCGGTCGGAAACCCGGCGCCGCCGCGCCCGCGCAGGTTCGACTTCTTGACCTCGTCGGTCAGCGCCGACGGCTGCAACTTCAGCGCCTTTGGGAACGCCTGAAACCCGCCACGCTGGACATAGACCGACAGCTTGTGGCTGCCGGGGACGCCGAAGCCCTTGGTGACGATCTTGACGCCCATCGCGTCCTGCCAAGTTCCCATTACGGAGTCCCCATGGTCAGACCTTGCCGCCCGGGCCCATGCCCAAGAGGGTTCGCCCTTCGGCCGCCGTACTCTGCTGCGTCTCTTTCCAGCGCCGGCGCATGTCGTCCAGCGCCGCGTCGACCTTGGCGGGCGTCAGATCCAGAAAGTACTTCTCGCCGCAGATCATCATGGGGGCGTTGGCGCAGGCGGCCAGGCACTCCTCTTCCACGATCGAGAAGGCCCCGTCCGAGGTGGTCTCGCCCGCCTTGATGCCGAGGCGGGTCTCGATGTGCTTGAGGATGTCGTAACCGCCGCGCAGCATGCAGGAGATGTTGGTGCAGACCATCAGCTCGTTCCGCCCGGGCTTCTCCCGGTGGAACATCGTGTAGAAGGTGATGACGCCGAAGATGTGCGCCGGCGAGACGTCCAAGGTCCGGGAGACCAGCTCGATCGCCTCGTCGGGCAGGTGCCCGAACTCCTCCTGCGCGACGTGCAGCACGGGCAAGAGTGCCGCCTGCTTGGTCGGATACCGCGAAAGCAGCCGGTCGACCCGCTGCTTCGATTGCGCTGAAAACTCGAGCGGCATGGGTGGCTAAGCCGCCGCGAAACTAAGAGAAACGCGCGAGCCTGTCAACACCGCCGGGCACCCCGGGGGCCACCCCTCGACCGTGGCCGGAAGGGCGGACGCGGCCCGCTGTCGGCCAACTCAGATTTCTGAGGCCGGCCGGCCGCGAATGAAGGGCCTTCCGAGGGCGAGGGCAGGGATCGCGGGGCGTGGCGGGTTGGATCGATGATTGCTTTCTTTGGCGGCACAGCCGATGAGACCTCGTCTACCTCTATCCTTCGGGTTGCTCCTCTTCTTCGTGGCCTGCGGCGGCGCCACGACCATGATCGACGCGGGCGACGCGGGCGACGCGGGCGACGCGGGGCACGCGGGGATCGACGGCGCGGCCGACCAGCGCATCGCCGCCAACCACCGCGCGGCCGGCTCCGTCTGCCCGCAAACCCGCGGTTCGGCAGAGCCCGACCTGGAGGCTTGCGCGCCCGACGGCGGCTTCCTGAGCTGTGTTCAAGATACCGACTGCACGGCGGGCGCCAACGGCCGCTGCCTCGCCGTGGGACCGATCGCGTGCGGCACGGCTTGCTCCTACGACACCTGCTCGATCGACTCGGAGTGCCCCGACAACCAGCCCTGCGTCTGTCGCGCCTCGTCGACCGGTTGGACGGCGAACAGCTGCACGACCGGCGGGAACTGCCGCGTGGACGCGGATTGCGGCCCTGGCGGAAGCTGCTCGCCCAGCCAGGTCGACAATTTCTGCTTCTGTCCGGCCACGGCCCTCTGCGGGCCCGATGTCGCCTGTAGCACCTGCGCGCCAGGCGGTCCTTGCATGTCGGTCCCCTGCGCGTGCGGCGACAGCTGCGGCCACGCCTATTTCTGCCATACCCGCCAAGACGACTGCGTCGACGACAGCGATTGCACCAACTCGGACACCTGCAACTACGACACGATCAGCAATCGATGGACCTGCGGCTGGTGCATTCCGTTGGTCTGAGGCGGACCCCGGCGCGATCTAGATCTTGTCGACGTAGAGCTGGGCGACGGCGGCCACCGTTCCGTCGGGAGGACCGAGGTCGATGATGGCGCGCTTGAGAAGGTCGGCCGCGGCGTTCATGTCGCCCTCCCGGTAGGCCTGGTAGCCGAGCCAAGCCACCGGGAGCGGGTTGCGCGGGGTGAGGCGGATGGCATGGATCAAGGCGTCCCGGGCGCCGGCGCGGTCGTCCAGCAGGGCGCGCGCAGCGCCGAGGCGGGTATAGGCAGCCGACGCCCGAAACGGATCGCTGTCATCGGAGCAGAGCGAGAGCGCCAGCTCTTCCCGGGCCGCAGACGCCAGCAAGACGGCGTGCTCTCCGGAGACCATCCCGCGGCTCAATAGATTTCCACCCACCGCGCTCTGCGCGCCGCAGGAGCGCGGGTTGACGGCGACGGTCGCGAGCCACAAGGTCTGGTCGTCCCGCCAATCGCCGTGGCGGAGATTGAGCAAGACCGTGAAGGCCGCCAGCAGGCCGACACCCAGGCCCAACGCCACCCGCCGCGCGCCGGGCGCCGGGCGATGCTGGAGCCCCTCCATGAGCCCGCCGAACGACGCTGCCGACGCCAGCGCGATCCCGCAGAGCGGCAGATAGAGGAATCGCTCGGCGGCCGGAATCGGAATCGGCAACAGGTTCGACACCGGCAGCAACGTCAGGAGAAACCAGCCGAGGCCGAGCGCGACGACGCGCGCCCCGCGGCGAAGCGCCAAGACGGCCACCCCCAGGTAACCCAGAACCACCGCCAGGGAGACGAGCACCGGTCCGAGCGGCTGATTGCCGAACCGGAAGTAGCCGGTGTAATCGGCGCAGAGCGGCCACGGCCAGACCAGCAGCCGGATGTCGTGCGCCCAGATCGCGGGCAGGCCGATCAGGGTGCCGGCGAAGCTGCCCCCCGGATATTGAGCGTAAGTCCCGGGCATTCGCATCGGACCGAAACGCAACCCCAGATAGATGAGCGCGATCGCCCCGAACGGAACCAGCTCGCGCAGGAGCGCGACGGCTGTGGCCCGGACCGGGCGCGCGGGCGAGCCATCGAAGCGGCCGATGCGCAGAATCGCCAGCAGCGCGGGGGCCACCACCGCCGACTCCTTCGACAGGAGCCCCAGCGTGAAGGTCAGCAGCGCCAGCTTTCGGCGGCCGTCGAGCGCCAGGATCAGGGTTGCCAGCGTGAAGACCGTAACCAACGAATCCTCGCGGAACGAGGCGTTGTCGACGGTCTCGGCGGTGACGGGATGGAGCGCGAACAGGAGGCCGGCCACCAGCGCATAGCGGCGGCGACTCTCGGGCAGGAGCCGCCGCACCAGCGTCATCAGCAACAGGGCGGCGCCGATATGCCAGAGCAGGCTCTGGGCCTTGAACACCGCCGGGTGCATGGAGACCAGCGCGTCGAGCATGTACGTGAAGGTACAGACCGGCCGCCAGGTGCCCTCCAGGCTTCCCGAGAAGTAGCTGGGCGAAAACAGCGCGCCGAAGGAGGCCGACTGCAGGAAGCGCTGGGCGCCGAGAATGACGAGCCCCTCGTCGTAGGTGAACGCGTTCCCGAGGGCGCGGGCGTAGGCGATGATCGCCGCGGCGCCGACGATGACGGCCGCGACACGCGGCACGGCCCACCAGGGAAGAGCGACGGGCGCAGGCGCCTCCGGACGACCGCCCATTGGGATGGGGCGATTGTACATGGGACACCGGGGCGCCGGCGCGAATCGTTCATGTACAATCGGCGCATGTGCGAGCTTCTGGGGATGGAGTGCAACCTCCCCACGGACATCGTCTTCTCGTTCACGGGGTTCGCGCTGCGGGGCGGCAGGACGGGTCCGCACGCCGACGGCTGGGGTCTGGCGCTCTACGAGGGCAAATTCGCGCGCAGCTTCCTCGAGCCCGTGCCCGCCTGCGACAGCGCCATGGCGGAGTTCATCCGAAAGAACCCGATCAAGACGCTGCTGGCCGTGGCGCACGTGCGGAAAAAGACCCGCGGCCGGCCCTCCATCGAGAACACCCACCCCTTCAAGCGCGTGCTCTGGGGACGGGACTGGGTGTTCGCGCACAACGGGACGTTGCCGCGGATCAAGAAGCGCCCACTGCGGATCGAAGAGCCGGTCGGCGACACCGACAGCGAGCACGCCTTCTGTTGGATGATCGAGCAACTCCGGTCGGCGTTCCCGGCCGGCTACCCCACGAACCCGCGGCGGCTCTGGCGCCTGATTGCCAAGCTGGGCGCCGAGCTGGGCGCCGAGGGGAAGTTCAATTTCCTGCTGGCCGACGGGCAGCACCTCTACGCGCGCTGTGGGACCCAGCTTTGCTACATCATCCGGCAGGCGCCGTTCGGCCGCGCGACGTTGCGCGACGCGGAGATCCAGATCGATTTCTCGGCGGTGACCACCGCCAAGGATCGGATCGCAGTCGTCGCCACCGAGCCGCTGACGCGCGACGAGACCTGGCAGATCGGCCAACCCGGATCGCTCTGGGTGTTCGATCGGGGCGCCCTGCAGGCGACGTTGCCGAGCGGCGGCGTGCCCGATCACATATTCGTGCCGGTCCGCGCGGCCTCGTCGCGCGGCGGGTAGCCGCCTGGTAGGCTCGGCGCGTGCCGGGAACGCAGGGCGAATCATCGCGTCTCGATCGGCGGCGCTTCTTGAAGCGCGGTCTCGTCGGCGGCGGCCTCCTGCTCTGCGCGGGCGCCCTCCCCTTCGCGTTCCGGTCGACGCTGCGGCGACGGCCGCGCGGCCCCCTGCGCCTGCTGTCGGCCGACGAGTACGCGGTCTTCGCGGCTGCGGCCGCCCGCCTGGTGCCCGGCGACGGCGCCGGCCCGCACTGGCCGACCGCCGACGCGCTCGACTGCGCCGGAAAAGTCGACGTGCTGCTGGCGGAGGTGCATCCCGACATGGGCAGCGACTTTCGGCGCCTGCTGCGGCTCTTCGAGAGCGGCGTGCTCGGGGCGGTCGTCGCGGGCTCGCCGCGGCCGTTCACGCGCGCGTCGGCGGCCGATCAGGATGCCCGCCTCGAGGCCTGGCGGCGCTCGCGGTTCGCGCTCCTGCGCAGCGGCTATCAGGCGATCAAGCGGCTCGCGCACGCCAGCTACTATTCGTCGCCGGAGATCTACGCGCTGGTCGGCTACCCGGGGCCACCCGTGGTTCCGAAGGTGCCCGGATGAGCGCACCCGGCCACATCGTCGACGGCGGCGATCTGCCGGAGCTGTCGTCGGTCGAGGTGGACTACGTCGTCGTTGGCAGCGGCGCGGGCGGCAGCGTGACCGCCGCCGTGCTGGCCGAATCGGGCGCCAAGGTCGCGGTCCTCGAGGAAGGCGGCCACTACACCAAGCGCGACTTCAACATGCAGGAGTCCTGGGCCTACCCGGCCCTCTACCAGGACCACGGCAACCGGGCCACCGACGATCTGGCGATCATGATCTTGCAGGGGCGATCGGTGGGCGGCGGAACGACGGTGAACTGGACTTCGTCCTTCCGCACGCCGGAGCGGACGTTGCAACTGTGGGCCGAGCGCCACGGCGTGCGCGGCCTCGACGCGGCCACGCTGGCGCCGCACTTCGAGGCTGTCGAAAAGCGCCTCGACATCGGCGCCGGCAACCCCGACGACGTCAACGCCAACAACCGCAAGTTGATGGAGGGCGCCGCCAAGCTCGGGTGGCAGCCCGAGCTGATCCGCCGCAGCGTCAAAGGCTGCGCGCGGCTCGGCTACTGCGGCATGGGCTGCCCGCTCGACGCCAAGCGCTCGGCGCGCACGACCTACCTGGCAGACGCCGTCGCGGCCGGCGCGCAGGTCTACGCCGATTGCCGCGTGAAGCTGGTCGAGACCGATCGCGGGCGGGTCCGCGCCGTCACCGCCGACGTCCTCGATCGCGGCAGCGACCGACCGCGCGCGCGCCTGGTCGCCTACGCGCGCCGCGGCGTCGTGCTGGCTGCGGGCGCGATCAACACGCCCGCGCTGCTGCTGCGGTCCAAGGCCGGGCTCGACAGCGGCGTGGTCGGGCGTCGCACCTTCCTGCACCCGACGGTGCCGCTGATCTCGTTTTACGACCAGCCCGTCGAGGCCTTCTACGGGGCGCCCCAGTCGGTGGCGGTTCACCACTTCGCCGATCGCGGAGCGGCCGCGGGTTATTTTTTCGAGACCGCGCCGATTCACCCGATGCTGGGCGCGTTGGCCTTCCCGGGCTTCGGCGACACCCACCGCCGGATCGTCGAGCGGCTCCCGTACGTGCAAGCGACGATCGCGCTGCTCATCGACGGCCACCACGACGACCAGGGCGGCAGCGTCGAGGTGAACGGCGACGGCCGCGTCAAGCTGCACTATCCCCTGCACGCGACGCTGCGCGAGGCCGCCGCCTCCGCGCTCGCCGACATGGCCCGTCTGCAGCTCGCGGCCGGGGCGCGCGAGGTGATGACGTTGCACGAGACGCCGATCGTGATCCGCGGCGAAGCCGACATCGCGCAGATCGCCGCGGCGCCCTTCGGACCCAACCAGCACACCATGTTCTCGGCGCACCAGATGGGCGGCGCGGCGATGGGCGAAGATCCCGGCGGCTCGGTCGTCGATTCGCGCGGCCGCCACCACGCGATCGAAAACCTCTGGATCGTCGACGGCTCGATCTTCCCGACCAGCCTGGGCGTCAACCCCCAGCTGTCCATCTACGCCATCGCCCGCCTGTTCGCGACGGAGATCGCGAAGGCGAGAGCGTGAGACGACCACTTGCCGAGGGGCGCCGGCCCTAGGGCGCCGGTATCGCCGTCTCGACGAAGCTCTGAATCGCCGCCCGGTAGGCGACGAGGCCCATCGTCTCGGGGACGTCGTCGTGATCCGCGCCGGGAACCGGAATGAGCTTCGTGATCCCGGCCGGCATGTGCGCGATGTCCAGCTCCTGGGAGTACTTCGGGTCGACGTAGAGATCGGCGGTGCCGTGAAGGAGCAGATACGGTGACGGGATCGACGGCACCTTGGCGAGGTTGTCCCACGAGCTCGACGCGACGAAGGAGCTGGGAAAGTCGACGTAGGTCGCGTCCTTGACGAACGCCGCGATCGAGGCGAACGCCGATTCGGTGATGAGGACCGCCGGCGCGACGGTGAAGGCCAGATCGATCGCCAGCCCCGACCCGAGCGAGCGGCCGTAGTCGACGATCCGTGTGGCGTCGACGCCGGGGAGCGCCAGGACCGCCGCGCGGATCGCCAGCTCGTCGATGTGCAGCCCCGCTTCGGTCGGCGTGCCGGTCGACAGGCCGTACCCGCGCGGGTCGACCATCGCCAGGTTGTAGCCGAGCGGGTAGAGGTATTCGAGGCGCGGCCAGGTCGTGCCGAGGTTGTTGCTCTGGCCGTGGAAATAGATGACGGTGATGTCGGCGCGCCCACCCGACGAGGGGATGAAGGCGCCGTTCAGGGTCTCGCCGTCGGGCGTCGTGACCGTCAGCGTCTGGTAGGCCGGGATGACCTTGGTCGAGAGCTGGTAGCCGCCCGCCGGCGCCGGCAGCGGATCGTAGAAGAAGCTGTCCAGTGTCTCGCGATGACACGCG
>Ga0209863_10000110_pt1 | contig 50203 bp, 42 predicted proteins | sample OrgsoiDNA2013046_FD_185796 | JGI IMG/M metagenome (GOLD analysis project Ga0209863, IMG submission 185796) | Permafrost soil microbial communities from the Arctic, to analyse light accelerated degradation of dissolved organic matter (DOM) -... | ecosystem: Environmental > Terrestrial > Soil >...
AGGTGCGGCCGAAGCTCAATGACCCTTGATACGTCGGCACGTTCACGTCAGTCGCCGAGACCGCGTAGTCACCGGTCAACAACGCGACCGTTCCCGGGCCGACCTGGCGAGTCGCGTCCGACTCAGCGAACGCGTGGGTGGTCAACTGCACGCTGCTGATCGGTGAGCACGTCGAGAACGAACCGGTTTGGGTTGCCGCGAAGCACGCCTCCACCTGCACGAGCCCGTCGCCTGAGGTGATGGTCGATGCCATGTTCCAGGTCAAGCCGGTGGAGGCGCTGACGCCCCAGCCGTTCACGTTCGCCCCGCTGCTGGTCACCGTCACCGGGCTGCTGCCACTGGACGGCACAGCGATCGGCCCAAACGCGGTGCCCGATGCAGAACCCAGCCGATATTCATATGTCACCCACGGTGTGCTGCTCGGCGCCGTGGCGGTCAGGTACACGTACTGCTGGGTTCGGGCCTGATTCGCCGGGCTGGTCAGCACCCCCGGGCCGGTCTGGAACGTGTAGGAACCTGGAGTCACGTTGCCATACGCGTCGTAGGCATCGACCTCGAATTCGTGCTGACCATAACCAACCGACGAAACGACGTAGCTCGTGCTCGTCCCCGAGCCGACCAATGTTCCATCAAGGAAATAGCCGTAGACGACGCCGCCGGTTGTATCGGACCAGGACACGGTTCCCGACGTTTGACTGCTGTAGCCGGTGAACGTCGAACTGATCGAGGGCACGGCCGGCGGTGTCGTGTTGATCGTGAACGGGATCCACGACGCATATGAGCTGTACGACGTACCGTTGTACGCCCTGACCTGCCACGCGTACGAGGTGCCGCTCGCAAGGGTGGCCGCCGGTGGGGTCCACGACGCCAGCTGACCCGACGGCACATAGCCCGAGGTGCCCGAAGTGATCATGGTGGTGTGCGCGGCGTTCCACACCTCGAAATACAAGTTCACCTGGGCGCTGTTGGGATCAGTTGATTGCGCCAGCAGTGCCGGCCGGGTGGTGTTGGTGTACACCGTGCCAGACGAACAGCCACTGCCGCATGGCAACGTCGAGCGCCCTGCCGGCGTCGACGGCGGCGCCGTGTAGTTGACATTCATCGTGGCGACACCGGTGAAGATCTTCCAGTAGATGGCGTTGGTTTCGTCGGGTGCCTTCAACTGGATTGCCGCAGAACTGTTCGACAGGTGCGTGGACCAGCCCTGCACGAGGGTCGTGGTATTGAACGTCATATTTCTGGCCCCACCGCAGGTATCCCCATACGACGCAGTCGTCGTCGCCCACACGCTGCGCCCGCTCAGAGAGTTGTCGTTCGACCAGTTCGAGGTGCTAGTGAAAGCTCCCGCGTCCAGCAATTGAACTGGCTCCGCCGTGCACGTCCAGGAGTGAACATTCTCCACCACGAAGGACGCCGCGGTGACTGTCTGACCCAAGATCGGCGTGGTGGTGAACGCGAACATCGCCCGATTCATCGAATACGGGGAGCTAGTGCTATAGGTCCCGGACCGAGTGATGCCATAGCCGGCGACGCCGTCCGCGGAATCATTGTTGTTGTAATGCCCGGTCGTCGGAAACGCCGAATCGACATAGTCCCAACCACTTTCGGTCAGGTAGGACGGGTCGATCGTCACCGGATATGTGACGACGGGGCTGCTCAAGAAGTCTGTCGCGGGCGTCAGGTGCAACACCGGCCCACGTGCGGTCTGAACGAGCTCGCTGGCGACCGGTGCGGACTCGGTCGGAAGCCCCGACTGCGGGTCGATGGTCGCACCCCACATGGTCGGGGCCGCTGAGCTGAACACCTCCACGCCTGCGCCGTTCGTGTAATGCAGGCTGCCATCCGCGGCCTGGCGCACCGATAGACCCGTCACTGCCAGCGGCACGTCGTACGTCGTCGCAGCCGTTACTGACGGCCGGGCGGTCAGTACGATCGAAAAGTTGTCGCCAGCAACGCCAGCACTTTCGACTAGATCGACGCCCTTCGAAACACCGCGATACGTCGCGGTGCTGCCGGCCACCGTGGGCGTCGGCAACGACGTCGGCCAGCCTTCCCCAACCGCCTGCGTCGTGTTCGGAACGAGCAGCTTGCTCAACGGAGCTGATCCGCCGCCGGAGAACACCACAGGCAGCTTCGCGACCTTGGGCTCAAAGCCGCCACCCGGAGCAGGTACCAACGTCGTGTCGATGTTCTGCCACTGACCGCTGATCTGCGCACGTACCGGTGCTGAGCTTTCCTGCGTCGTCAGCGTCCCATCCGCGTTCACCCACGTTGTCGCCGTCTCCGAGTCGAGATCGCCGACCTCGATCTTGTGCTTGAGCAACCGAGCAGCCAACTGCGCCGCCGCGAGATCGGGCCGGCTAAACGTCTCTGCCGTCGCAGCCGGAACGACCGGCACCGGAGCGGGCGCAGCCTTCGTCGGCGGCGGGCTGGGCACCACATCAACGGGTCGGGGTGAGACTGCCGCGCCCGCGGCTCCCGCAACGGCCACCGATGCGCCGGAAACGATCAACGAAACCGCAAGGCATGAGGCAAAGAACCGGTTTGCGCGCATGTCGCTCCAGACGCCTCGAAGAAGCAGCGGTAGTCCGCTGAACACAAGACGAGGCTTCGGCCCGACGGCATAGCGGTCTGAACGCTCGCACGGGTGAACCAGACAAACGACTCGGAATCACCCGTTTGGAACACTAGGTTCTAAGCGCGACTCGGCGGTGATGGGCGAGGCGATTGGTGTGACGTTGGCTTGGCGACGAGCTCGGGGGCGGTCCGAGTCTTCCTGGAGCATCGGTGGGCGATTCTGGTGTTGCGATTGTCCGGCCCCCCATTTCGGTCCGCTCTATCGCTCACTCTCGACGACTGCCGCGATCGGGTATCTACCGCCGAGGAGGTCGAGCAACGGCTGCGTCGGTATCTTGATCAGCCGCCCGAGCCGCAAGACCGGTGTCGGCCACTCGTTGTCCTGAACGAGCCGATAGGCCGTCGTGCGGCCCAACCCCAGCAACGCCGCAGCCTGGACCAGGTCCAGTACCGGCGGCAACGTGTTGACCCGCTCGGATCCCGACGCGGTCACATCCGTCTTCGATGCGGCGATCACCTTGGCTTCGGCAATCGGCGCCCGGATTTCGAACCCGTTCATGAGGCCTCCCATTCCGCGCGGCGGCGCCGCGAACGGGAGACACGGTCCTCGGCGACCCTGTGCAAAAGGCTGTGCATTTCGTGGCGACAAGCCTCCGCACGCGATTGTTATCGAGGTGTGACCACGACGGGGCGGTCCGGACCAACTGCCCGGGACTGTGCACCCGACAACCCAAAGTCTTCAGTCAGCGCAGTCCGTCCATGACACGCGCCGTGCGCTTCACACCGCGCGAGCACTCACTCCAGCGACCCAGCTTGCGCCACCCGCGTGAGGCTGATCCCTGAGTTCGACGCGCCAAACGGCATATCACTGCCGAAATACTGACGACTTTCTCTTAGCTTCGCCGTGTCGTCCAATATCGGCTTATTCCATTTCGTGCTATTCCATTCCGCGGCCGCATAACCCCAATCTGAGAACCATTCTTCTGAGCAGACATATGCATTCGGTGAATGTATGGTGGGCGGCTCGGGTCGCGATATCGGGGCGGGGGAAAATACGCGTGTTGTCGTCGGCGAAGATCGGTCGCACCTCCTGGCGGTATTACCAGGCCAGTGTCGCGGTCGGCACGTGCGAGTACTACCTCGGAGCGGGCGAACAACCCGGTGTCTGGATCGGACGCGGACTCCCCGAACTCGGCCTCGAGGTCGGTGCGCAGGTCAGTGAGCAGCAGCTGGAAGCAGTGTTCGCCCGCGGCCTGCACCCCGTCACCGGCGAAGCCTTAGGTCGGGCGTGGCGGGCGGATGCCGTCACCGGCTACGACCTCACCTTCTCCGCGCCCAAGAGCGTCAGCGTCCTGTGGGCATTGGGCGGTGCGACCGCGCAAACCCACGTCGCCCACGCGCACCGCGCCGCCGTCCTCGCCGCCCTCGCCTACCTGGATGTGCACGCGGCGTTGTCGCGGCGCGGCACCGACGGCGTCGAACAGATCCGCACCGGCGGGTTCGCGGCCGCGTTGTTCGATCACCGGACCTCGCGCGCGGGGGATCCGCAACTTCACACCCACGCACTGGTCCCCAACAAACTGCTGTGCGCCGACGGGGTGTGGCGGACCATCGACGGCCACGAGCTGTTCCATCACAAGAAAGCCGCCGGCGTCCTCTACCAAGCCGCACTACGCGCGGAACTACATAGTCGGCTCGGCGTCGTCTTCGCGGCACCCAATGTGCACGGGCAAGCGGAGATCCTCGGCGTCCCCCAAGAAGTCATGACCGCGTGGAGCAAGAGAACAGCCCAAATCGCCGCCGAAGCAGCACCAGTCATCGCCGACTACGAGACGACGCTCGGCCGCGCGCTGACCCGCAACGAGCGCGCCGCCGTCACGAAGACGGCGGTGCTCAAGACTCGGCAAGGCAAAGAACCCTCCGGCAGTGTGTCGGTGCTGCACGAGCGGTGGCGCACCGAGGCCGCGGCACTGGGCTGGGGGGCGGAGAGGTTGCACGCTGCCGTCACGGCCGTGACGAAAACCTTCGCAGTTGCTGTCACCCCGGCTGTCACCCCTTCGCATTCCGGTACCACCGTGACAGAACCCTTCGCAGTCGACGGCACCCCGGTGACAGAACCCTTCGCACTCGGTGTCACCCCCGCTGTCACCCCTTCGCAATCGGAGTTGGCGGTGCTCAACTCCGGGCGCCGACACGGGGTGTTCTCCCGCGCCGACCTGACCATCGAGATCGCCGCCACACTGCCGGTCGTCGCCGAGACGGCGGAGCAGACCAGGGTGCGGGTCGAAGAACTGACCGATAGCAGCGTCGGCCATTGGACGACGATGCGCTTGGGTGCGCCGACTGTCGGTGTCACCCCGCGGGCCTCTGATGCCCGTTACACCAGTCGCGAAGTGCTGCAAGCCGAAGCGGCGGTGCTGCGGGTCGCTGCCGCCGGCCAAGGAGAGCGTGTCGCCCAAGTCCCCGCCACGGCGCTCGACCCGGAGCTGATGGCCGGCCTCGGTCCGGACCAACAGGCCGCCGTCACGAAACTGACGACCGGGGGTGACTTCGTGGTCGTGCTCACCGCACCGGCCGGCGCCGGCAAAACCACCACACTCGGTGCCGCCGCGCGCATCTGGGAAAACGCAGGGTTCCGTGTGGTGGGTTTGGCACCGTCCGCACGAGCCGCCGCCGAACTCGCGAAGGCCACCGGCGGCACCGCGGACACGTTGGCGAAATGGCTGCACCAGCAATACCGACTCGCGCAGCTACCCGCACAGGAGCAGGCCGCGTGGACGCCGACCGCCCGCACGGTGCTGGTGGTCGATGAGGCGTCGATGGCGTCCACCTTCGACCTGCACACCCTGACCCGCATCGCCCGACAAGCCCGGGCCAAAGTCGTCCTGGTCGGGGACGCGGCGCAGATCGGCGCTATCAACGCCCCCGGTGGACTGATCGCTGCACTGGCCGCCCGCGGGCACGGCATCGAACTCACCGACGTGCACCGCTTCCATCACGAGTGGGAAGCCCACGCATCCCTGCGACTCCGCGACGGCGACCGAACCGTCATCGACACCTACGCCGACGCCGGCCGGCTGCACACCGTCGATGACCCCGACCGAGCGGCCGCGGCAGTGTTCGCGCATTGGCGGCGTGCGAAGACCAGCGGCAGCGATGTGATGATGCTGGCGCGCACCCGCGACGACGTCGACCAGTTGAACACCCTCGCCAAGATTGCGGCCCAGGCCGCCGGTGATTCGCGCGGACCGGAGCTCGTCGTCGGCGACAAAAGTTTCCAGGCCGGGGATGTGATCCGCACCAAGCGCAACAACCGCAGCATCACATTGGGCGAAGGTCATGTGCGCAACGGTGACCGGTACACCATCCTCGCCACCACCGAAGGCGGCGGACTACTCGTGGACGACCTCACCGGCCGCGGCGCCACCATGCTGCCGCCCGCCTACGTCGCCGACCATGTCGAGCACGGCTGGGCCACCACCATCGACGGTGCTCAAGGGGCCACCACCGATGTGGCGATCCTGCTCGTCCGGCCGGGCATCGACCGCGAACACCTCTACGTCGGACTCACCCGCGGACGCGACGAAAACCACGCCTACCTCGCACCCCCAGTCGACGACGACCACGCGCACCCGTCCGTCGGCGACACCGGCGCACGGCAGATGCTGCAAGCGGCCCTCGCGCGCACCGGGAGCAACGACGCCGCCCACACCCTCCTCGACCGCGCGTATGCCGCTGTCCGGCCCGTGCTGCCGGTGCCATCCGCGCCGACCATCCAGACCGCCGCCGAGTCGGAGGAAGCGGCCCGCCGCCACCGAATGGCCACCCAGGATGCCTACGACCGTCAGCGAAAGGTCGCCGCACGCGGACGCGGCATCGGCATATGAAGCTCGCCGCCCGACATACGCCGGGTCACGAATCCCGATGACACCTCGACCGTCCGCGACACTGACCGCAGCACCCGCACCGTTCGAAGGAGAACCCAGATGACGCACCCACGTGAAAAGGTGCGACAAGCAACCAGCGGCATCCGGCTACTGCAGACATGGAGCGACCGATGAAGGGCTCGACGTTCAAGCGGTGCGACTGCCGGGACCCTGCCACCGGCCGCCAGTACGTGGTCAGTGCGCCGAAGGATGGCGAGCCGGACAGGCGATGCCCTCGCCGCCGGACCAAGGGCCACGGCAATTGGGTGGCAAGGTTCGACGCTCCCCGAGGAAGCGACGGGAAACGCCGCCAGGTCACGCTCCCCGAACGATTCGCGGCACAAGCCGACGCCGAGGTCGCGCTCGCGGAAGCGTTGACCGGAACCCACCAGGGTGTGCCGATCGCCGACCGCCAGATCACCGTGGCGGATTACTTCACCAGTTGGCTTGCGAGTAGAACGACGATTCGGCCGTCGACAGCCGTGTCGTACGCGGCAATCGTCGACATCTACGTCAAGCCCGGCCTCGGGCACATCCGACTCGGCGACCTGCGTAGCACCGACATCGACCAACTGTTCGCGGCGATCCGGCAAATAGCGCCGAGTTTGCCCGAACGGCCGTCGCCGATGCTTCAGCGCATCACCGCAGCGAGACGCGACCGACCCGGCGGTCGGCGACGGCCGAATGACGCGACCATCAAGAAAGTGCACGCGACGATCAGCGCCGCGCTCGGCCGCGCTGTGAAACAGCAACTGTTGCCACGCAACGTTGCGCGATTCGTTGAGTTACCGCCGGGCCGCGCGCCAAGAATCGTTGTGTGGACCGATGAAGCTGTTCGTGAGTGGAGGCGCACCGGCAAGCGGCACAAGGTCGCGGTGTGGACGCCGCAACTGACCGGCGCGTTCCTCGACTTCGCGCAGGACGACGACCTCGCCGTGCTCTGGCGGCTGATTGCGTTGCGCGGCTTGCGCAGGGGCGAAGCACTCGGACTCGCGTGGCCAGACGTCGACTTCGAGCGCGGAACAATCACGATCCGTCGGGCACTGGTCGTCGCCGGCACCGAGATCATGTGGGGCACGCCCAAGACGACCTACGGCGAGCGCGTTGTGCACCTTGACAGCGGCACCGTCGACGCCCTGCGAGCACACCGCGCCGCCCAAGTGCACCGCGTGCTGCGCTCGTCGAGCGACCTCGTTTTCGCAACGATCGAAGGCCTGCCACTCAACCCGAACGGCATCAGTCAGCGCTTCGAACGGCTCGTTGCGCGCGCGGGTCTGCCACCTGTCAGGTTGCATGACCTGCGGCACGGCGCGGCCACCATCGGATTGTCCGCCGGCGTTGCGATGAAGACCATGTCAGAGCAGCTAGGGCACGCAACCTACGCATTCACAGCGGACCGTTACACGTCGGTCACCGACGAAGTTGCGCGTGCAGCGGCCGAATCTGTAGCGGCGATCATCCCGCGCGTGGTGCCTGCCGCGTCGACTTCGGCCGCTGTGTGCCCGCCCGGTGCCCGCCTTGGCACAAATCGGGCGGTCGAGCGGAGAGCGGCGAAGGTATCTTCGCAGATCAGAGGGGGAGCCGCCTGTCAGAGTCGAACTGACGACCTACGCATTACGAGTGCGTTGCTCTACCAACTGAGCTAAGGCGGCGAGCCGCCGTCGGCCGGTAGACCGGCTCTCGGGACGACCCCGAGAGTCTAATGGGTGACCCCGAACACGCCGCGCCGCGCGTCAGCGTGCGGGCGACGACGCCGGCGCTCCAGATGAGGGAGCCACCGCGGAAGACGAGACCGCGCTCAGGTCCGGAGCCGGTGACGAGACACCATCTGCGTTCAAGCCAAGCACCGTACGAAGGTCGACCGGAACGGTGTCGGGAAGTTCAAGCGTCGGTTGCCCAATGCCGCCCACGGTCACCACAACACCGGCGCAGGACGACGCATTGAACACCGCCGAGCCGTGCGCGGTCGCAAATGCGATCCCGGTATTCAGGGCGTCGGCCGCACAGTACCGATCACCCGGTGGCTGCGCATCGAGCGAATTGAAGAAGGTGGCAAGCTCTCGAGCGGTCGGCCGGTCCAGGGTCCTCAGACCGCCCCGACACGTTGTGGCGCACGGCGAGACCTTTGCGGGCGCATCGGCCGGGACGTATTCAGTTGCGGTGCGCAGCGGCCGCCACACCAGGTCAGCATCAACCCGCACTCCGACTCGTGTGCCGAGCTTGGTCGCCACAACATTGACCGCCGGCTTCCCGTAGTCATGAGTGCCGAGCGCGGCGAACGTCACTCCTTGCATGACGGTGACGCCGTCCGTGCCGCTGGATTCACTGCCGTTCTCCACCAGGCCTTTCGGCGGATGCGCGCTCACAAAGGCAAGAACGCTATCAATTGTGCCTGGCACGGTGAAAAACCGTACGGCGTCAACCAGATTCTGCGATCCGGGCGAGTTCATCGGTTCGGCAAGCACTTGCGAAGGTGCCGTCGATTGGGCAATCGCACCGGCCGGAAGTTGAATGCCGTCGGCAAATTCCGCTGCCGCCTGCACGGTGAGGGCTCTGCGGGCCGCCTCGGTCGCTGCGCCCGTTCCGTCGGAGGCAACAACCGTCGTCCGATGACTGTTGATCACCGTCGGAATCGCGACGACGACGCCCACCGAAAGCACCACCACAACGACGGTCGAGATCTGCCGCACCCGACGGCGCCGCGCACGCGCGGTCACCATCTCGAATGGCGGTGCGGAGACGGGTCCACCCCGCGCCGCTTCGGCTGCCAACACATCGCGGAGTTCAGACATCCTCGTGGTTCTCCTCACGTAGCAGCGGCACGAGCGCGATGCGGGCGCGCGCGAGACGCGACTTCACCGTTCCGGCAGGGACGCCCAGGGCAGCCGAGATCTCGGCCACTGGCAGATCAAGCAAGTGATGCAGGACGACGACTTGCCGCTGGCCGATCGGAAGTGCCGCCAGCGCCCGCACAATGTCAACGCGCTCGCCCGACACCTCAGTTGACGGCGCCCCCCGTTCGGTGCGACGGGAGACGGCCATCGCGTGCCGCGCCCGACGAAACCTGTTCGACAAGATCCGAAACGCCACGGCGCGCACCCACGCCTCGGGATCGTCGTAGGTCGAGATTTTCGACCAGCGCGGAATCAACCGGACGAATGCCTCTTGCACGACGTCCTCGGCCTCCGCTCGACTTCCGGCAACGAGCGTCAGCACCTGCACCAGTCGGCCGTACGAAGCGGCATACAGATCGTGCGGGTCAGCGGCCACCGCTAATGCGGCCCGCCCGGGTGCGACTCTCACGCCAGTAACACCCCCCCATGCCCTCGCCGGTTCCATGAAAGCGTCGATTTCTTGCTTGAACGCGAGCTACCGAACACCGCTACTTGCAGACGGTGCCGGCCGCCGGCACCTTGAGCGATACCAGGTACGACTGCACCACGGTGTTGACGCACGCGGAGCGCAGGAACGCGGTGTGGCCGTCGCCGTTGTACGTCAACAGTGGTCCGCCGAGTTCGGTCGCCAGCGCCTGCGCCCAACGGTAGGGCGTCGCCGGGTCGCGCAGGGTGCCGATCACGAGAATCGGTGGCGCACCGACGGCTGTCACCGGGCCCGGAGCAAGTTCCGGTGCGATCGGCCAGTCAGCACACGGGATATTGCCCCAGTCGATGTACGCACCGAAGGTTGCGCCGTCCTTCACACCGGCCGCAGCCGCCTTCGCGTAGGCCTGGATGTTCGGACCAAGCCCAGGGCGATCGACGCAGTTGATCGCGGCGTTCGACTCAACCTGGTTGTCGTAACTGCCGTCACTTTGTCGTCCGTCGATGACATCCGACAGCGCCAACAGCGCATCGGGATGACCACCCATGGCACTGCGAAGGGCCGACGTCAGCGTGCTCCACAGACTAGGCGAATAGAGCGCGGCAGCGACTCCCCCTACCGCTAGCGCAGCAGTAAGGGTCCGGCCGCTCGATCCTGGGACGGGCGCGGACTGAAGGCTCATCAGCCAGGTGTCGAGCTTGGGCTCGGCGGCGCTCATCGACCTGCCGACTGGGCAGTTGCTCGACCTAATGCAGGTCGCGATATACGACGCCAAGGCCACCTCGAAACCCTGTGCCTGTACGGAATCCAGTTCGCCCGCCGACACCGCCGGGTCGAGGGCGCCGTCGAGCACCAACGCCCGAACATGGGTGGGAAACAGCTGCGCGTAAATCGCGCCGAGGAACGTGCCGTACGACGCACCGATATACGTCAGCTTCGGGTCACCGATCGCGGCGCGCAATACGTCCAGATCGCGCGCGGTGTCAACGGTGCTGATGTGTGCGAGCAACTCTGTACCCGAACGGGCCACACAACCAGCGGCAAAGTTCTTCGCCAGCCGGTCTTGTTCCAAGACGGACGACGCAGAGTTGGGGTCAGCTACGAAGGCGACCCACGTATCGAGCTCCTTGTCGCTCAAGCATTTCACCGGCGCGCTCGCACCAACTCCGCGCGGGTCGAACGACACGACGTCGAACTTGTTGCCGAGCACGTCGCTGACAATCGATGCCGCCTCTTGGGCATACGTGATACCCGAAGCACCAGGGCCGCCGGGATTGAGCACGACCGAACCGAGCCTGCTCTTCGACGACGTGCGATAGCGGGTGACCTCGAGCTTGATCGTGGCGCCTAACGGATGCGCGTAGTCGACCGGCACCGTCAACGACGCGCAGCCAAATCCACTCCCACAGTCGTGCCACGCGAGCCGCTGTGTGTAGAAGGTCTGCAGTGTTGCTTCGTCGATGTGGGGCAGCGCGGCCGGCACCGGCGGAGCTGGCGCCGCGGACACTGACGACGCCGCTGGGCTCGACGCAGGCACCGGACTTGCCGCCGATGCTGACGGGGCAGCTGGCGAGCTCAGCGTCGACGACGACGGCGTAACCGGCGTTGGTGCCGACGAAATGGGCGGCGGCTTCGACCCGGTGGTGCAGGCGCTAAGTCCAAAACCGGCCGCCATCACGACCGCGGCAACGCGGCACCCCGTTGTCTGCACCCGTTCAGTGTGCCCGGTCGACCCCACCCTCCCCGAATCAGGCGGGAGAAAGGGAGCCAATACCCTCGACGACCGTGATGGTGTTGTCACCGTTCACGACATACAGGTAGTGGGTTCCGGGAGACGCAAACAAGACGCGGAAGGTACGCAAAACGTTAAGGCGTGCCCGGGCGAGTTAGGGAGAGTTGTAGGTGGCGTCGTGGTCGATGCGCGGGCCGCACACGCTAGCTTTCGGGCAGGCGCACCGCTTTCCCGTCTCGGCGAGCTTCACCACGACCGTCTCGCTCGGCACGTTGTAGCCGACCAAGGTGCCATCGCCTTCGGGCGTCGTGACGGCGGTGCCCATCTTCGGCAAGTCGGATTTGAAGTCGGTGTACAGCGGGTGCTCGTACTTCAGACAGCACATCAACCGGCCGCACGCGCCCGATATCTTCAGCGGATTCGGCGGCAGGTCTTGGTCCTTCGCCATGCGCACGCTCACCGGCTCAAAATCTTTCAGGAACGTCGAGCAGCAGGTGTCGCGACCGCACGGACCGATGCCACCTTGCACCCGGGCCTCATCGCGCGCGCCAAGTTGCCGCAGCTCGATGCGCGCGTTCAAGGTGCGTGCAAGGTCGCGCACGAGCGCCCGGAAGTCGACCCGCTCGGGTGCGCTGAAGTAGACGACGAAGCTGTTATCGCTGTCGAGGTAATCGACGCCGACCACCTTCATCGGCAGCTCGTGCTGGCGCACCAGCCTCTTGGTCGTGACCCGAGCCTCAGCTTTGCGTGCACGGTTGCGCTCGTCGCGAGCCAGATGATCGGACGTCGCGAAGCCGGCGCAAATGGGCAAGCCGCCGACGTCCTCGGAAATGTAGGTCGGGGCCCAGATGCACTCGGCGACCTCATCGCCGCCGGTCGTCGGGAACAACACCTTGTCGCCGACCTTCGGCGCATGCGCTCCCGGATCGAGGTAGTACAGCCGCCCGTATCGGGTGAAGCTGACCGCCATCATCATGCTCATGCAGCGACTCTAGGCGTTGACCCCAAAGACCGGAACGCTGCCATCAGGAACATTGCCGTCTGGAACGCTGCCACCAGCGACCGCCGCACCGAGGCTGTACTCCTTGTACTGGCTGACAGTGGTGGTGGACGAAACACCGGCGCCACCCGAGCTGAGCAGACCACCGAGCCAGCCGTGCCCATCAAGAGTTGCTACGTCCGCGGTATCGGCAACCTGCGTGCTACCAACGAAGAGAGCGAGCCGGGTGGTCTGACCGTCGGCAAGCGTGGCGCAAACGCCAGACAACGTCATGGGCTGAGAACCAAGAAGCCGAGGCAAAGTCCCCTGCCTCAGGATGGTTGCCGGCGCACCCGCCGTCGATGTCAAAGCCCCCTGATTGCGCTCGATGAACCAGCGGCCCGATTCGTTGACGACGAACTCATAGCGCAGCTTGCTCCCCGAGTTAGCTCCGCGACTGCAGTACAACCCGAAGCCACCGGTCAAAGGCGCGCCAACGGATTCGGCCGCTGTGACCGACAAGGTGATCTGCGGCGCGCCTACGTAGTAGGGCGCGAAAGTCAGTAGATGCGCCGACACGTGGCTGCTGATCGCATATCCGTGGGGTGTGTAGCCATAACTGCCATACGACCGTGTTTCCTCAAGCCACCCGGACGCCGGATCGGCGAAATCGTCGGAGAAGACTTTGACTCCACCGGTCGCGCTCAGCACCGAGGAGGCGGTGACGCCGACACCCGCGGCCGCTGACGGCGCGGCCGACGACGGCGCGGCCGACGACGGGGGTAGCAAGGGCACCACAGGGAAGACGGGATTTTGCGGCGCGGAGCCTGGCTGAGCTGCCGACGGGCTAGTCCCCGAGAGGCGTGCGCTATTCGATACCTCGATGACCGCCGCAACCACGATGAGAACCACCACGAGCAAACCGATCAGGGCGTCACGGCCATGCCGAGTCGGCGGCGCGTAGGTGTATCGGGACGGTTGGACGACGGGGTACGACGGCAGCTGCCAGTGTTCGGGCGGCGGGTACTCACCCGGGGGCGTGGCGTCCACACTCTGATCGTCGGCGCATCTGGTGCACCGGTAAAGGGCTATCTGGCCTTACGGTGGGCAAATGTCGAACCCGAATCTTCACCCGGCCGACCTTGAGCTGCTGACCAGTACCCACCTGGGGGTGCTGATCACCCTAAAGCGTGACGGTCGGCCGCAGTCGTCGAATATCGCCTACGCCTACGACGCCGCAGCCGAGATTGTGCGCATCTCCTCGACCTCCCCGACGGCGAAAGTCAAGAACCTGCTCCGCGACCCGCGCGCCAACCTGCATGTCATGAGGCCCGACGGCTGGGCCTGGATGGTGGCCGAAGGCAATGCCGTTCTGACCCCTGTCGCGACCGACCCGCACGACGCGACCGTCGAGGAACTGATCGACCTCTTCCGCGCGATTCAGGGCGAGCACTCCGACTGGGACGACTACCGCCGCGCGATGGTCGAAGATCAGCGCCTCGTCGTCCGGCTGGAATTGATACGCACCTACGGCTCAGCAGGACGCTGAGCCGCAGGCGCGTATCTGTGCCGGGAACTGCGTATCTGTACCCGGACCTAGCGAGCCTTGATCGTTCCGGGAGACATCGGCCAGGTTGGGAGCACGGTCTTGGCCCACGTGGCGTTGGTAACCCCCGCGAACGACGCGTACCACGCGAGGATTGCGGTAAGGAAGCCGAAGTAACCGCCAATGTGGGTGAAGTCCTTGCTGGTGTTGCCCGTGCCGAAGGCCCCGATGGCAAGCAGGACGAACGTGATCGTCAGGGCAACGAAGACCGACATCACCGCACCGCTTGTGCGCATCGACGCGACCGTCATGTACGCGGTGAAGATCGCCCACGACAGCAAGAAGAGCCCGACGGCCTTGTGCGCGTCGGCGGCGGGAGCGAGGTGTGCCGCGTCGTAGGTGACCAGCCAGTAGAACGACAACCAGAACGCACCGAACGACGCAAACGCGGTAGCACCGAAGGTGTTGCCCTTGCGGAACTCCCACATCCCGGCGAGCAACTGGACGAGCCCGCCGTAGAACAGAGCCAGCGGAAGCACGGCGGCTTCCATGCTTGAGTTCAGAATGTTCGTGTTGAACGTGCTCAGCACGAACGTCGTCATCGCGAAGCCGGCCAGGCCGAGCGGGCCGGGGTCGGCAATTGATTGCGTAGCCGCAGGGGCGGGCGTTGCAACCTGAGTGGACAACTGAGCCTCCAGGTGAGTCAAGAGATCGTTCTAGCCGCAGAGCCTGGGAGCGGTTGCGGGTTCTTGGCAACGGCTGCCCACCCGTGGCGCGCCAAGCGGGGGATTTTGCGCGCCGAGCGGTGGTACCCGTCGCCAAACGGTTGGGCAAGCCCTAGAACGAGACGCCACGGCGGCCTACTGTCAAGTCGTGAAATCCGTCGCTTTGGGCATCGGCCTCGGCATCATCGCCTTCGCCCTTGGCGGGTCTTTGTGGTACTGGCGGCGCGGCAACCATGGCCTTGGCACCCCGCTACAGCGCACGACCTACGACGTGCTGCACACGGCCGGGTCGGCGGCTCGGGGGTTGCGCGCCGGACTCACGCGCGAAAGCGCCGCTAAGTCGGCGCCCGCGCTGCGAGCACTGCTAGCCGCGCGGGCGACCGCCATCACCGGCGCCTCCGGGCTGCTCGCGTGGGACGGCCCCGGCATCGACCACGCGCCGTCGGTGTTGATCGGCAGCCGGCAGGTCATGGCAACCGGGAAAGCACTCGCACTCGGGCCACGCGACCTTCAATGTGCAGCCGGCGTGGACTGTCCCTTGCGCTCAGGGGTCGTCGTCCCGCTTACCAGCGGTGGCGTCGTGGTCGGGACGCTGGTCGCGTTGGCGCCGTCAGCACGTGCCGGGTTGCTACGCGCGGCCGGTGAAGTAGCGAGGTTCGCCTCGACCCAACTCGAGCTTTCCGAACTCGACAACGCCAGGGCCCGCGCTGCTGAGGCGGAGTTGCGGTTCCTGCGGGCGCAGATCTCCCCGCACTTCGTCTACAACGCGTTAACAGCAATCGCCTCCTTCATGCGCACCGACCCGACCCGGTCTCGCGAGTTGCTGCTCGGCTTCGCCGACTTCATCCGCTACAGCTTCCGCAGCCGCGGCCAGTTCGCCACCATTGCGGACGAACTGCAGGCGGTCGACACCTATCTCGAACTGGAGCGGGCTCGATTCGGCGACCGCCTGCAAGTGGTGCTGCGAATCGCGCCAGAAGTGCTCGCCGTCGCCGTACCGTGCCTGCTCATCCAGCCGCTCGTCGAGAACGCGGTGCGGCACGGGCTGGAGAACAAGGAAGGCGTCGGCCACGTGACGATCTCGGCCCAAGACGGCGACGTCGAATGCATCCTGAGCGTCGAGGACGACGGTATGGGCATGGATCCTGACATCGTGCGCGAACAACTGGCCGGACGTCGCGACCACGGCGTCGGATTGGTGAACGTCGACGAGCGGATGCGCCAGGTGTTCGGCGCCGACCACGGGATCACGGTCGAGACCGCCCTCGGCGCCGGCACGAAGATCACCGTCCGGATTCCGAAGTATCAGGTGGGGGTTCGCGCATCGTGACGGTCACGCCCCCCGCAATCAAGCCGGACGTCGCGGGGCTGCGCGTCCTCGTCGTGGACGACGAAGCTCCTGCGCGCGACGACCTCGAGTTCCTGCTGCACGCCCACCCGGCCGTCGCGACCGTCGATGTCGCCAGCGATGCGACCGAGGCGCTTCGACGGCTGCACGCCGAGTATTACGACGGGGTGTTCCTCGACATCCGGATGCCCGGGCTCGACGGGCTCGAACTGGCCCGAGTGTTGCTGCGTTTCGCGGACCCGCCGGTGGTGATATTCGTGACCGCCTACGAGGCGCACGCGGTGGCCGCGTTCGAGGCACGTGCCCGCGGGTACCTGCTCAAACCCGTCTCCAGTGAGCGGCTCTCCGAAGCCGTCGCGTTGATCTCCGATTCGCGCGGGCCGCTGGCGGTGGCTCGAGCCGATGGCGTTACGGCCATTCGCAACGATCTGCCTGCGGTGCCGGTCGAGTCAGGTGGCCGAACCTCGATGGTCGAGCGCGACGACGTGTGCTGGATCCAGGCCAACGGCGACTACGTGCGACTGCACACCGTGCAGGGCGGCTCGCACCTCGTGCGGTTGCCGCTCGGGCTCTTCGAGGAACGCTGGGCCGATCACGGATTCGTGCGGATCCATCGCAGTCACCTCGTGGCGTTGCGCCATGTCGCCGAGGTGCGCACCGGATCGGCGGGCGGCGCGGTCGTGCGAGTGGCGGGGCAAGACCTTACGGTCAGCAGACGGCACACAGCGGAGTTGAAGCACCGGCTGTTGCGGGTCGAACACGGCGGGCGGTCATCGTGACGGAGGGGCCAGGGCAGCCGGGCGAGCGACCAGGCGAGCGACCGGAGCGGATCGCCGTGCGGGCCGCAGACGTCGTCGAAGCCGGCCGGCATTCGGTGAACTCGCGCGCCTTCGACGAGAACGGTGAGTACCGCGACGTGCTGCTGCATTCGCTGATGCGCGCGCAGTTCGGACTCACGCTGAGTTTCATCGCGCTAGCCGTCGGCGTGCTGATCTCACTGCCGCTCGTCGTCGGGCTCGCGCCGTCGCTGGCGACCCGGCATCTGTTCGGGCTGCCGCTGACCCTCGCCGTACTCGGCATCGCGGTGTATCCGGTGCTCGTCGTCATCGCGATCGCGTATGTGCGGCTGGCCGAACGCACGGAGCGGCACTTCTTGGACCTGGTTGAGAAGTTGTGACGTTCGCGCCACTAGCAGTCGGTGCGATCATCGTCGTCACGCTGATCACGATGGTGGTCGGAGCACTCGGCATCCGGGTCGCTCGCACACCCGACGATTTCATGGTCGCGGCCCGCGCCGTCCCACCGTTTCGCAACGCCGCGGCGATCTCGGGTGAGTACCTGTCGGCTGCGTCGTTTCTCGGTGTGGCAGGCCTGATCCTCAAAGACGGCCTCGGCATGTTGTGGTACCCGGTCGGCTACGCGGCCGGATATCTCATGCTGCTGCTGCTCGTCGCCGCACCGCTACGCAGATTCGGTGCCTATACGATTCCCGACTTTGCTGAAGGCCGTCTCGGTGAACCGCGGCTGCGTCAGGTCGCGACCGTCTTCGTGCTGGTCATCGGCTGGTTCTACTTGCTGCCACAGCTCAAAGGCGCCGGACTCACGTTGCATGTGTTGCTCGGAACGCCCTACTGGGTCGGCGTCGGGGTGCTCGCGGTCGTCGTGACCAGCAACATCGCGGCCGGCGGAATGAAGGGCGTGACGTTCGTTCAGGCGTTGCAGTACTGGATCAAACTGGTGGCGATCGCGGTGCCCGCCGTCGTCCTGCTAGGAGTTGCCGGCGGACTCCATCGTGACGAACTCAGTCGGCCGGCACCACCGGTGTTCTCGACCGCGACAACCATCAAAGTGCAGACTTCGGTCACTCTCAACGTGCTGACGCCCGTGAGCGTGACGGCCGACGGTTTGGTCGATGGTTCGAGGTTCGACGGGCCACTCACCCTCGACGTCGGGAAGCACGACGTACGCAATGGCGCGGTGCTGATCTTCCCCGCTGGCGCGACCGCCCCCCATGCCTCCGGGCTGCCCGTCCTCGACGGCCAGTCGTGGGTCTCGCCCTTCGTCAACGCGGGTCATCGCGGCGCACATCCGTTGGCGTCGACCTATTCGCTCATCGTCGCCACGTTCCTTGGAACCCTAGGTCTCCCGCACATTCTGGTGCGGTTCTACACCAACCGCGACGGCCGCGCCGCGCGTCGCACGACGATCATCGTGCTGATGCTGCTCGGTGGTTTCTACCTGTTCCCCGCCGTCTTCGCCGTGCTCGGCCGGCTGCGCGACCCGGGGCTCTACGTGACCGGCCAGACCGACTCGGTCGTGTTGGTGTTGCCGCACGCGCTGATCTCCGGCATCGGGGGTTCGGTGCTCGGTGCACTTGTCGCGGCCGGCGCTTTCGCCGCGTTTTTGTCGACCTCATCCGGATTGTTGGTGAGCGTCGCGGGGGCGATGGCACACGATCTTCTGCGCGGAGGTGTTCGCACGTTTCGCCGATGCGCGGTGGTGGCCGGCGCAGTCGGATTGGTGGCCGGACTTCAGGTGCAACGCTTCGACCTGAACCTGCTGGTCGGCTGGTGTTTCGCGATTGCCGCGTCGACGTTCTGCCCGCTGCTCGTGCTCGGCATCTGGTGGCGCCGGCTCACTTGGGTGGGCGCGATTGCGGGGCTTGTTCTCGGTGGCGGCTCATCATCAGTAGCCATCATCTTGACGATGCTCGGCGTCGGTCAGAACGGGTGGCCGGGTGTATTACTTGGGCAGCCGGCCATCTGGACCGTGCCGCTAGCGTTCGTCGCGATGATCGTCGTCTCGCGGGCAACACCGGCCTACCTGCCAGCTGATCTCGAATCGAAGCTGCTGCAACTGCACCTCCCCGAGGCCCTCCGGCCCCGCCACCCCGCCTACGGAGAGCCGTAGCCCGGGCGACGACCGGGCACTGTTGACTTCGGCCCCGCCGGCTAACCCGACGCTCGGACGACCGACGGTCCGGCCTCGATCAGCGTAAAGTGACGTTCGCAACACGCGAGGCCACTCCGGACCCAGGTGGCGCACTGGCATTTGCCGTGCGTTGATCGGAGGGGTGGTGGATGAGCAGCGGCTGACGACGGTTCTGGTGGAGTTCGCGCGCACGCTGACCAGTGATTTCTCTATCCAGAAGATCCTCGACCATCTCGCCGACCGGGTCGTGGAGGTCATTCCGGTCAGCGGCGCTGGGGTGCTGCTGATGGACAGCGACACCGAGCACCATTTCGTGGCCGCCTCCGACGATGTGATCCTCGGCGTGGAAACCTTGCAGATGGAATTGCAGGAAGGGCCGTGCCTGCAGGCCTACCGGACCGGGCAGCACGTAGCGATCCGCGACTTGGCGCAAGACACCACGTTTGCCCGGTTCTCCCCGGCTGCAGCCCAAGCCGGCCTCGGCGCGGTCTACAGCTTCCCGCTGCGGTTGGATGATCGCCAGTTGGGAGCTTTGGAGCTTTACGCGAAGGAACCTGTGGAGCTTTCGGCCGCGGATCTGGTCGGGGCCCAGATCCTCGCCGACGTTACCGCCGCCTACCTGTTCAATGCGCGAGCCCGCCAAGCTGCCCGCGATCTGCTCCGGACCAGCGCCGAACTGGCCGCTACGTTGCAGGAAAGCCTGCTACCACCGGAACTCCCGGTCGTTCCCGGTCTCACAGTCGCCGCCCGCTTTCAGCCCGGCCGAGGCGGCACCCTTGTCGGCGGCGACTTCTACGACATCTTCCCGCTGCCCGGCAAGCGGTGGGGCATCCTGATGGGCGACGTCGTCGGTCACGGCGCCCGCGCGGCCACCCTTGCCGCATTGGCCCGCTACACGGTGCGCACGCTGGCGGTCCTGCAGACGTCCCCGCGCCGCGTACTCACCGGCCTTAACGACACCGTACTCGCCCGCGCCGAGCCCGAACGGTTCCTGTCGGCGGTCTATCTCACGACCCGGAAGACCACAGATGGGGTCGAGGTGAAGCTCGCCCGCGGCGGCCACCCCGCTCCGCTGCTGCGGCGCGTCGATGGCACCGTCGACCCGATCGACGCACCCGGGAGGCTGCTGGGGTGTCTGCCCAATCCTGGCCTTGCCGACGTCCGGCTGCTGCTGGCCCCCGGCGAACTACTCCTGCTCTATACCGACGGTGTCACCGAGGCCCGCCGCGCCAACGAACAGTTCAGCGACACCCGGCTCCGAGCCCTGCTCGCCGCCAGCTTGGGCGACGCCCAGACGATCGTCGATCAGGTCATCGACGCCGCATTAGCCCACTGCGACGGGGAACTCGCCGACGACGCAGCAGTCATGGCCATCCTCGCCACCTGACCGGCAACCATGGGCTGCGGCGGCCCCATTCCAGGCAGCGACAGGGTCTGTCAGAGCCCAGCGAACTGTGCGAGCAGAACGGCGGCGGCGGCGGCCATGAGTGCGAACGCCGCCCATCCCACCAGAGTGGCGAGTTTGCCGTTGCGGTACTGCCCCATCAGGGTGCGGTCTGCGGAGATCAGCATGACCAATAGCAGGAACGGTGCCGCGGCGATCCCGTTGATGATCGCCACGATGACCAGCAGCTGAATGGGGTTGGTCGAGGTCAGCGACAACAGGGTGCCGCCGATCGTTCCTACTGCGACGAGGGCGTAGAACACCGGGGCTTTGCGTACCGATCGGGAGAACCCCCACCGTTTACCGAGCAAGCCCGCCATTCCGGCCGCACCCGAACCGGCCAGCACAGGGATGGCGAGCATCCCGGTGCCGATGAACCCCAACGCGAACAACGCCGAGGCCCAATGACCGGCGACCGGCTTCAACGCGGCGGCTGCCTGCGCGGCGGACCCGATCTTCTTCCCATGCAACGTCGACGCGGTGGCCACGATGATCGCGAACATCACCGCGTTCGAAAACCCCATCCCGGTGAACACATCCCCGCGGCTGGTCCGTTCCTTGTATCTCGCGTCCGCTGCGGCGCGTTGCGTCAACGGCACGGCCCGGTCGCCACCTTCGGGCTCAGCCCGGAGCTCCTCCAGCCGGTGCGCGGACTGCCAGAAGAACAGGTACGGGCTGATGGTGGTCCCCAGCACCGCGACCAGCAGCGCCAGGTAGTCCTTGTTGGACAACTCCAGGTGCGGCACTACGGTGCGCAGCCCGACCTGGCCCCAGTTCACCTGCACCGAGAACATCACGACGAAGTAGCTGAGCAAGGCGACACAGATCAGTTTGAAGATCCGCGCGATCTGTACGAACGACCCAACGATCACCAGCCCGGTGATCAGGACACCGGCGATCAACGCCCATACCCAGGTGGGTCCTGCGTGTAGCAGGTTCATCCCGCTGCCTACCGCGACTAGGTCCGCGGAAATGTTCAACGCGTTCGCGACGATCAACGCCACCAGCAGCACCACCAAGATCGGGCGAGCCTTGGCCCGAAACTTCTCAGCCGCCAGCTCGCCTAAACCCCGGCCGGTCGCCAGCGCCGTGCGGTCACAGATTTCCTGCACCCCGGCCATCAACGGCAACGTCAACAACGACACCCACAACAACCCAAGCCCGAACTGCGCACCAGCCTGCGAGTACGTCGCCACACCGGACGGATCATCATCTGAGGCGCCGGTGACCAACCCCGGACCCAATGCCCGCAAGTAACCGCGCCACCCGGGCGGGGTCGCCGCCTTGGTCAGATCGACTTCCGGCTTCCCGGCAGCGCCCTCGGCCGGTTGCGGCTTGAGCTTCGCCATGCCGCGCTTCACGGCCGAGGCCTGCCCGAAAGTGATCATGGCCAAACGCGGCCACGCAGCTACCCCGCGCGCAGCGCCAAAGTCAGCGCCTCGACCGTCAACAGCGGATTGCCGTTGGCGTCGAGCGAGGTGCGGCATGCCAGCACCGCTGACAACCGGCGCAACGTTGCTTCGGCCGACGAGGCACCTGCCAGCGCCGTGATCGCTGCCGCCTCGTCAAGGTTCGCGATGTCCACCGCCGCACCGAGCTGCACGATCAACACGTCGCGATAGAACCCGGCGAGGTCAGTGAGTGCACGGTCGAGTGCGTCGCGCTGCGTGCGCGTAGCGCGCGATTTCTGCCGACCCTCGAGCTCCTTCAAAGCCGCCGCCGCAGACCGCAAAGCTCCACGTGCCGCAGCCCCACCTCCAGAGCGACCGAGCCCCGTCGCCGTACCGCCCTCGCCGAACGCCTCCTTGTACGACGCGGTCTCGGCTTCGTCGAGCAGCGACGTTACCTCGGCGGCTTCGCGGGTGACGTCTTTAACCAACGCGTCGGCCGCGGCCAGACAGCCGCCAACCTCGGACAGCGCCGACGGCAGTTGCAACACGGCATGCCGCCGATCCCGCGCCGATTCGTTGGTCGCCAGAAGTCGCGCTACGCCGACATGACCCTGCGCTGCTCGGGACGCAAACAACGCGACCGACGGTGCAACACCGTCGCGCGAGACCAGCATCGACGCGACCGCGCCGGTCGGCGGTGTGCGCAGCGAGACCACCCGGCAGCGCGAGCGAATCGTCACGACCAGGTCTTGTGGGGAGGGCACGCACAGCAACCACACAGTTCGTGGCGCGGGCTCTTCGATCGCCTTCAGCAACACGTTGGCGGCCCCCTCGGTAAGCCGGTCAGCGTCTTCGATCAAGAGGACCTGCCAACGCCGGCCGGACGGCGCAAGCGCGGCGCGTGACACGAGCTCACGAGCCTCGCGCACACCAAGCGAAAGGCCCTGCGGCCGCACGACTTCGACGTCGGCGTGAGTGCCCGCGAGCACCGTGTGGCAGCCGGCGCATACTCCGCAGCCTGGCTCGACGTCCGACGACCCACTGGCACCCGCGGTGCACTGCAACGCGGCAGCGAACGCACGGGCGGCTACCGATCGGCCCGATCCCGGCGGCCCGGTGAACAACCACGCGTGTGTCATCGCCGCACCGGGAACCGCCGCCGCGACCGCATCGGGCAGCACCGCAGGCAGCTCGTCGAGGGCCTCAAAGAGGTGACCGCCCATCTCGCGCGCCCACACCGCTTCAGCCGCTGATATCGCGACCGCGCGCAACAAGCTGACGACCCGGTCTTGACCGACCAGGTCGTCGAAAACGCTCACGCGTGCGTCACCGCCTTCCCACCTTGAGCTGCAACGTCTGCTGCAGATCGGGCGACATCGCGGGCACCATATCGGAGATTCGCCGCACGATCTGGTCGTGCACATCGGCTGCGGACAACCCGGCATCGATGACGAGATAGCGATCAGGAGCGGCGTCGGCCAACTCGCGAAACGCCACTCGGACCCGCTCATGAAACAGCGCTGACTCGGCCTCGAGGCGATCCGGCTGCGCATCGCGCTTCGACGTGCGCGCCAGCCCATCGTCGACCCGGACGTCGAGCAGCACCGTCAGATCAGGCTTGAGACCCGAGGTGGCAAACTGCGAAAGCCGTTCCACCTCTGACGTCGACAAAGAACGGCCGCCGCCTTGGTAGGCGAGCGACGAGTCGACGTACCGATCGCTGACCACGACCGCGCCGCGGGCGAGCGCCGGCCTGATGACCGCAGCGACATGTTGGGCGCGATCTGCGGCGTACAGCAACGCCTCAGCACGCGGCGAGAGCTCGCCGTTGTCGGGGTCGAGCAGCAGGTGCCGAAGCTGTCGGCCGATGGGTGTTGCGCCTGGCTCGCGAGTCGTGACCACCTCATATCCGCGCTCGGCCAGCCACGACGCCAGCAGCTTGCTCTGCGTCGACTTGCCCGCACCTTCGCCGCCTTCGAACGCGATGAACAGGCCAGTCGCCACCCCGCGGCCCTCCAGCGGACGCCAGCCGCGCAGTGCCGCGATGAGATCGCGCCACAGCGGCACGTCGCGATCGTCCATCTGGTGATAGGCGATGAGGCCGACCACGAACGCGATGACACCAGCGCCCAGCAACGTGAAGCCCGAGCCATCTTGGCGCAGCACCACCCGTTTGATGTGGAAGGTGTGCTGACCGATCTCGCCAGAGATAAACGGCCCGGCCGCGAGCATCACCAGCAGATCGATTTTCATCAGCGATTGAAGGGTCGCCCAGGTTCGGCCGCGCTTGGCGTCTTCGACCTCGAGCCCGAGCAACGTGTAGCCCGTCACCCAAGCGACACCGGAGCATGCGCCCATTACCAGCGCGCCCAACACGACAAGCACCAGGTTGTGCACGATCGCGGTCGCGGCGAGCAGCACCCCCGACGCGGTGATCGCAGCACCGAACAACCGACGCCTCGACAACCCGCTGAGCAGTCTCGGCCCAAGGAACATGCCGAGGGCAAGGCCGACGAACACCGAACCGAACAGCGCGCCGTAGGCGGGGTCGCCACCACCGATATCGGCCACATAGATCTTCGCCAGTCCCACCACGACGCCGGCGGCCGCGAAAGCGCCGAGCATGCCGATGACGAGTCCGCGCACCACAGCGGTCTCACCGATGAACTGCCAACCCTCGACGATGGCTCGCCACATCGACTGTTCGGGCGGCGATTGCACATCGGCGTCCGACCCGACCGGACGCGGATCACGAATACCGCGGCGATGTGAGATCTCATGCAGGCTAAAGATGGTGATCGCTGAGACGAGGAAGGTCACGCCGTCGAAATACAGTGCTAGGTCGACGCGATTCGTGGTGAAGAAGGGCAGCGCCCGCGCGAGTACACCGGTGAACAGCGTGAGCAGCGAGAACACCAGCGCGGCGACCGGAGCCGACCCGTAGGTGGTCAAGAGGCTCAGTTGGTTGGCCTGCTCCAACCGCTCGGGCGGCACCAGGTTCGGCACCGTCGCTTCCTTCGCCGGGATCCAGAACAGGCTCATGGTCTCGATCAGGAAGGTGGCCGCCAGCAGCCACCACAATGTGTGCACGATCGGGATCGAGATGTAGAGCGAGAACCGCGCGCAGTCAGCGACCACCATCATGCGGCGGCGGTCGAAGCGGTCGGCAAAGGCACCGGCGAGAGGTCCAAGCGCGACCGCGGGCAGCAACCGGAAGAACACCACGATGCCGACCGAGAAGTTCTGCTTCAGGTATCCGTTGCCGCTCTCGAGCGACGCCGCAAGCGAGGTCTGGGCGAGGAATCCGAGCCAATCGCCGAAGCTCGACAACGACAGCGCGAACCACAGCTTGCGAAACGACCGGATCGCGAGCACCCCGCGAAACCCGCCGGCGTCGGCGGCGACCGTCCGGGCAGCGTCCACCCGCCCAGTATCTCCCGTTGGCGAAGTCAGGCCCGCTTGGTGGTTCGCTTGGTGGCCGCCTTCTTGGCGGTCTTGCGAGCGGCCGGCTTCTTGGCCGCCGCCTTCTTCGCGGGCTTGCGAGTGGCCGTTTTCTTCGGCGCCGGGCCGCGCGCCCGCTTGTCGGCCAGCAACTCCGACGCCCGTTCGAGCGTGATCGCCCCGACGTCGTCGCCCTTGCGCAGGGTCGCGTTGGTCTCCCCATCGGTGACGTACGGACCGAACCGCCCGTCGCGCACAACGATCGGCTTCTGGTTCGCCGGGTCGACCCCGAGCTCACGCAGCGGTCCGGCCGCCTCCGCGCGCCGTCCGCGCAGTTTGGGCTGGGCGAGCACCTCGAGTGCCTGCTCGATCGTGATCGTCAGCAACTGCTCTTCCGACTCGATCGACCGGGTCTCCGAGCCCCGCTTCACGTAGGGGCCGTAGCGGCCATTGCTGGCGACGACCTCTTCGCCGTCGGTGGCACCGAGAATGCGCGGCAACGTCAGCAGTCGCAGCGCGTCGTCGATCGTCACGGTGTCGAGCGACATCGACTGAAACAGGCTCGCGGTGCGCGGCTTGAGCTTGCTGTCCTCGGGCAAGATCTCGGTGACGTAGGGACCGTAGCGGCCGTCTTTGGCCACCAGGTCGCGGCCCGAGATCGGATCCTTGCCGAGTGGGCGATCGCCACTGGGCTTGTCGAGCAGCTCTTGCGCGTAGGCCTCGGTGACTTCGTCGGGGGCGATGCCGTCGGGCAGGTTCGCCCGCTGGCCCTCACGTTCGAGATACGTGCCATAACGACCAACGCGGACGACGATGCCCGACGCACCGAGCGGGAACGAGCTGACCTCCCTGGCGTCAATCTCGCCGAGCCGGTCAGAGACCATCGCCTTCAAGCCCGGGTTGTCATCGGGGCTCGGCGAGTGGGCGGTGGCAAGTGCGCCGTCAAGTGGGCCGCCGAAATAGAAATGGGTGAGCCACGCCGTCCGGCCGGTTTCGCCGTCGGCGATGCGGTCGAGGTCTTCTTCCATCTCGGCGGTGAAGTCGTAGTCGACGAGGTCGCCGAAGTGCCGCTCGAGCAGCTGCACGACCGCGAACGCGAGGAACGTCGGGACGAGCGCACTGCCCTTCTTGAAGATGTAACCACGGTCGAGAATCGTGCTCATGATGCTGGCGAAGGTGCTCGGTCGCCCGATGCCGCGTTCTTCGAGCGCCCGCACCAGGCTTGCTTCGGTGTAGCGGGCCGGCGGGGTCGTGTTGTGGCCGACAGCCTCAAGTGAAGTCGCCCTGACCGTGTCGCCCTCGCTGAGGTTGGGCAACCGGCGCTCTTTCCCGGCGTCATCTGAGCCGTCGTCGTCGCTGCTCTCGACGTAGACCTTCAAGAAGCCCTGATGCACGATCACCGTGCCGGACGCGGAGAACTCGGCGTCTTGGCCAGTGCGGCTCGTACCGCCAAGGCGCATGGTCACGGTGTTTCCGGTGGCATCGGTCATCTGCGACGCGACCGTGCGCTGCCAGATCAGTTCGTAGAGACGCGCTTCGTCACCGCTGACCTGCCCGGCAAGTTCGCCAGGAGTGAGGAACCGATCGCCACTCGGCCTGATCGCCTCGTGCGCCTCTTGGGCGTTCTTCACCTTCTTTTCATACCGACGCGGGACGTCGGGTAGGTACTCGGCGCCGTACAGCTCGCGCACCTGATTGCGGGCAGCGTTGAGGGCGGTCTCCGACAGCGTCGTCGAGTCGGTCCGCATATAGGTAATGTGGCCGTTCTCGTACAGCCGCTGGGCGATGCGCATGGTGGTCTGGCTGCTGAAGCGCAGCTTGCGGCTGGCCTCCTGCTGCAAGGTGCTCGTCATGAACGGGGCGGCCGGACTGCGCCGGTAGGGCTTGCTCTCGACGCTGCGCACGACGAATTCGGTGTTACTGAGGCCGTTCGCCAGTTCCGTCGCTCTTTGCTCGTCGAGATGTTGCAGGCCCTGCGTTTTCAGGACGCCGAGGGAGTCGAAGTCGCGACCTTGTGCGACCCGTTTGCCGTCAACGGCGACCAGGCCGGCGTCGAACGGAGGCTGGGTGTTGAAGGTGGCATCGACGTCCCAGTAGGAAGCGCTGCGAAACGCGATGCGGTCGCGCTCGCGGTCGACGACCATGCGGGTGGCGACGCTTTGCACCCGACCGGCGCTCAGGCGCGGCATCACTTTCTTCCAGAGCACCGGGCTCACTTCGTAGCCGTAGAGCCGGTCGAGGATGCGTCGGGTCTCTTGGGCGTCGACGAGCGCCTGGTTGAGTTCGCGCGGGTGGCGGGCTGCTTCGCGGATCGCGTCGCGGGTGATCTCGTGGAAGACCATGCGGCGCACCGGCACCTTCGGGTTCAGGACCTCAAGCAGGTGCCACGCAATCGCCTCGCCCTCGCGGTCTTCGTCCGTCGCGAGGTAGAGCTCGTCAACGGTCGCCAACGCCGCCTTCAGCTTCGCGACCTGCTGCCGCTTGTCAGCGTTGATCACATAGAGCGGCTCGAAGCCGTGGTCGACATCGACGCCGAGCCGTGACCACGACTCCTTCTTGTACTTGGCCGGGATGTCGGCCGCCGAGGTCGGCAAGTCACGGATGTGCCCGATGCTCGACTCGACGATGTAATTGCCGCCCAGGTACCCCGCGATGGTCTTTGCCTTTGCCGGGGACTCCACGATGACGAGACGGCGGGTGCCGTCGTCGTCCGACCCAGCAGTGCCATCTTTCGCACCAGTTGGGCTCTTCGCGCGCGCAGCCACTACGGGTTGCTCCTCGGTTGGCGGGGTGGATCAGAAGGGGCGGCGGGTCGGGGCGCCCTCGGGACACGGTAACGGCTCCGCCCGGCGGACGTCGGTCGCGGCCCTCGGCTGGGCGCGCCGGGGCGCCTCTCGCGCCCGCTTTCCCGCTCGCTCGCCGGTCATCGTGGAGGCTGCTGGTGGTTCTAGCTACCCACAGACTCCACGATCCGGAGCACCCGCCTAGTCGGCTCCGACGGCCACGCTACGGCGCTTGGAAATCAGCACCGACGCCACGATGATCGCGAAGGCCAGCGCGGCGATCGCGATCCGCAGTGCCGCGTTCTGGTGCGCCCCGACGCTATAGCGCACGATCAGCGGCGCGATCAACAGCGCCACCAGGTTCATCACCTTGAGCAGCGGGTTGATGGCCGGGCCCGCGGTGTCCTTGAACGGGTCGCCGACCGTGTCGCCGATGATCGTCGCCTCGTGCGCGGGCGAGCCTTTGCCGCCGTGGTGGCCGTCTTCGACCAGCTTCTTCGCGTTGTCCCAGGCGCCGCCGGAGTTGGCGAGGAACACCGCCATCAACGCGCCAGCCGCGATCGCGCCGACGAGATATCCGGCGAGCGCTCCAACGCCGAGCGCGAACCCGGTCGCAATCGGTGCGAGCACCGCGAGCAGCCCGGGTGTCGCGAGTTCGCGCAGCGAATCACGCGTCACGATGTCGACGACCTTGCCGTACTCGGGCAGTGCCGTGCCCTCCATGATGCCGACAATCTCGCGGAACTGTCGCCGCACCTCGTAGACGACCGCACCTGCCGCGCGTGACACCGCGCTGATGAGCAGCCCGGAGAAGTAGAAGACCACTGCGGCGCCGATGATCGCGCCGACGATGGTGTTCGGTGAGGTGACGTCAGTCGACAAGCTCGCCGCCGTCAGACCAGTGAGCCCGGAGGCCGAGGTGCCGGCCTTGGAGAGTGCGTCAGCAATCGCCGACGTGAACGAACCGAAGAGTGCCGTTGCGGCTAGCACGGCGGTCGCGATCGCGATGCCCTTGGTGATGGCCTTCGTCGTGTTGCCGACAGCGTCGAGCTGGGTCAGCACGACCGAGCCCTGACCCGTGACGTCGCCCGACATCTCGGCGATGCCCTGGGCGTTGTCCGACACCGGGCCGAAGGTGTCCATGGCGACGATCACGCCGACCGTCGTGAGCAGTCCGGTGCCGGCGAGGGCGACCGCGAAGAGCGAGAGCAACGTAATGCCGCCGCCCAGTAAGAACACGCCGTAGACCGCGGCGGCGACGATGATCGCTGAATACACCGCAGATTCAAGACCGACCGATATACCCGCGAGAATCACCGTCGCCGGCCCCGTCAGCGAGGTCTTGCCGATGTCGCGCACCGGGCGTCGGTTGGTCTCGGTGAAATAGCCGGTGAGCTGCTGAATGATCGCGGCCAGCGCGATCCCGATGATCACCGCGACCAGCGCGAACACCCGCGGGTTGCCCGAGTGCGACGCGATCTCGCTATTGGTGAGGCCCCGCAGGGAGGAGAATTTCGAGGGCAACTGAGCGAAGGCGAGCACCGCCACGAGCACCACGGAGAACGCCGCGGAGATGAAGAAGCCGCGGTTGATTGCGGTCATGCCGCTGCGGTCGCCGGGGCGCGGTGACACCGCGAAGATGCCGACCACTGCAGTGAGCACGCCGATCGCCGGCACGATGAGCGGGAACACCAGGCCGAGGTTGCCGAAAGCGGCCTTGCCGAGGATCAACGACGCGACAAGCGTGACCGCGTAGCTCTCGAACAGGTCGGCGGCCATACCAGCGCAGTCGCCGACGTTGTCGCCCACGTTGTCGGCGATGGTGGCCGCGTTGCGCGGGTCGTCCTCGGGGATGCCCTGTTCGACTTTCCCGACCAGGTCGGCGCCGACGTCGGCCGCCTTGGTGAAGATGCCACCGCCCACCCGCATGAACATCGCGAGCAGGGCCGCGCCGAAGCCGAAGCCTTCGAGCACCTTGGGAGCGTTCGCACGGAAGAACAGCACGACGAGGCAGGCACCGAACAGGCCAAGGCCCACCGTGAACATGCCGGCGACGCCACCGGTGCGGAAGGCGATCCGCATGGCGCCGCGCGATTCGCCACCGCGCGCAGCAGCGGCAACCCGCAGGTTGGCCCGAACCGCGAGCCACATGCCGGTGTAGCCGGTGACACCGGAGAAGATCGCGCCCACCAGGAAGAAGATCGAGCGGCCAATGCGCTGCGTTCCTGAGTCAGCGGGCAGGAGCAGCAGCAGCAGGAACACGATGACGGCGAAGACGCCGAGCGTGCGGAACTGCCGCTTCAGGTAGGCGCTCGCGCCTTCTTGCACGGCGCCCGCGATGCGCTTCATGTTGTCGGTGCCCTGGTCGGCGGCGAGCACCTCACGCACCAACGCGAAGGCGACCCCGAGAGCGAGCAGCGCAACAACAGCGACGATCCAGATCCAGGTGTAGTCGCCACCCGCGACGCGGGTCACCACCGCGCCTGTTGCGCTCACGAGGTCCAGCTCGCGCATATGTCCTCCTCGATCATCCCAGCGCCCTTGCGGGGATGGGGGAGTCTATGGCGCGCGACTTTGCCCCGATACGGCACGTCGGCTCTTAGCCGATCGGCCACGTCATCGTGACAACGGAACCGACGTCGCTGTACTCGACGGTCACGTCGTCAACGAGGCCGCTGATGACAGCAAGCCCGATCCGTTCCTGCCCGAACAGGTCAGCCTCGGCCAAGTCAAGAGCCAAGTCGAGAGTGCGGTCAGGGGCCGGTCGATTGACCGAATCAGCGACCTGCACGGAGAACGTCTGGCCTTCGTCGATCAGCCGCAGTTCGACCGGCGAGGTCGGTGCGTGCGCCAGGTGGAATCCCACAGCCAGCGAACAGGCTTCACTCACCGCGAGGCGAATCTCGTCGAGGGCGCTCTCCGCCAGACCGGCTCGCCGACCGACCGACGCCGCGATGAAGCGAGCGGTTCTGACGTGCGCAGGAAGAGGCGTGAACGACACCGTCACAGTAGGCACGAGGTGCTTTAGTCGGTTGCGGCGACGGCCTCGTCGACCGACCCGTGGATCGGGAAGACCTTCGTGAGCCCGGTGATCCGGAAGATTTTGAGGATCCGCTCCTGCGTGCAGACCAGCCGCAGCGATCCGTCGTGCGCACGGACCCGCTTGAGCCCACCCACCAGGACGCCGAGACCGGTCGAGTCGAGGAACTCGACGTTCTCCATGTCGACCACGATGTGGTAGTTGCCGGCGGAGACCAGATCGATGAGTTGCTCGCGGAGCTTCGGAGCGGTGTAGACGTCTATTTCGCCACCGACCACGACGACGGTGCGGTCACCAACGGAACGGGTCGCCAAGGACAAATCCACTGCGTTCCTCCAGCTCGGAACCTCAAGGTAAGCATCACGCGGGCATCACGCAGGCATCACACTGAGACGCCTGCGTGACGTTGGTGGCTCGCTACCCCTGCTGGCACGAATCTAACCACGCGGGGCTCCAACCACGCGGGGGGTGCGCTCTCGACGTTCGGCGGCGCGGTTGCGAACGAGCGTCGGCCCCCGGTGCGAGACTCGACCCAGTGTCTGCGCAGAGCATGTCCTCGGGCGTTTCCTCCGGCGCGTCGGCTCGATCCAACGGCTCGACGGCCTCGAGCGAGCGCGTCCTCGACCGGTTGCTCCGGCCGCCAGGTCGCCGCGAGCGGGTCACCCACATCGAGATGGTCCCCGCCCGCCGAGCCACCGGCGCGCCCTGGCCGAGTTGGCTGCACCACGACGTCATCGAGGCCTACCAACGGCTGGGCATCCGCGGTCCGTGGGCGCATCAGGTCGAGGCAGCCGAGCACGCGCACCACGGCCGGAGCGTCGTGATCGCCACCGGTACGGCGTCCGGCAAATCGTTGGCCTACCAACTGCCCGTAGTGCACGCGCTCGTGACTGGCTCGGCTGGGGAAACGACACCGGCCGGCACGCCGCGGGGCGGGCGACTCAATCCGCCGACCGCGCTTTATCTGTCACCGACCAAGGCGCTGGCCGCCGACCAATTGCGCGCGCTCGACGAGCTGAAGCTGCCGAGCATCAAAGCCGCGACCTACGACGGGGACACCGCGTGGGAAGAACGCGCGTGGGTGCGGGCGCACGCGAACCTGGTGCTGGCCAATCCCGATCTGGTGCATCGATCGATGCTGCCCTCGCATCGGCAATGGGCCGGTTTCCTGCGCGGCCTTCAGTTCGTGGTCATCGACGAGTGCCATGGGTATCGCGGCGTGTTCGGGTCGCACGTGGCCCAGGTCATTCGCCGGTTGCGCAGGGTCGCGGCCAGGTATGGGTCATTCCCGGTCTTCGTGCTGGCCTCGGCGACCGTGTCGGAGCCGGCTGCCTCGGCGTCCCGGTTAGTGGGCCTCGACGTTTCGGCGGTGACCGACGATGCGTCACCGCGAGGGGCCTCGCGGTTCGTGCTCTGGGAGCCACCGCTGATCGAGCTGGGTGGAGCGTCTATCGCCGCACCGGTGCGGCGATCTGCGGTGGCCGAGACTGCCGATCTGCTTGCCGATCTGGTCGCCGACGGTGTTCGCACCGTGGCCTTCGCGCGATCGCGCCGAGGTGCTGAAGCGGTGGCGCTGGCCGCTCGACGTGCGCTCGACGACGTCTCCGGTCATCTTGGCAAGCAGATCGCGGCCTACCGCGCCGGATATCTGCCCGAAGAACGTCGCGCGCTCGAGCGCGCCCTGCGTAATGGGTCGATTGTGGGGCTCGCTGCGACGACGGCGCTCGAGTTGGGCATCGACGTCTCGGGTCTCGACGCCGTGCTGCTCGCCGGCTTTCCCGGAACGCGCGCCTCGATGTGGCAGCAGGCTGGCCGCGCGGGGCGCGATGGGCAGGAGTCGATTGCCGTCATGGTGGCGCGCGACGACCCCCTCGACACCTACCTCGTACACCACCCGGAGGCCCTCTTCGGGCGACCGGTCGAGGCGGCGGTCTTCGATCCCGACAACCCGCATGTGCTTGGTCCGCACCTGTGTGCGGCAGCGAGCGAGTGGCCGCTCGAGCCTGACGACCTGAGCCTGTTCGGGCCGACCGCACGCACGGTGGTCGACGACCTGGTTGCCCGCGGGTTCTTGCGGGCCCGGCCGCAGGGCTGGTTCTGGACCAAGCGCGAACGGGCCTGCGAGCTTGCGGACATCAGAGGCGCCGGCGGCGCGCCGGTTCGCATCGTCGATGACGCGACCGGGCAATTGCTCGGCACTGCCAACGCGGGTTCGGCGCACTCGACGGTTCACACCGGTGCGGTCTATCTGCATCAGGGCGATACCTACGTGGTGCGTGATCTCGACGTTGACGAGGGCGTCGCGCTCGTCGCTCCCGCTGCCGTCGACTACTTCACCACGGCGCGCGACATAACCGACATCCGGATCACGGCGACGTCGCACACCACGTTGTGGGGCGCGGCACAAGTGAGCTTCGGGTCGGTCGACGTGACCACCCAGGTGGTGTCGTACCTGCGTCGGCGCGTCGGCAGCGGCGAAGTGCTCGGGGAGCATTCGCTCGACCTGCCGCAACGCCAGCTTTCGACGCGTGCGGTCTGGTGGACGCTCGGCGAGCGCGAGCTCGCTGCTGCCGGGTTCACCTGGGCTGACCTGGCCGGCGCCGCGCATGCCGCCGAGCATGCGTCGATCGGCTTGTTACCGCTCGTCGCCACCTGCGACCGGTGGGACATCGGTGGCGTGTCGACGGCGTTGCACGAAGACACCGGGCGGCTCACCGTCGTCGTGTACGACGGCTATCCCGGCGGAGCCGGCTTCGCCGAACGCGGCTACGAGGCCGCCGCGATCTGGTTGACGGCAACCCGCGACGCGATCGCAGCCTGTGCTTGCGAGACCGGCTGCCCATCGTGCGTGCAGTCGCCAAAGTGTGGCAACGGCAACGAGCCACTCGACAAGGCGGGGGCGATCGTGCTGCTCGACACGCTGCTGAGCGGCGCGCCGGCCCGCTATTGTGGCCCGGCTCTTGCCCGCGCGCTTACCGACTCGAGCCCCAGGTAGCGCAGCCCATCGACCGTGACGTTCGCCGTCACATCGACCACCGCACCGATGACCTGACAGTTGACGATCGTCGCGCCGTTCGCTAACGCGATGGAGTGCGCAGCCGCGCAGGCCGCCGTCGGGTCGGCATAGGCGCCGCCGCCGGAGTGGGACCCAGCCACCGCCGCCCTCGAGGACGCGGCCGACAACACCGACGCCCCCGATAGGGCAGCAAGATCGGCAGCCGTCGCAGCCCGATGGCGCGCAGTAATGGCGATACCGGCGAGCAGCACGCCAGCCACCGAAACCCAGAGTGTGAGAACGAGCGCGAGCGCCCACAGTGTTGCGGAGCCGTCGTCACACCGGGCTGCCGAAGGCCCTGCTCGCCGGCGTGGGGTCACCGACCGGCGTGGGGTCACCGACCGGCGTGGGGTCACCGACCGGCGTGGGGTCACCGACCGGCGTGGGGTCACCGACCGGCGTGGGGTCACGGACCGCCGTGGGGTCATGGATCGGCTTCCGATTCGGCCGTCGCGGTCGCTGCCACCGTGGGGATCGAGACTGCCGACAGCGGCCCGAGCCCTTTCCCTACCCGCGCGCTCACGACGACCACCACCCGATTGCCGACGTGCCCAATGTCGATGTGCGCCCCCGGCGGGGCAGCAGCGGACGCGGCCGCCGATGCCGATGAATCCGACTCCCCTCGAGCCACCGCACGAGCTGCGTCGCGCGCCGCGTCGATACAGCGCAGCTGCGCCCCAGCAACGGCGACCGCCCAGAGCCCGACCGCGAGCAGGATCGCAAGCACGGGCAGCACCATTGCGGTCTCGGCCGTGACGTATCCGGCACTGTGGTCGGCAGCGTGGTCAGCCATGTGGTCCGCGGTGTGGTCAGCGCTGACCTCAGCATCGAGGTGAGCCGCGCACCTAGAACGGCACATGGAGAGCGCGCGTGACGACACCGCTGAGCAGATCGAGCACCCGGGTACTGGTGATCACCTTGTACAGCACCGCAGCAAACGCGCAGGCGGCGACCGTTCCGATCGCGTACTCCGCCGTCGACATGCCGGCCTCACCTGCACGCAGCCGCGAAACCAAGCCGAAACTGATCCGCGCCCGCAGGCTGCGCACGGGCGTCACTGTCGCTGCCGCCGTCCATGCCACCGTCCATGCCACCGTCCGTGCCACCATTCGGGCCAGTCTTGTTGCGATCACCATCGGTGGATCCCCTCATCCGACTCCCAGGCCGATGCGGGCTCGCACCGGCGCCCGTTGACTCAGGCCCTTCGAGCATCGAGCGAAAGTCGGGCCGCACTCGGTGCGAAGCACCTTCTGTGGAGGCCGCCGAGCCGATTCAGGGCTGTGGACGAGCTCATGACCACAGCGTGTGAGCGAATCCGGCGACGACCGGAACCACCCCGACCAGCACGAACGCCGGCAGGAAACACACCCCGAGCGGCAGGACGGCGCGAATGCCAGCTCGCTGAGCGGCCGCCTGCGCGTCGGCACGCAGCGCGCGGCGACGGTCGTCGGCGAGATGGACCAGGACGTCGGTCAGCGCGGCTCCTGAGTAATGCGCCCGAATCACGGCCCGCGCAACTGGCGCCCACCTCGGGTCGTCGAGGCAGGCCGACCACGCACTCTCGACCGGTGCACCCAGAACCGCGAGCCGGCCCACCGCCGACAACAGCGCACCTACCTCGCCGTCGAACGCGACGCCGACCGCGGCAAGCGCGAGCCCCGGCGCGGCGCCGGACGACAAACAGGCCGCAAGCAGATCGAGAGCTGCGGGTAGCTGGAGGCTGGCCGATTCACGGCGGCCGCGGGCACGACGGTTCACCCGAGCCTGGCCGCCCGGTGCGCAATGCGCCGCGCCCACGCCAGTCCGGCGCCGTCAAGGGCGACGGCCACTAGAAGGCAGCCCAGCCCCGGCCCCGAGCCGAGGAGGAAGCCGATGGGATGTGCACCGATCGCCGTCCCGAGTAGCAGACCGATGATGGGCAGGCCGGCCAGCAGGTGGGCGGTGGCCCGTGGGCCGGCCAGGGTCGAGGTGACGTCCCGGCCGAGGTCGATTTCGTCTTGGAGGGCGTCAGCCACCCGATCGATGGCGGGCGCCAGCGCTGCTCCCGATGCGGCGGCCACCCGCCAGCACGCGGCAACCCTCCGGAGCCCTGCGCAGCCCGGGTTTGTTGCGACGAGTGCCACCGCATTGGCGAGGTCGGCGATGTCGCCTCGGCGTCCGACCGTGATCGCGGGTTGCAGCAGCGTCGTCAACTGCCGCGGACCGGCTCGCGCGGCGCCGACGAACGCATCGGCCAACGGCCGACCGGCCCGCAGTTCGGCTGCCATCGCGCGACACACGTCGACAACCCCCGTGTGGGCGTCGCGGAACTGCCGGGTGCGGTCGGACCGTTGACGTGCGAGAACGACAACGGTCGCTCCGCCCATAACGAAGGCCGTGCCGACCGGGCCGACCGCGATAAGTGATGCGGCGACGGCGCCCGCTGCCGCAACGGTCCGGCGCCGATGCGCTGAGCCGCGCCGCTTTGACGACCCGGGGTGACGCCCCGAACCCGCCGGACGCGTAGCCCCGCTCGCGCTGCCCGGCATGACCGCGCGAAGGCGACTCACCGCGATGCCGCTCACCGGTCGTACCCACGGACGTGATCTCGACCGCCGAGCACCTCGTCGAGTTCGGCACGGGCCTCGCCATTGCGCCATTGTGATCCGCGCAGCTCAACCGCGGGTCGGACGTCGACCAGCCCATCAGCCCGCCGGGAGACCACGCCGATGGCCTCGAGTACGCGCTGCCCGTCAGAGCGGCGAGCCAGCTGAACGACGACGCGCAGCCCAGCGGCGAGTTGGCTGTGCGCAGCCTCGCGGCTCAGCCCGGCGGCGGTACACAAGGCCTCGATCCGGGCCGGCACATCGGCGACCGAGTTGGCATGCACCGTGCCGGCGCCGCCGTCGTGCCCGACATTCAGGGCTGCCAGCAGGTCGACACATTCGGCGCCGCGAACCTCGCCGACGACGAGCCGATCGGGCCGCATGCGTAAGGCTTGGCGGACCAGCGCCCGCAGCTCGATCGCACCGACGCCCTCGATGTTCGGTGCTCGTGCCTCGAGCCGGACCACGTGCGGATGCGCGGGTCGCAACTCACCTGAGTCTTCGACCAAGACAATGCGCTCACGTGGATCGACACAACCGAGCAGCGTCGACAGCAATGTTGTCTTGCCGGTGCCGGTGCCGCCGGTCACGATGAACGACGCCCTCGATGCGACAACGGCCGCGAGCAGATCGGCCACCGCTCGCGACATCGCACCTGCCTCGACGAACTCATCGAGCTCGAACGCACGCCGACGGGGCACCCGAAACGACAGGCAGATTCCGTTCGCTGACACCGGGGGCAGGACGGCGTGCAGCCGCACACCGCCGACGAGCCGGATGTCGGCATACGGCACCGCGTCGTCGAGCCGCTTACCCGCGGCCGCGGCCAGCCGCACCGCCAGCCGACGGATCTCAGCCTCGTCGGCGAAGAGCACCCCGGCCGGCTCGAGACCCCGGCCACGGTCGACCCACACTTCGTGAGGCCCATTCACCAGCACGTCGGTAACGCCAGGTTCGCGCATCAGCGCCTCAAGCGGGCCGGCGCCGACGAGTTCGCTACGCAACGTCTCGACTGCCGCCAGGACCTGGGCGGCGCCGCGCACTCCGACCTCCTCGCGCACAAGGGCGGCGACCCGCGCCGACGTCGCAGCGGTTGCCTCGCTCGCCAGCCGGCCTCTGACCTTGGCGACCAGGGCGGCATCGAAGGTCACAGCGGCAACCAGCCCAGCCACGGATCAGGTGACCCCGACACGGCATCGACGCTGCTGACGAGACCCCCGGCGCCGCGCTCGGCCAGGGGAAGAGAGGCAAGCAGGTTTCGGCAGAATTCCGCTAGCGGGCCGCGACCTCGGCCGGCCGGCACCTCGCCGCGTTCAAGGGCGGCACCCAGGTCGGGCTCAGCCTTCAACCGGCCGGCCAACGGCAAGCCGAGCGCGGTCTCGATGTCGTGCGCGTCGAGCCCACCCGGTGCCGGCCCGCGTACGACCAGCCGGACGTCGTCGCACGCACGGGTCAGCTGCGCGGCGATCCGTGCCGCGGCCGCTGCCGCCCGAACCTCGGCCGGAACGACGAGCAGTGCCAGGTCGGTAGCGGCGAGCGCGACCTGGGTGGCGTCGTCGAATCGACGCGGCAGATCGACAATCACCGGATCGCAGACCCGGGCGGCGGCTGCCAGCACACTCGACATCGCGGCGGCCGGCAGCTCAAGCGGGTCACCGCGATCACAGGACAGCACCGCGAGTTCGCCGATACACGGCAAGGAATCCCGTAACTCCTGACCGCCGATGCGCCCGTTCGCGGTCGAGACGTCAGGCCACCGAAGACCAGCCGCGTGTTCGCCACCGAAGAGCAGATCGGCACCGCCGCCATACGGATCGGCGTCGATCAGCATCGCGCGCCGGCCGCCTCGCATCGCCGTCACGGCAAGCGCGGCGGCGAGCGTGCTCGCCCCAGCGCCACCCCGCCCGCCGATCACTCCGATCGTGAGGCCACGCGGCCCACCACCGTCGACGGCGTCGGCGAACCGGGCGATCAACCATGGCTCGGCGTCCGGCAACAGCGCAACGTGCTCGGCGCCGACGCCGACCGCCCGCTCCCAGATGCTCGCGTCGTCGAGATCACGCCCGACCAGCACCACGTCGTCGCGTCGGCGCGCTCCCACTCGGTGCACCGCCAGGGACTGATCGTCGCCGACAAGAACCAACACCGCTCGTGCCCACGACTGCCTCGCTGCGATGGGGTCAGGCGCGACATCAACATCGACCCCGGCTACCGCGGCCAACCGCAAGAGATCGTCGAGCAGCTCAGGATCAGCGGTGACCAGCAGCGGACGGCACGGCGCGGTGGTGATGGGCATGTCATGACGATGGCCGGACGCCGAGGGGCATCGACGCCGATCGCTGCCTGCTGTGGACGGGGGTCAATACCTTGCGGGCTGGGGAAAAGTCGCTGCGACCCCGGAATTGGAACGGCCCCCGCCGGGGGGGTAGCGGGGGCCGTCCACAAAGGGTCCGGCTCTGGGGGGAGAGCCGCACCGGGACCAACGTAATGCCTGACCCCCCTTGCGCACACCACCCTACCGAAACCTTTTCGTGACCTGTTTCATGTCGTGACGAAAGACCCACGAAAGGCCCAGCCCGCCGCAGAGTCGCTGAATCTGGACCGATCGCGATCCTCGACAGCCCGACGGCGAGCCACGAAACGCAACGAATCGGTCGTGCCGCCGAGCCCGCGCAGGTCGGCGTCCTATTCTCAGGGTGTGAGCACCGGACGCCCCGCGGCCTTTTTCGACCTCGACAAGACGATCATCGCCAAGTCGAGCGTCATGGCGTTCGGTCGGCCCTTCTACCAGGGCGGCCTGATCAACCGCCGAGCGCTGCTCAAGAGCACGTACGCGCAGTTCGTCTACCTGGTTGGCGGTGCCGACCATGATCAGATCGAACGGATGCGGGCCTATCTCTCGCAGCTATGCAAGGGCTGGGACGTCGAGCAGGTGAAGACCATCGTCGCCGAGACCCTGCACGACCTCATTGATCCCCTTATCTACGACGAAGCTGCGGCGCTGATCGAGGAGCATCACGCGGCCGGTCGTGACGTCGTCATCGTGAGCACGTCTGGGGTCGAGGTTGTCGAACCGATCGGCGAAATGCTCGGCGCCGACCGCATCATCGCGACTCGCATGGTGGTGGAAGACGGCCGCTTCACCGGCGAGATCGACTACTACGCGTTCGGGGCGGCGAAAGCGGCGGCAGTCATTGAATTGGCCGCCGCCGAGGGTTACGACCTCGCCGCGTCCTTCGCGTATAGCGACTCGTCGACCGACATCCCGATGCTTGAAGCGGTCGGATTTCCGTCGGTAGTAAACCCCGATCGTGCACTTCGCAAAGAAGCAGTAAATCGTGGCTGGCCGGTGCTGAACTTCAGCAATCCGGTGGCGTTGCGATCACGAGTCGGCCTCGGCTCACCACGCAGCCCGGTCTACGCGGCCGCGGGCCTTGGCGCCGGCATGGCCGCTGCCGGTTTGGTCTGGTACGCCCGTCGGCGCAACCGAGACATGAGTGCCTGAACGTTCCCTGGGACATTTCCCAGACATTTGCTGAGGGCCTTCCGCTCGTGCGGCGATAGGCGTACAACTCAATTCAGGGTCAGGTACGGCGAGGTCTCCCTCAACGTTCCCGACTCGCGCACGAAACTTCGGGCACCCACGCGGAACCAGCCGAATCAGGCGGTCGAGTCGGGCGGCGCTCCTGGGAGCGTTTGCCTGCCGACAAAGCGCAGGTGCACGCCTGGTAACCCGAGGATCGTGCGAGCGGCGGCGCCCCGTCTACCGGGGCGCCGCTCGCACGATCCACCGGTTGCTGCACCCACGTTCGACGAGACCCTAGATCGAAAGGATGGCGCATCGTGACCGAGGCAACTCCTGAGGCGGGCCTTTCCAATCTGTTGCATGAAACGCGCCGGTTCGACCCGCCGGCAGCATTGGCCGCGAACGCGATCGCGACGCGAGAGATCTACGACGAAGCAGCCGGCGATCCGCTGGCGTTCTGGGAAAAGCAAGCGCACCGACTTACGTGGACGCAACCGTGGACTCAGGTACTCGACTGGAGTGACGCACCGTTCTCGAAGTGGTTTGTCGGCGGCAAGCTCAACGCCGCGGTGAACTGCCTCGACCGTCACGTCGAAGCAGGCTACGGCGAAAAGGTGGCGTATTACTGGGAAGGTGAGCCCGGTGACACCCGAACGCTGACGTACGCCGATCTCACCAAACTGGTCTGCCAAGCAGCGCACGCGCTCACCGAGTTGGGCGTGCGGGCCGGCGATCGGGTGATGATCTACATGCCGATGATTCCCGAGACCGTCGTCGCGATGCTCGCGTGCGCGCGGCTCGGGGCACCGCACTCGGTGGTGTTCGGCGGCTTCTCCGCTGAGGCACTGGCCGGTCGCACCAACGACACCGACGCAAAGGTCATCATCACCGCTGATGGTGGTTACCGGCGCGGTGTCGCAAGTGCACTGAAGCCTGCCGTCGACGGCGCCTGCAAAGAATGCCCGCAAGTCGAGAAGGTGCTCGTTGTGCGCCGGACCGGCCAGGACGTCGAGTGGACCGACGGTCGCGACGTGTGGTGGCACGACATCGTCGACAAGCAACCAACGACCCACGAGGCCGAAGCGTTCGATGCGGAGCAGCCCCTCTACATCATGTACACGAGCGGCACGACCGCAAAGCCGAAAGGCATTTTGCACACAACTGGCGGCTACCTGACCGGCGTCGCGGCGACCCATCGCATGGTGTTCGACCTGCACGAAGACACCGACACCTACTGGTGCGGCGCCGACATCGGCTGGGTCACCGGCCACAGCTACATCGTCTATGGCCCCCTCGCCAACCGCGCGACGTCCTTCATGTACGAAGGCACACCTGACACGCCCGCGCGCGACCGTTGGTGGTCGATGATCGAGAAATACAAGATCTCGATCCTCTATACCGCGCCGACAACGATCCGTACGTTCATGAAGTGGGGCGAGGAATTCCCTGCTGGGCATGATCTTTCGTCGCTGCGCGTCCTCGGCTCGGTTGGCGAACCGATCAACCCTGAGGCGTGGATCTGGTACCGCAAGAACATCGGCGGCGATCGCTGTCCGGTCGTCGACACCTGGTGGCAGACCGAGACGGGCGCGATCATGATTACCCCGCTTCCGGGGGTGACCTCAACCAAGCCAGGCGCCGCGATGAACGCATTCCCCGGCATTTCCGCAGACGTCGTCGACAACGATGGCAAGCCGGTCGCGAACGGTGAGGGCGGCTACATGGTCATTACCGAGCCGTGGCCGTCGATGTTGCGGGGCATCTGGGGTGACCCAGAACGTTACAAGGACACGTACTGGTCGCGGTTCCCTGGTTTGTACTTCGCCGGCGACGGCGCAAAGAAAGACGAGGACGGCGACTTCTGGTTGCTCGGCCGCATCGACGATGTCATGAACATCTCCGGTCACCGCATCTCGACGACCGAGGTCGAGCACGCGCTCGTCGGTCACCCGAAGGTCGCCGAAGCTGCGGTCGTCGGCGCGAACGACCCGATCACCGGGCAGGCCATCGTCGCGTTCGTCACAGTCAAGGGCAACGTCGTGCAGAACGAGGCCGAAGCCGCCGCATTTGTGCAAGAACTGCGAGCACATGTGGCCAAGGAAATCGGCGCTATCGCCAAGCCGCGCGACATCCTCATTACCCCTGACCTGCCGAAGACCCGCTCGGGCAAGATCATGCGTCGGTTGTTGCGTGACGTCGCCGATCACCGAACCCTCGGTGACACGACCACCCTGCTCGACCCGGCCGTGGTCTCGTCGATCGCGTCCCAGATACCCGTGTCGGCAACCGAGGAGTAGCCGAGCACCACCGATAGGGTGTTTCCTGGTGCGCCGGGAAGTCTGGTCGGCATAGGTTTTGCCTGCCATGACTCGAGGTGTTCGCGTGTTGCGCGTACCGGCACCGGCCGTTGTTCTGGTCGCCGCAGCGATCGCCTCGACTTACATCGCTGCGATACGACACGCCCTCGGTCTGCACTCCATCGAGCACGTCGTCACAGTTGCACTGATCGTCATCTTGTTCGATGGCGGCCTGCACCTGGGGCGCCGTCGCTTCCGCGAAGCCGCGGTGCCGATCGTCGTGCTCGGGGCAGCCGGCACTTTCGCGACCACCGCGCTGATCGCGGTGACGTCGCACCTGGTCTTCGGTCTCGACTGGAGATTCTCCTTCGTGCTCGGCGCCGCATTGGCCCCGACCGACCCCGCGGTGGTCTTCTCACTGCTGGCGGATCGCACGATTCAGGGCCGCACACCCGCGATCCTCGAGGGTGAATCGGGATTCAACGACCCGGCCGGAATTGCGCTGCTGCTGGGCTTCGTGCAGCTCGCGACACATCCGCACCACTCCGTCGCCGCGGTGTTCGGGACCTTCGCGCTCCAGATGGCGGTCGGATGCGCGTTTGGTATCGTGGCGGGCCTAGCCCTGCGATGGTTGCTGCACCCGCGACGTCCGGCCCTCGATGTTGTTCAATCGCTGACCGCACTTGCCGCCATCTTTGGGTTGTACGCCGTGACCACCTTCGCGCACGGCTCGGGATTTCTTGCCGTCTTCGTCGCCGGCATCGTGCTCGACGAAGCGGCGCCGGCGTCCAACCGGCTGATGGAACGCATTCAGCTGAATCTGCCAAGGCTTGGCGAGATCGTGGCCTTCGTGATGCTCGGCATCACGATCGATCTGCATACTTTGCCGGCTGCGCACGCCTGGCTCATCGGGCTCGGCCTTTTTGCGCTGCTGACGTTCATCATGCGACCGGTGGTTTGCGTGCCGTTACTAGCGGTCTTGAGCACTCGCGAAACCGCATTCGTGGCCTGGGCCGGTCTGAAAGGAGCGGTGCCGATGTTGCTCGGCGCGCTTGCCGTCAGCGGTGGGGTGCCCGACGCGGCACGGTTGGCGGCGATCGTCTTCGTTGTCGTGGTGATGTCGATCGTCGTTCAAGGCGGCGCGCTGACCTGGGTGGCACGAACGCTTCGACTGGAAGGAACTGCCGGGCCCTCACGTGGCTAAGACCCCCGAGGACATCCGCACAAGCCTGTCCTCGGGGGGCGGAACCCCCTGAACGTGATCGAACCACGTCACGACGCGACGTCGGCCGACGGTGGTCGCAGCGGCTGAGCCGAGGCACGACCGATGAGCAAGGCGGTAACGAACAGCGCGAATGCCCCGGCGGCGACCAGGAACGTGCGGCCCGCCGACCGGGGTCGAGGGGTCACTGCGTCACGGTTGCGGGTTGTCGTCATTGCCGATCGCCTGGCCCGTGCGGCGCACTTCCGAGCCGGGCGAGGTAGGCGTTGTACGCCGCCAGCCTCGCGTCGTCCGCGTCCGGGTCGAGGCCCAGCTCACCGGCCCCGGCGAGCTCGTCGAACCGCTTCGCGCGCGCTGATTCGAGCCACCTGCCGGCGTCGAGTTGGGTGCGCCCGTTCACGACTCCGATGAACAGCGCGACGATCATCACCAGCATGATCGCGTCGCCACCGATCCACATGACAGCACCACCTGCGTGCAGGTCACCGACGAGCGACGGCCCCCAGGTGCGGCGTCCGGCATACGCGGGAAAGAGTTCGTGATTGGTCTCGCTCAGCACGACGCCGGTGAAGGTGTCGACGGGCATCGCGAGCACCAGCAAGAACAGCTTGGTCGGGAACGACAACCGCCAGCGAATCGGTTCGCGCCCAACCAACGGAAGGAAATAGAGGTAGCCCGCGACCAGGTAGAGCCCGTGTTCCATGTCGTGTACGGCCGGGTGAGTGAGCACCACGTTCATGAACCCGGTCAGATGGGTACCCACCACGGTCGCGATGTAGAGGGCCACGCCGACCAGCGGAAATGTCACCACGCTCGCCACCTTCGAGCGAACGATGCGCTTGACGAACGTGTGCACCGGATTGCGTGTCGCGTGCAGTACCAAGGTGATCGGCCGGCCGAGCAGCAGCAGCGGTGGGGCCACCATGAGGAGCAAGAGGTGCTGCCACATGTGGATCCAGAACAGCACATCGTCGTACGCGCCGACGCTGCTCTGAGTCGCGATAGCGACGACGCCGAGCCCGGAAAGGAACATCAGCGTGCGCACCCACGGCCAGGGCCGCGCGGGGTGATCGCGGCGCACTCGCCGCGCCAGCGCTAGGTAGGCCGCGGCGGTCACGATCAACCCGGCAGTCACCACCGGCGCGAACGCCCAGGTGGTGAGCGCGGTGTGCAGCGTCAGAGGGCGCACAGCGTCGTCGGTACCGAGGGTGGCCCGGACGACGAGGGCGGCCGCGATCATCTGTGCTCCATACTCAGTCAAGGGTAAGGGCTGCGCAAAGGCCGAGCCGGCGAGGTGGAGTTCAGATGACGGATCAGACCAGTGAGCAGAACGGTCACCGGAAGGCCCGGTCTACCGGCCCCGTCGAGGGCCGCTCGCTCGGTGAGCTGGTGGCCACGGTGAGCCGTGATCTTTCGCTGCTCGTGCATCAGGAGATCGAACTCATCAAGGCCGACGTGCTCGCTGCCGTCAAAAAGACCGCGATAGCCGCGGCGGGTCTGGTGGTGGCGATTGTCTTGATGCTGATCGCCGTGCCGGTGCTCTCGATCGCTGCCGCGCTCGGCATCCATGCGCTCGGCATCAGCCTGGGTTGGTCGTTCCTCATCGTGGCCGGCGGATACCTGCTGCTGGCCTTAATTGCGGCGTTCGTCGGCCTGCGACTGCTGCGCAAGGCGAAGGTCTCCAAGCGTGGGGTCGACTCCGTCAAGGCCGACATCCAGGCGATCGCCCGCAAGCCCACGCCGTCCCGCGCTCACTAGCCGGCGAGAACTGGCACCGCTCCCGCCCGCAAGGTGTGGGACGCTGGGGCGCATGTCGGCTCCGGATTCCTCCGGTGTCATGGTCGAAGGGCCGTGGACGCACCGCGAGATAAGTGCGAACGGGATGCGCTTCCACGCGGTCGAGATGGGTCCGAGTCAAGGTCCGCTGGTCATCTTGCTGCACGGCTTCCCGCAGTTCTGGTGGTCGATGCGCCATCAACTCGAGGCCGTTTCAGAAGCCGGCTATCGAGCCGTCGCCCCTGACCTGCGCGGCTACGGAGGCAGCGACAAACCTCCGCGCGGATACGACGCGTTCACGCTCGCCTCCGATGTCGCCGGGATGGTCCGGGCCCTCGGCGCCCGCGATGCGATCGTGATCGGCCACGACTGGGGCGGATACGCCGCCTGGTGCACCGCCGTTCTGCATCCCGCGTCGGTGCGCGGCATCGTCGCGCTCGCCGCACCGCATCCGTTGCGCTTTCGCAATGCGCTGGTTACTGAACCGCGCGGCCAGCTACAAGCCAGCGCACACCTGGTCGGCTATCAGCGACCGTGGGTGCCCGAGCGGCAACTCGTACGAGACGACGCGGACGCCGTGGCCCGCATGTTGCACGCATGGTCGATACCGAGTTGGCCAGACGCTGAATCCGAGCGGCGCTACCGCGATCAGATGCAGATCCCGCACGTGGCGCACTCAGCGCTCGAGTACTACCGCTGGACCCTGCGGTCGCAGTTGCGGCGCGACGGACAACGGTTCAATCACCAGTTGCGCCAGCCCGTCGGCGTCCCGACGTTGCAGTTGCATGGTGCGCTCGATACCTGCGTACTCCCCCGGACGGCGGCCGGCTCGGGTCGCTATGTCGGCGGACCTTACACGTGGCGGTTGATCGAGGACGCCGGGCACTTTCTTCAGGAGGAGTCGCCGAAAGCGGTGTCAGCGGACATCTTGCATTGGCTGAACGAACTCGACCACAGCCGCTGAGGTGACTGTGCCCGATCGTGACCGCGATACGTCTGGGCGCGCACGCAACTCAAGGCCACGCGACGGCCTCGGGCGGCCTTTAGAGCGGGGATCGGTTGGCGGCTTTGAGCCGGTGCCCGACGAGTTGCACCTGAGCGTCGACGACACGATCGCGCTCGCGCAGACCTACCTCGACCACGGTCGGCCGTTCCACGCGCACGAGGTCTTCGAGGCGCTGTGGAAGTCGCGGGTACCAGCCGAACGCGATTTGTGGCAAGGGCTCGCCCAGCTGAGTGTGGGCTTCACGCATACGCTGCGCGGAAATCTGACCGGTGCGCCAACGTTGCTGCGCCGAGGTGCCGGCCGGTTGGCGGCCTACACGGGCGACACGTACGGCATCGACGTCGCCGGCGCGATCGAATGGGCGTCGCACCTCGCGGCCGACCCCGCCGTAGCGCCGCCACCCCTGCACCTGGTTCGCTAGTCGCAACCGCGGGTTGAGACGGGCGAGGTGGCCGTGCGGCCGGCGGTTGCGGCAGCGCTGACCTGCTGCGCCGTCAACGCATACCCGGTGGTCGCGTCGTTCACGGCCTTGCCGAACACGACGCCCGCGACGGCACCGTTGCGGTCGAGCAACGGTCCGCCGGAGTTACCCGGTTGAACGTCGGCCCGCACCGAATAGATGTCCCGGGTGACGTCGGCGTCTTGGTAGATGTCGGGCCCGCGCGCGAGCTCGGCACCACGCACCCGCGCCGCTGTCGTCGCATACGGACCGTCCTCCGGGAAGCCCGCGATGACGGCGTCCGCGCCGGTGCCAAGCGGTCCGCTGAACGCAAGCGGCGGGGCATGCAGCCGAGCCACGACGAGTACCGCGACGTCAACGCGCGGGTCGTAGACCACGACAGTCGCGGGCAACAAGGACCCGACACCGCCGAGCTGCACCTGCGGATTTCGGACTCCGGCCACGACGTGTGCGTTGGTCATCACCCGGCCATCGGCAAAGACGAACCCGCTGCCTTCGATGCGCCGCGAACACGACCGAGCGTCGCCGATCACCCGCACCATGCTGGCGGCTGCGTGGACGATCGCCGGCGGCCGTACGACAGCTGGATCGGGTACGGCCACCGGAAGAATGTGCTCGGCACCGAGAGCACCGAACACCTGCGGGAAGCCGCCGCCCGCGACCACCTTGCGGAAGTCGGCGAACCACGTGCGCACTTGCGTCGGTACCTGGTGGTCGACCGCCGTCAGCACGCGTGACCCGTTTACCTGGCGGGCAACGGACGGGAACGGCGCCTGCACAAGGGAACTGCCGATGAACCAGCCGATCAGCAAGACCGCGAGACCGGAGACGACCGCGCCGCCGGCGGAGTCGATGTTTCGGGCTGGCTGCCACCGAAGTCGTCGCCGCGCGATTGCTCCGAGCGCACCGGCCCCGATGCGCCCGAGGGAGGCCACCGCGAAGACGATGGCAACCCCGACGAACGGTGCGATCGTCCCGGCGAAATGCTTCGCCACGAGCGGCGCAAGCTGGGCGCCAATCGCGGCGCCACCGAGCAGGCCGACAAATGACAGGACGCCGACGACGAACCCCTGCCGGTAGCCCGAGATCGCCGACAGCACGACGAGCACCACCAGGATCAGGTCGAGGGCGTCGGCATGCACGCGCTCCAACCTAATGGGACGCCGCGGGTGGGCCTCAGGTGACGATCAGCTGGCCGGTCATGCCGTCGTGCTCATGGAAGTGGCAGTCGAACGTGTAGACGCCGCTAGCTTTCAGGTCGAGCATCACGGTGGTCGACTTGCCTGCGAAGATCGTCTCGGAATGCACCCCGAGGCTGGGCACCTCGAAATCCTGCGGCAGCACGCTGGGATTCGTGATCGTGACCCGGAGCTGACCAACGTGTGCAAACACGACGTCCGGCTTGAAGTGGTCGCCGTCGAGGGTGTCGAGCACAATTTGCTGGACGCCGTCACCGGCCGGCTGGGCAGTCGCGGAGGCACTGGCTTGGTCGGCTTTCGGAGCTCCGGTACCTGAGACGTGCAGCTTCGACCCTGGCTCGCAGCCGGTCAGCAGCACGAGTGCGAATGCGCCGGCACCGATGCAGCCCCACCGTTTCGACACCGTGTCACGCTACCGCGACGGGAAATTGCGCACGCGGGCGCTGCCGCGGCTCGCCCATGGCACCGACCAGCCGGCGACCTCGAGCAACCGCGACAGCAGCCCGGCGGTGAATCCCCACACCATCAAATCGTCGACCTCGAACGCATCGCCCACGTAGCCACTTGGGTGTCGAAGCCGGAATCTGTTCGCCGGATCGACAAGGCGGGCGATCGGTACGCGTGCGACGGCAGCGACCTCGTTCGGATCAGCCGCGGTGACCACCGAGGGCTGCCGCCACCACGCGAGCACCGGCACGACGATGAAGCCGGACGGCGGCAACCACAAGGCGGGCAACACCGCGAGCACCTCAACGCCTGACGGGTCGAGCCCGGTCTCCTCGGCGGCCTCACGCATGGCGGTCGAGGCCGGCCCATTGTCGGCGGGCTCGGCGGCGCCGCCGGGGAATGCGGCCTGGGCCGGGTGCTGTCGGGAGTGTGCGCTGCGCTCGATCAGCAGCACGTCCGGGCCCTGCGCGCCTTCGCCGAACAACACCAGAACCGCGCTTTCGCGGCCGCCGTCGGCCGGCGGCTCGAGCCGGCTCAGATCGCTCGCCTGCAACCCGCCCGCAGCCGTGATCAACGTTGCCAGCCATCCCGGCGGCCCGGCCGTCACGAAGCCCCCACCGGCCTGTCAGCCTGTGGACGCCTTCTTGAGCGTCTGGAGGCCGACAACTTCGGGAAAATTCTCACGGCGTGACGTCGATGCCGAGGTACTGGGTGACCAGCTTCTCGAGGTCGCCGGGATTAAGCACACCGAGCTTGGCAGCGGCGATCGTGCCGTCGGCCTTGACAAACAGCGACACGGGGAGGCCGGGCGAGCGGGCCCACTGCACAAATTTCCCGTCCGCGTCCCACACCGAGGGGTAGTCGAGCGCGAGCCCGTGCGACGCGTCGAGGGCGTCGTCCCACGTCTCGGAGTTGTTGTACTGACCGTCGACCACCCCAAGCACCGCGACCCGGCCACGAGCCGCCGCCGCGAACGCGCGGATTTGCGGTGACTCGACCCGGCACTCGGCGCACGGGCCGGCCCAAATGTTCACGACCAAAGGGCCGCGCAGCTCGGCGAGATCGACCTTCGGGCCGTTGCCCAGGCACCGGAACGTCATCGTCGGCAGCCCCTTCGGCACCGGGCCGGTACCGGTCGCCGCCGGGCAGTCCGGCAGGTTCGCCGCCGCTACCAGCGACGCATGCAACGGCGTGAATTGCGAATGCTTGGCAGTGGCGCGATTCACGAACAACGCCACCACGATGAGGACGACGACACCCAGCGCAGTGAGCCAGGCGCGGCGTTTCAGGCTCGGCTCACTCATGGAAGAGCGTCGACCGGGCCGGTCTTCACCAGCTTGAGGGCAGTGGCTGAGTCAGTCGGGCCGAGACCGAACGACGGGCAGAGCGCCGCCAGCCCGCACGCACCGCACGCGGGCTTACGGGCGTGGCACACCCGGCGTCCGT
>Ga0209863_10000111_pt1 | contig 49957 bp, 38 predicted proteins | sample OrgsoiDNA2013046_FD_185796 | JGI IMG/M metagenome (GOLD analysis project Ga0209863, IMG submission 185796) | Permafrost soil microbial communities from the Arctic, to analyse light accelerated degradation of dissolved organic matter (DOM) -... | ecosystem: Environmental > Terrestrial > Soil >...
TCGACAGCGACAGCGCCAACCCTGAGCCGGTGGCGTCGCTGCAACTCGACGCGACTGTGCTGCCGATCTATGACCTCGAGGCGTTCAATAACGCTGACCTTAATCGGGTGAAGAGCTTCGTCACCAACTTCGGTTCGTGGACTCTGCCACCTGAGGTCGCGGTGGCATTGGCTGCGGCTGATGGTCGGGGTGCACTTGAGTGGATCCACGACACCGGCGAGCTGGTGCTTTTAGGCGGCACGCCGGTTATTGGAACCGTGTCTGCCGACGTCGTCGGGGTTCTCGCCGACGCGGCTGCCGGCGTTCCCGCGTTTCTCGGTGGCGAGGCCGGCGCGACCGTTAGCGACGGGCCAGGGTTGGTGCGCGAGTACTTCAAGTCCGACGTGCTGCCGCCGGGTTCTCGGGTCGCACTGATGGCGCACATCGCTCACGGTCCCGCCGCGCACGAATTGCTGTGGGGCTGGCATCGCCAGCATCGCAATGAGGGCGGCTGGGACTGGCTGGTCGAGCGCTTGGCGCGGCTGGAGAGTCAGGCCGGCGAGTCCGACCACCTCGGCTGATCGATGCCTGAGTTGCCCTGCCGCGCTGACGTGGTAGTTGTCGGCGCCGGACACAACGGCCTGGTCGCTGCGACCCTCCTCGCGCGCAGTGGTCTTGAGGTTGTCGTCGTCGAGGCAGGGACGGCGATCGGTGGCGCGGCCAAGACCGAGCGGCCGTTTGCGAAGGTGCCCGAGCTACAGCAGTCGACCGGCGCCTACCTGCTCGGGTTGATGCCACCTGAGCTGCCCCGCATGCTCGGCGTCGAGTTTCCGGTGCTGCGACGCGATCCGCACTACTTCCTGCCGACGACGGGTGATCGCTATCTGCTCTTCGGCTCCGACCGCGATGCAACGCGGCGGCAGTACGAGGAGTTTTTCTCACCTGAAGACTGGAAGGCCGACGAGGCCCTGCAACACGAACTCGACCTGCTGCGGGCCGATCTCGCGCCCGCTTGGCTCGCCGAGCCGATGACTCTCGATGAAACCGCGCAGCGCTACATCCGCGCCGAATTGCGAGCGACGTTCGTCGCCTTGTGCACGGGAAGTGTCGGCGACTATCTCGACCGATTCGGCTTCACCAGCGATCTCGTGAAGGCCATGTACGCCGTCACCGATGGCTTGTCAGGCCTCGACGCGACGTGGGATACACCCGGCTCCGGGCACAACTTCCTGGTGCACAACATGTGCCGCCTGCCAGGCTCCGACGGCACCTGGATGGTCGTGCGCGGCGGCATGGGTACCGTCACGACGACTCTTGCGGAGCTGGCGCAGCAGGCCGGCGCGACGATCATCACCGGTCACGCCGTTACAAGCATCGAGATATCGGACGCCGCGGTGCGTGGCGTCGTCCTCGAAGGCGACCGAACTGTTGCTGCCGAAAACGTCGTCGTGGCGACCGATCCGTTTCGCTTACGCCAGCTCGTGGGTGCCGACGCGTTGCCGGCTGTCATCAACGCCAAGCTCGATTCGTGGAAGCACTACGGCACCACGATGAAGGTCAATCTCGCGCTCACCGATCTGCCGACGTTTCGTTGCCTGCCCGAGCAGCGCGGCCAGCACGGCGCCACGATCCATCTGCTTCCAGAAGACGACGTGCTCGGCTCGCTGAAGCGTACGTATGCTGAGGTGAAGGCGGGGAAGCTCGCCGACTTCCCGACGATCGAGTGGTACATCCACACCACGATCGACCCAAGCTTGCAGGATTCCGCCGGCCACCATTCGTCGGCGCTGTTCGTGCAATGGGCGCCGTATGAGATCGCCGGTTCGAGCTGGGACGCCGAGCGTGCGGGATACGTCGAGAAGCTACTGGCGATCTGCGACCGGTTTGCGCCAGGGACCTCCGATCTGGTGGCCGATACGTTCGCGTTGGCACCGCCTGACATCGAGGCGCACTTCGGCATGACTCGGGGCCACATTCATCACGTCGACAATGCCGTGTCGTTTGCTGACCGGATGCCTTATTCCGTCGGCATCTCCGGCCTCTATGCCGGCGGCGCGGGCTGTCACCCCGCCGGTTCGGTGATCGGCGCCGCTGGACACAACGCCGCGATGCGCATCCTCGCCGACCTCGGCCGGGAGTTACCCGCCTAACCCTGCGTTTTTTGCGAGTTGTCAGCGCGTGGGCGCTCAAGAAAGCGTCTGCGGGCTGACAAGTTTGGGCGATCAACGCTCGACGGCGCGCCCACTCGACTGTTGTGCACCGGTCGTTTGCGGCCGGAAGGTTTTGTCGGTGGTCGTCGGTAGCGTGGGTTGCATGTTGATCGCCGAATCCGATGTTGACGAGGTCGTCGTTAGTGATGATTTCGCGACGTTGCAGGAGATCCTGGCGTTCGAGCCTGGGCCGACGGTGATCGCGTTCTTGAACGCGATCGACCCGGCTGAGCTCGACGATGCCGGGCAGGTGTCGTTCATGGAGTTGTGGGAACGGCAACTGTCGTGGATGGCCGAGCGGGCGGTCACCGCGACCGCGGTGGTCTGCGGTCCGACCCCGGCCGCCGGTGCCGATGATTGGAACACCGATCTCGTTGCGGCCGCGTTGGGGATGACGACCGGTGGCGCGCGCAAGCGGGTCGCGGTGACCCGGGCGATCACCGAGCAGTTACCGGCCTGCCGGGCGGCGCTGGCCGCCGGTGACATGTCGTACTACCACGCGTGTGTGGTCGTCGAAGCGATCGACGGTCTCGATGCTGACGCGGTCGTGCAGGTCGATGCGCTGGTCGCCGCGAAAGTGCCCGGTCAGGCGTGGGTGGCGTTTCGCCGGTGTCTGCGGGCAGCGGTGCTGCGGGCCGCCCCCGACCTGGCGATGGCCACCCATGATCAAGCCGCGCGGACCCGTGACGTGACCCGCGACTGGCTACCCGACGGGATGGGGTCCCTGTACGCCCGGTTGACCGCGGTCGAAACCGACACCGTGTGGTCGGGGCTGGCCGCGACCGCAAAGAAACTGCAGGCCGCCGCGAAAACCGGCGGGCAACCCGATGCCGGGATCGACGCCTACCGGGCCGATGCGCTGGTGTCCTGGGCGAACACCGCGCTGGCCATCGATGAGCCGCCCACCCGCCACGGGCGCCGGTCGCAGGTGCAATTCATCACTGACCTCCCGTCGCTGCTCGGACTCGCCGACAACCCCGGCGAGCTGGTCGGGTACGGGCCGATCGCCGCCTCGATCATCCGCCAACACGCGGTGGACGCCGACTGGCGGCGGCTGGTCGTCGACACGGTCACCGGATACCTGCTCGACCACGGAAATGTGGTCTACCGGCCGCCACAAGAACTCGCCGACTTCATCGTCGCCCGCGACCGCCGATGCCGGTTCCCCGGCTGTTGCCGACAAGCCACCCGCTGCGACATCGACCACAACATCCCCGCCCCTGTGGGTTCGACCTCGGCGAAGAACTGCTGCTGCGTGTGCCGGCGACACCACCGGCTCAAAACCTTCGGCGGCTGGAAAGTCCAACTACGCGACGACGGCTCCTGCCAATGGACCGCACCCAACGGCCGAAAGTTCCACGTCGACCCACCGCCCCAACTCGAATAGCGGTGTGCACCGGGAGAGCAACCCAACGGAAGAGACCTCCGAGGTCGTCGTCATTCGGCGTGGTACCGCGGTGACAGCGCCGCCGCTGTCCCGAGTTCGCGGCTGCGATCCCTGACTGGAGCAGCGATTCGGGCTCGGCCCGACTTTGGGAGTCCACGTGCCTGATTCGATCGTGGTGGCGAACACGGATGACGACTACCGGGCTTTCGCTGCCTTGATTCGTGAGTACTGGGACTGGCTCGTCGCCCGCTACGCAGATCATCCCGGGCTGATCGACAAGATTGGAAGTCACCAGGGCCTGGAGGATGGGCTGAGTGCGGTGGCCCGCGTACACGGTCCTCCCGAGGGCAAGACACTCCTCGCTGTTCGAGAAGGCCAGGTATGCGGTGCGGGCGCCTACCGGGATCTTCACGACGGGTCGTGCGAGATGAAGCGTCTTTTCGTGCCCCCACGATTCCAAGGGCATGGCACGGGACGACGGTTGTGCGAATCGCTGGTTGCCGCCGCCGCTGCTGACGGCTTTCACCTGATGCGGTTGGACACTGGGTATCTCAATGACGAGGCGACGCAGATGTACGCGTCGATGGGCTTTCTTGCGTGTCCGCCGTATCACGAGTATCCCTCCGACCTAGTGCCGCATCTGCGGTTCATGGAGAAGCCTTTGGTCGGAGGTACTGGGCTTTTGCGCCGTGGTGGCAGCGCATGCCCATGAGCCCCCGATGTCGTGGGGCCTAGCCTGCTACGGAAGGCCGGCACCACGGCCGAGCCACCGAACGTAGGAAGGAAGCCTGAAAGTGCCCGCGAAGAATGCCAAGAGCGAGTCCGACGGATTCAGCGCCGAGGAACGTGCCGCGATGAAGGAACGCGCCGCCGAGCTGCGGGCCGAGGGCAAGCAGGGCGCCAAGAAGGCCGACGGTTTGCAGGAGCTCCTCGCCAAGATCGCGGAGATGGCACCAGCGGATCGTGCGCTCGCTGAGCGAGTGCATGTGACGGTGACTGCGAGCGCCCCTGAGTTGTCGCCGAAGACCTGGTACGGGATGCCCGCCTACGCGAACGCGGACGGCAAGGTCGTGGTCTTCTTCCAGGACGCGGGCAAGTTCAAGTACAGGTACTCGACACTTGGCTTCCAGGACGCTGCGAACCTCGACGACGGCGACCTGTGGCCGGTGTCCTACGCGCTCAAGAAGTGGACTCCGGTGGTGGAGAAGAAGGTCGCCGAGCTGGTGAAAGCGGCCACCTCCTGACCGTGGTTTCAGCACCGACGGCCTTCCAGCGGTAGGCGAACTCGTCGTGGATAACTGCGGCCGCCGGTGCGCAGGTCCGCTCCCCGGAACCGCGCGAGTCGCGGCATTTGCGGACGTTGACGCGCGCCTCTATGACGAAGTGCCGATCAGCGCTACATTTCGCGCACTGACGCGGCGAGACGGCCGTTCGACCGTGACATCAGTCCGGACAAAGGAGCCAGGCATGTATGGACGAGTGGTTGTCTACACGCATAGCGAAGACAGGGATGAGCTGGAGGCCAAGGCCCGCGCCGGGGTGATCCCCATCGTGACCAACACGCCGGGATATATCTCGTATGGGGTCATGTTCGAAGACACCCGAGTGGTGTCGATCAGTCAGTGGGAATCCGAGGAGCACGCGAAGGCGGCGGACGAGGCGCTCGCCGAGTGGGTTAATGTCAATACCACGATGAAGAGCGAGACTCGCATCACCGGAGACTTCGCGTGGCTGGAACTCGCCTCGCGGTAGGTGGTTACTCCGAACACCAGACGGTCATCAGCTTCGGTTGGCGACCGTTTTGGCGTCCTCATTGACCGATTCCCCGCCGGCGAATCGACCACGCCCGAGTCGGCGAGGTGCGAGTCGGAATGCTCTACGCGATCAGGTCGGGTGGGTCACGCAGGTAGGTGTGCAGCCGCACCTGATGCAGCAGCTCGCCGACATCCAGATCGCGAGTCGAGCCGTCGGGCTCCCAGCCGTTGTCGCGCAAGAACATTCGCATCGGATCGTCGGACGCGAACACCCATGTGACGAGTCGCGCGACGCCGTCGTCGTGCGCATGGTCAGCGACTGCCGCCATGAGACGGCTGCCATGCCCAACCCGGACGTCGCCGGGCGCGACATGGAGCGCCAGCAACTCGCCGTCCAGATCGGGGTCTAGATCGGTATCGGTGGCGGGCGCGCTCGCCGCGAATCCGACAACGCCGGTGAGGTCGACCGCGACCAACACGCGATGCCTCCGTGACGGCGGCTCGCCGATGGCGAGGGCCCAGCCATTGGTGGCGGCGTCGACGTCGAACGCCTCGACAGCCTCGGTGGGGAGCAACGCTGAATAGCTGAGGCGCCAAGCCTCGGCCTGAATGCGGGCGATCGACGACGCGTCGTCGGGAATGGCCACCCGCACGCTGCTGTCAGCATGCGGCGGTTCAGGCGTCGGCACGGCGCCATCCTCGCAGCACCGGCTCCTGACTAGGGTGTTCGTCATGTCGGAGACCGCGGGCACGGGGCCGGCTGCACCCGAAGCCGTCGCCACCGCACCCGCCGAGACCGCCGAGCCCGTGCAGCAGCCGCGCTTTCGCAGTGACGTCACCGTCGAACTCGTGAAGCACGTCGCGAGCGACGCAGACGTCCTCTTCGCCGCCCGGGTTTCGACGAAAGGCGAGTCGTCGCTCGACGACGTGCACGCCGACGCGTCGCGGTCAAAAGGGCTGCTGAACTACTTGATGCGCGACCGGCACGGCACGCCGTTCGAGCACAACTCTATGACGTTCTTCGTGGCCGCGCCGATCTTCGTGTTCCGTGAGTTCATGCGACACCGCGTCGGGTTCAGCTACAACGAAGAGAGCGGCCGATACCGGCAACTCGAGCCCGTGTTTTACGTCCCAGGCCCCGATCGGCTGCTCGTACAAGAGGGTAAGCCCGGTCGGTACGTGTTCACGCCTGGCACCGCCGAGCAGCACAAGATCGCGCAGGAGGCAACGAAGAATGCGTGCGAGCAGGCCTACGCCGCATATCTCGAAATGCTTGCGGCCGGCATCGCTCGCGAGGTCGCTAGAGGCGTACTGCCGGTGGCAACGTTCTCGTCGATGTACGTCACCTGCAACGCGCGCTCGTTGATGGCGTTCCTGTCGCTGCGCACGAGGCGCGACGACAGCCGCTTCCCGAGCTTTCCGCAGCGCGAGATCGAGATGGTTGCCGAGAAAATGGAAGCGGAGTGGGCCGCCCTGATGCCGTTGACCCACGCCGCCTTCGAGGAGCACGGCCGGGTCAGTCCGTAGGCCACGCCGCGACCCTGGTGCGGCCGGCGTGCAACCCGCGTGAGGCCGGCGGTCGTTACCGGTACCGTTACGACTATGGCTACCCGGGGTTCGGCTGCCGAGACGCCCTTCGGGCGCGTGCTCACTGCCATGGTCACGCCGTTCACCGCTGACGGCGGTCTCGATCTCGACGGTGCCCAGCGGCTCGCCACCTACCTGGTCGAGCATGGCAACGACGGCCTGGTCATCAACGGCACCACCGGCGAAGCGCCGACGACGACGGACGAAGAGAAGGAGCGGTTGCTGCGCGCCGTTCTCGAGGCGGTCGGCGATCGCGCGACCATCGTTGCCGGCGTCGGTACCAGCGACACCCGGCACACCATCGAACTCGCCCATGCGGCCGAGAAGGCCGGGGCCCAAGGGCTGCTGGTCGTGACGCCGTACTACTCCAAGCCGCCGCAGGCCGGCTTGCTCAACCACTTCCAGCAAGTCGCCGACGCGACTGGACTCCCGAACATGCTGTACGACATCCCCGGCCGCACCGGCACCCCGATCGAGACCGACACGCTCGTGCGGCTCGCCGAGCACGACAACATCGTCGCGGTGAAAGACGCCAAGGGCGACCTCGAGGCAACGAGCTGGGTGCTCAAGCGCACCGACCTCGCCTACTACTCCGGCGACGACAAGATCACGTTGCCGCTGCTGTCGGTCGGCGCGATCGGAGTCGTGGGCGTTCCGACTCACCTGTTCGCAACCGAGACCGCCGAGATGATCGCGGCCTACCTGCGCGGTGACGTCGCGGGCGCACTCGCGATGCATCGTCGGCTGCTGCCGGTGTTCACCGGGTTCTTCCGCACCCAGGGCGTCATCTTGACGAAGGCTGCCTTAAAGCTGGCCGGGTTGCCTGCCGGCCCGGTGCGCCCGCCCCTGGTCGACGCCACCGATGCCCAGATCGAGCAGTTGCGCCGCGACGCCGCGGACGCCGGAGTGGCCTGGTGAGCTTCCCGCACGCGGGCCTCGCTGCACCGGGCCCGCTCGCCGACAACGGCCTTCGGATCGTCGCCCTCGGCGGTCTTGGCGAAGTCGGCCGCAACATGACGGTGTTCGAGTACGGGGGGCGGCTGCTCATCGTCGACTGCGGCGTGTTGTTCCCCGACCCCGAGCAGCCGGGCATCGACCTGATTCTCCCCGACTTCGACTACATCAGAGCCCGCCTCGACAAGATCGAAGCGATCGTGTTGACGCACGCGCACGAGGACCACATCGGCGCGGTGCCGTACCTGCTGCGCGAACGGCCCGACATCCCACTGGTCGGCTCGAACCTCACGCTTGCGTTCATCGAAGCCAAGCTGGTCGAACACCGCATCAAGCCCTACGTGTTGGCGGTCAAGGAGGGCCAGCGCGAACGGCTCGGCGCGTTCGAGTGCGAGTTCCTCGCGGTGAACCACTCCATCCCCGACGCGCTCGCGGTCGCGATCCGCACTCCCGCCGGCTTGGTCTTGCACACCGGTGACTTCAAGATGGACCAGCTGCCGCTCGACGGCCGGCTTACCGACCTCGGCGGGTTCGCCAGGCTCGGTGCCGAAGGCATCGATTTGCTGATGTCTGACTCGACCAATGCTGAGGTTCCCGGCTTCGTCACCTCAGAGCGCGAGATCACGCCGGTGCTCCGCCGGGTGTTCGAAGGCGCCAAACGGCGAGTGATCGTCGCGTGCTTCGCCAGCCATGTGCACCGGGTGCAGCAGGTGCTCGACGTCGCCGTGCAGAACAAGCGTAAGTGCGCGTTCGTCGGCCGCTCGATGGTGCGCAACATGGGCGTCGCGCGCGATCTCGGCTATCTGCGGGTGCCCGCCGACCTCATCGTCGACGCACGCGAGATCGATGCCTACCCACCCGAGCAAGTGGTGCTCATCTCGACCGGTTCGCAGGGCGAGCCGCTCTCGGCGCTGTCGCGCATGGCTGGGGGCGATCATCCGGTGCGCATCGAGCAGGGCGACACCGTGGTGCTCGCGAGTTCGCTCATCCCCGGCAATGAGACGTCGGTGTTTCGCGTCGTCAACGGGTTGACTCGCTGGGGCGCGACCGTCGTGCACAAGGGCAACGCGCTTGTGCATGTGTCGGGTCACGCGGCGGCCGGCGAACTGCTCTACGTCTTGAACCTCACCCGCCCGAGCAACTTCATGCCGATCCACGGCGAGTGGCGCCACCTCCAGGCACACGCGGGCATCGCCAGGCTCTCCGGCGTCGTCAACGACCGCATCGTGATCGCCGACGATGGTTCCGTCGTCGACCTGGTTGATGGACGGGCTTCGATCACTGGCTCGATTCGCTGCGGCTACGTCTACGTCGACGGACTGTCGGTCGGCGAGGTGACCGAGACCTCACTGAAAGACCGCCGCATCCTCGGCGAAGAGGGCTTCGTGACCGTGGTCGTCGTGCTCGACTCGGCCACCGGCAAGCTGGCCAGCGGTCCAGAGATTCATGCCCGCGGTTCGGGCATCGACGACGCCGCACTCGAGGGCGTTCGCTCGAAGGTCCAAGAGGCGCTGGAGAAGTCGGCCGCCGACGGCATGACCGATCCGCACCAGCTCGAGCAGGTGGTTCGCCGGGTCGTCGGCCGCTGGGTCAACGACGCCTACCGGCGTCGTCCGATGATCTTGCCGGTCGTGCTCGAGGTCTAAGCCTGGCCGCCCGACCGACGGTCGCAGACAATTGCCGGTCCAGAGGCCGGTGGCTGTCTACCAGGCTAAAGAACTCGGACGGCGATTGGCGCGTGTGACTGCTGAGACTGATGGGGTCTTGCGGGTAGCCTCGGGAACATGGTGACCCGTGCCCCTTCTCGGCCTCGCTCAGCTCCGGCTCGGCGCCCGCCTGCGCGACGCCCACCCGCGAGGCGGCCACGGGCGCGTCGGCTCCGCCGTTCCGGTCGATCCGGACGCCCGCACGGCCTGCTGAGTTCGATGTTCCGGGGTATTGGGCGGCTGGCCCGCGGGGCCTGGATGGTCTTCGCTCATCTGATCGGCGGTTGCTTCCGCGCAGCCGGCGCCAGGGCGCGTGATCTCGACCCGGCGCATCGCCGCGACGGAGCCGGTCTCGGCGTGCTCGCGGTCGCGCTTGTTGTCGCGGGCGGCGTGTGGTGGCGGCTGCCCGGCCCCATCGGCTCGGGCATCGTCGCGGTGGTGCGCGGGATGGTCGGCTCGGCCGCGGTCGTGGTGCCCGTCGTGTTGGCAGCTCTCGCGTGGCGCACGTTGCGGCACCCCGATCGGGTCTCGGCCAGTGGTCGCATCGTGATCGGTTGGAGTGCGCTCGGCCTCGGCATCCTGGGTTTGCTGCACGTTGCGCACGGCAGCCCCGAGCCAAGCCTCGGCGCCGCGGCGGTGCGGCACGCTGGCGGCACCATCGGGTTCATGATCGCGGCACCGCTCGAGGCGGGTCTCACCGTGTGGTTGACGGTGCCTCTGCTCGGCTTGCTCGCCTGTTTCGGCCTGCTCGTGGTGACGGCCACACCGGTGAACGGGATTCCGAAGCGGCTGGGGGAGTTGCGCGACAGGCTGCTGCGCCGCACCCGGTCCAACCCTGACGATCTGGTGATCGACCTCGATGCCGACCCGCCGGCCGCGGTTCGCCGGGGCAGCCGCCGGCGCCGGGTCGGTGTGTTCAGCGGCACCGAATCCGTCGGCGACCGCCCGTTCGAGACCCCGTTAATAGTCGAAGGGTTAGTCGATGACCTGACGGTCGACCACCTCACCGACGGCGTCACCGGTGAGCCCGTCGAGCCCGGGTTGCCCACCGGCGTTCGAACCCACGTACCGGGTCACGGCTTGCCGCGTAGCTCAGAGCAACTGCTGTTGTCAGGCGACGGTGCGGGCCAGACCTACCACCTGCCGCCTGCGACCATGCTTCGCGAAGGGTCGCACACCCGGGCTCGCACGAAGGCGAACGACGCCGTCGTCGACGCACTCACCACGGTGTTGGAACAGTTCGAGATCGACGCGGTGGTGACCGGGTTCACCCGTGGCCCAACCGTCACCAGATACGAGGTCGAACTCGGCCCTGCGGTGAAGGTGGAGCGCATCACCGCGCTGTCCAAGAACATCGCGTACTCCGTCGCGAGCGCCGACGTCCGCATCCTGTCCCCGATCCCCGGCAAATCCGCGGTAGGCATCGAGATCCCGAACGCCGATCGTGACGTTGTCAGCTTGGGTGACGTGCTGCGGTCGCCGGTGGCGACCGCCGACCACCACCCGATGGTGGTCGCGCTCGGCAAGGACGTCGAGGGCCGGTTCATCTGCGCGAACCTGGCGAAGATGCCGCACATCCTCGTCGCGGGTGCCACTGGCTCGGGCAAGTCGACGTGCATCAACACGATCGTGACGTCGATCCTGTTGCGGGCCACGCCTGAAGAGGTGCGCATGGTGCTCGTCGACCCCAAGCGGGTCGAACTCACGAGCTACGAAGGAATTCCGCACCTCGTGACCCCGATCATAACCAGCCCGAAGAAGGCCGCCGAGGCACTCCAATGGGTCGTGCGCGAGATGGACATGCGTTACGACGACCTTGCGGCGTCAGGGTTTCGGCACATCGACGATTTCAACCGCGCGGTGAACTCCGGCACGTTGGTGCCACCGCCGGGCAGTGAGCGCATCTACCGGCCCTATCCCTATCTGCTCGTCATCGTCGACGAGCTGGCCGACCTCATGATGGTCGCACCGCGTGATGTCGAAGACTCGATCGTTCGCATTACCCAACTCGCGCGTGCGGCCGGCATCCACCTCGTGCTGGCTACCCAGCGGCCAAGCGTCGACGTCGTCACGGGACTCATCAAAGCGAACGTGCCGTCGCGCTTGTCGTTCGCCACCTCGAGTCTCGCCGACAGCCGGGTGATCCTCGATCAAGCGGGCGCCGAAAAACTTGTCGGTCTCGGCGATGCGTTGTTCCTGCCGATGGGGGCGAGCAAGGCGATCCGGTTGCAGGGCGCATTCGTTTCCGAGAGTGAGATCGAAGCCGTGGTCGGCCACTGCAAGCAGCAGCTGCAACCGACGTACCGCGACGACGTCACGGTCACCCACCCGGCGAAGCACGAGGCCGACGGCGACATTGGTGACGACCTCGATCTCTTGTGCCAGGCACTCGAACTGGTCGTGACAACACAGTTCGGCTCGACCTCGATGTTGCAGCGAAAGTTGCGGGTCGGCTTCGCAAAAGCCGGCCGCTTGATGGACCTGATGGAAAGCCGGGGCATTGTCGGCCCGAGTGAGGGTTCGAAGGCTCGTGACGTCCTGGTGAAACCGGATGAAGTAGACGATATCGTCGCGACGCTTCGGGGCGAGTAGGCGGTTGATCGGGTTGCCGTCAGGCGGCCGTCAAGATCTGCGTAGCTTTGTCGACACTGGCATGAGGTCATAGACTCAGGCTGTCCGCTTTGCGGTGAAACCCAGCTGCCGTGAACTCCAGTGCCGTGAAAACCAGGAGTCATTCGTGTCGATCGGTCAGGCATTGTCGGCGGCTCGCCGCGATGCCGGGCTGTCCGTCGATGACATCAGCGCCAAGACCAGGCTGCGCGCGACCGTCGTCAGGGCGATCGAAGCCGACGACTTTTCATTGTGTGGTGGCGATTTCTACGCGCGGGGGCACATCCGCACACTGGCCGGACTCGTCGGGCTCGACCCGGTGCCCTTGCTTGCGGAGTACGACGCGACGATCGGTCTCAACGACGACGGACCGGCGACCACCCAACTCTACGAAACCGAAGCAAGTGGCCGGGCGATTACCCGCAGCGCCCAGAAGCGCGCACCGAACTGGGGTCTAGCGGGTGCCGCGATGGTGCTGGTCGTCATCATCATCGTCGCGGTCGTCGGCCTCACGAACCGGGGTGGCAAGGGGGCGCCCGCACGGGCCGCACCTCCGGCCGCTGCTGGCACGTCGTCGGCTCCGCCGTCGTCGCCGAGCCCGGCGCCGGTTGTCCCAGTTCCGGTGGCGAGCCCGCTCCAAAGCCCGACCGAGGTCGCGCCGAGCACGGCGGTCGCCGAGGTCGGCGTCCACATCGTCGTGCTTGTCACCACCAAGAAGTGCTGGATCGAGGCCACCGGTTCTAACGGCCCCGCCGACGTCCTGTATCAGGGAGTGCTCAACGCGGGTGAGACCAGAACTTTCGACGACCCTCAGCGGGTGTCGCTGCGCCTCGGGAACGCCCCGGCCACCGACTTGACCGTGAACGGAGTCGATATCGGCGCGCCGCCGTCGAAGACCGCGGTGACGTCAGTGAGCTTCGGTCCAGGCAACCCGCTGCTGGCTCAGGGCTGAAAACTCGCGCACCCGAGATGGCGGGCCCGCACAGGTAGTCTCTCAAGGTGTCCGCGAGCCGTTCTGTGCATCTGGTGACCCTCGGCTGCGCCCGTAACGACGTCGACTCCGAAGAGCTAGCCGCTCGCATGAGCGATGCGGGGTGGAGTCTGACCGATTCTGAGCTCGCCGACATCACCGTCGTCAACACCTGCGGGTTCGTCGACGCCGCAAAGAAGGATTCGGTCGACACGCTGCTCGCCGCTGCCGATACAACCCGCGGCGGCAAAGTGGTGGCCGTTGGCTGTCTCGCCGAACGCTACGGCGGCGAACTCGCAGCGGCCCTACCTGAGGCCGTCGTGTTGTCCTTCGACGATTACCCGACCATCGGCGACCGACTCGACGACGTGTTGGCCGGCCGCACGCTCGTGCCGCACCACCCGCGTGACCGCCGCACACTGCTCCCGATCTCACCGACCAGCCGTCCCGCGGCAGTCGCCGACGTCGGTATCCCCGGCCATGCGGGTGGGCCGCGGGTGTTGCGGCAGCGCCTCGATGACCGACCGGTCGCGCCCCTGAAGCTCGCGTCGGGGTGCGATCGCCGCTGTTCGTTTTGCGCGATCCCGTCGTTTCGCGGCGCGTTCGTTTCCCGGCCGCCGGCTGAGGTTCTCGGTGAGGCACAGTGGTTGGCCGAGCACGGCGTCCGCGAAATCGTTTTGGTCAGTGAGAATTCGACGTCGTACGGCAAGGATCTCGGCGACGTGCGACTGCTCGAACAGTTGCTGCCACAGCTAGCTGCCGTCGACGGCATTGCGCGGGTGCGGCTCACATACTTGCAGCCCGCCGAGATGCGCCCCTCGTTGATTGAGGCGATCACCTCAAGCCCTGGCGTCGTCCCGTATTTCGATCTGTCGTTTCAACACGCGAGCGCCACCGTATTGCGGCGCATGCGGCGGTTCGGCGACCCCGAGCAGTTCCTCGACCTGCTCGCGCGGGTGCGCCTGAACGCACCCGATGCCGGCATTCGCTCGAACGTCATCGTCGGTTTCCCCGGTGAAACCGATGCCGAGTTCGCCGAACTCGAAGACTTCCTGGTGGCCGCCCGCCTCGACGTTATCGGTGTGTTCGGATACTCCGATGAAGATGGCACCACCGCGGCCACCCTTGACGACAAAGTCGATGTCGATGTGGTCGCTGATCGCGAAGCACACCTCGGGCGCGTCGTCGAGCGTCTGATGAGCGAGCGGGCACTCGAGCGGGTCGGTTCGACGGTGGAGGTGATGTTCGACAAACGTGGGGACGCCGAGGGGCGGGCGAACCACCAGGCTCCCGAGGTCGACGGCACAACACTGGTGCCAGGGGTCGATGTTGTGCCCGGCACCGTGCTGCGCGCGAAAGTGATCGACGCAGTCGGTGCCGATCTGATCGCCGCGCTGGTATGAGCACGCCCGAGGCGCCGGCACCGCAGGCTGGCGTTGCCAACCTGGCAAACGCGCTGACGGTCGCGCGGCTCGTGATGGTGCCGATCTTCGCGGCTCTGTTGCTCAGTGACCGGGGCCACCACAGCGGTTGGCGATACGCGGCCACCGCCGTTTTCATCGTCGCCTCGCTGACCGATCGGGTTGATGGCGCCGTTGCGCGGCGCCGCGGCACGGTGACCGACTTCGGGAAGATCGCCGACCCGATCGCCGACAAGGCGCTCATCGGCGCGGCGCTGATCAGCTTGTCGAGCATCGGCGACCTGCCGTGGTGGGTCACCGTCGTCGTGTTGGTGCGCGAGATCGGTGTCACCCTGTTGCGTTTCTGGGTCATCCGACGCGGCGTCATGGCGGCGAGTCGCGGGGGCAAGGTCAAGACCGTGTTGCAGGCGATTGCGATCGGCCTGTACCTGCTACCGCTGACCGGGCCGCTCGCATCGATCCGTGCATACCTGATGGCTGCGGCGATCGTCATCACGCTCGCCACGGGGGCCGACTATGTGGCGCGGGCGATTCGGTTGCGTCGTACGACGTCAGGTCGGGCGGCCTATATCGCGCCCGGCGCGACCTCCGACGTGGGCTAGCGATGAAGGCCGAAATCGTCGCGGTCGGCACCGAGTTGCTGCTCGGTGACATCGTCAACGGCAACGCTGCATGGCTCGGCAGCGAACTCGCCGAGATCGGCATCGACGTCGACATCACAACTGCGGTCGGCGACAACATCGGCCGTATTGCCGCGGCGGTCGGCCGGGCGTGCGAGCGCGCCGACGTCGTGATCGTGACCGGCGGTCTCGGTCCGACGCAGGACGACCTGACGCGCGAGGCGCTGGCCGAACTGGCCGGCGGCTCGCTGGTTGCTGACCCAGTTGTTGAAGCAGCGATTCGGGGCCGTTATGCCGCGTCGGGCCGCACCGACTTTCCGGTCAACAACCTGCGGATGGCGCAGCGCCCGAGCGTCGCGGCGGCCTTGCCGAACCCGGCCGGCACCGCACCGGGACTGCGCATGCCGATCGGGGCGGCCGGCACGATCGTGTACGCGTTGCCCGGCGTGCCGATCGAGATGCGCGAGATCTTCACTGGCTGGATCCGGCCCGAGCTCATCGAGCGCGCGGGCCCTGGCCTCACGTTGTTGTCGCGCCGGCTGCATACCGTCGGGGTCTGGGAATCGCAGATTTCGCAGGCTCTCGCCGGTCTCGACGCCGAGTTGGCGACAGCGGGCAACCCGACGATCGCCTACCTCGCGTCGGAAGGTCAGACGCGGGTGCGCATCACCGCGAAAGCAGCGACGGCCGACGACGCGCGGCGCATGATCGGTGACGTTGAGGTGCGCGTGCGGGCAATTCTGGGCGACGTGATCTACGGCGTTGACGACGACACCCTCGAGTCGGTCGTCCATCGTCTGCTCCTCGGCACGCAAGCCACCGTCGCAACGGCTGAATCGGTGACCGGTGGGTTGCTTGGCGCCGCTCTGAGCTCGACGCCGGGGGCCTCGGCCACCTATCGCGGTGGGGCCGTGGTCTACGCAACCGAGACGAAGACGGCCGCCCTCGGCGTCCCGGCTTCGTTATTGGCTGAGCGTGGCCCGGTCGACCCCGACGTTGCCACGGCGATGGCGGACGGCGCGCGGCTACGGTTCGCCGCAACCTACGGCTTGGCGACCACCGGGGTCGCTGGCCCGACGGCGCCCGACGGCAAGCCGGTGGGCACTGTCTATATCGCGCTGGTCGGACCAGGCGGCACCGTCGTTCGTGACCTGCGGTTGGCCGGAAATCGCGACCGGGTGCGCAGGGTCACGGTGCTGACGGCGCTCGACCTGCTGCGGCGCACGCTGGGCCGGCTCCCGCAGCTTTGACGAGTTGGTAGGCGCCTGGAACATCGGCTGTGTTTACACTGTTACTTCACAACGATTGGATCGCTCGTCAAGATCAGTCGAGTTGCGCGCTTGGCATGCCGATGACTCGGGGTACGGTGGTCCTTGCCGGGGACGGCATCAGGGCGACGTCGGGGACGGCATCCGGGCGACGTCGGGGAACGGCTGACGGTTGAGGAGGCACGATGGTCCTGCTGCGCAGGTTGCTTGGCGATGCATTGCGCCAGCAGCGCCTCTCCCAAGAGCGCACCTTGCGTGACGTCTCCGCCGGCGCGCGGGTCTCCCTCGGATACTTATCCGAAGTCGAGCGCGGCCAGAAGGAAGCGTCGTCTGAACTGTTGTCGTCGATCTGCGATGCCCTCGGCGTGCAGCTCTCGACCGTGCTGCGTGAGGTCAGTGACGAGCTGCACGTGCTTGAGTCGGCCGGCGCCGGTCCTGCCGTCGTGGCGATGTCTACTCGTCAGGCCGAGCACCAGGTCGTCGCAGCCGCCTAGACTTCGGGCCGTGGCGACCCCGACCGTTGGTTCACGTGGCACGCGTAGCCGTGCTGGGAACGCGATGGGTCGCACCCGCGTCGCAGCGCTCACCGGAGCGCTGGCGGCGGTCACCAAATACGGCAGCCATAAAGCCACCATGGGTGACATCGCGATGCTCGCCGGAATCGCCAAAGCGACCTTGTACAACCATTTCCGCACGCGTGACGACGTCTACGTTGCGCTCGTCGCGGCGGAAGTCGACAAGGTGGCTGCGGCTGCTGTCGCGAAGGTGCCTGACGGCCTCGATGTCGCGGTGGCCGAGGCCGCCGGATTGCTTGGCGAGTATCCGGCGCTGCACCGAGTGGCGCTCGACGACCCGGGCGCGATGTTGGCGCTCGCGACGCCGGGCGCTGGGCCGGTGTGGGACGCCGCTCGCGCCCACGTCGTGGGCGCCCTCACCGAGGCGGGTTACACCGCCTCACCCGCGGCAGTCGACCTTGTGCTGCGGTATCTCGTCAGTCAGCTGCTCGCGCCGTCAACTCCCGACGAGCGGGTCGCCGCTTCTGCGCTCCTCACGGCCGCGGTTGGGGCTGCGCCGCCCGCTGCGGTCGAGGCAACGCTCGCTGCTCCGGCTACGGACCCGGACCAGGCTGGCAGTTCGCACACCAGTAGCTGACCCGCGCTTGCTCTGTTTCGCCTTGCCAGGCGACCTGAATGGGCGCTCCGCATCGCCGGCAGGATTTGCCTGCGCGGTCGTACACCCAGGTGCGCTGGCCGGATCGGGCGTCGCCGGTCGTGACGTGGTCGTAGCGCTCACGGTTGGCGCCCAGCAACCGGTGCACGACGTCGACGAGACCGGCGATGCTGCTCACATCGCCGACCGGCGTCCAGGGTGAAAGCCCGCGCAGGAAACACGCCTCTGCCTTGTAGACGTTGCCGGCGCCAGCCAGATTCCGCTGGTCGAGCAGGGCTTCGGCGACTGACCGCGCCGGATCGGCCATGATGCGCCGGGTGGCTTCCTCGGCGTCCCAGTCGGGTCCAAGCAGATCGGGGCCTAGGTGCCCGACGACGGTGTTCTCTGCGGTCGTGGGGATCAGCGCGGTGTCGTGGATGCGGTCACCGATCGCCGTGCGCGTTGCGTTGCGGAGGATGATGCGCACGTGGTCGTGCGGGTCGTGCACTGATAGGCCGGCCGGTTGCACGCGCCATTTGCCATCCATGCGCAGGTGACTGTGCAGCGTGAGGAAGTTGTCGAACCTGATCAGCAGGTGCTTGCCGCGCGGAATCACTTCGGTGACGGTGTGGCCGCGCAGATCGATGGTCGCAAGCTCGGCGACGCGCAGTTCGGCGGTGGTGAGTTGGTGACCCGCGAGTGCGCTGCGCAGCGTTCGGGCCGTCAGCCAGACCGTGTTGCCTTCGGGCATTAGAGCCGCAGCCTCAGGCCTTTGGGGGTTGCGCGGAAACCGGCCGCCTCCAACGCGGTGCCCAGTGGCGAGGTCAACACCGACCCACCGTCGGCGCGCTCGACGTCGAGGCGGCCGAGCCAGCCATCGCGTACGGCCAGCGCAAGTGCCTCGACGGCGGTGCGCATGAACAGCTCGGCCGAGGTCTCGACCTCGGCGGATTCGAACGAGAGCAACGTCTTGCCACCGCGCTCGACGTAGACGGCGAGCTCGCCGTCGACCAGGACGACGAGGGCGCCCGCTTTGCGGCCAGGCCGGTGCCCCTCGCGGTCGCCGACTTCGCGGCCTGCGCTTCTAGGCCATGACAGTGCGGCGCCATAGGGGTTGGCCGGGTCGGTGGCGGCGAGCACGATGGCGCTCGGACCGTCGGCGTGGGGGTCAGACGGTGCGCGGGTGCGCAGCCGGTCGACCGCGCCCGGCAACGCGAACTGCGCGGCGCCGAGGCCTTCGACGAAGTAACCGCGCCGGCAACGGCCGGCGTCTTCGAACGCCTTGAGTACGCGGTAGACCGCGGCGAAGCCGCCGACGACAGATTCGGCTTGGACCGCACCGCGGGTGAGCACGCCGTAGCGGTCGAGCAGGGTCTCGGCCAGTGCGTGCGATCGTCGGGTCTCGTCGGTCGACGGCTCGGGCAGCAGGCTCCAGCGGCCGCCGACGGTCGGCGGACCGGTGCGGCTGGGCAATACCGGTCGCCCACGTCGAGCCGAAACGGGGCGGGAGTGGCGTGTTCGGCCGGTGCCCAGGCGCACCCGCAGCGGGGCGAGTGAATCGTTGGTGATGAGGCCCGCCCAGACGAGCTCCCAGAGCGCGTCGGCAAGCTCGCGGTCGTCGCCCGAACCGACCCGGGTCGATAGCTCGCGGAAGAACAGCGCGCCGCCACTACCCATCGCCTCAAGGAGCTGGCTCTGTAGTGGGGTGGAGACGGCCGTGCGGCTGGGCAGCAGCAAGCTGGCGTTGTCAGCGAGGTAGAGCGCGACCCAGCCGTCGTTGCCAGGCAAGCTGCCGTGCCCGGCCCATACCACCTCACCGCTGATGGTGAGGTCGTCGAGCATCGTGGGCGTGTAGTCGGCGACGCGTGACGGCAACACAAGTTGTTCGAGTGCTGATGCCGGCAATACCGCGCCTTGCAGTTGCTCGACCGCGCGCAGCACGCCGTCGACTCCACGCAACGGACTGCGCGCGTGTTGCCATGCCGGCAGAAAACGACCCAGCGTGGCCGCCGATACCGGCTCGACTTCCTTGCGCAACTTCGCCATCGATCTGCGTCTGATCGAGCGTAGGACACCCGCGTCGCACCACTCGATACCCGAACCACCGGGCCGGAACTCGCCGCGACTCACCCGCCCTGCGGCGGTCAGCCGATCGAGCACACCGGTGACGATGGCGACGCCAAGACCGAACCTGGTCGCCACGTCAGCCGCAGTGAAAGGGCCGTGACCGCGCCCGAACCTCGACACCAAATCGCCGAGCGGATCGCCCACCGACTCGCTGAAAGCATCAGGAATGCCTTCAGGCAAAGGAGTTCCGAGCGCATCACGCAAACGCCCGGCGTCTTCGATCGCCGCCCAGCGTTCTTCGGCCGTCACCCGGATGCGGATCGCGCGGCGGCTCTCTTCGAGTTCGGCCAGCCAGCGCGGGGTTGCCCCGCGTTCGACAGCTTCGGATGTGGAGAGTGGCCCGACGAGACGCAGCATGTCGGCCACACCCTCGACGTCGCGCGCCTGGCGTTCAGCCGTCAGGTGTTGCAGTTCGCGTTCGATCTCATCAATCGCGTCGGCGTCGAGCATCTCGCGCAGTTCGGCTTGGCCGAGTAGTTCGCCGAGTAACACGGAATCAAGGGCAAGTGCTTGGGCACGTCGTTCGGCCAGGGGCGCATCGCCCTCGTAGATAAAGGCCGCGACGTAACCGAACAACAGCGACCGCGCGAACGGCGACGCTGCTGGCGTCTCGACATCGACCAACCGCACCCGGCGCGACTCGACATCGCGCATCAACTCGACAAGACCAGGGACGTCGAACACGTCTTGTAGGCACTCGCGCATGGTTTCGAGCACGATCGGGAACGAGCCGTATTCGCTCGCAACGGAAAGCAATTGTGCTGCTCGTTGCCGCTGTTGCCACAGCGGCGTGCGCCGATCGGGACGCCGCCGGGGCAGCAGTAGCGCACGTGCGGCGCATTCGCGGAACCGTGCTGCGAACAACGCCGAGCCGCCGACTTCGCGGGTGACCGATTCTTCGACTTCATCGGACGCGAGCAGTGCGAGCTGTGCGGGCGGTGCTTCGTCGGTCTCGGGGATGCGCAGCACGATGCCGTCGTCGGCGTGCATTGTCTGCACGTCGACGCCGTAGCGCTCGCGAAGCCGGGCGCCGATCGCCAGCGCCCACGGCGCGTGCACTTGCGCGCCGAACGGTGAGTGGACGACGACCCGCCAGTCGCCGAGTTCGTCGCGAAACCGCTCGACCACGATCGTGCGGTCGTCGGGCAGTTGGCCGGTTGCTGCGGTTTGTTCGGCGAGGTAGGCGAGCAGGTTCGAGGCGGCCCAGTCGTCGAGGCCGGCGTTCAGTAGTCGCGCATGGGCAGCCGGTTTCGTGACCGTCGAGAGTTCCCGGACAAACGCACCGAGTGCGCGACCGAGTTCAAGCGGACGACCCAACGCGTCGCCGTGCCAGAACGGCAACTTTCCTGGGACGCCGGGGGCTGGGGTCACCAGTACCTGATCGTGGGTGATCTCGACGATGCGCCATGACGACGAGCCGAGGGTGAACACCTCGCCGACGCGTGACTCGTACACCATCTCTTCGTCGAGTTCGCCGACGCGTCTCGCCGTTTCGGTGCCGGCAATGAAGACGCCGAACAGACCGCGATCGGGGATCGTGCCGCCGCTGGTGACCGCGAGTCGTTGTGCGCCGGGGCGGCCCGCGATCGTGCCGGCGATGCGATCCCACACGAGGCGCGGCCGCAGCTCCGCGAACTCGTCACTGGGATAGCGGCCCGCGAGCATGTCGAGCACCGCGTCGAACACCGACTGGGGGAGAGCAGCGAAGGGCGCTGCCCGCCGAACGAGGGCGAGCGCGTCGTCGACGTCCCAGGTTTGCATGGAGGTCATCGAGACGAGGTGCTGCGCGAGCACATCGAGCGGATTGCGCGGGATGCGAATCGACTCGATCGCGCCGGCCTTCATGCGCTCCGCAACGACCGCGGTTTGCACGAGATCGCCTCGGTACTTGGGAAAAATCACTCCGCGCGATACCGCGCCGACCTGGTGGCCGGCGCGGCCGATGCGTTGCAAACCGCTCGCCACACTCGGCGGGCTCTCGACCTGGACGACGAGGTCGACTGCACCCATATCGATGCCGAGTTCGAGGGTGCTGGTCGCAACGACCGCCGGCAACTGGCCTGACTTCAACATTTCTTCGGTGACACTGCGCTGTTCGCGGCTGACCGAGCCGTGATGGGCGCGGGCTACTTCGGTTTCGCGGCCGCGTTCGAAGCCGATCTGATTGAGCCGGTTCGTGAGCCGCTCGGCGAGGCCGCGCGAGTTGGCGAACACGATCGTCGACCGGTGCGAATCGATCAGGTCGGAAATGCGTTCTTCGACGTGCGGCCAGATCGATTTGCGCGGCTCTTCATCGCTCGCTTCGTCGGGGGAGTCCATGTCTTCGATCGGCACGACGACGGTGATATCGAACGTCTTGGCAGCAGGTGGCTGCACGATCGTTGCGGCTTTTGTGCCGCACAAGAAGCGGGCGATTTCGTCGACAGGCCGCACGGTCGCGGATAGCCCGATGCGTTGCACCCGCTTGTCGAGCATCGCGTCGAGCCGTTCGAGCGAGAGTGCCAGATGCGCACCCCGCTTGGTGGCCGCGACGGCATGGATCTCATCGACAATCACCGTCTCGACGCCCAGCAGCGATTCCCGTGCGGCCGAGGTGAGGATCAGGAAGAGCGATTCGGGCGTGGTGATCAGAATGTCGGGCGGCTTCGTCGCAAGGCGCCGGCGTTCGGCGGCCACCGTGTCGCCAGAGCGGATCGCCACCTCGACGCTCGGCTCGGGCAACCCGAGGTGAGTAGCGGCGTGCCGCATGCCCACAAGAGGGGCACGCAGGTTGCGCTCGACGTCGACGGCGAGTGCCTTCATCGGCGAGATGTAGAGCACCCGGCATCGTCGGGCCGAGTCGGCCGGGACGGGAGCCGCCGTGATGCGGTCGAGTGCCCACAGGAACGCGGCCAGCGTCTTGCCCGAGCCGGTCGGGGCCACCACGAGCGTGTGATCGCCCCGACCGATGGCCTGCCAGGCCTGCACCTGGGACGGCGTCGGCTCGGCAAAGGCGGAGGTGAACCAGGCTCGGGTGACCGCTGAGAAGCCTTCAGGCAGCCCGGCCGCCGGCTGCTCGGCGTCCGCCTGCTTCTTGGGGCTCATTCGTCGATTCTGTACCTCGCTGCCGACAATCGCGGGAGGACCCTCAGCAGTTAACTCCGGGCGCCTCACGCCGATAAGAGACCATGAGTCCCTCCCGGCTCGTCACGCTCGTCGGCGCCCGCTTGCGCCTTCGACCGACTGGCGAACTCAGGGCCGTCCTCGCCGCGATCGAGGCCGGCGATCTCACCGTGCGCGTGCCCGAGGACGGTCGAGGCATGGCGGTTGAGGTCGCGCGCTGTCTCAACAACCTGACAACGCGGAGTGAAGAACTCGTCGTCGGCAGCCGTCGCATTGCCGAGGCGATGGGTCAGCGATGGACAGAAGTCCTGCGGATCGGTGAGTCGATGTCGGCGACGGCTGAGCTCACCACGACCCGCGCAATCTCGGCGAGTGCGGCATCTGTGCAGGTGTCGGACAACATGAATGTGGTGGCCGCCGCGACGAACCAGATGGCGGCGACGATCCGCGAAGTGGCCGCGTTGGCCGCTGCTGCGGTTGAGGGCACGCGGGTCGGTATTGAACGAGCAAACACGACCGGCGCCACGATGAACGAACTGCACGTGGCCTCGCAGCGAGTCAGCGACGTCGCTGGCCTCATCGAGACAATCGCCGCACAAACGAAGTTGCTTGCCCTGAACGCGCGCATCGAGGCAGCGCGAGCCGGCGACAACGGGCAGGGGTTCGCGGTCGTTGCACGCGAGGTTCGGGCGCTGGCCGAACAGACCGCTGGGCAAACGAAATCGGTCGCCGGCACAGTCGCGGAGATTACCGAACGATCGCAGCGTGCTGGCGCAGACTTGGCGAGCATCACCGAGACGATCACCGAGGTGTCGCACGGTCAGACGGCGATCGCGACGGCAGTCGAAGAGCAGAGCGTGGCGACGCTGGAGATCGGCAGACTGGCGGCGCAGACTGCCAAAGGGTCAAGCGCTATCGCCAGCGACATCGGCGAAATCTTGTTAGCGAACCGGCGCTTGGCATATGGGGGATCGCAAGGTCGCAATGCGGCGTCGGTATTGGGAGATCTCGAGAAGTCGCTGCGCCGTCTCACCGAATCGTTTACCGTCGGCGTCTCCGCCACCGCCGAGACTGGAGTCACGACTGCGCCCGTTGCGACAACGCGAAATGGGATCACGACCATCAGCCATGGAGTGCAGGGCAGCAGTCTGAACGAGTTCGAATACCAAGGCGACTGGTCGCACTCGACTGCCAACGAGTTGTCGGGCGAAAGCGACTCGTATTGCAGCATGCCCGATGACACCGCGACGCTGCGCTTCGAGGGCCGCCGGGTGCGGTTCTACGGAGTGACTGACGCACACCACGGCATGGTGGCGTTGTCCGTCGACGACGGCGCGGAGGTGATCGTCGACGAGTACAGCACGAGTCGCCAATCGGGTGTCATGTTGTGGGAGAGCCCGCTCCTGACTCCTGGGCGGCACGTGTTCAAGGTGCGCGTCGCTGACCAAAAGCATGGTGACTCGCGCTACTTCTGGACCACGATCGACCACGCGGAAGTCGTCGCCTGAGAGCACCAAGGACGTCATGAGCCGAGGTTGACGACGGTCCAGGTGTGGCCGCCGTCCGTCGTCCGCCACAGCTGGGGAGGAGTCGAATTTTGCATACTTGCGATGAGGAAGCCGATGTTGGTCGTCGTGAATCCGATGAAGCTTGCCGCTGGTGAGGGGACGGACCCAGGAGCCGGAGGCACGGGCGAGCTGGCGGTCAGGGTGATCAGGTCGAGCTCGGTGTCGTCGTAGACAACGGCGTGACTCGAGTCGACTCCACCGATGGAGTACGTGACCAGCGGGAATTGTGCGGGTGCCCAGGAGGCACCTCGGTCAGTAGACACCAACTCCGTCGTCGTGTGGCCGCCGGTGCACAGCGCCCACAGCGATCCGTCTCCAGCAACTGAGAGCACACCACCTGCCTGGGGTCCACATGGTCCGCGGGTCGACGTAACGGTGGCACCGCTGCTGGTGATGGTGACGAAAATCCCCTGTTGCGTGGGCCCTATGGACGCGATCACATACGCGTTGTTCTTGATCACGACGACGTTGTCGAAGGCTGTCGTGCTGAGATTCACCTTCGTCCAGGCGCCCGTACCGCCCGTGCCGTAGGTCGCGTGAAATAGCGAGGAGGACGGCGATCCGCTTGCCTCGTTGTCGGCGACAGCCCATACGTCACCGCTTGCGGCGGCAAGGTCGACCACGTTGCCGGGAACGCCGGTCACGGCCGACCACGAGGCACCGCCGTCGGCCGTCGCAAAAAGGCTGGCGCCGTACGACCAGCCGTTGTTCGTGTCACCGAATCGGACGTCGGAGACGGTCGGCGTGTCCGGGGGCACTCGCGCCCCCATTTGCGCGACGAATGCCGACGGGCTCCCGACCTTCGTGAAGTGCTGCCCTGCATCGGTCGTTTTCATGATCGTGATGCCGTCCGGGCCACTGTCGGCGGTGATGTAACCGAGCACCCAGTAGTCGTTGACACCGACTGCACTGACGGAGACGGGGTTGAAGACCTGGACTGGTGGCGTCGATGCGACGGGCAATCCGGTCGGGGCGGTAACCGCGGCCGACGCAAGCGTGCTCGGTGAACCGACGGGTGGCGCCGAGACCGCTGGCGGCGGACTGCTCGACGCGAGCTCAGACGCCGCGGGATGGGCAGGGTGGAGATTGGCGGCGACGTTCGACCCATGGCCCTTCGTGGGGAGGCCGATGGTGACCGCAGCCGCCCCGATGATGACTACTGCGCCGAGTGCCGCACCCGCCGATCGCCGTTGCTGGCGACGCCGGGCGCCGGCGTGAAGGCGTTCGATCGCATCCGGCGCGACGGGCACCCCAAGACCACGAGAATGCAGGACGTCGCGAAGCCGGCGTTCGAGGTCGTCGTCCTCTGCGGCCACCTGATCAGAACCCGACGACCGACCAGGTAGCGCCGCCGTCCGTCGTCCGCCAGAGCCGATTTGGTGCCTGGCTGAGGGCGTATCCGACTTTGGCGTCAGTGAACCCGAGGAAAGAGAAGTTGGCGTTCTTGCTGCTGATCGTTGCGGTCTTCGGCTGGCCGGTCGTCGACACCACGACGAGGCTCGATCCTTGGTTCACAACGGCGGTTGTCGCGTCGATCCCACCGACGACCCCGAGGGTGATTTGCGACGGGGTCGTGGCCGCGTGCCATGTCGCGCCACCATCGGTCGAGACCGTTGCGGCCCCTGAGCACGCGGTCCACAGTGATCCGATGCCGGCCGAGAATACCCCCGCAACGGGTACGCACGGGGCAGCGTATGTCGTGGTCGCCACGCCCACCGATGCGACGTATATGTGTTCTACGTTCTTGGCATCGCCGGCGAGCAGGTACGCCGTCGCCCCTTTGACGACGAGGCTCGGAGCCGTGCCGCCTGGCGGATCAGTACCCAGGTCGACCTGCTCCCAGGAGCCGGTCCCGGAGCCGGTCGCGTATGGTGCCTGCCACAACTCGTAGCCGTCGCCAGTGGTCGGTTGAACGACGGCCCATGCGGTACCTGCCGCGGCCCCGGGATTGCGTGCCGCCTCGAGGTCTTTGACGCTCCCCGCAGGCAGCGAGGTATCCGCCCAGGTGGCACCGCCATCCGCTGTCGTCCACAGCGCGTCGCCGTACGCCCAGCCATTGTCGCCATCGGCGAAGCGGAGGTTGAAGACCGGCCGGGTGGTGTTGTCGACGGTGATGGTCGCCGCGTGTGGTGCGGCCAGTTCTGCGAAGTGGGCGCCGGCGTCGGTGGTGTTCACGATCGCTGTGCAAACCACGTTCCCGCATTGCTGGGTTCCGAGGACCCAGTACGTCTTGTCGTTGACCGCGGTGACAGATATCGGCGTGAAGTCCGCGGGTACTGCGGAACCGGCGCGGGGGTACGGGGTTGCCGTTGGTGCCGTGGGCGCAACCGTCGGCACCGCGGACGACGGTGGTGACACGGACACAGCGGGGGACGACACAGCGCCGGGCGACTCGCTGACAGGGACGACCAACGGGTCCGGAAATCCGGTCCCCGATACGAAGGCCGATGGGCCTGCAGTGCGCAGCTTGGCGGCGACGTTCGAGCCGTGACCGCCGCCTGCGTTCAGGCCGATGGCGCCAGCGACCACCGCAATTACAGCGACGGCGCCGACCACCGCGCCTGCCGAACGCCGTTGCTGACGGCGGCGCGCGCCGGCGTGGATGCGGCCGAGCGCATCGGGGGAGACCGGAACACCAAGATTGCGGTCCCGGAAGACGTCGCGGAGCCGGCGCTCGAACTCGTCGTCAGGCGGTTGCTGGCTCATCGACCGACACCATCCGTAGTCGGGCCCCCGTCAGACGCAGCGAACTGGGCAGCATCGCGGCGCAACGCGGCCAGCGCACGAGATGCCTGGCTCTTCACCGTTCCGACGGACGACCCCATCAACGCGGCGATCTGCGCCTCTGATTGGTCTTCGTAGTAGCGCAGCACGATGACGGTGCGCTGGCGTGGCGGCAGCGCACGAATCCTGTCCCACAAGGCCAAATCGCGGACCATGGGTTCAGCGCGCTGAGCGCCGCGGCGTCCGGCATCTTCGGGAATTTCTAGCACCAGCGTCTCGCGACGGTGCCGTCGCCAGATGCTGATGTTGCGGTTCACCATGATGCGCCGCACATATCCCTCCGGATCGCCCTGGTTCTCCACCCGCGCCCACGCGAGCATCGTTCGCTCGAGTGCGTCTTGGACGAGGTCGGCGGCGGCATGGGGGCTTCCGGTCAGGGCGTGGCCGAAACGCAGCAGCTCGGGCATGCGAGCGCGCGCGAACTCGTCAAAGACCTTTCGCCGCTCCTCGTCCACAGTCACCCCGGGCATCGTGTACGCAATGACGACGCGGGAGGCCGCCAGAGGGTTGCATTACTGCGTGGGAACGCCCTGAGCGAACCGCAGCAGGTCGGTCGGGTCGGCGGCTGCCTTGATCGAGACGAGTCGAGCCAGGTTGGCACCGTAGTAGGCGTGCTGCCAGTCGGGGAGCTTGGCGTCGATGTAATTGAGGTAGGCGAATCCACTGACATAGGGGCGCATCATCGTGTAGACGCCGTCGAGCCAGGCCTGGTTGGCCGCGACGGTCCGGGCCGGGGCGGTGACGCTCCAGGGCGCGACGTACTGAAGGCAGGCGAGCTTGTCGCGGTGCACGAAGGCGGTGTCACCCGGAGCGATCGAGTTGATCGCTCCGCCGTAGGCGTCGAACAGCACGCTCCCGCCGGGGAGCCCGAGCCCGCGCCTGCCTTCGATGCCGTTGAGCAAGACGTCGACGCCGGCCGGCGAGAGCGGACCGGCGAGGAAATCGGAGCGAGCCGCGTTCGCTTCCCGGCCCAACTTGCCGCCAGGGTTGGTATCGGCCCGGTGGCACGCCAGGGTCGACAACGATGCACACCCGCCCTCGACGAACATGGTGGGGAGGTACCCGTCCTCCTGCACATACCTCGTCGTCATGGGCGCTTTCGCCGCCGATTGCAGAGCGTTGAGCAGCGGGTTGAGGCCTGCGGGTGAGCCGACGAACACCCCGCTCGCATAGACGTGCGGGGTATCGGACGACGACCCTGCACCGTCGATATGAAGGCTTGACCACAGTTCGTTAGGAGTCGTCGGCAGCCACTCTTGCCATGCCGTCACGACATCGTGGGCGTGCGACCAGTCCCATCTGACGAGGAAGTGCGTGAGGCTCGGCGTTGCGTGGGTGCGGAACTCGAGCGCGGTGACGATGCCGAAGTTGCCCCCACCGCCGCCGCGATGCGCCCAGAACAGGCCGGGCTCGCTGTCCTCGGTGGCCCGCACGATCTGGCCGTCGGGCGTGACGAGCTCGACGGCGGTGAGTGCGTCGCAGCTGAGGCCGTACTTGCGTGCGACGACTCCGACCCCGCCGCCGAGGGTCGAGCCGGTGATGCCAACCGTCGGGCACGAGCCGCCGGGTACCGAGCGGTTCTGCGGTGCGAGGCCGGCGTAGACGTCGATGAGCGTGGCGCCTGCGCCAACCCGGGCGGTGGTCGCGTCGAGGGCGGTGACCTGATTCATCGGGCCGACGTCGATCACCAAGCCCGACGTTGTGGAGTACCCGGCGAAACTATGACCGCCGCTGCGGGCCGCGACCTTAGTGCCCGTCGTCCGGACGAAGGCGAGGCACTGCTGCACGTCGCTGACCGATTGGCATTGGGCGACGGCGGCCGGTTTGACGCCGTCGAAACGCGTCGAATACAGCCTGGACGCCGTGAGGTAACCCGCATCACTCGGGCGCAGCAACCTCGGGCCGAGCAGCTTGGCGAGCGCGTCGAGATCGGCCAGTGTGGTCGCCTCCGCGGCCGACGAGACCGCGGGGGCCACCGAGCTGGCGGCGGCCGGCGCTGAGCTGGCGGCGGCGCTGCTTGAGCTCGCCAGGGAAGACGGCGCTGGCGTGCTCGGGGTGCCAGGAGTCGGCGTCCCGCTTGGGCTTGGGGTTTTGCTTGTGCAGCCCTCGACGGCGCCGACCAGAACCGCGGCGCCGGCCAGTCGGAGGAACTCGCGCCGGTCGATGGGGGTCCTCACAGTCGATGCGGGCTTGGCTCGATGAAACGAGTCTCTACCCGTAGACGCTGTCGGCCGCGGATTGGGTGCACGAGATGAGCGGGCATACTGCGGCGGTGCGATTGACAGACTTCTGGTTCCGGATGCGCCAGCACTTCGGGTCGACCTATGCCGAGTCGTTCGCCCACGATTTCGTGCTCGGCGAACTGGGTGGCCGGACGATCGAGGAAGCGCTGGCCCAAGGCGTCGAGGTGCAGGAAATTTGGCGCGCTGTCTGCCGCACAGTTGAGGTCGCGCCGAAGCTGCGCTGAGTTCTTTAGGGGCATCTTTTTGGGTGTCACTGCCGGGACGGCGTGTCGGCGGCCGTTCGAACAGGTGTTCGGTTAATGTCCACAGCTATCGGATCGATCCACAGCGGCTGTCGGACATCGGAAAATGACAGACCCGCCGCCTAACGTCGTCCACGCATGAACTTTCGGCTTGATGAACTCGGCGACCCGAACGGATGGCGACCATGGCAGTACCCGACCGCGGCAAGGCCCTTGAGAACGCGCTCGCCCAGATCGACCGCGCGCACGGCAAGGGCTCGGTGATGCGCCTAGGTGATGAGGTGCGGGCGCCGATCGAAGTGATCCCGACCGGCTCGATCGCGCTCGACGTCGCGCTCGGCATCGGTGGGCTGCCGCGCGGGCGCATCGTGGAGATCTACGGGCCTGAGTCCAGCGGCAAGACCACGCTTGCGTTGCACGCGGTCGCCAACGCCCAGCGGGCTGGCGGCATCGCGGCGTTCATCGACGCCGAACACGCGCTCGATCCTGAATACGCCAAGAAGCTCGGCGTCGATAGCGACAACCTGCTGGTTTCGCAGCCCGACACCGGTGAGCAGGCCCTCGAGATCGCCGACACGCTGATCAGGTCAGGTGCCATTGACATCATCGTGATCGACTCGGTCGCCGCCCTCGTGCCGCGTGCCGAGATCGAAGGCGAGATGGGCGACAGTCACGTCGGTCTTCAAGCCCGCTTGATGAGCCAGGCGTTGCGCAAGATCACCGGAGCGTTGAGCAACTCCGGTACGACCGCCATCTTCATCAACCAGTTGCGCGAAAAGATTGGCGTCTTCTTCGGCTGCTTCAACTACAACACCCGCGTCACCCTTGCCGACGGCACGCAGGAGAAGATCGGCAAGATCGTCAACCAGAAGATGCAGGTCGAGGTGCTCTCCTACGACCCCGAAACCGATCGCATCGTGCCGCGCAAGATCGTCAACTGGTTCGACAACGGTCCGACCGACGAGTTCCTCCAGTTCACCGTGGCGAAGTCAGGCCGCAACGGGCGTGCGCAGTTCGCCGCCACGCACAACCACCTCATCCGCACACCCGGCGGCTGGCGTGAGGCTGGCGAGCTCATCGCTGGTGACCGCGTCATGGTCACCGAATCGCACCGACTAAGCACACAGCAGATGCAGGTTGTTCTCGGATCGCTGATGGGCGATGGCAACTTGTCACCGAACCGTCGCGACCGCAGCGGAGTGAGATTTCGGCTCGGCCATGGCCCGAAGCAAGTCGATTACCTCGACTGGAAGGTGTCGCTGTTCGGCAACATCGAGTGCAGTCGCCGGCAAAACGCGACCGGCGCGGTGTTCGCCGATTTTACTCCGCTGCCCGAGCTTGGCGAACTACAGCAGGCTGTCTATTTCGGTGACGGCAAGAAGCATCTGTCGGAGGAGTACCTGAAGGCGCTGACGCCACTCGCACTCGCGATCTGGTACATGGACGACGGGTGCTTCACCGTGCGTTCCAAGGGCGTGCAGCAGCGCACTGAAGGTGGCAGCGGACGCATCGAGATCTGTGTCGACGCGATGAGCATCGGCACCCGCGATCGCATGATCGAGTACTTGCGCGATACCTACAGTCTCGACGTCAAGCTCACCACACGTGGTGCGCGTGGTCAGCAGGTCATGCAGTTCTCGACAGCTGCTTCGGCGGCGTTTCAGGCAATCGTGGCGCCGTGGGTGCACCCGTCGATGGAGTACAAGTTGCTGCCGCGGTTCCGCGGCCTTTTCCACCTCGAGCCGGAGTTTGTCGAGCCGAGTGAGCGGCCAGTGCCGGCGCAAATCATCGACATTCACGTCAAGCCTAAGACCCGATCGATGCACCGCTTCGATATCGAGGTCGAAGGTAACCACAACTACTTCGTCGATGGCGTCATGGTGCACAACAGTCCCGAGACGACGACCGGTGGAAAGGCGCTGAAGTTCTACGCGTCGATTCGCATCGACGTGCGCCGCATCGAGACGTTGAAAGACGGCCAGGAAGCGGTCGGTAACCGCACCCGAGCCAAGGTTGTGAAGAACAAGTGCCTGGCTGAAGGGAGCCTCGTCTTCGACCCGACCACTGGTCTCACGCATCGGATCGAAGACGTCGTCGACGGGCGCCTTCCCATCTCGGTCGTCTCCGCCGCGAAGGACAACAAGCTTCATGCGCGGCCGGTGGTGTCGTGGTTCGACCAGGGCATGCAGCAGGTGCTCGGTCTCCGCACCGAAGGCGGTAACACCCTGCGGGTGACGCCCGACCACAAGGTCCTCACTGACCAGGGCTGGCGAGTTGCCGGTGAACTCCAGGAAGGCGATCGGCTGGCTCGGCCGCGACGCTTCCTCGAGTTCGGCACGGCCGAACCCGTGACCCCAGACCACGCGCGCATGCTCGGCTATCTCATCGGTGACGGCTACGTCGGCGGAAAGACGCCGATCCATTTCATCAACACCGAGCCGGCTTTGCATGCCGATGCTGCGGCGATTGCTCGCGGTCTCGGTTGCGACGTACACGAGGTCACTGACCAGCTCGCCGCTTCCTTCTCGCACCGACAGGGGGAGAAGAATGGCCTCCTGACGCTGTGCCGCGAGGCTGGCATCTACGGCAAGCTCGCGTGGGAAAAGACGATCCCGGCATATTTCTTCCAGCCAGATACGTCGGCTGAGGTCGCGTCGAACCTGATCTTCGGCTTGCTTGAGTCCGACGGGCATGTGAGCAAGGAGCAGACCGGCTCGATCCGCCTTGGTTTCACCACGACGTCCGAGCAACTTGCGCACCAGATCCATTGGCTGCTGTTGCGATTTGGGATCGGCAGTTCGGTGCGCGCCTACGACCCGACGCAGAAGCGCCCGAGTGTGATCAAGGAACGCCGCATTCGCGGGAAGCGCCCGGTCTACGAGGTCCGCGTCTCCGGCATCGACAACGTCACAGCCTTCTCCGAGGCGATCCCCATGTGGGGGCCGCGAGGCCAGTCACTGGTGAGGGCGCTGACCGAGGAAGGCGTCGCGCGTCATCGCGGTTCTCAGGGGAACTACCTGGCGAGTGAGATTAGCAAGCCAGTGTTGGCTCACCTGCTCCAGCGTGGGGTGACTGCTCGTGAAGCTGCGAGTCTCGTCGGGCCGTCCGCAGGCGATCCGCGTGGAGGTATGCGCCAGGTGCTCGGAATGGGCCGGTTGCGCCGTGACCGAGTTCAGGCACTCGCAGACGCGCTCGACGATCCGTTCCTGCACGAGGTACTCGCCGAAGAAGTGCGGTACTCCGTGATTCGCGAAGTGCTGCCGCTTCAGCTCATGCGCACATTCGACGTCGAGGTCGACGAGTTTCACACGTTGGTCGCCAACGACATCGTCGTGCACAACTGCGCTCCACCATTCCGCCAGGCGGAGTTCGACATCATCTACAACCACGGCATCAGTCGCGAAGGCAGCCTGATCGACATGGGTGTCGACAACGGCATCGTGCGCAAGTCAGGTGCTTGGTACACCTATGAAGGTGACCAACTCGGCCAGGGCAAGGAGAACTCGCGCACGTTCCTGCGCGACAACCCTGACCTTGCCAACGAGATCGAGAAGAAGATCAAGGAGAAGCTCGGTATCGGTCCACGCATTGATGTGCCGATCGACCTCACCGTGGCTGTCCCGATCGATCTCGACGCTCCCGTTCCGATCGACATGTGAGCGGCAGCTTCGGCACCCGGCGCGCCCAGCAACCGCGAGCGCGCCGGCACGAGCGGAAGAGCTCGGGTGATACGGCCGACCCGGCGGAGCCGATGGCCGACCCAGAGTCGGTAGCGCGATCGATCGGGCTCGACCTACTCGCTGCGTCGCCGAAAACCCGCTCCCAGCTGGCCGAGGCGATGCGCCGGCGCGGGGTGCCCGACGAGGCGGCGGTCGCGGTCCTCGACCGGTTCGGTGAGGTCGGCCTCGTCGACGATGCCGCGTTTGCGACCGCCTGGGTCACCTCCCGCCAGGCCGGCCGCGGGTTGGCCCCGCGAGTGCTGGCCAACGAGCTTCGGCAGCGTGGAGTGGCTGAGCCCCTCATCGCCGAGGCGGTGGCGGGTATTGACGATGACGACGTGGAGGCTGCCGCGCGCGATCTCGTCGTCCGGCGGGCTCGCGCTACCAGTGGCCTGCCGGCCGCCGTCCGGATGCGTCGCCTCGTGACGATGCTCAATCGCAAGGGCTACGGAGGCGAGTTGGCCGTGCGAGTCGTGCGCGAGGTGCTCGGCGAAGAGGCGTCCGACCCCTACCTGTCGGAGATGCCCTGATCGGCTAGCGGTTCGCTTGACCGGCTGCGGAGCCGCGCATAGCCTCGTGAGCAGTGAGGAGTACCCCGCACCCTGGGGCTTCTGGCACCCGACAAGCTCTGACTACAGACGACACCACATACGACCTGAACTGAAGCACCGATCCGGACCGGCCAGCGGCGTCGTCGCTGCGCGGACCTCGGATCCTTGATACGAGTCATCCACGCGGCTCACGCTGCGGGGGTTCGTTGCGCGTATTTCTGTGTCTGTTGGTCTGCTCCTTTGTCGTTTGCCAGCTCCCCATCGCCAGCATTTGCGCGCCGCCGGTCTGGCGACTCAGGCCCGGCAGCGCGGTGGCGAGAGCCACATGGGAAGGAGTTCGGCCATGCCCACCGGAGCCTTGGTCGGGTTGGTGATCGGTCTCTCGCTGGTGACGCTGACGGCGTGCACGGTGGTGATCGTCAGCCTTCGCCGGTCGACTGCGGCGACCAGCCCGGCCACCCGCACGCTCGACCTCGACGGCACCTACGTCGAGATCGCCGAGTTGCGGGCCCGCGCCGAGGCCGATGCCGTGGAGACCCGGCGCCGCGCCCAAGAGCAGGCTGATCTCGTCGATGAGGCGCGCCAGGCTTACGACACCGAGGTGCAACTGCTCAAGGCCGAGCTACGCGAACTACGCTCCGACCTCGAGCGCCGCGAGCACCGGCTTGCCGAACGTGAGCTGCGCATCGATGGAGAGCAGCGCGAAGTCGAGACGCGCGAGCGTGCGCTCAGCAAGCTCGACGCCGAGGTCGCCAAGCGCCGCGACGAGCTCGAAGATGTGGCCGCCGATCGCCGGTTGATCCTCGAACGCACCGCCGGTCTGACTGCCGACGAGGCCAAGGCTGAACTCGTCGCCACGATGCAGAACCAGGCGAAGCGGGAGGCCGCCATCGTGGTCCGTGATCTGGAACGAGCTGCCACCGATGAGGGCGAGAAGCGGGCGCGCAACATTGTCACGTTGGCGATTCAGCGGGTGGCCAGCGAGCAAACCGCCGAGTCGGTCGTCTCGGTGTTGCATCTGCCGAGCGATGAGATGAAAGGCCGGATCATCGGCCGTGAGGGCCGCAACATCCGGGCATTCGAAACCGTCACCGGCGTCAACCTCATCATCGACGACACTCCTGAGGCGGTGCTGCTCTCGTGTTTCGACCCGGTGCGTCGCGAAGTGGGGCGGATAACCCTTGAGAAGCTGGTACTCGACGGCCGGATTCATCCGCACCGCATCGAGGAGATCTACGAGCGCAGCGTCGCCGAGGTCGACCAGCTGTGCGCGCGGGCAGCTGAAGACGCGCTGCTCGAGGTCGGCGTCGCCGGTCTCCATCCCGAACTCGTCACCCTGCTCGGCCGGCTGCGCTACCGCACGTCATACGGCCAGAACGTGCTCAAGCACCTCGTCGAGTCGGCGCACCTCGCGGGCATTATGGCCAGTGAGCTGCGGCTGGATGCGGCGCTGGTGAAGCGCTGTGCGCTCCTGCACGACATCGGCAAGGCGCTGACCCACGAAGTCGAGGGCAGCCACGCCATCATCGGCGCGGAGTATGCCCGCAAGTACGGCGAGAACGACGACGTCGTGCATGCCATCGAGGCGCACCACAACGAGGTCGAGGTGCGCACCATCGAGGCCGTGCTCACGCAGGCTGCCGATGCGATCAGCGGTGGTCGGCCGGGCGCTCGGCGCGAATCGCTTGAGTCATACGTGCAACGACTCGAGCGGCTCGAGGAGATCGCCAAGTCGTACGAGGGTGTGGAGAAGGTCTTCGCGATGCAGGCTGGGCGCGAGATCCGCGTCATGGTCTTGCCCGACCAGATCGACGACATTCAGGCCCAGGTGATCGCACGCGACATCGCCAAACAGATCGAGGAAGAACTCACCTACCCCGGTCAGATCCGGGTCACCGTGGTTCGTGAGTCGCGGGCCACCGAACTTGCGCATTGACGATCCGAAACTGGAGACCTCATGACGTCACTGAAGGTGCTGTTCATCGGCGGCACCGGCATCATCAGCTCCGGCTGTGCGCGGCGAGCGGTCGCGACCGGGATCGACCTCACGATCCTCAACCGTGGCGCCGAAACGTCGCGCCCGGCGCCTGATGGCGCGGAGGTCATCCACGCCGACATCCGCGACGCCGACTCGGTACGCGCGGTCTGCGGTGGCCGAAGCTTCGACGTCGTCGCAGAGTTCGTTGCGTTCACGCCACCGCATGTGCAGGCGGACATCGATGTCTTTGCCGGTCGCATCGGCCAGTACGTCTTCATCAGCTCGGCCTCGGCGTACCAAACCCCGCTCGCCCGGCTGCCGATCGTCGAGTCGACGCCGCTACGCAATCCGTACTGGTCGTATTCGCGCGACAAGATCGCTTGCGAGGATCTGCTAGTTGCGGCCTACCGTGCCGACGGATTCCCAGCCACCATCGTGCGGCCCTCGCACACCTACGACCGCACCCTCGTGCCGCTGATGGGTGGCTGGACCGACATCGACCGCATGCGCCGCGGCCTGCCGGTCGTCGTGCATGGCGATGGCACGTCGTTGTGGACTCTCACCCACCACGACGACTTCGCGAAGGCGTTTGTTGGGCTGCTCGGTCACCCGCAGGCCATCGGCGACAGTTTTCAGATCACCTCCGATGAGGTGCTCACCTGGAACCAGATCTATGGCGAGATGGCCGACGCCGCCGGCACTCGAGCAGAGATCGTTCATGTGACCTCAGACGCCATCGCAGATGCCGACGCCGACCTTGGTGCGTCGCTGCTGGGAGACCGCACCCACTCGGTCATCTTCGACAATACGAAGGTGAAGGCACTCGTGCCCGACTACGTCGCGACGATCCCGTTCGCCATCGGAGCCCGCGAAATCGTCGAGTGGTTCGATGCCGATGCGAGTCGCCGGGTCGTGGACGCGGCCATGGACGCGACGCTCGACAAGCTGATCGCCGCCGCGCGCTAGCGTGCTACGACAGTTGGAGCACCGGCACGCCGGGCGGCAGGAAGCCGAACACCTGCCCGTAGAACGACAGTTCGGCCTCGAGAGCCGCAATGACATTCTCGGTCTTCCGAAACCCATGCTGCTCACCTTCGAATGCCAGGTAAGCGTGTGGAATTCCCTTTGCCAGCAGGGCATCACGGAACATCTCGGCCTGCGACGGCGGCACGATCGGGTCATCGAGCCCTTGTAAGAGCAGCACTGGGCACGACACGGAGTCGACGTGTGACAGCGGCGCCCGCTCGACATAGAGATCGTGCGCTTCCGGCAGCGGGCCCACCAAGCCGTCGAGGTACCGCGACTCGAAGTCGTGGGTGTCGGTCGCTAACCTGAGCAGCTCGGCAACTCCGTAGTACGACGCTCCGGCCGCGAATGCGGTGGTGCGAGTGAGGGCCGCAAGAGTCGTCCAACCACCCGCGCTGCCACCACGAATCGCCAGCCGCGCGGCGTCCGCCTTGCCGTTGTTCGCGAGAGCCATGACGGCCGCGACGCAGTCTTCGACATCAACTACGCCCCACTGGCCGCGCAGCCGCTCGCGGTATTCGCGACCGTAACCGGCTGATCCGCCGTAATCGACGTCGATGACGCCTATGCCGCGGCTGGTGAAGTAGGCGTATTCGAGATCAAGCGCCGGTGGTGACGACGCGGTCGGGCCGCCATGAACGAAGACGATGTACGGCGGGCGTTCGTCGGGCGGCGCTTGCGCATGAGGGTTGCGCGGGGCGTAGACATGCGCGTGGACGTCGCGACCGGCCACTCCGGTGAACGTCGCCGACTCGACGTGCGGAAGGTAGGCCTCGTCGGGCAAGTCGTCGGCGGAGCGCCGCGCCACCGCCCGCCGGCCGGTGTCGAGGTCGATAGCCACCACAGACGCAGGCAGCTGCGCGCTGCCACCAACGCCGACGACAGTTCGGCCGTGCGTCGCAATCGACGGATGCCAATGCGTGTAAGGCAATTCGAGGTCGTCGATCGTTCCGGTCGCCGGATCGAGGAGGCCCAGCCGTTGCACACCACCGCCGTGTAAGACGAGCAGCGTGCCGTCGTCGAGCACCCTGTAGTGGCGGTTGCCGAGTTGCCACAGCGGCTCGCTGAACTCCTCAGCCCGCGGCGCTAACGGCGTCGGCTCACCAGTACCTGACGCGTCGACGCGATAGAGATTCCACCAACCCGACCGGTCGCTGATCGCGTAAAGATTCGCGTCGTCGGCCCACGTCGGTTCGAGCACGGATTCGTCCTCGCCACCGAGCACACCGTGCCACGACAGCACGACTCCGTCGATGAGGTTGCCGACGCGCAGCTGCGTGGTGTCCCACGGCATGTTCGGGTGGTCCCAGGCGATCCACGCGAGCCGGCTGCCGTCTGGCGACGGCGTCGGGTAGGCGACGAACTGACTGCCCGACACGATGACCCGAACCGCTTTCGCATCGTCGGCCGCAGTGCCATCGAGTGGGACGCCGACGATGGCGCGGGCTACTTTCGCGGCGGTGCCTTCGCCGCTGTGGTGCTCGCGCACGCACCACACTTCGCGCCCGTCGGGTGAGAGCACCGGATCTGCGTAGCGCAGCGCCGCCGGCTGCGAGGGAACGGGCGTCAGCGGGCGCGGTTCAGCGGAAGTGCTGTCGAGCCGGTACATCCGCTGATCGGTCCATTCGGAGAAAACGAAGCCGGTACCAGTGCCGGGCAGTGGCAGCCAACACCGTCCGCCGTATTCGTGTACCCGGGTGCGCGCGTTCCACGGGCTGGGCAGCAGGTCGCCGTGCGCCGCCGAGACGACCACCTGGCGGCCGCCTTCGTCGGGCCGGCCTTCCACCCACCAGACGTCGGGGTCGGAGTTCTCTCCGGCTACCTCCTGTCCGGCCACCAGGGCGGGAAAGCCGAGCCGGATCGCACCCTTCGCGACGTCCGCCGCGTTGATCGGCGACGGCCACGAGCCGTACGGGAGCACGTCGGTCATGGATACATCTTGGCAGCGGCGTGGTCGGAGCGACGCGGTGCGTACCCTGAGTGGGTGTCCATTCCCCAGCAAGCCGCGCCGCGGACCTATCAGGTGCGCACTTACGGCTGCCAGATGAACGTGCACGATTCGGAACGGCTGGCCGGCTTGCTCGAAAGCTCGGGCTACGTGAAGGCGAGCGCCGACGAACCTGCGGACGTCGTGGTGTTCAACACCTGCGCGGTGCGCGAGAACGCCGACAACAAGCTCTACGGCAACCTCGGACAGCTGTACTCGACCAAGCTCACCAAGCCTGGCATGCAGATCGCGGTCGGCGGCTGCCTTGCGCAGAAGGACCGTAGCGAGATCGTGCGGCGGGCGCCCTGGGTTGATGTCGTGTTCGGCACCCACAACCTCGGCGCTCTGCCTGTGCTGCTCGAACGCGCGCGCATCGCCGAAGAGGCGCAGATCGAAATCCTCGAGTCGCTCGACGTTTTTCCTTCGACGTTGCCCTCGCGTCGCGAATCGGTATATGCGGCGTGGGTTGCGATCAGCGTCGGGTGCAACAACACCTGCACGTTCTGCATCGTGCCGAGCCTGCGCGGCACCGAGAAAGATCGGCGACCCGGCGACATTCTGCTCGAGATCGAGACACTTGTCGGCGAGGGCGTCATCGAGGTGACGTTGCTCGGGCAGAACGTCAACTCCTACGGCGTCGAGTTCGGCGACCGGCTCGCCTTCCCGAAACTGTTGCGGGCATGTGGAACGATCGACGGTCTCGAAAGAGTGCGGTTCACCTCACCGCACCCGCACGACTTCACCGACGACGTGATCCAGGCGATGGCGACGACTGCGAACGTGATGCCGCAGCTGCACATGCCGATGCAGTCGGGCTCCGACGACGTGTTGAGGCGCATGCGCCGCTCGTACCGTCGCGACAAGTACCTCGGCATCATCGAGCGCGTGCGGGCCGCGATGCCCGACGCCGCGATCACCACCGACATCATCGTCGGTTTCCCCGGCGAGACCGACGACGACTTCGAACACACGCTGGACGCCGTGCAGCAGGCGCGGTTCGCGAACTGCTACACCTTTCAGTACTCGAAGAGACCGGGCACGCCGGCCGCCGACATGGACGACCAGATTTCACCCGCCGTGGTGCGCGAACGGTATGAGCGATTGGTTGCGGTGGCAGATGCCGTCGCGTGGGACGAAGCGAAGACTCAAGTAGGGCGGGTCGTTGACGTGCTGGTCGCCGAAGGCGAAGGACGCAAGGACGATCAGACTCATCGCATGAGTGGGCGCGCGGCCGACAATCGGCTCGTGCACGTCGCGGCGCAGCCCCGACCAGACAACGCCGTCGCGGCGCAGCCGCGACCAGACAACACCGCCGTGGCGCCAGACGCACGGCCTGGTGACATGGTGCGCGCTGAGGTTACCTATGCAGCTCCTCACCACCTGGTTGCCGACGTTGTGCACAACGTGCGGCGAACACGGGCAGGCGATGCGTGGGAAGCACGGCAAGCGTCGTCGGAGCGCCAGCTTGTCGGCGTCCCGCTGGGTATGCCGGGAATGCCGCCGCACTAACGGAACCACGCTGGGTCGGGTGGCGTCGGAGCAGCGACGAACGGGGTTGACCAATGGCGACGCGGGCCGGCTTAGCGACGGCGCTGGCGGTGTGTCTCGCTGTCGCCGGGTGCGCGAGCAAGAATTCCGTGGCGTCGCGAACTTCAGGTGTGCGCCCTATTTCTTCGCCGGCGATAACGCAGCTTTGTGTCGACCCGCACCCAGCAGTGCCGAAGCCGGTGAGTCCGGCGATCCCCAATGTCCGGGCCGACGGCACGCTCGCGTCGACGTGGTCGCTCGACGGCGGCCAGGCCACCGTGGCACCTGCCGGTGGTGTGCAGCCAAGAGTTGAGCGGCAGCAGGCCTTGTGCACGCTGCTCGCCGCGAATGACAGCAATGGTTTTGAGGTGCTGGACGACGACTCGGGCTTCAGTCTGGTGCTGGGCAAGGTCACCATCGCCGACCAGGTGTTGGCGACGCCCGACCCAGTGCCCGCGTCAGCGGGCATGCAGCAGCCGCCACCTCCAGTGCCGTTCCACTCGCGGCTTGCTTGGATCGGCGTGATCGATCCTCCGTGGATGTCGACCTGCGGGACTATCGGCTTCGCCTCAAGTACGCCGAGCTCAGCGCTCGTTCCGTACCAGCTGTTGATCCTTGACGCCGATACGGGAGCGGACGGTCTCGTGTATGGCGCACGTTCCTATTCGCCCTGTACGGGGAGCCCTGCGAGCGGGCCTGACGTTGCGCCCCTTGTAGTGAACATGTCGGTCCCGTGGCGGCTCGTATCGCGCGATCCCGGTGGTCTTTTCGGGACGATCGCCGTCTCGGTTACGACCTGTGACAACTACGCCATCGGCGCGAACACGTCGAGTTCGCAGCTCGGTTTGGTCGAGCTCAATGTCTGGCGGCCCATCGACGCGTGTGGCACGGCCAAGGAGGTCGATCAGACCGTGCGTGGCCCGACAGTGAGCGACCCGCTGCCTCCGACGTTGACGCACGCCGCGGTGGGCTACCGTGACGCAGCTCCCGACGACACGCCGAACGGTGGCGCCACCACGACCGCGTTGCTCTGCGAGCAATCGTTGCGCGGCAACGGCGTCGTTGCGGCCACGTTTGCCACGACCGTCGGTGACCTTCTCTCGGTGCACGATGGCCCGCCGCCCGGGAATTATCCCTTCGCGAAAGCGCTCGTGTCCGCTGTCGCATCGGCGCCCGCGGCGTGGTGCGAGACCAAGACAGTTTCGGGCTACACGATCAATGCAGTCGGACCCGACGGCTCGCCCCTCACCGGTGTCGCGTTCACGTTCAGCACGTTCCAGGACCTGAGCAACGGTCCGCCCGCGCTTCCTTAATGCTCGGCAAAAGGAACGGCCGGCCGCGTCCCGCGGCCGGCCCTTCCTCCGTCACTACCGTGGTGCCAGAACCCCCTCGGGCCACACCGATTCCGTGATGGTGTTGCCCTCGATCGATACCGTCAGTGCCACCGAACTATCAGCGGCCCATAGGTCGTAACTGCCGGCCTGAAGGCTGTAGTACACGGCCGCATGCGCTGTCCCGCCGGGGTACTCGCGGGTGTGAACGGCGACATGCCGTCGCTGGTTCGGTGCGTCGTGCGGGCTGATCTCGATCTCGGCCCCGACCAACGCGGCTGACGTGTAGAGCACCAACGCACCGACGTTGTCGCCGATGTCGAGCACCGTCGGTCCTTGCCCGGCCACGTGGTTGTGCTCGCTGTGAGTGTGGTCGTGCGCGTGACCGTCGTGGTGATCGTGCATGTCATGCTCCGGGTGATCGTGGTTGTCCGAGCCAGCCATGGTGGTCACGCCGCGCCGGCGCTGAATCCGTCGTGCGGAGTGTTGAGGTACGGGAACGTATTCTGAGTTGGCGTTGCCGTGGTGCCGTCGTCGATCAGGCTCGTTGCCGCGTCCGGTGTGAACGACTTGTCGACGAGCGGGATCAGCAGACCCGCAATCGCCCGCAGTTCGATCGTCACCACGTCGTCGGTGACCCGACGACCATTCGGGAATCCGGCCGGGTCGCCACCCGCGAGACCTGCCGGGCTTGCCTTGGCCGGAGCCGTGGCCGGAATCGCGAGATTCAGTCGCAGCATGTCGGCCACAACCTTGCCCGTGTAGTTCTGGAAGCCAGGGATGATGCCGGACGGAATGCCGGTTCCCAAGATGGCGACCAGGTCGGCACGCGGCTTGGTGTAGGCCGCGAGGTTCTTGAAGACACCGGGGTAGAGAACTGGCAGCAAGCCGGCAACCTCGGGGTGCAAGAACGACGCCGCGTAGTCCGAGTCGTTCGAAGGTGCGCTGTGGTTCCAGTCGTCCTTCTGGCTCATCGGGATGACAACCTCGTTGATAAGCGGGTTTCCGAGACGGGAAACCTGCTCCCACGCGCCGAAGTTCTGCGCGCTCGCGCCAGGACCTTCGTACACGTGCGTGCGCTGACGGCTTGCTGTCGTCCAGATGCCGACAACGGAGTTCGGGTTGGCCACATCGGCCGCGCCGGGGTTCTGGTGGTTGCGGGTGATGTCGCTGAACGGAACGCGCAGCGCGATGCTGTGCACGTTCTTGCCGGCCAGCGGGTTGACGCCATTGGCCGCAGCGGTCGAAATGAGGTGCAGGTTCTGGAACGGACGCAGGTCGAGCAGGTCGAACACCGAGCCGAGGTCGACGTGGAACGCGTCCGCGCGCTGGCCGGCGAACACGGTTGCACCGTTGGAGAGACCGCGCACACACTGCGCGGCCAGGTGCTCGTAGTTCGGGGTAGAACGCGGGCCGATGTTGCAGGGCGGGACTTCTACGTTGGTCGCGAGAAGCTTGGACGCGCCGTTGCGGGTGGTGCGGGTCACCGAGTAGTACTGACGACGGTTGAAGTGCGGGTCGAAGATCGACGTGATCTGACCCGTGTTGTAGAGGAACGTCTTCTTGTTGAAGACCACCGTGTGGAACCGGAAGCCGTAGGTGACGTCGGCCTTCGCGTCACCAGAGTTGGAGATATGGATCTCGTAAAGGACGTCGTCGCCGAACTCAAAGAAGTTCGGTCCGCCCATGGGATCTTGCAGGGGAACGTAGTTCGCGATGATTGTCGCGTACCCGGGCTTGTCCGGGCTGACGAACGCGTAGAGGTCTGAACTGTCGGCGACCGGATCCTTCGAGATCTCCGGCGCTTCGCGGTGAGAGGACATGCGACACCTTCTGTACTCGCGGTGAATGGGTGGCTTGCAGGTTTTGAGTGCGTTGCAGCGAATGCTGCGGCTTTCGGCCGGGCAAGATCAGGGCCGTACGGGAGGTTGATCAGACTTGCGTGAGCTTGGCCAGCTTGCGGGCCAGCACCTTGTCGGTCACCTGCACTTCGCGCTCACCGCGCATGACGGTGATGCTGCCTGTCGTCGCGTCCTTCACGTACGCGACGACCGAACCGTTGGGAGTGGGGGTGCCGTCGTCACTCTCGGACTTCGACGCCGCACTTGCGACCCCCGGAGCCATCACGGCCACCGTCGCCGCCGCGGCGGTAACGCCGGCGCCGCGGATGAAGGCCCTTCTACTGTGCTCTGCCATGTCATGCTCCTTCTGAAGCGACGTGGGCGAGCGATGCTCACCCGCCTCTTGTGAGGTGTCCTGTCTTCGCAGTGACAGCGGCGGTTGGTTCATTCGGCCTAGGCGGGACGCCGATCGGCTGCGGAGTCCGCCGCCGCATAGGGTTTGCTCGTGACCGACTGGGCGACTATCTCGGCGCTTGCGACCGCGGGCGGCACGTTGGTGCTCGGCATCGCGACGTTCGCATCGGTGCGATCGGCAAATCGGGCAGCGCGGACGGCGGAACGTGCCCTTTTGGAAGGGCTCAGGCCGCTGGTGGTCGCATCACGCCTTTCGGACCCCCCGGAGAAAGTGTCGTTCGTCGACTTGCATTGGGTGCGGGTGGAAGGTGGGCACGGTTCAGTCGAGGTCACCGACGCCGCCATCTACATGGCGATTGCGTTGCGCAACATCGGCCGGGGGATGGCCGTGCTGCACGGGTGGTTCGCCAGTGGTCTCGCGACGTCGAATACCCGGCCCGACCACGCCCCGGTCGGAGATTTCCGCCGGCTGACTCGCGACCTCTACATACCGCCGGGCGACCTCGGCTTTTGGCAAGGCGCCCTGCGCGACCCGACCGAGCCCATTTTCGAGGAGCTCGGGGCGATCGCAAAAAACGGCGAGGGCATCACCGTCGAGGTGTTGTACGGCGATCAGGAAGGCGGTCAGCGCGCCATCTCCCGGTTCGGGTTGCTCCCGAACGACGTCGATGGGCGACAGGTGTGGATCGCCACCGTGTCGAGGCACTGGCACCTCGACCGCGCTGCACCGCGGTGATCCCTCAGCCAGACGTGCTTACCGGGCCGGGCGAGCGCTTTGCGCGAGCCACTCGCGCTGGGTCGTCAACTGCGATTCGAGGTCGCGCACGTCGGTTGCCTTGCCGGCGAGCTTCGCCCGATCGATCTTCTTCTCGAGCTTCTCGATCGACTCACGCAACCGGATCACGAGGGGGGACGACGACACCACCGATTCGCGCCAGCGGTCTTCGGATGCGGTGCGGAGCCGGTCGGCGACCGCTTCGAGGCGGCGATCGAAGTCGGTGCCGGCATCGCGGGTGCCGCGGCCTATTGCCGTCGAGCGGGTTTGGATGTCACGCAGTTTTGCTTGTGCCGCAGGCAGATCAGCGCTCGCGTCGATCGCCTCTGCCTCGGCAAGCAGCGCGTCTTTTGCCTGCTGATTGCTCTTGTACTCGGCCTCTCGTTCGTCGAGCGCAGCAGTGCGCCTGCTGAAGAACGTATCTTGGGCAACGCGAAAGCGCTGCCACAATGCATCGTCGACATCTTTCGATGCGCGAGCGGCTGTCTTCCATTGCGCCATAAGGGATTTATAGCGGTTGGCGGTGGGCGTCCAGTCAGTCGATTGGGCGAGCGATTCTGCCTCGGTCGCGAGTTTCTCTTTGTGGGCTACCGCTTCCTTGCGCTGTTCGTCGAGGGTGGCGAAGTGCGCGCCGCGCCGCCGGCCGAACTCTGCGCGGGCAGCAGACACCCGCTTCCACAGTTCGGTGTCGACCTTGCGATCGACACCCTTGATCTGCTTCCACTCCTCGACGATCGTGCGCAATCGGTCGCCCGCCGGCTTCCACTGCGTGCTCTGCGCGAGTTTCTCGGCTTCTTCGGCGAGCGCCGCCTTCGCGCCCGCGGCCTTAGCGGTCGCCTCGGTCTTGGCCGCCCGCTCGGCTCCGCGCTTGCTCTGCGCGGCGACGAGCAAGGTGCACAACCGCTCGTGGAGTGAGACGAGGTCACCGACGACGTTGGCCGCCGGTAACGAGGAGCGCAGCTTCGTGGCGGCGACGACCGTCGACGACGCCGAAGCTGCGCCGGAGGAAAGCCGCGTCTCGAGCAGGCTCACCTCAGTCGCGAGATCGTCGTAGCGCCGAACGAAGTGGGCTAGGCCTTCCTCCGGGGTGCCGGCCTGCCACGACCCGACCGGCCGCTCACCCTCATCGGGGGTGCGGACGTAGACGGTGCCGTCGTCGGCGATCCGGCCCCACGCGGTGCTGGTGCCCATCGTGCTCCTTGCTCAGTCGGGCCGGGTTCGCCCTTGGTGTGCCTATCTTGCCGTCCCGAACCGACCACGTCGTGCGCGGCCGCGCCCGAGATTGTCGCGCATCGGGCGTCTAAGGTGCACCTCGTGGCCGGTCCGACAATCTCTGCGGTGGCATTCTGCCCCCATCCGCCGCTCCTGCTACCCGAGATCGCGGCCGGAGCGGCAATTGAGACGCAGTCGTTGCGATTGGCGTGCACCAAGGCTCTTGACCGGCTGATCGGCGCCGCGCCGAGTCAGATCCTCGTCCTCGGAGCCGACGGCGTGCCCGTGAGCGCGCGCGATTACGCCCCCGGCCTTGCCGACCCCCACGCCGACGACGGCGGTCGTGAGCTGCCCCTGTCGTTGTTCATCGCCGACTGGCTGCTCGGTGAGCGAGCTATCAGCCCACCTGCGACCTACCTGGCGATCGGCGCGGACGCCGGCCCGGTGCCGCCGTGGCCGGAGCTGGCGGGTCACGTCGGCCTGCTCGTGATGGGCGACGGTAGCGCGCGTCGCAGCGTCAAGGCCCCGGGCTATCTCGATGAGCGCGCTCAGCCTTTTGACGACGCCGTGGTCGCCGCTCTCGCGGCCGGGTCGCCCGACGCGCTGGCTGCCCTCGACCTGGCGCTCGCCGCCGCGTTGCTGGCCGCCGGCGCCGCAGCATGGGTGGCGGCCGCGAATCTGCTCAAGGGCCAACGCCGATGGCGCGGCGAGATTCTGTACACCGGAGCGCCCTACGGCGTGATGTACACGGTCGCTAGCTGGTTGCCTGCGTGAAGCATCGGCTGGTGGTCGTTCTCGGCCCGACCGCGACCGGCAAGTCGGAGCTCGGCGTGGAGCTCGCACAGCGGCTCGACGGCGAGGTCGTCAACGCCGACTCGATGCAGCTGTACCAGGGCATGGACGTCGGTACCGCCAAGCTGACTCACGGCGAACGGCAGGGCGTCGTCCATCATCTGCTTGATATCTGGCCGGTCACCCGTACCGCGAGCGTCGCGGATTACCAGCTGCGGGCGCGGTCGGCGATCGACGACATTGCGACGCGCGGGCGAGTGCCGATTCTCGTTGGTGGCTCAGGCCTTTATATCCGCGCCGTCATTGACGACATGCGCTTTCCCGGCACGGACGGCGAGGTGCGGGCGCGGCTTGAAGCCGAGCTCGCCGTTGTCGGCGCAGCTGCATTGCACGATCGGCTGGCCGCGCTCGATGCGGCGACGGCCGCCGTGATCTTGCCGACGAATGGCCGGAAGATCGTGCGCGCTCTTGAGGTGGCCGCGATCGGTGGTGGCGCGTTTACCGGACTCATGCCGTCGTATGAGTCGGTGTACGACGCGGTGCTGATCGGCCTCGAGTGGCCGACGTCCGATCTCGACGACCGACTCACCCGACGGGTCGATGCGATGTGGCAACGCGAGCTGGTCGAAGAGGTTCGCGGTCTCGTCGGGCAGGGCTTGCGCGACGGGGTGACCGCGCGACGTGCCCTCGGGTACAAGCAGGTGCTCGCAATGCTCGACGGCGAGCTCTCACAGGACGAGGCCCGCGCGCGAACCGTGCAGGCTACGAAACGGTTCGTGCGTCGGCAGCGCTCCTGGTTTCGTCCGGACCCCCGCATTGAGTGGCTCTTGGCCACTGATGACACGGCGGACCGGGCGGCCGCTCTGCTCAGACGACCCGACGCTCCACGACCCGTTGGGATCGGGTGAACGCGCCGGCGAAAAGAGCCGTCAGTGTGGGCAGCCCGAATACAACGAGCGTGATCGGCAGCCACGGAATCGATACTGCGACACCGTGGAAGGCGTTCCCTAGCGTGTCGCCGACAGAGACAAAGCCCGAACTGCCGGCGCTCGTGCTGTAGAACCCTTCCGACAGCGGACGCAGCGTTTGGTGCTCGCGGAGTATGCCGAGCGCCGGCACGAACCCGGTCGCCGCACCAAGAACCGCGCCGATGAGTGCGATCGTGCCGGCGGCGGCCATCGCGAGCCGGCGACGGGTACCGGGTGCAGCGCCAACCGCCACCAAGGTGGTGTGGTCGGGCCGCGCGTCGGCGATAGCCAATCCCGTCGCCGCGCCAGCGGCGCCGATGGTCACGATCGCCGCGCCGAGGAAGGCGAGCAGGAGCTGAGTCGGCAGGTGGCCGGGGTAGCCACGTTCGACCACGAGCGAGTTGTCGGCGTCGAAAGTACGAATCGCGCTGTCGGCCTTACGTTCCTGGGCGCGGGTTGTGGTCCGGCTGCTGTCAAAGAGAATTCCGCCGACGACGGGCGCAATGCCGAGCTTCGCGGCGGCCTCGGGGGACAACAGCGCCTGGGGACCCGGCGCGAGGCTGACAAGCGCCGCGTCAAACGCCATCGTGCCGTACACAGTCGGCTGCGAGTTGCCCTGACTCTTGTCGGTCTCGATGGTGACCCGCCCGGCGTCGAGATTGAGCGGGCTGAACACCACGACGCCGCCCTTGCCGAGCACCTGGTCGGCTGCCGGGTCGTCGTGACCGACAAGCAGCCGAAGGACGTCCGGCCCACCGACAACAACCTGACTGAACAATCCGCTGCTGTACGGCTGGGCGCATCGCGGGTCTGCCTGCCACTTGAGCAGTAGCGCTTTGGTAAATCCCTGTTGAGGTGGCGGTGGGCAGTTCTCGTTAGCAGGGCGCACCGGCTGGTAACTCACGCAGTCAGCGTTGGGAGCGCTGCAAACTGGCGGGATACCCAGCAGTGCTGTTGAACGCACAGGCAATACGGCGGCGGCTGCGGTCGCGATCTGTCGAGCCTGAGCGCTATCGGCGTTCTTCCACAAGGGAATCGCGGTCTGACCGGCACGCAGGAGCGGTTGGTAATTCTGCTTCGCCGCCAGGTCGTCGCTCGCGGCATAGATTCCCACCGCGACGCTGCCCGCAACTGCGGCCATGACGGCGGCGACCGCGGACGCGGTGCGCGTCCGGTTGCGCGCGCCATCGCGCAAGGCAAGCCGCGGTGTGAGCGGCAGCCAGCGGGCGAGCCCGCCGGCCATCGTGACCAAGGCAGGCACGCACGCCGCGAGCCCGAGTTCGGCCAGTGCTGATCCGTAAGCGACGTCGGCAGTTTGTGGTGCCCGGGTGGCGCCGTAGGCAGTGAGCGCAACGCCAGCGGCGAGCATGACCAAGCCAACGACGGACACTCTCCTGCGCAGCTTCCCGGCCGGCCGCCGCCCGGCCAACGCACCGACGACGTCTTGAGATCCTGCGGTTCTCGCGGGCACCAAGGCAGCCAAGATGCCTGCCACTAGCCCCACTGCAGCGGCACCGGCAATCTCCCAGCCGTGTAGGTGCAGGCCGCCGAAATCGGCTCCGCGGGTGATCCGCCAGTGCCGAATGGCAAGGGCCGCGCCGATGCCGAGCACCAGGCCAATCACACCGCCCGCGGCGCCCAAAACGATTCCGCCGCCGAGCACCACATGCCGCGCATCGCGCGGCTCGCCACCCGCAGCCCCGACGAGCCCCAGCTGCCGGCGCTGGGTGCGGGCGCCGATGGCAAACGCGGGAGCTGCAAGAAAGGCGATCTCGAGCACGCACATGGCCGCGACGACGCCGATGGTCTCGGCGGTTGCCGCGGACCGACCCGCGGGGGCACCGAACCTCAAACTGTCGGTAGCAGCCAGCCGGTAGTACGGCACGGCTGAGCGCGGCGGGGGAGACTCGATGATCGACCGGGCAACGACGACGGCGCCGATGGCATTCGCGCGCATCACGTCGTCCCAGCTGATTGATCGTGGCGATCTCACCAGGAACTGGGTGAACTCGACAACGCCTCGCGGCGTGTCGGTGAGCAGCGTTCCTGGCTGCACGACGGCGACGTCGGCGTTGGGGTGGAAGCGCTGCTGCACGATGCCGGTGACGAGGTAGGTGGCCGGGCTGCCCAACGACCGTTCCATCGTGACGGTGTC
>Ga0209863_10000112_pt1 | contig 49542 bp, 42 predicted proteins | sample OrgsoiDNA2013046_FD_185796 | JGI IMG/M metagenome (GOLD analysis project Ga0209863, IMG submission 185796) | Permafrost soil microbial communities from the Arctic, to analyse light accelerated degradation of dissolved organic matter (DOM) -... | ecosystem: Environmental > Terrestrial > Soil >...
GCCGCCGCGCGAGGCGATCTTCTCGAGCATCCTCTGATCGGCGCCGTCGCCGACGCCGACGGTCGAGATCGTGATGCGGGCGGCGCTGGCGGCGTCCACCAGGTCCGGGATCTCGTCGTATGGGGATTGTCCGTCGGTGAGGAGGATGATGTGTTTCTTGCGGGCGCGCACCGGGAGCAGCTCGTCCACCGCCTCGCGCAGCCCGGCCAGGATGTTGGTTCCGCCGTTGGCGACGATGCGTCCGATGTCGCCCAGGATCCGCTGCCGGTTCTCGGCGCGCTGGAGCTGGACCACGGCAGTCGCCTGGCTGTCGAACACCACCACCGCGATCTGGTCGGACGGTGGCAACGTCTCGGCGGTCGCGCGCGCGGCCTGCTTGGTGAGCTCCATTTTGGGGCCCCCCATCGACCCCGATTTGTCGATCACCAGCGCCAGCGCGAGCGGCGCCTCTTCCTGGCGATCGGGGACATCGAGGCGAACCGGGAGCAGGTTTTCGAGGCGCGTGCCGCGATACCCGCCGGGCCCGAAGGATTGCGTGCCGCCTGCGACGATCAACCCGCCGCCGCCGCGGACGAAGGCCTCGAGGGCGGCGAGGCTAGCCTCGGAGAACGCCGCGCGCGGCACGTCCGCCAGGACCACCAGATCGTATCGTGCTAGGAGCGCCGCGACGCCGTCCGCAGCGGCACCGGTACCGGCACCCACACCCACACCCACATTGCGCGCGGGTCGGACGTCGGCGGCGATCCTTTCGGCGGCGAGCGCGCGCGACAGCGAAGCGGCCGCGCCGGGCGTCCCTTCCAGACAGAGGGCGCGCGCGTCCCGAAGGGTCGCGATCGCCAGCACCCCATCGTCGTTCTCCGGGTGGCGGTCGGCCGCCGTCTCGAGGTGCGCGCGAAAAATGGTGGTCCCCGGCTCGGTGATGCGCGCGGTGAATCGCACGGTAGTCGCCCCGGGCGGCAGCGCGACGGACTTCGGTGATCCCTCGACCGTGGCGTGCGCGTCCGCCACGAGCTCGAGGTGGGCCTCGGCGGCGCGGTCGGAGCGGAGCGAAACCTCGATCTGAAACGGGACGCGCGGGCGGACGTCGTCGGGCGCGTGGAGCTCGACCACCGCGCCGTCGCCGGTGCTGGGCGCGGCGAGCGATAGCGCGAAGATCGGCAGCCCGCGGTCGCCGAGGCGCGCCGCGGCGGCCGCGAGATCGCCGCGCGTCGGGAGGCCGTCCGAGATCACCAGCAATCGGGGGAGCGCGGTCGCGTCGACCAGTCCGGCGCCAAGGCCGACCGCGAGCGCCAGATCGGTCGCGGCGCCGCCCGGCGCGGGAAACCGCGCAACGTCGGCGGGCCCACGTGCCGTCGATGGGATCTCTTCGGGTCGCGCGGCGAAGCGGACGAAACGGGGCGGCGGATCGCCGTGCGCGGCGGCCGCGTGGTCGAGCGCGGCGGCGGCGCCCCGTTCGAAGATCAGGCCCGCCTCGGGGACGCTGTCCGACACATCGAGCAGCACCGTCGCCGACACCGCGCGCGCCGGTCGCCGCCAGGACGGTCCGGCCAGCGCCGCCGCGACGCCCGCCACGAGGAGGGTGCGCAGTCCGGCTTGGAGGGCCAGCTGGCCTGCCGAGAAGTCGGCCAGCGAGCGCCGAAGAACGGCGAACAACAGCGGTGTCACCAGCAACAGCAACAACCAGACCGGTCGCTCGAAGCCCAGCCGCGCGCCTTCGGCCAGGCCGATCATGTGGTCCACCGTCGGTGGTAGCTCACCCACTCGAAGAGCAGCAACGCTGCCGCCAGCGCCAGCACCGGGAGGCGCGCGCCCCGGTGACGCGCGGCAGGGTCGGGCGGCGCCACGGTGCGACCGCCCAGCACCAGCGTCGGCGCCGGCGTGGTGTCCGACTCGCGCGCGTCTCGCACGGTCTCGTCGTCCGTCGGCGCGGCGGCGCGACCTTCATCGATGCTGTCGACGCTGTCGCGCGCGGTCCAGGCGAGCGCGTTGGCAATCAACAACGGAAATGCGGGGCGCATCGGAAGATCGGAGCGGCGCGGATCGAAGCTGAGTGCGGCGATGCGCAGGCCGGGACGCTCTCGCGCGACGACCAGAGGTACGCCGAAGGAGCCGGCCAGGGCGAGGTCGCCGGGTGCGAGCGCCAGCCGGTGTGCCTCCGCGACGTTTACGTCCGTCAGATCGAGCTCGCGCAACAGCGGATGCTCGCGGTGTAGCGACGCGGGGTCGAGCACCGGATCGCGGACCGTCCCGCGCACCGGGAACGGGCTTCCGCCGCCGTCGGGGTTCAAGTAGAGGTAGCGCCCGGCGGTGGGCGATGTGGCCGGCGTGACGCCATCGAAGATGACCAGGTCGTAGTCATGCGACCGCGCGGGGGCGCGGTCGACCTCGGCGGCCCCGAGGCGATCGACGCGCACGGTGCGGCCGAGGCTCAGGAGCGCGCCATCGAGGTAGAGGTCAGGTCCGCCCACGCGCAGCACGTGGCGGCGGGGCAGGGGCGGGACGACGGCGACGGCGCGGTCGTCGAGCGCGAGATCATCGACACCTTCGACACCTTCGACACCTTCGACGCCAGCGACACCGGCGGGTAGGCCGTCGGTGCCGGTGAGCCGCGCCTCGATCCGGGCCTCGGGTGCGAACAGATTCTCGAGTGCCAGCTGACGGCGCTCGCCGGGGGCGAGGCTCAGGCTCAGCTTTTCGACGATCGTCCCGCCGACGCCGATCTCGACGCCGACCCTGGCCGGGGCCGGGCAGAAGCTCTGTACGACGAGCGCCGTGTCGACCGTGGTAGGGTCGGCCGGGAGCCTGCGCGCGGCGAACGAGAGGATTCCGACGTTCTGGGCGCGACTGCCGACGGGTGCGTAGCGCAGGTCGAGACCGGCCGGCGGCGCGCGCCGCGCGTCGTCGGAAAAACCGCCGTCGCTGATCAGCACCACCGTCGGTCCGGGCCGACCGTGCAAGATGGCGGCGGCGAAGGCTAGCGCGCGCGGGAGATCTCCGGGCTCCTCGCTGGGCGTCACCGCGGCGATGGCGCGCGCGAGACGATGGGGGTCGGTCTCGAAGCCGCTCTCCGCGCTCGCGTCGGCGGCGAACGAGGCGACGAGCGCGCGGTCGGCCGGGGTGAGGCCGGCGGCGATCTCGATCGCTCGGGTCTTCGCGGCCTGCAGGCGCGTGCCGGGCTCGTCGCGCGCGGACATCGACGCCGACCGATCGATCAGAATGACCAGGCTGCGCCCGGCCAGATCGACCGCCGCCGGGCGCGGATCGACCGCCCCGACCCAGATCGCGCCGAAGATCGCCAGGGCGAGGGCGAGCGACAGCCAGTGCCGCAACCGACTGGAGAAGCGGGTGGCGCTCGGCTCGCCGGCCAACCCGAGCCAGAGCGGCGCGAAGGCCACCACGACCCGGCGCCGGCGCAGCCGCACCAGATAGAGCGCGGTGATCGCGGCCGCGCCTATCGCGCCGATCGCCAACGGCGCCGTACCCGACAGGGCTCCGGAAAACAGCGCGCCCGTGCCTCCGCTCCCCATCGCGCGCGCTCGTCAGCGCAGCAGGCCGCCGGTCCGGAACATGCGCAGCACCAGCGCGTCGAACGGCTCCGCCGAGCTGACCGCAAAGGAGGGGATGGCCTGCGCGCGGCAGTAACCTTGGAGGCCGCGCAGCAGGATCGCGTGGCGGCGGGCGCAGGCGGCCAGCACGCTGGGCGACACGGTCAGCTCGCGCTCTTCGCCGGTCTCGACATCACACAGGCGAACGTCGCCGCGCAGGGTGGGCGCCGGCTCCAGCTCGTCGGGCGCGCTCACCTGGATCGCGATCGCGCGCAGACGGTGGCGGCGAATCAGCTCCAGCGCCGCGCGCGCGCCGGCGGCATCGTAGAAATCGGAGATCAGCACCACCAGGCCGCGGCGGCGCGACGCGCGGCGCGCCAGGAATCCACGCACGGCCGCGGTGAGCGACGTTCGCGCGATCGGTCGAACCTGGTCGAGAAAATGGAGGATCGGCAAGATCCGTCCCTTGCCGCGCGCGGGCGCCAGGCCGCTGCCCTCGCCGTCCAGCGCGGTCACCGCGACCCGATCCAGATTGGCGAGGCCGACGTAGGCCAGCGCGGCGGCGAGCTGCAGCGCCAGGTCGAGCTTGGGCGGCGTCCCCATCCCCATCGAGGCGCTCGCGTCGACCAGCAGATCGATCGAGAGATCCTCATCCTCTTCGTAAAGGCGCAGCGCCAGGCGTCCCAGCCGACCGTAGAGATTCCAGTCGAGGTAGCGGAGATCATCGCCGGTCACGTAGTCGCGGTGGTCGGCGAATTCCAGACCGGCGCCGACGCGGCGGCTGCGACGGCTTCCGTGCATCCGCCCTGCGGTGGTCCGCCGGATGGTCAGCACCAGCGACTCCAGCTTGCGCAGAAACTTGTCGTCGAACCGGCTGCTCACCGGGCGGGCGTTCGGCGGCGACGCGTCGGGCGGTCGCGCTTCGGTCCGCCGATCGTCTTCGGTCGCGAGCATCAGGGCATCTCCGGAAGCGCCGCCAGCACACGTCCGACGATCACGTCCGAGGTGACCCCCTCCGCCTCGCCTTCGAAGTTGAGCAAGACTCGATGTCGCAGCGCCGGGAGCGCGACGCGCCGGACATCGGCGAACGAGGGGGCGAAGCGACCGGCGCGCAGAGCTTCGATCTTGGCGGCCAGGATGATCGCCTGCGCCCCCCGCGGCGAGCTGCCGTAACGGACGAAGCGCTCGACGTCGGGAATCGCCGCGCGCGCGGGGTGCGTCCCCTCGATCAGACGTACGACATAGTCCTGGACCGGGCGGGCGACCGGCACCTCCCGGACCAGCTTGCGCATCTCCAGCAGCCGATCGCGCCCGAGGACGGCGCGGACGGCGGGGGCTTCCGTCCCGGTCGTGCGATCGAGGATGCCGTGAAGGTCCGCGCGCGCCGGAAATTCCACCCCGCAGCTTGAAGGTGAACCTGTCGAGCTGCGCCTCCGGCAACGGGTAGGTCCCTTCCATCTCGATCGGGTTCTGCGTCGCCAGGACGAAGAACGGAGGCGGCAGGAGGTAGGTCTGCTTGCCGACGGTGACCGACTGTTCCTGCATCGCCTCCAGAAGCGCCGATTGTGTCTTGGGCGTGGCGCGGTTGATCTCGTCGGCCAGGACGACGTGCGCGAAGATCGGCCCGCGCTGGAACTCGAACCGCCGCCCACCGGCGTCGTCGACGATCAGGTTGGTGCCGACGACATCCGCGGGCATCAAGTCCGGCGTGAACTGCACCCGCGAGAAGGTCAGCTCCAGCGCCTCGGCCAGCGTGCGCACCAGCAGCGTCTTGCCGAGACCCGGGACCCCTTCGATGAGCACGTGACCGCCCGCGAGCAGCGCGGACACCACCGCCGTCGCGATCTCGGTTTGACCGACCAGGCGGCGCCCGATCTCCGCCAGCAGCCGATCCAGGTCGGCCCGGAAGGCCGCCGTGGCCGCGCCGGCGCCCTCGGTCCCCGAAGGTTCGGGGTCGTTCATCTCGGGCTCCGGGGACGGATGAGATCGAAATAGCGGCGCACGATGAAACGCTTGCCCTCTGGGACCGCGGTGGTCGACAGCGCATCTTCGACGGCCGCCGCGTAGTCGGTGAAGACCCGCGCGTAGCCGGGCGCGACGAATCCGCGACCGGCGGCCGCGCCGATCACGGAGGCGCGGCTCGGCCCGGCGCCGCTCGCCAGGTGGGCCTCGGTTTCGTTGCCGTGGGCGGGGGTGTCGTCCCTGGCACCCAGCGGGGCGCCGCCCGCCTCCTTGCCGATGCCATCGCCGGTCCCGTCGGAGGGTTGTGCGCCGGAAGGCTCGCCGCGCGAAAGGGCGGCGGCCTGGGCCCCCGCGCCGGCGCCAGATCCCTGCCGATCGGCCTGCCGATCGGCCTTGCGATCACCGTCGCCATCGCCATCGCCCGTGCCCGCGCTTAGCGAGAGTCGGGAAGCGCTACCTTCCCCGCTCGGGTCGGAGCCGTCGCTTGCGCCGTCGTCGCCCGCCTTGTCGCGATCTCCGTTCGCGGCGCGCCCGAAGTTGCGCGCCGCGAGCGCGTCGCCCTCGCGCAGCTCCCCGCGCGACGCGCGGGCGCGCATCTGCCCCGCGGCGCGCTCGAGCCGTCGCAGGCCATCCGCCGAGGCGGCCTGCCGACCGAGGCGCGCGAGATCCTGCGCGCGGGTTTCGGCGTGGGCGCGGCAGGCCGGATCGCCGTCGCGGCAGGCGGCGGCCGCATCGTCCAGATCGCGACGGAGCTGCTCGAGGTGCCGGGTCCCAGATCCGTCGGCCGCGGTTCCGGTCTGGTCGGTCGGCGCGGCGGACCGGTCGGCGCTGCGGGCCAGGCGGCGTGGCCCCGATTCCGCGTCCGCCGCACCCGCCTCGGTCGACGACCGGGCGACGCCCCGTGCCGCCGCCGCCAGCGCCCGCCCGGTCTCCGCCGGTTGCGCGCCGGCGCTCGCCCCCAGCGCCGCGCGGGCCCGCTCGCCCGCACCTTCGTCCCCGGCCGCCAGCGCTTGGCCGGCGGCGCTCGTCGCCGGGTTCTCGCCGAGCGCGCGGGCCGCCGCGTCGGCCGCGCGCCCGTCCCGCTCGGCGTCGCGTGCCGCCTCCGCCGCGCGTGTCTCGATCGCCCGCAGAAGATCGAGCGCCTCGCCATCCGCGAGCGTGCCGCTCGACAGCTCCCGCACCGCTCGGTCGAAATCCGCGGCGAGCGCCGCCAGCCGCGCGTCGCCACGCCGCGCGGCCTCGGCCAGCGCCGCGCGCGCATCTTCGCGCTCGACGTCGAGCGCGCCGCGGCCGAGCGGCGGGCGTCGCGCGGTGGACAGCGGTGGCCGCGGCGTGCGCGCGGCGCGCGACGAAACGGGGAACAGAACCGCGCCGCACAGCGCGAGCGCCGCCAGCGCCAGCGCCGGCAGTCCCTTCGGCCGTCGTGCCGGCACCACGCCGCCGGGCGCGAGCCGCGAGGCGCTGCCGAGCGCATCAGCGACCAGCGCCGCCACCAGCGGCGACGGCGCGTGCTCCGCCAGGCAAAAGGCCGAAAGCACCCGGTCCTGCCCGTCGAGCGCCGCGTCCGCGATGCGCGCGCAGCGGGCAAGCGGGATTCGCTTCCCCGCCCGCAGCACGGCGCCGGTCAGGATCCCCGCCAGACCCAGCAGGATCGGCAGCATCGACCCGTCCGTCGCCGGCGCGCCGCCACCGCGGCGAGCGATCGCGATGCCCGCGGCGAGGGCCAGACCCGCGATCGCGCCGCCCGAGATCCCGCCTTCGATCGCCGCGAAGAAACGCACGCGCCGCTGGATCCGCCGCAAGAGGGGGAGCAGAGGACTGCCCTTCACCACCACGAAAGCTTAACAGACGAAAGCGCGACCGATGAAGCTGGCCTAACGGCCGCTGGCCATCGGGGGCATCGCAACCTCGATCGTCGCGCCCGGCGGCACGATCGCGGTCGGCGCCGCCAGGATCGCGCCCGGCTGGAGGGGCTCGGCAGCCTCTGCGGCCGTTTCGGAGAAAAGCCGCACCTTGGCCTCGACAGCGGTTGGGTTTCGCAGCGCCACGATCAGCCGACCGGCCAGCCGTTCCTTCAACCGCGCGTCGACGTGGTCGAACGCAAAGACGAAACCGGTGTTGGTCTGCGCGTAGACCCCGGGGACCTCGGTGTAGGCCAGAAGACCGATGGCGTCGAACAAGCCCGCCACCGGAACGACACCGTTTTTTGCGTCGAGCCAGGTCGCGGTTTCGACGCGGGGACAGTCGGGCCGCGCGCTTGCATCGGCGCGGGCGCCGGTGTCCGGCGCTCCGGCCTGCGGCGCGGCGGCGTGCCGCAGGTACTGGCCCAGATTGTGGGTGGTGTCGCGCAGCAGCTCGATCCAGGCGACCTCGCCCGTCGCGCGGTAGAGCCGGAGGAGCGCGTCCCCCGACGAGAGCACGTACCCGGGCATCCCCGTCCGGCTCTGCGCATCCGACAGAACGGCGCCGGTGGTGCGCGTTCTCTCCGCCGTCGGTGGGTTGGGTCCGCTCGGGATCGCATCGTACGAGATCACCCAGCTCGACAGCAGATGCGCCGCGGCCCGCGCCCGATCGATCCAGATCCGCTCGCGCGTCGCTTCGAAGAGCGTCACGAACGATTCCAGCAGCGCCGCCGCCGATTCGCTATCGGGGCACTGGAGCGCGTCGCCCGGACCGCCGCAGGTCAGCCCGATCTGCACGAAGCGTTCGAAATAGTGCTCGGCGGCGGCCTTGGCGACCTGCAGGTAGCGTGGCTCTTTGAAGTAGTCGGCCGCCAGCGCCAACCCCGCCGGCGCCAGTCCCGCCGACGTGGAGCCGCCCACGATCAGGTCGCCGCTGTCGATGTCGACGAACTGTCCGAGCTGCCGGTTGCGCTCCCACAGCCGCGCCAGCGCGTCGGCGCAGAGGCGGGCCGCCTTGCCCCAGCCCGGATCGATCGTGGGCGCCGCTGCACCGGCCTCAGCTCCGATCAGGTGTCGGTCGAGCATCGCCAGCTGCTTGACCAGGAAAGTGAGCGTGTCGGCGCTGCGCCGAACCAGATGCCAGCGCGGGTGGTGGTAGGGCGACGCCCGCGGCGGCCACGCGCCTTCGGCCGGCGGGAGTCGCGCGGAAAATCCGTCGTCGTACCAGGTCTTGCCGTCGCAGAGGCCGTGAAAGAAACCCGATGGAGCCTGGCCACCGTCGAGCGCGAAGGCGATCGTGCGCAGCGCCCGCGCACGCGATTGCGCCCCGCCGGCGCCGAGCAGGGGCAGCGTCTCCGCCAGCCCGCCGCACCAGCCGGTCTGCCAGGTTGCGTAGGCACTCTCGCGCCCGCCGACCGCGAAATATCCGGGGACCTCGACCCAGCGCCGGTTGACCCGCTCTTCGTGCTCGGCGAACGCCGCCGAAAACGGGAGGGTGTGCGCGCGCGCCGTCGGACCGGAGAGGCTCTTGCGCACGGCGAACAGCCGTTCACAGAGCTGGCCCACGTCCCGACAGTCGAAGGCGAAGATCCGCGCGCGCAGCGTGATCGGCTCGCCCGCGCGGGCGGATGAGGGCTCGGCACGGCGCGCGGGGAGGGGGCCGTTCGGGGATCGGTTGCCCTCGGGGATGAAGGGCGCGCGGACGCCGATTCTGGCGCGCGCGCGATCGTCGCTCTCGGAGACGGTCAGCCCAGTTCGCCCGATCGACGTCCTCGGATCGACCAGCAAGATGACACCTAGTTGCGCCGCGGGCAGGAAGACCGCCGCGGCCGGCGTCGCCAGATCCGCCGCCAGGATCTCGAGGCGCGAAGGCCCCGCGTGCAGGTTGAGGCGGGGGATGTCCGACACGATCGGTGGCACGTGGGGGCCGATGTCGGCGGGCTCGGTGAGCAGCGGCGGATATCCGACGAAGCGCGACGCGAAGCGGTTCCCGGCATAGCAGCCGCCGGGGAGCAGCACGTAGTTGTCGGGTGACCACACGCCGAACTCGAGTCCCAGGCCGGCCCCCGGATCGGGCGTGCCCTTCTTGGGCCCGAACGTCGCGAAGAGATCGACGGCGTCGCGGGCCCCCGCGACGGGAGCGGCGCGCAGGTGGAGGGCGCCGCCGCGGAGATCGCGGCGCGCCTGCAGGCCATTTTCGAGCACCAGATCGCCCTTGCCGGTCTCGGTCGGATCGACCGGCGTCGCGTGCGCCGTGACCGCGATCTGCGCCGCGCGCAGCCGTTCGAGGGTGGCGATGCGCGCCGCGCCCGCCGGCCTCGCGAACGGAGCGGTCAGCGCCAGGCCACCCGCTGTCCCGACGCCCAGGCCGACCCCTCGCAAGAACGCGCGTCTTTTCATCCGGGAGCCCGAAGACTACAACGCCCCGCCGCCGGCGCGATCTCATTCCTGTGGGCCGTGCGTCCCCATCTATCTGATAACCTCAGCGGGCTCGTGAGATCTGCTCTGTTCGCTCGCGTGGCGTTGCCCTTGGCGCCGCTCGTTTTCGCGGCTTCGTTCGGTGGCTGCCGAACCGTGGGGGGCGCCGCCGCCGCGCGGACCCCGGTCGTGCCCGTCACGATGGGGGGCACCAAGACGCGCGCCGAATCGCGCCTCGACAACGACGTCGCGGTGGTGATCGAGGAGAACCACGCCGCACCCGTGGTCGCGATCCAGGTTTGGGTGGCCGCGGGCGCGGCCGACGATCCGCCGGCGCTGGAGGGCGCGGCCCACCTCTTCGAGCACCTGCTCCTCCGCGGAACGCGGCGCTGGGCGCCGGGGGCCGCCGCCCGCGAAATCGAAGCGGCCGGCGGAACGATCGGCGCCTGGACCGGCCTCGACGAGACCGTGTATCACGTCGCCCTCGCGGCGCCGTTCCTCGATCTGGGTCTCGACGTGCTGGCGGACGCGCTCACCGGTCCCACCTTCGACCCGACCGAGGTGGAGCGGGAGCGCAAGCTGGCGGTGGACGAGATCGGGCGCGACGCGACTTCGCCGGCGCGGGCCGCGATCGAGGCGTGGCGCGCCGCCGCCTTCGCCGGCGAGGGCGTCGGCCGCCCGCTGCTCGGGTCGGCCACCGCGGTCGCGGCCCGCACGCCCGCCGAGCTGGCCGCGCGCTTCGCGGAGACCTACGTCGGCGCGAACTTGACCGTGGTGGTGGTGGGCGACATCGAGGCGGGCGCGGCGCGCGCGGCGGTGGCGCGCGCGTTCGGCGCCGTCCCGCGCGGCCGCCCGGCGCGCCGGGCGACACCGTCCACCCGGGCACCCACCTCGACCTCAGCGCACGTCGTCCTGTCGACCGGCGCCGGGGTCGTGCCGGAGGTGGTGATCGGGTTTCGGCTGCCTGCGGAGAGCGCGGACGGGGCGGCCGCGCTCGATCTTCTGGCGGCGCTGCTGGCCCGGGGCGAAGGCGCCCGCCTGCCGCGCGAGCTGGTTCAGAACCGCGCTGTCGCCGACTCGGTTCGTGCGCTCACCCTCGACGCCCGCGGTGGCGCGTTGTTGGCGCTGGTCCTCTCCCCCGCGCCCCGGCGCCTCGAGGCGGCGGCGCAAGGTGCGGTCGACGAGGCGCTGCGCCTCGGGCGGGAAGAGGTGTCGGCGGAGGAGCTGGCGCGCGCGCGCACCGCGGTCGCAGGCGATCTCGCGCGCGGTGAGGCGGGCGTCGAAGGGCACGCCCGCCGGCTCGGCTTTGGGGCGGCGATCGCGGGCGATCTGGATTACGGCGTGCGCTACCGGGAGCGGCTCGACGGGATCTCGGCGGCGGAGCTTCGTGCGGCGGCGTCCAAGCTCTTGCGCGCCGATGCGGTCACCTTGTCGGTGCGCGGACCGGCCGGGGGGTCTGGCTCCGCGGACGCCGGCACCAAAGCCCGCCTCGAGACGATGCTCGCGGGCGCCGAGGCCCGGGTCGATCGGCAGCGGCTGGCCCAGGCGCCCGGGGCGCCCGCCGCCGGGACCGATCTCGGCGGCGACGTGGTCCGGGTGGTGACGCCGTCGGGCCTGCGGATCCTGGTGCTGCGTGACACCACCGCGCCGTTCGTCACCGTCGAGGCCGCCTGGGCGGGCGGCTCGCGCCTGGAGGACACCGGCTCGAACGGCGCCGCGACTTTCATCGCGGCGCTCCTCGATCGGGGGACGCGCACCCGCTCCGCCGCCGCGATCGCCGCCGAGATCCAGGCGATGGGCGGTTCATTTTCCGGCTTCGCCGATCGCAACCACCTCGCGCTGCAGACGCAGTTCCTGCCCCACGATTGGGCGCGCGGGCTCGATCTGGTCGCCGATTGTCTCCTGCACCCCAGCTTCCCCGCCGAGGCGGTCGACGCCCAGCGCCGCGTCCTGCTCGACCGGGTTCGTCTCGCCGGCGACGATCCGGCGCGCGCCACCTGGCAGCTGTTTCGCGAGGCGCTGTGGCCCAAGCATCCCTTTCGCCTGAATCCGCTCGGCAGCGCGGAGGCCCTCGCGACGCTGGGCCGGATTCGCCTGCTCGACCACTATCGCCGTCGCTATCCGGTGTCGCAGCTGGTGTTGACCGTCGTCGGTGACGTCGAGCCGGGTCCCATCGTGGCGACGTTGACCGCCCTGTTTTCCGATGCCGCTCCGGCCGCGCCACCGCCCGAGTTGCCGCCCGAGCCGTCGCATGCCGAGCCCGTCGCGGTCTTCCATACCGCGGGGCGTGACGTCGCGGAGGTGGTGCTCGGCTATCCCGGCGCGTCGGCGCGTGATCCCGACCGCTTGGCCACGGAGGTGCTCGCCGAGATCTTGTCGGCCGACGGCGGCCGTCTCAAGAGCGCCCTCGGCGGTGCGTCGCCACTCGCGTACTGGGTCGACGCCTCCGCCGCGCAGGGCGTCGATCCCGGCTTTGTAGCGGTCTCGATGGCCTGTCCGCCGGCCCGGGTCGATGCCGCCGTGGCGGCGGTGCGCACGGCGCTCGCGCGGGTCGCCACCGCCGGCGTCACGGCCGACGAGGTGAGCCGCGCGACCCGGCGGCGCGCCGGAGAGCAGGCGCTCGGTCTGGGCGGCCGGTCGGCGATCGCCGATGCGCTCGCGCTCGACGAGGCGTACGGTCTTGGCGTCATGAGCTACCGCCAGGTTCCGGCCATGCTGGTTCGGATCACCGCCGACGACGTCGCACGTGCCGCGCGTCGTTTTCTCGACCCGAAGCGCGAAGTCATCGCCGTCGTGCGGCCCCCCAGCGTGCCAGCCTCGCCGGTGGTCCGCAACGTGGCCGGAGGGCGGTAGCGATGTCGAGCTGCACGGGATGCGCCGCGGCCGTCCAGCTCGAGGACACGTTTTGCGCGCGCTGCGGCGCCTCGGTCACGGATCCGTTCATCGGCGCCGTGGTGGGCGAGCGCTACCGCATCGTGAGTCGCATCGGCGTCGGCGGGATGGGCGCGGTCTACCGCGCCGAGCACACCATGATGCGGCGCGATCTCGCCATCAAGGTTCTGCTGCCGGAGCTTTCCGGCAAGGAGGAGTTCGCGCGGCGCTTCGAACGTGAGGCCGAATCGGCGAGCCGCCTCGATCACCCCAACATCATCACGGTCACCGACTTCGGCCGCACCGCCGAGGGGTCGCTGTTCTTGGCCATGGAGTTTCTGGCGGGGACCTCGCTGTCGGCGGCCATCTCGGGCGGGCCGATGCCGGTCCCGCGGGCGCTGGCCATCATCCGGCAGATCCTGCGCGCGCTCGACCACGCCCACGCCGCCGGCGTGGTGCACCGCGATCTCAAGCCCGAAAACATCATGCTGGTCGAGCGCGATGGCAACCGCGAGGTGGTGAAGATCCTCGACTTCGGCATCGCGAAGGTCACCGAGCCCCAATCGGGTCGCGAGGCCCTGACCCAGGCCGGCGTCATCTTCGGAACGCCCGAATATCTGTCGCCCGAGCAGGCGCTCGGCGAGCCGGTCGACGCGCGCGCCGATATCTACGCGACGGGCGTGATCCTGTTCGAGATGCTGGCGGGTCGGCGCCCGTTCGAATCGGAAGACAAGGTGAAAATCATCTCTATGCACCTGGCGCACGCGCCGCCGCGGATCCGGGAGGTGAATCCGGCCGTCGAGGTGCCGATTCCGATCGAGCAGGCGGTCCTGCAAGCGATGGAGAAGTCGCGCGACAACCGCTTCTCGTCGGCCGTCGCGTTTCTCCAGGCCCTCGAAGACGCCGTGGCCCCACTCGACCCGCTGGAGGTCGGTGAGACGCTTCCCGCGATCGGGCTCGGCCGCCGCCGGGGGCGGGGCCCGGCGCTGGCGCTGGCCGTGACTGCGTTGGTCCTGCTGGTCGGGGCTCTGGTCGTCAAGAAGCACCGCGCCGGGCGTCACCCCGGGCTCGTCGCGACCGCCACGCCGCCGGCGCCGCCGCCCCCCGATCTCGCCGCGCAGATCCGTAAGGTCGAAGCCTTGCTGGAGGACGGGGACACCGCGTCCGCGCGCCGGGTGCTGGACAGCGCGCTGTCGGAACGGCCCAAGGACGCGCGCGTGCGCTATATGTTGGGGCGCGTGGCCTACGCGGAGGATCGACGTGCCGAAGCCCTCGACGATTACCGCGAGGCGATCGCGCTCGATCCCAGCTTTCGCGGCGATCCGGTGTTGCTCGGCCACATCGACGCGATGCTGGCGGATTCCAAGGAGGCCGACGGGGCGCTCGAGCTGCTGATCGACCACATCGGGGCACCGGCCGCCGACCTGCTGGCCAAGGTGGCCAACGAGGGGAGCGACCTGCCGCGGCGGCGACGGGCCGCGACCGCTCTCCAGGACATCGATCAGGGCAAGCGCGTCGACCGTGTCTCGATGGCCATGCTCGAGCTGCGGAAGGCGCCCACCTGCGAGGAGAGGAAGGACTGGGTGGGCAAGCTCGGCGACCTCGGCGACGCGCGCGCTTTGCCCGCGCTGCGGGGATTGCGGGCGCGGCGGATGGGTCCCCTCAGCTGGGGGGGAACCGACATCGGCTGCATGAAGAGAGAGCTCGCCGACGCGATCGCCGCGCTCGACAAGAAAGCGGGAACGCCCGAGCGCCGAAGGCGCCGCGGCCGGTGAGCCCTCGATGAGAAACAAGACCGTCAAGCACGACCCACGCAACCTCCTCACCAGCCTGGTGCTGGTGTTTCCGTTGTTCCTCATCTACCAGGTGGGCGTTCTGTTCACGCTCCCGGTGCTCAACGGCGCCGACTTCCTGACCGTGTTTCTGTTCCGCAATTTGGGTCTTTCGACCGGGTCCTATCTGGCCTACACCTTCGCGGTCGCCACCGGCTTCGCGATCGCGGTGGCGGTTTTGCGGCATCGGCAGAGATTCGATCCGAGGCTGATCGTCCCCGTGTTCATCGAGAGCGCGATCTACGCGCTCACCATGGGGTCGCTCATCTTGTTCGTGATGACCCGCGGCCTGGGAATTTCGCCCCGGCTCGCCGGTGGCGATGGCGGCTTCATCGCGCAGCAGGGGTTCGGGACCCGCCTCGTGATGTCGCTGGGCGCCGGCGTCTACGAGGAGACCGTGTTCCGCCTCGGGATCATGGCCGGCGTCGCGGCGCTGCTCGAGAAGGTGCTGGGGCTGCGGCGCGTGATTGCCGCGACCGTCGCGCTCCTGATGTCGGCGGTGCTCTTTTCAGCCATGCACCACATTCCCCCTTACGGCGACCCCCTGCACGTCGGGGTCTTTCTCTTCCGTGTGCTGGCCGGAATCTGCTTCGGCCTTCTGTTCTGGTTTCGCGGTTTCGCGATCGCGGTCTACACCCACGCGCTCTACGACCTCTACGTCTTGATCGTCAGATAAGGGCCCGCTTCGGGCGGGGTCTACTTCTTGCGCTTGGCGGCCTTGGCAGGCCGTTTGGACTTGATCGCGGGTGCCCGCTTTGCGGCCGCGGCGCGCACGGGCTTGCTGGCCTTGCCGGATTTGCCAGACTTGCCAGCCTTGGCCGCGGGGGAGATCTTCGCCGGCACCCGCGCGGGGGCCGCTGGCTTGACCGCCCCGGGTTTGGTGGCCTTGGCGGCTTTGATGATCGGGACCGCCTTCACCTTGCCGGTCACTTTCCCCGTCTTCGAGACCTTGGAGTCGGACGGGTGCCCGTCGCCTTCCGCGGCCAGCGGCAGCCCCGGCATGTCCTTGCGGTTGTGGACCAGCACGCGCCTGGAGTCCTTGAAGGTGACCTCCGCCTTGCTGTCCGAGAGGATCTCGGAGACGAACCCCTTGCCGAACTTGGGGTGGGTCACGATCACGTTCTCGTGATAGTGCTCCCGAAACTCGTAGGGCTTGGCGTTCTTGTCGCTGTGCTTGGCGAAGAACTCCTCGAAGGTCTGCTTCTTCATCATCGCCCGCTTCTTGGCGGCGATCGGCTCGGGGACATCTTCTTCGACGTCGCCGCGAGGCTTGCGGAACGAGTGGACGTCACCGCACGGGTTGCACTGTACGCGACGGATCTCGTCTTCGTATTTTGAGATGACGACGTGCGTGGTATCGCCCTTGCACTTGGGGCAATATGCCTCGACGTCGGAGCCGACCTCATCGACCTCGTCTTCGAACATGAAGTCCATACGCTTCGAGCCTTTAGAGTCCGGCTAGTAACACAGGTCCACTAGCCCTGCAAGAATAAGAGGGAAAATCCGGCGTGTTCGCGGTAGAAAACCCTCGGCTCGACCATGCGCTACTTCCAGGCGAAAATCTCGGAAAACCGGGTGCTTGGCGGCGGCTATTTCGTTTTGCGGCTTTCGGGCTGTGCCTCCCTCGCACCGGCCAAACCCGGACAATTCGTAATGATTCGAGGTGCTTGGGGACGAGATCCGCTCTTGCCGCGGGCCTTTTCCCTTTTGTCGGTTGGACCCGGGGGAACGGCCGATATTCTGGCCAAGACGGTCGGACGCGGGACGGCCCTGCTCGAACGGGCGCTTCCGGGAGCCGGGGTCGACGTCCTGGGCCCCCTCGGATCCAGCTTCCCGGAACCCGATCCCGAGACGACCGACCTCCTCGTCGCGGGCGGCGTCGGTCTGCCGCCTCTTTATATGCAGGCGTCGCTGGCCGCCGACCGCCGCCAGGTTGCCCGGTCGGAGATGATCTACGGCGGACGGGGGGGGGACGATCTGGTGCTGCTCCAGGAGATGCAGGCCATGGGCCTCAGTCTGTTTCTCACCACCGAAAATGGCACGGTCGGGACGAAGGGTTTGGTGACCCGAGCTCTCGAGGCGCGCCTCGTGCACCACCGCGGCACGCCGCTCCGGGTGATGGGCTGTGGTCCCAACGCCATGCTGTGGGCCGTCGCCCGAATCGCGCGCGACAAAGGTGTTCCCTGCTTCATCTCGCTAGAGGAGCAGATGGCTTGCGGGATCGGCGTCTGCCTCGGCTGCGCGATTCCGGCGCGCTCGCGCCCCTACCGCTACGTCTGTAGCAACGGGCCGGTGTTCGATGCGGCGGACGTGCTGGATGTCGACGGTCAGCCCGGGCCAGCCGTACCGGCGGCTTGCCCCGCATGAGCGCCGCCGTCAACCTCGCCATAGAGACCGGCGGGATTGCCTTTCGCAATCCGATCCTTACCGCGTCTGGCACCTTCGGTTATGGCAAGGAATTCGAAGGGCTGACCGACCTGCACGCGCTCGGCGGCCTGGTGACCAAGGGGATCTCCCCCAAGCCGCGGTTTGGCAACGCCACGCCGCGCATCTGCGAGACGGCGTCGGGCATGCTGAACTCGATCGGCCTCGAGAACGTGGGGGTCGAAGGATTCGAGCGCGACAAGCTCCCTTATCTGCGGGACTGCGGAACGCGGGTGCTGGTCAATTTTTTCGGCGCCACCTTCGACGAGTACGTCGACTGCGGCGCGCGCCTCGACGCGCTCGACGGCGTCGACGGGCTCGAGATGAATGTCTCCTGCCCCAACATCAAGGCCGGGGGAATCGAGTTCGGCACCGACCCGCGCGTCTTGCGCGATCTGGTGCGCGCCTGCCGCTCGGCGGTGAAGAAACCGCTCTGGGTCAAGCTGACGCCCAACACCTCGGACATCGTCGCGCTCGCCGTCGCGTGTGCCGAAGGGGGCGCGGATGGTCTCTCGATCATCAACACCATCACCGGGATGGCCATCGACGCGCGGACCCGTCGACCCAAGATCGCCACCATCTTCGGAGGCCTTTCGGGCCCGGCGATCAAGCCGATCGCGTTGCGGATGGTCTATCAAGTCCGGCGGGCGGGTGTCTCGCTGCCGATTTCAGGCATCGGCGGGATTCAGGATGCGACCGACGCCATCGAATTCTTTCTGGCCGGCGCGAGCACGGTCCAGATCGGCACGCAGAGCTTCGTCGATCCCGACGCGTCGGGGCGGATCGTGCGCGATCTGGGGGCCCGCCTGGCCGCGGACGGCATCCGCGACGTCCGCGAACTGGTCGGCGCACTTGCGGTTGGTTAACCGTGGGACCCCGACGAGGGTCCCACACCCCCCGCGATGGGCTCCGACGAGCAAAGCTCGTCTACGCCCGACGCGTTCAATAGTTCTTGACGGTGCCGGGTTACGACGATTTAACTGCTGCGAAACTGCCTCGAAACATTGCGGCGCTAGCGTGGAGACCACATGAAAAAGATCGAAGCCATCATCAAGCCGTTCAAGCTCGACGATGTGAAAGATCGTCTGCGCGAGGTCGGCGTTCAGGGAATGACCGTCTACGAGGTGAAGGGCTTTGGTCGGACCGGCGGAAAGAAGGAGGTCTATCGCGGTTCGGCCTACGTGGTCGACTTCGTTCCCAAGGTCCGGATCGAGATCGTCGTCAAGGACGACATCGTCCGGGACGTTGTGGAAGCGATCATGAGCGTCGCGCGGACGGGGCGGATTGGTGACGGGAAGATCTTCGTCACGCCCGTCGACGAGGCGATCCGGATTCGCACCGGCGAGCGCGGCGAAGACGCGCTCTAGAAGATGCGCTCTAGAAGACGCGCTCTAAGAGAACTTCGTTAACTTCGGCGACACCACAAACACAACGCACAGGGGAAGCACTATGACGCCATCTGAGGCCCTCAAACTGGCAGAGAAGAACGGCGCGAAATTCGTCGACTTCAAGTTCGTCGACCTGCTCGGCATCTGGCAGCACACCACCATGCCGATCGCGAAGCTGGAAGTCGACGTCTTCAAGGACGGCTACTTCTTCGACGGCAGCTCGATTCGCGGCTGGCAGCCGATCCACGCCTCCGACATGATCTTCATCCCGGATCCGGGCTCGGCGATCATGGACCCGTTCTACGCGCAGCCGACCCTATCGCTCACCTGTGACATCGTAGACGCGATCACCAAGCAGCCCTACTCGCGCGATCCGCGCACCATCGCGGCCAAGGCGGAGGCGTACCTCAAGTCGACCGGCATCGGCGACACTTCGTACTTCGGCCCCGAGCCGGAGTTCTTCGTGTTCGACGAGGTTCGGTACTCCGAGGGTCCGAACCGCTCCAGCTATCTGGTCGACTCGATCGAGGGGCGCTGGAACACCGACAGAGCCGAGGGTCCGAACTTGGGCTACAAGCCGCCGCACAAGGGCGGGTACTTCCCGGTGCCGCCAACCGATACCCTCGGCGATCTGCGCGCCGAGATGGCCATGACGCTCGAAGCGGTCGGCATTCCAGTCGAGGTTTTTCACCACGAGGTGGCGACCGGTGGACAGTGCGAGCTGTCGATGAAGTTCAACAGCCTCAAGCGCATGGCGGACTGGACCATGTGGTACAAGTACGTCGTCAAAAACGTCGCTCGCAAGAACGGCCGCACCGCGACGTTCATGCCGAAGCCGATCTTCGGGGACAACGGCTCGGGCATGCACTGCCACCAGTCGATCTGGAAGGACGAGAAGAACCTGTTCGCCGGTGACAAGTACGCCGGGCTCTCGGACATGGCGCTGTACTACATCGGCGGCATACTGAAGCACGCCCCGGCGCTCTGCGCCTTCACGAACCCGGGGACGAACAGCTACAAGCGCCTGGTTCCTGGCTACGAGGCGCCGGTCAACCTGGCTTACTCGTCGCGCAACCGGTCGGCTTCGGTCCGCATCCCCATCGGCGGCAGCTCGCCGAAGGCCAAGCGGCTCGAGTTCCGCTGCCCCGACCCGACGGCGAACCCGTACATCGCGTTTGCCGCCATGCTGATGGCCGGTCTCGACGGCATCCAGAACAAGATCGACCCGGGCAAGCCGCTCGACAAGGACATCTACGCGCTGTCGCCCGAGGAGTCCAAGGACGTCCCGAAGGCGCCCGGCTCACTCGACGATGCGCTCAAGGCACTCGAGCGCGACCACGCCTTCCTGCTCAAGGGGGACGTGTTCACCCCGGACGTCATCTCCACCTGGCTCGACTACAAGCGGGAGAACGAAGTCGACGCGATCCGGCTCCGCCCGCATCCGTACGAGTTCGCGCTGTACTTCGACAATTAGTCGCTAGTTCCGGTAACTCACCGACGGGAAAAGGGGTCATCCTCGACTGAGGCTGGCCCCTTAGCCTTTGACGGGGCGAGTGAGCTGACCTAAGATTCCAGGTTCGCGGAACGCCCGCGACGCTCCGAAAAATCCAATGAGTGGGCTCTCTTTCAGCGACCGGGCTCGGCGCTCGATGTGGCGAATCGTTCCCAAGCGCGCCGTGTCCGGAGCCATAGGGTGGGGGGGAAGCCGAGGCATCCCCACCCGCCTGCGCAGCCTCATGCTGTCGCGGTTTGCGCGCGCCTACGGCATCAACGTCGACGAGGCCGAAAAGCCGCTCGACGACTACGCCGGATTCGACGAGTTTTTCACCCGGCGCCTGCGGGCCGGTCTGCGCCCGATCGCCGACGGTCCCGCAGAGGTGGTCTCACCCGCCGATGGGACGGTGGTTGAATGCGGCCTGGCCACCGCGGGGAAGCTGATCCAGGCCAAGGGAGACTTCTTCGAGCTCGGCGAGCTGCTGGGCGACGAGACGAGCGCTTCGCGCCTGGAAGGTGGCGCGTACCTCATCACCTACCTGTCGCCCAAGGACTACCATCGCGTCCACGCTCCGGTCGGTGGGCGGGTCATCGGATGGCGCCACATTCCCGGAACGCTTTTCTCGGTCGGGGCCAAGAGCGTGCTGTCGGAACCAGGTCTCTTCATCCGGAACGAACGCTTCGTCACGTTCATCGAGATGGAAGGGGGCGGACTCTGTGCGGTGGTGATGGTGGCGGCAATTGGCGTTGGCCATGTCACGGTGTCGTATGATCCCGAGGTGGCGACGCACCGGCCCCAATTTCTCCGCGCCGCCGTTCGCCACAGGAGCTACGACCAGCCAAAACCGATCCGGCGCGGCGAAGAGCTGGGGATCTTCCACCTGGGTTCGACCACCATCGTGGTGTTCGAGCCGGGGCGGGTCGACCTCGAGAGCCTGGCGGCTGGCGACTCCGTGAAGATGGGGATCGGCATCGGCCGACATACGTCGTCGAATGGCACCTGAAGGCCACGACGAATCGTCTCGCCGATCGGAGGCGCAGGCCACCGAGGTCGGCGTGACGCCAAGACCCGAGATCGTTTCGACCGACGATGGCCAGGCCGCCAAACCGCCTGAGGCCGCCGGAAGCCGCCGGCTACGCTCGAGCCTCTCGCGCGAGCGGAGCGGTCCGATCGGCATCGCGAGCGGCGACTTTGCCACGCCGTCGGTGCGCCGGCGGACGACCACGCAGCCGCGTGGCACGCCGATCGCGGGCGTACCCCTGGATCTCGCTCCACCCTTGTCTGCCCCGGTCGCGCCAGCGCCGGCCCCCGAACCACTCCCGGTTGGTGCCACGCCGGTCGATCTCGTCGACGCGCGGGCTTCCGGCCGAACGCCCGCCCCACCGCCGGTTCCGATGGACGGCCCTTTTGGCGCGATGGAGGGGTTCGGTGGGGATCTCGGTAACGAGGCCGCGGTGCTCGCGGCGGAAGCGGCGGCCGTGCGCGCGCTCGACTCCGGCCCGATGACGCCGCTCCCAGAGGTCGCGCCCACCGCGCCAACCCCCCCACCCGAGGTCGCCGCCGCGCCGTCCCCGACCGAGATCGACGTCGAGTTCGCGGCGACCCCGCCGCCGGAGCCCCATGCAAAGGCTGCCTCGCCCGAGACCTCCGCGCCGAAGGACACTCCGGCGCCCGATATAGCCGGGGCTCTGCCGGTGAGGCCCATGGGCAGCGACGGCAGCACGGCTTCGGCCGACCTGCCGACCGCCATGGTCGCCGACACCCCGGCGCCGGCCCCAGTCGCCGCGACCGAGAGCGAGGTGCAGGGCGACGAGATCGAAGTCGTGGAGGCCAAAGAGGGTGTCGGCGGGAGCGGCGCCGTGGGCGCGCCCACGCCCACCTTGCCCACCTTGGCGGCGCGTGAGACGTCGCAACCCGCCGCGGCCTCGCCGCCCTCGACGCCCCGGCCGACGCCGCCTCCGATTCCGGGTAGCCATCTCAAGACGCCCGGTCCCGAGCCGCGAATCACCCCGCCGGCGGTGGTCGAAGACGCGCGCGGTCCCGTGCTGCCGGCGCTTCCAATTCTTCCCGAAGCGCTCTCGCTGCGGCCGCGTCGTCCGAAGCGCTCGAAGCCCTGGTTCGAGGAGGTCTTCGACGAGGACTACCTCCGCACGTTGCCGTTCATGCGCGCCGATCAGACGCTGCGCGAGGTCGAGTTCATCTCCAACGCGCTTCAGACCGATCCCGGCGCCGAGATCCTGGATGTGGGATGCGGGTACGGCCGCCACGCGATCGAGCTCGTCCAGCGCGGGTTCAACGTCACCGGGCTGGACCTCTCGCTGCCGCTGCTCATCCGCGCGGCCGACGAGGCGCAGCGGCGAGCGCTTTCCGTCAATTTTGTGCACGCCGACATGCGCGAGATGTCGTTCGAAAACCAGTTCGACGGCGCCTACTCGATGCTGACGTCCTTCGGTTACTTCGACGAAGAGACCAACCTCCGGGTGGCCGAGCGGATCGGGCGTGCGCTCAAGCCCGGGCGCCGCTTTCTTCTCGACGTGATCAACCGCGACTACGTGGTGGCGGACCTGCCGGTTCGTGTCTGGTGGGAAGGGACCGGTTGCGTGGTTCTCGAAGAGGTCGATTTCAATTTTCACACCAGCCGGATCAACACCCACCGGTCGATCGTCTTCGAGGACGGCCGGCAGCTGGAGCAGGAGCTTTCGGTTCGTGCGTACAGCTTGCACGAAATCGGCCGTTTGTTACGCCAGGCCGGGTTCCGTGTGATCGACGTCTCAGGTGGCCTCGCGCTCAGGGGTCAATTCTTTGGCGGCTCGTCGCGAAGTCTGCTCATCGTCGCGGAAAAACGCGACGAAGACGCCTGACCGAACCGAGCAGCGAGTCCGGCTGACGCGCTGCACTAACTCGGCCGCTGAAATCGGTTGCGCGGCCATTGCGCTCGTGTCGGCGCACCCCATCTTGCCCGGGCAGGTACCGTGCAACCAAACCGGTCGGGCAAGCATCGAACTCAACGGGATGTGACGCGGTTCAACTCGGAATATTTAGCTGGCGACATACGTATATCTCTGGAGGGTCCAGAGGTGTCTGGATCGCGACGCGGCTCGATGGAGATGACCAAGATGGACGTGCGAGGTGCAAAGGCGAGGTCGGTACGCAAGGCGCGACCGATGGACGGTGGCCACAAGGCTAAAGCGGCTCGGGCGGCCGGGACGCGTCGTGCTCCGCGCGATGTGAAGGCCAAGAGCTCGATCAAGTCGCCCGCGGTGCCGGTCCGACCCGCGATCCCCGCCAACGACACGCTTCCGCTTTCTGTCGACATGCTCGATCTGCGCGGTCTGTCGGAACCTGCCGGCGCGCCCCTCGAAGAGCTCGGGGTCGTTCTCGGTGCCGGTCCGGCCGTCGAGATCGAAGGGGAGGAAGCCGAGGAGGTCGCCGAGAGCGCCGACCTGCAGACAGGGGCGGCGGAGGCGGCGGACGCCGACGAAGACGAAGAAGAGGAAGAAGCTCAGGTAGAAGCCGCACCGGGTGCCACCACCAACAAACGAAAGCGGGGAGACGACGAGCCGGCCAGCTTCCTGGCGATGTACTTCCGCGACATGGCCGAGCTGGACGTCCTTCGTCCGGAGCAGGAATTCGAAACCGCCCGAAACATCGAAGAGATGGAGCTCGGCCTCTGGCGCACGATCCTGGGATTCGTTCCGGGAACCGACTGGGTCCTCGACGTGGTCGAGCGCGAGCTGGGCAAGCCACTCGCCGAGGCCAAGGTCCATCGGGCCGCGGCCGAACGCGCGCGCGGCAAGCCCTCGATTCCGGCTCGTGGTCGGTTCGAGAAGACGGCGGGGGCGCTGGCCGCAAAGCTTCGCATCCTCGACATCGATCGGATTTTTCTGGATGCCGCGCTCACCGAGATCCAGCGGGTCGGCCGCGCGGTAAAAGGCCTTCCTTTCGAGGGAGCGGTCCCGTTTTCGACGTCGACCAAGGCCTTCGCGGAATACGTGAAGATCGTCGGGGTCAAGGCGGTCCGCCTCAAGGCGGCGAAGAATGAGTTCGTCAAGGCGAACCTGCGCCTGGTGGTCTCGATCGCGCGCCGATTCAACCACGGCCGTTTGCCGTTGGCCGACCTCATTCAGGAGGGGAACATCGGCCTCATGAAGGCGGTCGAGCGCTACGATTACCGGCGGGGATTCCGCTTCTCGACCTACGCGAGCTGGTGGATCCGACACGCCATCAGCCGGGCCTTGGCCGACAAGGGCCGTGCGGTCCGTCTGCCGGTGCACATGATCGACGCCTACCACCGGATCGCCAAGTCCCAGCGCGAGTTGCAATCGAAGCTCGAACGGGTGCCGACCACGCAGGAGATCGCGGCGGCCACCGGCATCGAGGCCGAGAAGCTCGAGAAGATGAAGACCTTCCTGTCCGAGACGCCGGTTTCACTCGATCGGCCGATCTCGGACGAGGACGGACGGCGACTCATCGATGTGCTCGTCGACCCGAACGAGGGGCCGGCAGTGCCCGAGCAGATGGCGTCTACCGAGACGCAGGGCGAGATGATGAAGTTTCTGTCGGCGCTCAAGCCGATCGAGGCGGACATCTTGCGCAAGCGCTTCGGCCTGGTCAACGACCGGGAGCGGACCCTCAAGGAGATCGGCGACGAGTACCGGCTCTCGCGCGAGCGGGTGCGGCAGCTCCAGGAGCAGGCCCTGGGCAAGATGCGCCGGGCCATGTCCAAGCGGGAATCCGTCTAGGGGCCGCGCCCTCCGCTCGGCGGGACCCTCGGATCCCAAATCGGAGCGCCTTGGCATCCCAAATATTGCCGGACGGTCAATCCTTGACCGGTCCGTCGACGGGGGCTATGGTCGGCGCTTCCTTTTCGCGGAGGCGAACACGATGAAACGTGTCCTCGGTCTTGCCCTTTCCATGGCTGCGTTCGTTACGATTGCCGCTTGCACGCAAAGTGGCGGACCGGTCAAGGTTGAATCAATTGAACCGCCGCAGGGGACCACCGCGGGGGGCGAGGAGATCTCCATCCTGGGCGGCGGCTTTCAGCCCGGTAAGACCCAGGCCGAGGTCCGCTTCGGGCGCAAGAAGTGCGAGAGCGTCCAGATTGCTTCGACCACCAAGATCCGGGTCGTGACGCCCGCCAACGACAAGGGCCCCATCGACGTCACCGTGATGTTCGATGACGGCAGCACCTTCAAGATCCCGGGGGCCTTCCGGTACGTCGAGCCCGCCGAGGGTGGCAACACCCGCCAGGCGTTCTTCGGCGGTCAAAAGAGCGCCGGCGGCACCAAGATCGAAGTCGAGAAGAAGTAAGCCGAGAGCCGGCATCTGCCGGCAAGCCTGGTGGCCCTCGGCGGCCGCCCGTGGACCCCGCGCTCTAGCGAAACTCGAGCCGGAAGAGCTGCTGGCCCATCAGCATGAAGGCGCCGGTCGGAACGGTGCGTTGCTGGCGGAGCCGCAAGAAGGTTCCGTTCGAGGAGCCGAGGTCGCTGAGGAACACCTGGTCGTCGCGCAGCGCGATTCGCGTGTGGGTCCCCGAGACGTAACCGTCCTCCGGGAAAAGGATGTCGCCGCGCTCTCGCCCCAGCACGATGGATTCGCCAAAAAGCGGGAAGGCCGAGCCGTCCACGTCGCGCCCCACGATGACGGAAAGCCGTCCCCAGAAGCCAGGATTGGGCGTCCCCATCACATCGGTACCGTCCTCCAGGGGCTGGGGAGGCGAGATGACCTCGAACCGCAACAGCTCCTGTCCAATCCGGAAGATGTCGCCCGATTCGAGCGCCTCTTCGTCGCCAATTTTCAGGAAAATCCCGTTCAGGCTTTGGAGGTCGCGGATCGTCACACCGTTCGGGCCGACAAAGAGCTCGGCGTGCCGGGGAGACAGGTAGGCGTCGGCATCGAACAACGGCGCCTGGCCGCGGCCGATGAGGTTCTCGCCATCGTGCAGGGGATGGGCGCCCCCTTCGGTGCCGTCCGGTCGAATCAGGATCAGGCGCCCGCGCGGTATCGCGACCGGCGCGGCGGCCGTCGTCGCGCCGGCCATGAACATCGTTCGCGGCGGTCCACCGACGGTCGTTGACGAGCCCGAGGGCTGCTTGGCCATCCGCGTGCCGCAGCCGCCGCAGAAGGCGAATCCGATCTGGACCATCTTGCCACAGGTCGGGCAGGGGATCTCGCCCGCCGGCGCCGGGGCGGCACCCCCGGTTGCCCGCAGCGGTCCCGGCGTTCCACCAAGGGCGCCGACCGCGCTGGCTCCGCCGGAGGTCGAGCGCGGGGCGGGGGCGGGTCCCGCCAGCGGATTCGGCGGAAGCTGGAAGGGAACTGCCGACGGCATCTTGGGCGAGTCGCCCCAAGGAATGCCGCCGCGGATCTTGGGCACGGCCGGCGAGGAGCTCCGCAGCTCGCCGGCCACCGTGGCCGCCATCGGGCCGGGGGGAAGCACCGTTCGGGCGGTCTCGAGCGAGGGGTCGATGGCCGGCATAGGAGCCGGTTTTACGAGCTCACTGCCGCAGCCAAGGCAAAACTTGTAATGGTCCTGATTTTCTTTGCCGCAGCTGTTGCAGGTAATCAAAGGGACCCCCGGTAAGCCTATCGCAACTAGCACGACGGGCGGTCAGCGTCAATTCACTCCGAAGAGATCGCTCGGTTTTTCCGCAACGCCCGACACTCGGGACACACGCCGCTCTAGGTGACCTCAACCCGGAGAAGCTGCTGCCCGAGGAAGACGTGATCCCCATGGTCGAGGGCCAAATCGTCGTTGATGCGGACAAAGGTCCCGTTCTTGGAGCCGAGGTCGGTCAGGGTGATCTGACCTTCGCCGTTCATGGTGATCTGGGCATGCCGCCCAGAGATGAAGGGGTCGTCCAGAAAGTTGACGTCGTTTCCTTCGCGCCCGATCGAGATGGTGTCGCTGCGCGATCGGTAGATCATGCCGATCTCGCCGCCGCGGAGGCGCTGGATCAGCTTCATCTTCGACGGCCGTTTGGGGCTGGCGTAGAAATAGGTGCCTTCCGCGTCCGGTTGCGGGCCGAGATCGGGCGGCGAGGGCTCGATCTGCAGCAGCTGCTCGCCGATGAGAAACAGCGCGCCCGGCGCCAGGCCGACGGGGACCTTGATCCGGATGAAGACGCCATTGACCGACCCCTCGTCGACGACGTGGAGTTTGCCGTCGCGGTACACAAAATTCGCGTGCCGGGGCGAGAGCAGCGGATCATCGGGGAACATGATCGCGCCTTCGTTCCGGCCGGCCAGGTGCTCGGTGGCGTTGAGCAAGTAGGTCACACCGTCGACCCCCTCGCCCTTGATGACCGTCAGCTTGGCGCGGCCGGGTGGCTGCTGATTCGCCCCGAAGAACATGGTCTTGGCCGCCGGAGCGGGGAGGTCGATCTTGTTGCCACAGCTACCGCAGAAACGGTTGTCCGTGGGGACTTCGGCGCCGCAGTTCGGACAGAGCTTGCCGGACATGTTCGTCTTGACCTCCGCACGGCATGGTCCGCCGGCCCGAGCATTGTCGACCGTGCGGCGAGCAAGTCAAGCGGGCCGACGATCTTCCGTCCTGCGTCCTGCGTCCTGCGTCCTGCGTCCGCCTCCGCGGGCCTCCGGCGAAATTCGCGCCGGGTTTCCGCCGGAGGCAAATCCCGAACCCCGGATCTTCTAGCGGACGGGATCCGATTGGCCGAGCGCCTCCCGGGCAGCCTGCCGGACGACCGGGTGTCGATCGGCGGTGGCGGGTCCGAGGTAGGTCCGGCCCGGTGGGCCAAGCGCCGCCAGGACCTCGACCGCCGCGAATCGTCGACGCCAGGCGCCGGGCGATTCGTTGTCGGAGAGCAGCGGCGCGACCGCCATAGCGATCGCCGGGCGGAGGAGCGGTCGCGCCCGCGCCATCTCGTGCGTCGCCAGAATCGCCGCTCCGGCGAGCGCGGCCGAACCGTCCCGGACGGCCTCCGCGAGGCGTGCCGGCGTCACGCGCTCGTCGTCCATCTTGGCCAGGACCCGCAGCGCCGACGCGCGGATTCCCGCCGCCGGATCGTCAAGCAGGGCCGCGACCCGATCGCAGAGCGGGAGTGCGATCTCGCGCAGCGCCAGGGCGGTGTCCGGAGATGGCGCGCCATCCGCTTCGGGCGCGAGCGCACCCAGCCCCGGCCCGTCGCTCCGGCTGTCGAGGGCGGCCAGGGCCGCGCGGCGCAAGTCTCCTTCGTGGGCGAGCGATTCGGCGAGGAGATTTTCGAGCGCGCGGGTTTGGCCTCGCCACAGAGGCGCGAGGTCGCCGGGTGCCGGCGCCTCCGTGAAGGCCGCCAGCGCGTCCCCGAGATCGAGCCCGTTGCCGGTGATGAACCGGCCTTCATCGGGCGGCGGGGCCGCGGCCAACCAGGCGCCGAGCGCCGCGATGGGCGCGGCCGCATCGGCGAGCGCGAATTGTTCCGGCAGCAACGCTCGGGTGAGCAGCACCGGCAGAGCGCGTGGATCGCGCGTGCGAGCCAGCGCAAAGGCTGCCGCGCGCGACAGGTCGACGTCGCCGGCATCCAGCAGGTCGATCAGGGTCGGCGTGGCGACCGACAGACCGGCACGACCCAACCCCGCGATCGCCGCGCGGCGCACCAGCAGCGGCCGGGCGGGATCGGCCGCGACCTGGGCCAGGAGCCGGGCCGGGCGGTCGGCGCGATCTCGACTCTCCCGACCCCCGAGACCTTCCCGACCTCGCCGATCTTCCGAGCTCGCGGCGTGCCGGCCGAGACCGAGACAAGCCGCCGCCTGGATCTCCGAGCGCCGATCCTCGAGCGCCCGCTCTAGCAGAGGCGTCACATGCGGGTCGGGGATCCGGCCCAGGCTCCAGACGGCGGCGGTCCGAGTGGCGGTGCCGCTGGCGCCCATCGCGCGTTCGAGGGCCAATCGCCCACGCGGATCGGCGAGGCGTCCCAGCGCGACGATAGCCGCGAGCTGGGCTTCCGTCCCCGCGCTGGTGACGGTGGCGGCGATGCCCCGCGGATCGCCCCCGGCCACCCGCGTGACGATCCGCGCCAGCGCCGGCGCGGCGTCGGTGTTGCCGAGCATACCGAGGAGCTCGATGGCGACGGGGTCCGGGTCCTGATTGGCGTCGGTAACCAGATCGAGGAGCGGCCGCAGCCATCTGCCGCCGAGGCGTACCCGTGTGGCGTCGGTGGTGGGATCTCGGTAGAGCGGCGGCAACATCCTTTTCAGCACGCCGACCAGGGCCTGCCGCCGGGCGGTCGTCTCTTGCTCGTCGGGCCTGGTGGACGAAAGCATCTCGGCGAGCTCCGGCAACCGGCCGAGAGACTCGTCCAGCGTCAACGCCCGTCGCGCGGCGTCTGTCCGCGATGCGTCGTCGTGCGAGGTCCGCAGGAGCGTCTCGATCGTCGTGGCGGCACCGACGCCGTCTCCCTGCCGCACCTGAATCCGGGCCAGCGACAGAGCCGCAGCGGGGGGAGCGTTTCCCTGCAGGGCCTTTCTGTAGGTCGCGGCGGCCAGTGTGTCTGCGCCCGCGCGCTCCCGGATCTCGGCAATCCACGCCAGGGCGGCGGGATCGGCACCGGCCTCGGCATCCGCCGCGCGGGCGAGAGCGCCCGAGGTGTCGTAGCGCTCGAGCGCGATGGTCGCCATCCGAAGCTGGGCCTCGCGCGCCCGTGCGGGGGCCAGGCGACCAAGCTCGTCCAGGCGCGCGGTCGCCTCGTCGAGCTGACCGGTCCGCTGGAGAAGACGGGCCAGCGCAAACCCCGCCTCGATCGCCGCGGCGCGCGCGCCGGCGTTTCCCGCGCCGGGGCTCTCGGCGCGCGTGTCACCGCCTCCGCCAGCGGCAGCGGTTGCGCGCGCCAGGATCGCGCGCAGCGTGGTCATCGCCCCCGTGCCGTCACCCAGCCGCTGCTGGGCCTCCGCCAGAAACAGCCCCGCTTCGGCGTCGTCCGGATGCGCGTCGGCTTCCCCACGCAGGCGATGAACCTCGGCGTCCAACCGTCCCCGTCCCTGACGCGCCAGCAGCGCCAGGGTGTGTGTGCGGGCTTCACGGCGCAGCCCCCCGTCCCCCCCATCGGATTGTGCGGCGCCCGCGATCAGCAGGATCCGATTCCATTCGTCGAGCGCCGCGTCGGGTTTGCGCTGCCGCTCGTAGATCCGCGCGAGCAATCGATGGGGTGCGGCGCTCTTCGCGTCGAGCGCCTGCGCGCTGTGCGCTTCGTCGATCGCGCCCGTGAAGAGATCGTGGTCGAACAGAACCTCGCCGAGCCGCAGATGTCCGGCCGCCGCCGATCCCGCTTGGCCACGCAGGGCCGACCAGGTCCGGCGCGCGTCATCCTTCTTGCCCGATTGAAACTGCGCTTCGCCGAGGCCGACGATCGTGATCTCGCTGGTCGGATCGAGCTTGGCAAGGCGTTCCCGGATCGCGAGCGCCCGCCGATCGTCGCCCGCGCGCGCGGCGCTCTCCGCCAGCTCCCGGAGCGCGGCCGGCTGGCGAGCAAAATGGATCGTGGCGCGATCGAGCGTCGCGGCCGCGGCCGCGTGGTCGCCGCCGCGCAACAGGCGGTTGGCGAGCTCGGTGGAAAAACCGACCTCGGAAGGACGCTGGCGCGCCAGCTCGGCGGTGGTCGCGGTGGCCTCCTCGGCCCGGCCCAGGCGTTCCTGCAGCGCGATCAGCCGGCGACCGATCGCCGCGTCGCGCTGCGCGTGCGCCAGGGCCGTGTGTGTCGCCGCCAGCGCCCCTTCCAAGTCGCCGAGCTCGTCACGGACCTGGCCGAGGACTTCCCATTCGACCGGGCCGGGCGCTCGTTGGAGCTCCTCGAGCAGCGCGCCGAGGGTTCCGCGGCTTCGCGCCAGGTCGCGGGCGCAGGTCCAGACCGCGCGGCGACTCTCGCTCGCCCCCGCGGGTAGCTGCCGGATGATCGCCGCGAGACCCGCCGCGGCGCGGGCGGCGTCGCCCGGATCTCCATCGGCGAGTCGCAGGCGCGCCGCGCGCAGGGCCAGCGCCAGCTTGCCCGCGGCGCGAACGACCGGCAGGCGTCGTTCCAGGGTTTGCGCCGCTTCGGCGGGCCGACCCGCCGACTCCAGCAGATCGGCGAGTCGCTCGGCCTCGGCGTCGCTTTCGGGTGCGAGGGCCACCAGCTCGCGGCGGAGGGCGAGACGGTGCTCGAGGTCGCCGCCGGACTCGCGCGCCAAGAGCGCCAGCTCCGACTCGATCAACTGTCGACGGAGGGGCGGACGCCGCTCGTGTCCCAGCGCCAGGTCGTACGCCGCGACCGCCTCCACGACGGCGCCGGTCGCGGCCAGCGCCCGGGCCCGGCCAGCCAGGGCCGCCACCGAATCGGGCGCGACCTTCAACGCCTCGCCGAAGGCCGCGGCAGCTTCCGCCGCGTCGCCCAACGCGAGCAGGAGCTGGGCATACGCGGCGAGCGGCGCGTAGCCCGTCGCCGTCGCGGCCCGGGTGCGAAAGCGCGCCCGCAACGCCGCCGCGCCGCTGCGCCCCGCGAGCTGGACCACCCGCCGGGCCAGCGCCCCATCGTCGGGGTTGTCGCGCAGCGCCCGCTCGCCGCGCTCCAGAAGGACGCTCGAGGCGCCCCGGTGGACCTGCCAATCCGCCGCCGCCGGCCGCGGGGCCGCCACGACCAAGACGGCCGCAAGAACCAGCCGGCGCCCCACGGTCCAAGCCTAGCACCGCCGAACGAAAAAACGGCCCCCGGCGCCGCACCATTGCGGAACCGAGGGCCGACCGAGGTGATTGAAATAGGCTAGGCGAACCGGCTGAGCGGACGAGACACCGGATAGAAGAGACGCAGGAGGCGCTCGCGCCGCTCGCGGAGGTAGTCGCGAATCAGACGCTCGTGCTTGCGCGCCATGGAGACGAAGCGCAGTCCAGAGACGTGGACGTTGAGGCCGACGTCATCGAACTTGGGCTCGGCGCTAGCCCAGATGGTCTCGTTGGTCCCGGGCAGCACGACCTCGAGCGCGACCATCTTCGCGAAGGGCACGGCGGCTTCGGTCACCTTCTGAATGGCCACCCCGGCTTCGCTGACGTCCATGGCCAGCGCGCGGTAGGGGCGATCCCAGACGTACTCGTTCAGGACGACCTGAAGACGGAGACGGGGGTTGAGGCGGCGATTGTCAGGGTGCGGTGAGAGAATGTCATACATGTAGGATAGAGTAGTCTAAAAACATACCATGTCAAAAAACTCCGTTCTCGAGCGCTCGCGCCCGCGCTCCCAGGCGCTGTCGCGCTACGAGACGTCCAATCGCCGCGGGCCCGCGGAGCGCTGCTCGCTGGGGCGCGCTACTCGCTACGGCGCGACTGAAGGAAGCTGCGAACCGACTCGCGAACCGACGCCGGAATCTGCGTCGCCATCGCCTCGCGTGATAGCTCAGGCGTCCTTCTGTACGTCTCGAAGAACGTCACGCAGTCCGGGCATTGCGAGAGATGCCGGCGGAACCCGAGCTGCTCCTCGTCGGGCAAGACGCCTTCTATGTAGTCCAAGCAGAACTCGATGAGCTGCTGGCAACTAATCATGACCCTGGTCTCGTCATGCAGTTTCGGCGCCTTCCATCATTCGATGGCCCCCGCGGCCGACGGTTTCGAAGAATCATACCCCAGGAGGTCTCGCCACGCATGAGAACCCTGCCGCGGTCCCATCGAGCCATAGCAACTGCGGAGCGCGTCGGGTCGAAAATGGAGCCGTGCAGGTCAATGACGCGACGGTCGCTCCGGTCGTTCGAAAGGATGATCCGGCCACGGGTGCAGCGGACGCGGCGCGGAAGGCCGCCCGCTCGGGCGCGCGGTTCCGAGACACGCTTCGGCGCGCCGGTTCCGGTGACGCAGTCGGAGCGGGGGCGGAGACGGCCATGGCGGCGGCGGCGCTGACGGGGTGGTTTCGCGGCGAGCCGGCGCCCCGGTCGCCGCCACCACCGCCGCCCATTGCACCCGCGCCGCCACCGGCGCCGCCCTCGAACGTCGATCGAATCTTGATCGGCGACATCGGCGGTGACGTCCAGGCTCGCATCCGGATCGGCTCGGGCGATCTGGCGGGGGCCGAGATCCGACTGACTTCGGCGCCCGGATCGCGGGCCGTCGCGGCTGAGCTCTTGACACGAACCGCTGGTTCGCGGCAGACGCTTTCCGTGGCGATGAACGAGCTCCGGCTTCGGCTGCGAAGCAAAGGGATCGCGCTGGCGGCGCCGGCGACGCGTCCGCGCGGTCAGCAGAGCCGCGGGGCGCGCGGGCCGAACGATGGCGGCGGGTCCGGGTGGGGCGGCGGGACCGATCGGTGAACGTCACGCCATTCGATCTCGGCAGGTGCCCGTCGGTTCGGGCGGCGGATGCGGCGGCGACCCGCGTCGCGCTGCGGGTCCTGTCGATGCTGCCGCCGCGCTGGCGGGTCGACCTACCTCCGCTCGATTTGGTGACCGTGACGATGGCGGGGCCCGATTTCGCGCTCCGCCAATCGGATCTGCCCGATCCGACCGATTCAATCGCCCTGCCGATCGCGCGTGGGACGGAGGTCGGACGTCTCACCTTGGCCTCGTCGTTCGCCGCGCGGATCATCGATACCGCGCTGGGGGCGCGGGGCACGTTTTCCTCGGCGCGAGCCCTGGGTCCGGCCGAGCGCGGTGTCTTGGTCGCGCTCGTCGCCCCGGTGCTCGACATCATCGGATGGTCGTTGGGACTCGGACCCGCTCCGCCGACCACCGGTCTCCGCGCGCGCCTGGCGCTGCGAATCGAAGGGGCCTTCGGCGCCGGCGTTCTGGGGCTCGATTTGTCAGGGAGCGCGTCGGCTTCCGGCGATCACTGGCGGTCGCGTGCCGGCGAGCTTCCGGTGGTTGCGCGGGTGGAGATCGCGGCGACGGCGGTGCGCGCGGCGAGCCTGGACGGCCTCGCACCGGGCGACGCGGTGGTGTTCGATGGTCGGCAAGCCGCGGACTATCTGGCCGACGCCAGCGGCGAACCCTGGCTAGCGCGGTTGGCCATCGGGGCGTACGTTGCGCCGTTGCAGATCGATTCCGACGGCGGCCTGGAGCTGGCGGGAGACTTTCACATGATCGGGACGCCTCTGGAGCGGACGGTCGTCATCGATAGGGAGGGAGCCATGGACGTTTCAGGACCAACCGAGAAGGCCACTTCAGCGCTCGCAGCGGCGCCCATCGAGGTCGTCGCCGAGCTGGCGCGGATCACGCTGCGCGGGGACGAGGTGCTCGGTCTGGCGCCGGGCGTGGTGTTGACCGTCGCGGTCGATCGGCGGCAGGCGATCGCCCTCCGGGTCGGCGGTGAGATCTGGGCGGAAGGCGAGCTGGTCGACGTCGACGGCCAGCTCGGCATTCGCGTCACGCGGATGCTCGAGACCCGACGCTGAGCGCGCCCGCCCGGGGCGGCCCCGTCGGCCCACCGAAGGGTGGACGCAGAAGGATCGGGACTCAGAGTCCCGCGCTGATGAGGCTTCCCACCATCTCGACCAGCGCGGTGGCGGTGGCGGTCCAGCGCGGCGCGCTGCCGATCAGGGTCGTCACCAGCGGCGCCCAGATGTCGCCGTCGGCGCGCAAGGTGAGCGCGCGCCGCACGGCGCTCTCGATCTCGAACGGGGTCGCGGCGCTGTAGAGGATGGCGTGGCCAGTCCGTGAGGCGGGGTCGTAGTCGACCAGATAGTCGCGGTTGGTTCCGACGTCGGGGGTGATCGGCAGCGTTCCGTAGAGCAGCGCCAGCCCGGCCGCGCGTCCGATCCGATCGTGATCGTCGCCGAGCAAGATGGCGTCCGCCGCGCCGCGCGCGAGCCGCTCGTCCGCCGGTTCGGCGCCGGGGAAAATCGCGATGCGCCCCGGTTGCCGCAACGCCAGCTGCCTGGCCCGTTCGATCGACTGTTGGTCTCCGCGTGGCACGATGATGGTGGCGACGTCGAACGGGGCGAGCCCCTCGATGCCGGCCAAGATCGCGTCGGCGTCGGACCCGTGGTGGAGCGGGCCGGTGGTGAGGAGCAGCGTGCGTGGGCCGAGCGCCAGAGAACAGCGGCGGGCGATCGCGCGCCGGCATTCGGCTTTCCCCGACAGCGCGGCGGCGCTGAAATTGGCCGGCAAGGCCGGATCGGTGGCCGGATCGTTGGGTGGCTCGTCGCAGCCGAAGCGCAGGCTCACGAAGGGCTCGTCGGAAGCGCGCGAAGCGAGACCGGGATCGGACTCGCTGGCCCGGGCGGCGCTGGGGCTGGGGGCGACGATCGCGTTCGCGCCCAGGCATCCGAGGGCCACCAGCGAGTGCGAGGCCGAGTCGTCGCCGAGCAGGAGTGGCCCCAGGAGCTCGGATTCTTCGGGTGCGAGGGGCGCGCCCGTGTGTCCGGTCGGCAGCACGAACAGCCTCACCGAGGCCAAGCTGGCCGACAGGGCGGCCGCCGAGGATTCGCCCCAGCCGATCGCCACCTCGGGCGAAACCAGCTTGTCGGCCGAGAGCGATCGTACGGCGCCAGCCAGGAGAGCCGTCGCTTCGGCGCGCGTCGGCGCCTCGGCGCCGAGCACCAGGAGCTGCGCGTCGCTCAACACCGCGCGACCTTCGTAGAGCGTCAGCTCGTGCGTCCGCGCGCCGACCGTCGCGGAGACGGTACGCAGCCGGCGCGCGAGCCCGGGCACGCGGCTGGCTGCCTCCGGGCTGGCGAGCGCCAGAACCGTCGCCCGGTTCCCCAGGCCGGCGAGGGCTCGACTCAGCCCATTCGCGCCAATTGCGGCGACCCCCTCACCGAGCGGCGCTACCGCCTCGGTTATGATCAGAAAATCGCGTCCGGCCAAAAGCTACTCGGTGGCGCCCCGCTCGTCCTCTTCGCCCGGAAATTCGTTCACCGAGGGGTACTTCATGATCTCTTTGCGCGAGATCTTCCACGCTTTTTGGACGATCCAGGACAGCGATCGGTCCTGCCGAGTCGCTTCGTCTTGGATCTCCTTGAGCATTTCCTCGGGGAAATACAGGCTTTGCTTGCGCTTATCGGAACCACCCATATAAAGACGAAGCCTCCGCGTGTGGTCGAGTGGGAGAGTGTAAGTGGCCGTATCATCTCGTGTCAAGGTCGTGTCCGACCTTGACGGACCACCCCTGCCGGTTTACTCTACCCCGCTATTTCACCGCTCATCTGATGCGCCTTTGGGGCGCGGGGACGTTCATGGACGGGACCGGGCTGAAGAAGAAGGATCTCAAGCGGTTTAGCGACATTCTGCTCGCCAAAAAGAAAGAGATTCTCAGGAACGCGCAGCGGACGCTCAACGAGGATATGACGCTGGATTCGGACGACCTGCCCGACGAAATGGATCTGGCATCGTCCGAGTACCTACATTCGTTCACGTTCCGCCTGCGTGGCCGCGAGAAGGTCTTTTTGCAGAAGATCGACCACGCGCTGGAGAAGATCAAAGAGGGGACGTTCGGCGTCTGCGAGCAGTGCGGCGAGCCGATCTCGATGAAGCGCCTGGAGGCGCGGCTCGAGACCACGCTGTGCATCCGGTGCAAGGAAGATCAGGAACGGATCGAAAAGGCGTACGGTTAGAGCGAACGGATTCGATCCTGGGGCTCTTTCTTTTGGGTGCGGTCGCGGTCGCGGTCACTGGGTGTGCGGGGCCGATGGCGGTGGAGTTTGGGAGCGCGTCGGTCGGGACGAGCGGGGAGGGTACGCTCCGCCATCCGGCGCTGTTGCCGTTCGAGGGCGATGGCTACGCGGTGCCGGCGCCCTGGCGGACGCGGCACGCCAACTACGGGACCGAGGAGCTGGTCGGCGCCGTAGTGCGGGCGTCGCGGGTGGTGGCGGCGGAGGCGCCCGGCGGCGTGGCCGCCGTTGGCGATCTCTCGCATCGCTCCGGCGGTGAGTCGGTTCAGCACCGGTCGCACCAGAGCGGGCGCGACGTGGACGTCTTCTACTACGCCGTCGACGGCGGCGGTCGTCCGGTGCGACTGGCCGATGCGATGCTGCACTTCGCGCCCGACGGGCGGGCCCTGCGCTGGTCGCCGCCGCAAGGGACGCGGCCGCCCACGCGCCCGGTGCCTGGTTATCGCTTCGACGCCCGACGGAACTGGGCGTTCGTGCGGGCGCTCCTGAACGATCCGGACGTCGAGGTGCAGTGGATCTTCATGCAGCGGAATCTGGCGGCGGCTCTGCTCAGAGAAGCGACCATCGCCGGTGACGATCCGGCGCTGCTGGCGCGGGCGGCCTTTGTCATTCACGAGCCCTCCGACTCGGAGCCCCACGACGATCATATGCACGTGCGGCTCTACTGTGATTCGGGCGATCGGCGGCTCGGTTGCGCAGACCGGGGGCCGGTCCGCTGGTGGAAGAAGCTGTGGAAGTACATGGACGCGCCGTATGGCCGCCCGCCCGCAGACGCCCTGGGCGCGGACGGCGTCGCGGCGCTCGGTCGCCTCTTCCGCGAGGAGCTGCCGCTGGTGCTCACGGCGGGCAGACAGACCAGCTAGATCGCGAGCGTAGACGGCTTCGCCGTCGAAGCTTGATCGCGGGGGGCGCGGGACCCTGCCACGGGACCCGACGAATCGTCAAATTCCGCCGTCGGGTTTTTCGGGTTTGTCGTCGGGACGAACCGGCGTCCGGAGATCGAGGTGCGCGATCACCCAGTCGAGGGCGGCGCTCGCCGACGCGAGCTGTTCGGGGGTCGTGGTCAGCGTCAGGATGATCGCCTGGCGTGGATCGGGCCCGACGGTGAGATTGCGGACCACGTAGAGCTGGCGGAGGGATTGATTGTGGCGCGGCGCGCGCGCGTCCACCAGGAGACCGCCCAGAGGGCCGGATGAGACGCGATCGACCGCCAGTCCCTGCGCGGTCAGACCGGGTCGGTTTTCGTCGACCAGCGCCGCCGCGTCCTTGGCGGTGGCGCGGTCGACGGCCACCGAGATCCGGCTGCCGCCCGGGTGAATCAGGATGCAGAGGACGTTGGGATAGCCGGTGTGCACGGACAGGCTCCAGCCGGGCGGCGTCTCCAGGCCCACGCCGGCGCGCGTGCTCAGAAATCGTCCCCCCTGGCCGGTGGAGGCGCGGGTGGTATCGGCGGGCGCGGGGAACGAGATCGCGATCAGCGTGGCGGCGGCGGCGCATCCGGCGAGCGCCCGGGCGGTTGACATGACCCGCACAGTATAGAGCGAGACAGGGTCTAAGAGACGGTCGCGCCGGCGACAGAGGACCTGGTGGACGCGCTTCGCTGTGCGCCGTTTCGACGGGGGACTGAACAGACTCACAGTCATTTTTCTATTGAGGAGAATCTATTGAATAGATTAGTTTGAAAATCCGACAATGAAGAGAGCTATGAACTCGATGGCGGCCCCGGCGCGGGGGTTACTCGATGAGCGGGAGATCGAGGAGATCGAGCGGACCTGGCCCAATGGCCTCACCTCGCGACAGATCGTCGACGTCTTCGAGACGCGCGGAATCCGTTTCTCGGAGGCGACCCTACGCAAGTACGTCCAGCTGGGCCTCTTGCCCCGGTCGGTGCGGGTGGGGCGCAAGGGGAAGCACCGCGGATCGTGCGGGCTCTACCCGGCGCACGTCATCCGGCGGGTGAACGTCGTCAAGGGGATGATGGCCGCGGACCGCACCATCGAGGAGATTCAGCGGTCATTCGCGCGGTTCAAGGACGAGATCACCACGGTCGAGAACGATCTGCGCGATCTGATCGCCGGCTTCGAGCGCGAGGCGAAAGCGCCCGCCGCGAACCCGGACGGTCGCCGCGAAATCGAACGCGAGATTACAGAGGCCAAACGTGCCGCCGGCGAGCTGGTCCGGCGCATCAGCAACCTCGAGCGTCGAATTTCGGCTCAAACCGCGGAACCGCCATCCGGCGGTTCGGCGGCGGGAGCCGGGAACGACCTCTACTGACCCGTGGCCATGCCGACCGACCGAGGAGGAGCCCATGGACGACCGAAACGAGAGTGACGACCCAACTGACTTGTCGAGCGGAGGCGTCGACGATGAGGACGCACCGCAGCCAGAGGTCGCGCGCATCCGCCGCAAGGTGCACTCCGCCGGACGCGACGGACGTGTGCGCTCGAAGACCATCGCGCCCAAGCGCCTGACTCGCGACGAGCGTCGCCTCTCGGAGCTCCTGGTCTATCCGCCGGACGTCGACCGGCCGGGAACCCGCGACGCCTGCACGGGGATGCCGCGGCCGTGCCCGTTCGTCTCCTGCTCGCACCATCTCTACCTCGACGTCAACCCGGAGACCGGGGCCATCAAGCTGAACTTTCCCCATCTCGAGGTCTGGGAGATGGCGGAGACCTGCTCGCTGGACGTCGCGGATCGGGGTGGTATCACCCTCGAAGAGGTAGGCGCCATCTTGAACCTCACCCGCGAGCGGATCCGGCAGGTCGAGGTGCGCGGTCTCTCGAAGATCAAGGACGACACCGACGGCGAGCTCGGCATCCCGCCCGAGAGATACTGAGCCAGGAGGTTCGGAACCCTTTGAGGGTTCCGATTCAGCGCGTGGGAGCGGGCCGGCTTGGCTGGCACGAGCCCGTCGCGGGAGGTTCGGAACCCTTTGAGGGTTCCGAATTCAGTCGTCAAGGCGCAATACTGGGCGCCCGTCCATGGAGCTGCGCGCCCTCACGTTCATCGACGTCCTTCAGCCGCAGCTGGCGGGATTTCTGCAGACGGTTGCCCAGGGATTTTTGCCGCTCGACGGTCAAGCGTCGCTGCTCGTCGAGATCGCGCCGGGGATCGCCATCAACGCTCTCACCGACGTGGCGCTCAAACAGGCGCGCGTCGTGCCGGGGATGCAGATCGTGGAGCGCGCCTACGGTCTCCTCGAGCTGCACGCCTTCGATCAGGGGGAGGTGCGCGCGGCGGCCGCCGCGATCCTGGGCAAGCTCGGCCGGGAGGAAACCGATCGGCTGGCGCCCCGGACGTTGGCGCGCGAAATCATCACTGGCATTGATGGCCATCAGTCGGCCATCATCAACAGGATGCGCCATGGTCAGATGCTGGAGAGCGGGCAGACGCTCTACACCTTGGAAGTGCAGCCGGCGGGCTACGCGGCCCTGGCCGCGAACGCGGCGGAGAAGCGGGCGGAGGTGCGCCTGCTCGAGGTGGTGACCTTCGGCGCGGTCGGACGGGTCTGGCTGGGCGGGGGAGAAGAGGAGATCGGGCAGGCGGCGGCCGCCATCGACGAGACCCTGGCCGGCCTGCCGGGCCGCTCGGCGGCGCCGCGATGAGCGCCGGCGGCGGAATCCCGACGACGCCCAAGGCCTCGATGGTGTCTCCGACATCGTCGCCACTCGACGGCATCGACGCGGCGCTCGCGGAGCGGCTCCTGTCGGCGGCGCTCGGTTCGGGCGGCAACTACGCCGATCTCTACTTCGAGCACCGCGCCGGCGCCGACTACGTCCTCGAGGACGGCCGGGTGCGCACCGTCGGGCGCGGCGTGACCTTGGGCCTCGGGGTGCGCGTCCTGCGGGGCGACGCGACCGGGTACGCCTACACGGAAGAGCTGGCGGAGGATCGGATGCTGGCGGCCGCGCGCACGGCGGGCCAGATCGCGTCCAGCGGCGACGCGCCCGGGCCGATCGCCGTCCGGCCGGTACCGCTCGCCGATCGCTACCCGGTCTCGGAGCCGTCGTTCGCCCGGGCGGGCGTCGACAAGATCGCGCTGCTCCGTCGGGCGGATGTCGCCGCCCGCGCCGCCGATCCGCGAATCGTGCGCGTCGAGGCGTCGCTGGCCGAAGAGCTGCGCGAGATGCTGGTGGTGACCTCCGACGGACACCTGGCGCGCGACAGCCAGCCGATGATCCGGTTCGGCGTGAGCGCCGTCGCCGAAGAAGGGGGCGAGCGGCAGGTCGGGCGCTCGGGCGGCGCCGGTCGCTTCGGGATGGAGATCTTCGCGCGCCCCGGGCAGAGCCCCGAAGAGCATGGGCGCGAAGCGGCCCGCCTGGCGATCGGCATGCTCCACGCGGTCGAGGCGCCGGCCGGACCGATGGAGGTGGTGCTGGGCGCCGGCGAGTCGGGCATCTTGCTGCACGAGGCGGTCGGCCACGGGCTGGAGGCCGACTTCAACCGAAAGAAGACCTCGAACTACGCCGGTCAGATGGGCCAGTCGGTCGCCTCGCCGCTCTGCACGGTCGTCGACGACGGGACAATCAAAAATGAACGCGGTTCAATAAACGTCGACGACGAAGGGAACGTGGGCCAGCGCAACGTCCTCATCGAAAACGGCGTGCTGGTCGGCTACATGCAAGATCGTCTGTCGGCCAAGCACTTCGGTATCGCGCCTTCGGGGAACGGGCGCCGCCAGAGCTTCCGGCACGAGCCGCTGCCGCGCATGACCAACACCTTCCTGGCGCCGGGCACCGACGATCCGGAGGACATCATCAAGTCGGTCACCCGCGGCCTCTACGCCAAGCGCTTCTCGGGCGGGCAGGTGAACATCTCGAACGGCGACTTCGTCTTCGCGCTCACCGAGAGCTACCTCATCGAGGACGGCAAGCTCACGGCGCCGCTCAAGGGAACCAACCTGATCGGCAACGGGCCAGACGTCCTGCGCAAGGTGACCATGCTGGGCGGCGACTTCGAGCTGTCGCAGGGAACCTGGACCTGCGGCAAGGACGGTCAGTCGGTGCCGGTCGGCATCGGCACGCCGACCATGAAGATCGCCGAGATCACCGTGGGCGGGACCAAGACGGTCCGATGACGGGTCCAATTCTCGACGCGAGGACGCCGGGGCCGGTGGCACCCACGGGACGCCGGCTTCCCGATCCCAAGCAGTGCCAGCGGTTCGCCGAGCAGATGCTGCGGCTGGCGGTCAAGGCGGGCGCCGACGGGGCGGAGGTGCTGGTCCGCGATGGCAACGAGCTGCAGGTCAAGGTGCGGCTCGGCGAGACCGAGCTCATCAAGGAGGCGGGAAGCCGGGCGCTCGGGCTGCGCGTGATCAAGCAGCAGCGCGCGGCCGTCACCTATACGTCGGATTTTTCGCCGGCGGGCCTGGAGCGCTTCGCGCGCGACAGCGTCGATCTGGCGGCGCTGGCAGAGCCCGATCCGGAGGGGGCGCTGCCGGCGCGCGAAGAGATGGCGCGCACCGTCGCCGACCTCGACTTGTGGGACGAGGCGGTGCTGTCGATCGACGTCGCCGAAGGGCTGCGCCGCGCGCGCGTCGGCGAGGCGGCGGCGCTCAAGCTCGACAAGCGGGTGACCAACTCCGACGGCGCGGTGTTCGGGCGGACCGTGGGCGCCTCGGCGTTCGCGACCTCGGCCGGTTTCTCGGGCGCCGTGCGCGGGACGCACGTGTCCTTCGCGGTCGAGCCGATCTGCGACGACGCCGACGGCAAGAAGCGCAACGGCGTCTACTGGACCGCGTCGCGTTTCGCGAGCGGCCTCGCCGATCCCGAGGTGGTCGGGCTCGAGGCGGCGCGACGCACCCTGGCCAAGCTGGGCTCGCGCAAGATCCCAACCGGCGCCGCGCCCATCGTATTTTCGCCCGACGCCGGCCGCAGCCTGGTTGGCCAGCTCGCCGGCGTGATGTCTGGCGGCGCGCTGTGGCGGCGTAGCACCTACCTCGCGGGCCGCGAAGGGACGGCCGTGGCGTCGCCGCTTTGCGAGATCCTCGACGATCCGCTGATCCCGCGCGGCCCCGGCTCGCGCGCGTTCGATGGCGAGGGGCTTCCGAGCCGCACCAACGTCCTGGTCTCGGGCGGGATCCTGCGCACCTTCCTGTGCGACGTCTACGCCGCGCGGAAGCTCGGGCGCCGCTCGACCGGCTCGGCGGCGCGCGCCGTGGGCGGCGGTCCGCACGTCGGCTTCTCCAACTTGATCCTGCGTCCCGGCCGCACGCCGGCCGCCGAGGTCGAGCGCCTCGATCGCGGCCTCTACGTGACCGATCTGATGGGGTTTGGCTTCAACGGCGTCAGCGGCGACTACTCGCAGGGCGCCGCCGGCTTCTGGATCGAACGGGGCGAGCGCGCCTTCCCGGTCGGCGAGATCACCGTCTCCGCCAGCTTCGACGATCTGTGGAAGCGCGTCGACGCGGTGGGCGACGATCTCGACGCGCGCTCGTCGGTGCAGTGCCCGACCTTTCGCGTCTCCGAGATGATGATCGCCGGCACCTGACCGCCAGGCAGCCAGTCGCGACCTCCGGGCCGCCAGCCGTGAACGCCCCTCAGTCGGTGTGGTCGACCAGCGGCGCGAGCGTCTTCACCACGAAGGGGTGCAGCGGGCCGTTGGAGGCGACGATGCCGCGCCGGTTGTAGAGATCCTGTCGATCGTAGACCAGCAGCTCACCGTCCACGTCGGTCATGCGGCCGCCGGCGCCGAGCAGGATCGCCTCCGGGCCGCAGGTGTCCCAGATCTTGGTGCGCCCGCCCGTGTAGACGTAGAGATCGCGCTCGGCCCGCGATACCAGTCCGATCTTGAGCCCGACGCTGCCGACGTTGATCTCGTCCTGGATCTGCAGCGCGCGTTTGATCTTGTCGATGCGCGAGGTGCGGTGGGTCTTCGACGCCACCAGCCGGATGCCGGGCGGCCCGTCGATCGTCGACGTCCGCAACGGCTCGCGCACGCCGTCCTGCCCCTCGACCCACGCCCCCACGCCGACGATGCCGCCGTAGACCTTCTCCGAGAGCGGATGCGCGACCGCGCCCACGATCGGACGCCCCTCGACGGCCAGGCCGATCATGACCACGAAACCGACGTCGCCCAGGATGAAGTCGCTGGTGCCGTCGATCGGATCGACCATCCAGACCCGCCGTTTTCCGAGCCGCGCGCCGCTGTCGGGGACCTCTTCCGAGAGGATCACATCCTTGGGAAACGCGGCGTGGAGGCGCTCGACGATCAGCGCGCTCGCGGCTCTGTCGGCCTCGGTCACCGGCTCGCCGCCGGTCTTGCTCTCGATGACCATCCGCTTGCCGTGGTAGCCGCGCACCAGCACCGCCGCCTCGCGCGCGATCCGGGCCGCCGCCTCCAGCTCGGGTGTGTAGTCGCTCATGACGTCGCCGGCGGCGCGCCGCCTTGCGCGACGGCCAGGTCGCGCGCCAGCGACTTTCGCGCGGCGAGGAGGACCAGGCCCGCCAGGATCGGGAGCGCCGCCGTCATCAGCACGGGCAGCTGCAGACCGGTGCGATCGGAGACGAACCCGATCACGTAGGGCGAGGCGGCGTCGCCGAACAGGTGAATCGCCGTGGTGTTGATCGCGAAGCCCCAACCGCGCAGGGCCGCCGGCAGCACGTTCGCCATGGCGGCGTTCAAGGGGCCGGTATTGAGGAAGAGGAGCGTCAGCGCCACGAACATCGCGGGCCAAAAGATAGCAGGTGACGGCGCCAGGACCCCGATCACGGCGAACGGCAGCGACAGGACCAGCGACATGCCGGCCAGCAGGAAGTGGCCGGCGGCATGGCGTTCGGCCAGACGATCGCCGAGCTTGCCACCTATCAAGGTCCCGACCAGGCCCGCCCCCGCCAACACCCCACCGAAGGTTATGTCCGCCGACGCCAGCGGCAGGTGGCGGACCCGCACGAAGTAGGTCGGCATCCAGGTGGCGAGCCCGCCCACCACGAACGTGTAGATGATCTGCGCCACCGTGTTGTAGACGAAGCTCCGGTAGCGGCCCAGCGCCAAGAGCGATTCGCGCAGCGAGAGCAGATGCGCGCCAGCGGCCCGCGCCCCGCCCGGGTCGAGTGCGCCGCGGGGGGGATCCTTCAGGAACAGCAAGAGCGCCGCGAGCGCCGCGCCCGGAATACCCGCCAGGAAAAATGCCCACCGCCAGCCGAAGCGCGCGTTGATCGCGCCCCCCAACACGTAACCCAGCGCCGAGCCGACCGGGATCGCGGCGTAGAAAATCGCCAGCGCGCGGCCGCGGCGAGATGGCGGGAAGAAATCGGACAGCAGCGACGGCGTCACCACGGTGTAGCTGGCCTCGCCGACGCCGGTGAGGGCGCGCGCCAGCACCAGCGCCGCGAAGGTCGGGGCCAGACCCGAGCCGAAGGTGGCCGCGCTCCAGATGAAGACGCCGATCGCCGCCAGCTGAAACCGCGGCCGCCGATCGCCGAGGCGCCCCGCGATGGGCGAGACGAACGAATAGCTCAAGATGAACAGCGTCGACAGCGAGCCCGCTTGCGAGTCGCGCAGGTGCAGCGAGGCGATGATCGACGGCATCACGGCGGCCGGCACGAACCGGTCGACGTAGTTGAGGAAGTTGAGCCCCGTCAGCGTCGCGAGCGCCGCGCGAGGTGAAGGCAGCCGAGCCATTCGGCCATCCGTACCACGGCGCCCCCGGGTGGTGTAAATTCCCCGCCATGTCGAACCTGAGCGAGATCTTGCTGGTGCCGGGCAACCGCCCGAAGGTGATCGCCGACTCCGGCAAGCTGGTCGAGGAAGAGGTGGATTCGAAGGGCGGGCTCACCGGCCTGGCGGTCAAGGCCGCCTTCGCCGTGGTCAAGGCGGTCAAGCCGGGCTTCGTCCCCGAAGCGATCGATCACATGCTGGACGATTTCGTGAAACGGCTGGAGCCGTTCTGGGCCGACGCGCAGGCGCGCAACGAGCCGGTGGGTGCCCTCATGAACGCGCGCGCCGGTCAGGTGGCCGACGCGCTGCTGGCCATCAGCGACGAGCGCGCCGCCCGCGCCAAGAACCCGACCCTCCGCAAGGCCTACGACAAGCTACGCCCGACCGGCAAGAAGCACGTCGAGGCGGCCGTGCCGCGGATCGGCCGCCTCATCGCGAAGTACGCGAGCGCCGCGCCGTCGCCGGCGGCGACTCCCGCAGCGCCGTAGTCGAAACCCTAGAGCGGGTTCCGCGCCTGGCGGATTACGAAGGCGGACAGCCGCCGCCGGGGATTCGCGTGGGCGTGACAGCCACGTCGTCGTACCACATCTGACGGGCCGGCCCGTGGTACGCGTCGAACCCGAACTTGAAGTAGGTCAGCGGCTCCACCGATCCCGGATAGCCGGTGGCATTGATGAGCTGGGTGCCGCCTATGTAGAGCTGCTGCACGCGGTTGGTGCCGTCGTAGGAGATCTCGGCGCATTTCCAGGTCATCGCCGGTATCGTGTAGGGATTGGTTCCGCCACCCGAGAGGCGCCCGTAGCCCGTCGGCCACTGATCGGAATCGGAGGTGTTGAACGCGATCCCGACGTCCTCCGCGAACTCGATCATCAGATCGTTCGGACCGCTGCCGATGGAGCCGCCGGCGAACGCGTTGTGATCGACGCTGCCCATCGCCACGTCGCTCTGGACCCAGAAGCGCGCCCAGAACGCGCCCGCGGTGGCCGGCACCGCCAGCATGCGGTAGGCGCTGCCCGAGCTGCCGGTCGCGCCGCTGTTCTTCACCAGGAGGGACGAATTCCCAGCGTGATGTTGGGTGGGATCGATCGCGAAATCGCGGCTCCAGTCGCCCGGTGCGGCGTTGACCATGTAGATCGAGCCGCTGGGCTGGCCCGCCGTTTCGAATCCCGAACAGAAGGTCGCGTTGGTGGGACACGCGCTGGCGTTCGCGCCGCCGGTGCCCGCCGTGGATCCACCCTGGCCGCCGCCGGCCGTGCCCGCGGTTCCGCTCACGCCCCCGCCGCTGGTGCCGGCGGTTCCGCTCACGCCGCCGCCGCTGGTGCCGGCGGTTCCGCTCACGCCGCCGCCGCCGGTGCCCGCAGTGCCAGTCGCCGTGCTGCCGCCGGCTCCCGTCCCGGCGCCGGTGCCGCCCGTGCCAGTGCCCGTGGTACCCGCGGTGCCGGCCGCGCTGGTGCCGCCGCTGCCGGTACCAGTGCCCGCGTGTCCGCCACCCGAGGTCCCGCCGGTTCCCGTGCCGCCGGAGCTACCTCCGCAGGCTCCGGCCATCGTGGTGACCGCGAGGGCCAAGGTGCAAAGTGAGCGTGCGCGCATCGGGTGTCTCCAAGCTAGAGGGGGCGAAGCAGGTGGGGATCTTACCCGAGCACCCCGAGCTTGGAAATCTGGATCTGCCGCGATCGATCGCGACGCATCTACCGCGATCGATCCGCGACGTTCGGTCAGCCGATCAGGACGACCTTGCCGCCCGCGCCGGCCTCGGCCACCTTCTGCGCCTCGCCCGCCTGCGCGAGCGGAAACCGCCTCGCGATCGGCACGACCAGCTTCCCATCTGCGACGGCCTGTGCCAGCTCGCCGAGGCGCTTGGGGTCGGAGTGTGTGAGCATCCCGCGCACGGTCAGCCCGCGCTCTTTGGCCCCGGCCGGCTCGCCCACGACGCTCCCGATGGTGCCGCCCGACTTCACCTTGGCGAGGAGCTTCTGGATGGTCTCGCCCCCGACGGTGTCGGCGATGGCGTCGAATTGCGGAAGCGGGCCCAGCTCGTCCGCGTCGTCGAGCGCCACGACGACGTCCGCGCCCAGCTTGGCCGCCTCAGCCTTCTGCTTGCGCCGGACGCCCGCGTAGACCTTGGCGCCCCGCGCCTTCGCCACGTAAACGGCGACCCGGCCGACGCTGCCGAGCGCGCCCGTGACCAGCACCAGCTGGCCCTTGGCGACATTCGCCGCCTCCTCGATTAACTGCGCGCCGGTGAGCAGAACCAGCGGCAGGGCGCCCGCGTCGGCCAGATCCATCTTGGCCGGAACCTCCGCCCAGCAATCCACCGGCGCCACGACCAGCTCGGCGTAGCCCCCCATCACGCGCCCCAGCACCCGCGCACCGACCTTGAAGGCGGTGACCCCCGCTCCGACCTCGACCACCTCGCCGGACGCATCTCGGCCCAGAACGGCCGGCAGATCGAGCGGCATGTACTTCGCGATGGCGCCGCTTCGCTGCTTCCAGTCGACGGGGTTGATGCTGGCGCCGGCCATCCGGACCTTGATTTCGCCTGGCCCCATCTTGGGATCGGGGACCTCCCTAAGCTCGAGCTTGTCCACGTCGCCATAGGCGGTCAAAACAACGGCTTTCATCTAGGGACTCCTGTCTTATCCGCCGACCGTGCGCATGGTGAGCGGACCATGGGTGATAAATCTCCGAAGTCGATGCGCAAGCAGGCCGACCAAAAGCAAAGTAAGACCGCCGACGACAACCGCAAGAAGCTGGACGCGGTGACCGCCAAGCAGGTGGCCGGCAAGAAGAAGTAATCTCTGACGAGATGTCGGACGGCCATCGCACGCTGACGCCAGACGAGCTGGCGGCGATAACCCAGCGAACGATCACGCACTACGACCTGGCGGCGGAGTCGTTCTGGGCGGGGACGCACGAGCACGACGTCTCGGCGAACATCGCGGCGCTCCTCGATCACATCGAGGGGACGCCGCCGTTCGCGATCCTGGACTTCGGCTGCGGGCCGGGCCGCGACCTGCTCACCTTGCAGCGCCTCGGACATCGGGCGGTCGGGCTGGACGGATCCGCGCGCTTCGTCGAGATGGCGCGCCAGCTCACCGGGTGCGAGGTGTTGCACCAGGATTTCCTGCACCTCGACCTGCCGAACGCGGAATTCGACGGCATCTTCGCCAACGCGTCGCTGTTCCACGTCCCGAGGCAGGAGCTTCCGCGCGTCCTGCGCGAGCTGCACGCGGCGCTGCGCCCGCGCGGGGTGCTCTTTTCATCCAACCCGCGCGGCGACAACCGGGAGGGCTGGTCGGGCGGCGATCGCTACGGCGTGTACCACGACCTTTCGGCGTGGCAGCGCTTCGTGGGCGCGGCGGGCTTCGACGAGATCCTCCACTACTACCGGCCGCCGGGCGTACCGTTCGAGCAGCAACCGTGGCTGGCGTCCGTCTGGCGTCGGCGCGGGTGACGGCGCGGTTCTCGGTTATTGATCCTCGATCGTTCCGTCGGGAGCCATCGAGAAGAAGTGGGAGATCGTCTCGTAGGTGCGCCATCCGTAGTCCTCGATCGAGCCCCCGACGCTGAGGGGCCCGTTCGGTTGGTCGTCCCAGTGGATTCTGACCAAGGCTTCGTATTCCACGCCCGACGGGCCCTTCAGCCGGGCGACGAGGTTCTTGTTCAGCTGGTCGACCAGATCCGCGTAGTTGCGTAGACGGAAAGTGTCCATGTGAGTCGCGAGGACGCTCTTCGCCTCCGCTGGGTTCGCAAATGCAAACGGTCGCCTGACTGGTTTCCCATCGGCGTCCAGTCCGACGGCCTGGTCGTCGCTCGCTTGCTGCCGATCCTGGAGCGTCTGTGCTGCTGCCAGACGCGACCGGGCCGCTGCGGCCTTCTGCGGGTCCGGGGCCACCCCCCAAAGGCCCAGTTCGTAGGTCCGGCATAACTCTCCGGCGGAGTCCGACACCACCAATGGCGCCCAGAGGTCGGCGGTCAGGTCGGTCGCTACGACCTGCTCGAGCAACGCGATCCCCTCCGCAACCATAGCCGGGCCGCCTTCGCCCCGCAGACACATTGTGCCGAAGCTGTGCTGTGAGCGCAGGTATCCGGACCGCGAAGCCCGTTCGTGCCAGTGGCGTGCTTCGGCCTCGTCCTTCGCGAAGCCGCCGTGACCGGTGGCGAGGAGCACTCCGAGATCGTGTTGCGCTCGCTCACTTCCCAGCTCCGCAGCCTTGCGCAACAGCGCGCGCATCGTGTCGTTGATCGGCGTCTTTGAGTGGGCCGTGGCTTCGGACTCGTCGATCCGCGACAGCTCATAGATGGCCTCAGCGTGGTCCTGCGCGGCCGCTCGTCGGAACCACTCGCACGAGTCCGCAAAATCGACACAGGCCCCAGCAAAGACCAGGTACCCCAGAATGAACTGCGCGTCGGCATCGCCCTCGGCCGCGCGCGGCCGTGCCCAGGCCTCGACCTCCTGGTGCCGTCCACTCTCCGCGAGCGCCATCAGGCA